>Ga0335070_10004863_pt1 | contig 15748 bp, 13 predicted proteins | sample Lox_Sample_13_FD_206722 | JGI IMG/M metagenome (GOLD analysis project Ga0335070, IMG submission 206722) | Soil microbial communities from Loxahatchee National Wildlife Refuge, Florida, United States - Lox_Sample_1.3 | ecosystem: Environmental > Terrestrial > Soil > Wetlands | place: USA... | reverse complement strand
AGAGGATGGAAAAGTCCTTGCCCCTCCTGGCGACTACAGGCAATACTTCCCCCTTTATCGGCCTTTTCGGGACGGTCTGGGGTATCATGGCCTCCTTTCACGGCATCGGCCTCAAAGGGTCGGCGACCCTTGCGGTGGTGGCGCCCGGTATCTCGGAGGCCCTGGTGGCCACTGCGGCAGGACTGGCGGCGGCGATCCCGGCGGTGGTGGCCTACAACCACTATGCGAACCGGGTGCGGGGCCTGGAGACGGAAATGGCCAACTTCGCCAATGACCTGTTGAACATCATCAAACGCGACATCCTTAGACGCTTCGCCCGAGGAGATGGACGGCCGGCGGGCGATGAGGAGTTTGAAAGCTAGCCCGCATAATGCGGGCTAGCAACCACCGGGGATTCTGTGGGGAAAATGAGATATACTGTCCACAACATCAGGTGACGGCCGACGTGGCGACAGGGGGGAAGAATCCCGATGCAGGTGAATAACGGGAATCGAAGGTTGCTCTCTGAGATCAACGTTACACCCTTTGTGGACGTGATGCTGGTGTTACTCATCATTTTCATGGTTACGGCGCCGATGATGATGCAAGGGGTGGACGTGAACCTCCCGAAGACGACAACGCAACCGATCCGTACGGAAGAGGAGCGGCTTGTTGTCACCATCACGGCCAAGCAGCAGATCTATCTGAACGAATACCAGATTACCCTGGAATCGCTGGTGAAGAAACTCGAGGCGATTTACCGGAACCAACCCGATCGAGCCGTATTCCTCCGAGCGGACCGGACCGTTCCCTATGGGTTTGTCGTGGAGGTGATGGCCGCCGTTCGCCGGAGTGGCATTGTGCGCATGGGGATGGTGACCGAGCCGCCGCAAGAGGTGCCATGATCGCCGACGGGATTGGTCGATCACGGGTTCGCATGCATGGGCTGCCGGAGTGGTGGCACCGCACGCTCGGGTGGTCCTTGCTCCTGCACGGGGCGGTCCTGGTGCTCGCCGTGACCTGGTCAGGGATGTTTGCCGGGAGAGCGAGCTTCGGCCCGGTATACGATGTGGAGTTGGTGAGCCTCCCAGCCGGGAGGTTGTCGGGAAAGGGGACGGTGGCCGCGAAGGGCCAGCTCCAGGCAGCCTCGCCGCGGGAGAAGGCTATCCCCATCCAGCGCTTCCAGGCCAAGGAGGAAGCGCTCTCCCTGAAGAAAAGGCAGGGCGCGGTCCCGAGCAAGCAGGAAAGCGAGGAGGAACTCCTGTCGAAGGCTTTGGCCAAGATCGAGCGGCCGAAGCAGCCGACACCGACGCAGCAAGGGGCGCAGACCGCCGCCGGCCATCCGCAAGGGGTTGCCGCCAGTGAGGCACAGGGCACCGGCAAGGGGGTCTCCCTGGTGAACATCGGCGGCATGAAGGGAGACGAGCTCAGCCAGGCCCTGGCGCTCTACCGGGCCCTGATCTACGAAAAGATCGAGAGCAACTGGGTTCTCCCGGATCGGTTGATGCTGGAGAAGAAAGGCCTCGAGGCGGTGGTCACAGTCCGGACTCGCCGGGATGGAACCGTCACCGATATCAGGTTCGAGAAAAAATCCGGCGATGCCTATTTCGACGACTCGGTGCTAAAGGCCATCGTCAAGTCGAAGCCTTTTCCGCCGTTTCCCGACATTTACAGCCCCAAGGAGGAGGACATTGTCATCCGTTTCGCCCCCGGTAACGAGAGATCCTGAGGCCATGAAGCGCCCTCTGCTTACAGCCCGCCGGCTCGCGCTGGTTGTCCTTGCTCTCGGCACCCTGGCGTTCATCCTCCAGGCACTGCCCGTTGCGAGTCGCATCTATATCGATATCAGCTCCCCCGCGCAACGGAAGATTCCCATCGCCATTCCGGCCCTTCGCCACGAGGGAGGCGACGCCGCCGGCTATCCGCTGGCGAGCAACCTGGCGGAGAGCCTGGGCGGTGCCCTGACGTTCACCGGGCTCTTTCAGGCACTCAATCCCAACATGTTTCTCCAGGACCCCCAGCAGATGGGAACCGACCTGGCGGAGATCAAGTTCGCTGAATGGAGTTTTCTCGGCGCCGACATGCTGATCCGGGGGAGCTATCGGGTGTCGGGTGGAAAGCTGGAGGTCACCTTTCGTCTCTTTGACGTGGTCAGTCAGACCCAGATCATGAAGAAGTCGTACCTCGATGATCCGACGGCGGTGCGGCAGATCGTGCTCAGGTTCGCCGACGACATGATGCTCCAGCTTACCGGTGAACCTGGAATCTTCAACACCCGCATCGCCTTTGTGGGCGACGGGACGGGCCACAAGGAGATCTACGTGGCCGACTTTGACGGGTTCAATCCGCGCCGGCTCACGACTGACAACAGCATCGACCTGAATCCGGAATGGAGTCAAGACGGGAAATCCCTCGCCTTTGTGAGCTACAAGAAGGGAAACCCGAGCGGGAAAGAGAACCCGAACCTGTACCTCATGAATCTTCTCACCAAGAGCGTACAGATCCTCAGCCAGCGGCCCGGGCTGAACATCACCCCCGCCTGGCATCCCCAGGGCGGGAAGCTGGCCGTGACCCTCTCTGTGAGCGGCAATTCCGAGCTCTATCTTATCGACACTCGGGGCCAGATCCTGGAGCAGTTGACGAAGAGCTTCGCCATCGCCGTCTCGCCCTCCTGGTCTCCCGACGGACGCAAGATGGCCTACGTCTCCAACCGGACCGACAAACCGCAGATCTACATCCTCGACCTCGCCAGCAATACGAGCACCCGTCTCACCTTCGAGGGCGACTACAACACCTCTCCCGCCTGGTCACCCCGCGGGGATCGGATCGTTTACAGTGGTTTCCACGAGGGCAAGTTCGACATCTTTCTCATCAGTCCCAATGGGAATGACCTGCAACAACTCACGGGCGGGAGCGGCAACAACGAGAGCCCCTGCTGGTCGCCCGACGGGCGGATGATCGTCTTCGAGTCGGATCGCCAAGGGGGCACAGCACTCTGGGTGATGCTCGCCAACGGGTCGGATCAGAGGCCCCTCGGGCTCCGCCTCGGCGGCAATCATACGGAGCCGGCGTGGTCCCCGAGGTTGACTTGGAATCCCTCTTAGGGTATAGGACGTTAATATAAGGTGAGGGAGCAGTGGGGGCGATCGGGAGATCGTCGCCACTTTTTTCTCTCTTGGGGAATGGGGTTGCTTTGTTTGGTGTTCTTGTGGTAGGACCACGTGGAACAGCGAGAGGAGGTGAAAGAGGAGATGAGGAAAGGCATTGTGTGGACCCTGGGAAGCGTTCTTCTGGTATTCTTGATGGTGATGGGAGTGTCCTGCGCCAAGAAGGTCGTGACCGAGCAGCAAGAGCCCGCCAAGGCCGCGCCGGCTGCACCGGCGCCCGCAGCCAAGGAGGAGCCCAAGGCCGCGCCGGCGCCGGCCGCCGCCCCAGACAAATTTGCTGAGGCGAAGAAGGTCTTCGAGGCCGAGGGCATTTACTTCGACTTCGACAAGTACAACCTGAAGCCGGAGGCCATCAAGGCCCTGGACAAGAAGGTTGCATTCCTGAAGGAGTACCCGCAGGTGAAAGTGCTGATCGCGGGCAACTGCGACCCGCGCGGGAGCAATGAGTACAACCTAGCGCTGGGTGACCGCCGCGCCAACGCCGCCAAGAGCTACATGGTGAAGGCCGGTGTTGCCGAGAACCGCCTGAGCACGATTTCCTACGGCGAAGAGAAGCTCATTTGCAAGGAGTCAACCGAGGCCTGCTGGGCGAAGTGTCGACGGGATGACTTTATCGTCCAGTAGTTCTCATCGAGAAGACGAGGTGCCCGGCCATGGCGGGACGCACTCGTCGGAGCGGTGGAAAGGCGCCGACCTCGGCTCGATCTTGGAGAGCCGAAGTCGGCGTTTTTGTCCTCCAAGGTCAACCCGGCGAAGACAGAGACGGGGAGATACGAGTATGATCTGCAGGAGGCTGGAGAGGAAACTGGTTCAAGGATTGGTCACCCTTTCCTTTGCCGTGTTTGTCGGTCTCGGAGGCTGTGCCTGGCAGAAGGACGTGGACATGGTCCAGAGGCAGGTCGCAGCCTCCAATAACGACCTGAAGGCCGTAGATTCCCAACTCGCGCGATTGGAGCAGAAGGTGAGCCAGCTGGAGGGCGTCCGCCACAACCAGGCGGTCGTGGCGGCTCAGCTCGACCAGATCCAGCTTGACATCGGTCGCCTGGGCGGCCAGGTGGAAGAGGCGGTCGTCAAGAGCAACCGGCAGGAGGAGAGGCTCAGCCAGCTCCAGCAGGCCCAGATGACCTCGATTCTTGAGCTCCAAAAAAGTGTGGATGACCTCAACCGCCGGGTGAACCAACTGGCCAGCTCCCTTGGATATCGAGATCTTGCCTCGCCCCCCGGCAGCGGCGAGGGGGCTCCCAGTGAGAAAAAGGTTCCGGAGACCGGTCAGGCGACCGGCGGCCCTGTAGTGACACCGGCAGAAAGCCAGAAGGCCCTCGGGCCTCAGGCCCTGTATGACCAAGCCATGCAGCTCTTTCGCTCAGGGGACTTCCCCGGGGCGCGGACGGGGTTCACCCGGTTCCTGGGGCTCTACCCCAAGACGGATCTCGCCAGCAACGCCCAGTTCTGGCTGGGTGAGTGCTATTTCACCGAGAAGAAGTACGACGAGGCCATCGTCGCCTACGACAAGGTGGTCAAGGAATACCCCAAGAGTGAAAAGGTGAGTAGTGCCTTGCTCAAGATGGGCATGGCCTTCTTGGAAAAGGGCGACAAGAAAACGGGGGTTATTCTCCTCAAGAAGGTGATCAGGGAGTACCCCCAGAGCAACCAGGCGCAGATCGCCCAGCGGAAGCTCGCCCAGGTCCAGTAACACCGTAGTGATTTCACTCCGACACGGGGGCGTCGCAACAGGTTGTTGAAAAATCCGGTTCCAGCCGGTCTCCCAACCACGAGAAGGGTTGTTCCACGAGTTCGGCTCACCAGGGAGGCAGCCACGCCTCCCCGGGAGAACCCGCCTCTTTCTCTCCCCCCTCGTTGTATCCATCCCCATCCGCATCTCTCGATGTGACAAAGGTCTCGACTCTCAGGCGTTCCCCGTCCGTGACAAAGGTGACGGCGCCATCGAGGTCAGTTCGGTAGGTCCGGACGTTGAGAAGGCGATATCGTTCCGAAACCTGAGGTGAAGGAAAGTGAAAGGGATTCCCGAAACCCACGGAGAAGACAGCCATCTCCGGCCGAAGTTTCTCCAGAAAGGGTAGGGTGCTGGAAGAGCGGCTCCCGTGATGGGGGACGAGCACCACCTGGGCGGTTCCGAATCCCGGCAGGGTCAGGAGCCGTTCCTCGGCTTCCCTGTCGATATCCCCGGGGAAGAGGAAGGAGATCTGCCTGTACCGGAGTTGAAGGACGAGGGAAAGTTTGTTGTGATCGGCGTAGGTATAGGTGCCGTTTACGGCGCGGTGCTCGGGCGGTGGGTGGAGGAGCCCGATCTCCACACCCTGAAGCAAACGGGGAGACAGAAGCTCACGAGGACCGAGGACAGGGATTCCTTTCTGGGCCAGGGTCTCCATGAGCCTGAGGAAGTCGGGATCTTGAGTGGGAATGCCAGGATACCAGAATTCCCCGACTGGGAACTGGGCGGCAATGAAGACGAGGCCACGGAAATGGTCCGGGTGGGCGTGACTGAGGATCATGGCATCCAGGCGGTGAATCCGGCGATGCCAGAGATACGGTGCCACCACGTTGCGGCCTACGTCGAAGGGGGACCCGGGGAAGCCGCCGCCGTCAACGAGCACGGCACCCCCTTCAGGAAGCTCCACCACCGCAGCGCTCCCCTGGCCCACATCGAGAAAGGTAACGCGAAGGGGGGACGGGGAGGAGGGCAGCGTGACCCGGTGGACCACGAGGACGAGGCAGCCTGCGACCAAGAGGCCGGCGCGAGTCCAGAGGGGGAGTCTCGAAAGGGAAAACCGGAGCAAGGGGAGGATGAGCAGGGCGTAGGAGAGAGTCAACTGCCAGAGCCCTATCGTCCCGGGCCAGAACGTGGCCCAGGGGAGGCTGCCGATGAAGGAACTGAGCTGGAGAACGATCTCGAGGCCAAGGGCTCCCATGGTAAGGACAAAGCCTGCGACCTCCGTGGAGAAGGGCATGAGGAGGAGTGCCAGCAGCCCGGCCGGTTGCACCAGGAAGGCGACGATGGGGACGACGATCAGGTTCGCCGGGATCCCGAGAAGGGGGAGGCGGTGGAAGTAGTAAATGACGAGGGGTGCGGAGGCGACGGAAGCGACCAAGGTGACGAGGGCGAACTGGTAGAGGTAACGGCCGGCCTTGCGCCAGGGCTGCTCCTGGTGTTCTCTGAGCCATGACGGGAGGGGCAGCCTTGGCGGTACCCAGATGAGTGCAGCGACAGCGACGAAGGAAAGCTGAAAGGAGGCACTGAAGAGGTCCTGGGGCGTCACGGCCAGGATGAGGAGAGCGGCAACAGCGAGGAAATTAAGGGAATCCTTGGGTCGCTGAATCAGGAGAGAGAGGGTGACGACAGCGAGCATAAGGGTCGCGCGGAGGACCGGGACCTCCATGCCGGTGAGCATGGCGTACACGACAGCAACCGGGAAGGCTGCCAGGCTCGCCACGGGGCTGACGCCCCATCGCCCCGCCAGCGAGGCCAGGCGGGCGAGGCCGCCGCGGAAGATCAGAAAGACCAGTGCGGCAACCAGGGCTAGATTGAAGCCCGAGATGGCCACGAGGTGCCCCAACCCGGCGGCATAGAGATACTCCTTGGTGACGTCATCGAGGGCGTAGTCGTCGCCGAGCACCAGGGCACGAAAGAGCGCAGCGAGGTCCGGGGGCAGCCAGGCATCGAGAAAGGCACGGGACTCTGAGAGAATACGGGCCAGCATTCGTCTCCAGGGAGGTGATGCGGGCTCACCCAGGGCGATGAGCCGGGTGTCCGACCGCACCGTGCCCTGGACCCAGATGCCCTGGTCGGCAAGGTAACGCCGATAGTCAAAGCCCCCGGGATTATTGAAATTTCTTACCGGTCTCATTACGACTCGACCGATGAATCGTTGACCGAGCGGCCACTCTTTCTGGCAGTAGGTGATGGTGAGCAGGAGCTCACCCGAAACGGGCTGCATGGTATCGCCCACTCGGCACTGCTCCAGGTTCACCACAACCCTGGTCTTGTCGGGGTAGCGCTTGGGAGGAGAGCTGATCTGCGCGATGACCATCGTCTCCTGCCGTTGGGAAAGGTTCGGCAGGCCCGGCGGGGGTCGGTCGGGGTTGGGTGCGCTCGAGATGGCCATGGCCCCAAGGGTGAGGTAGAGCATGTAGGGGAGCAGCAGGGCGCCTGCCTTCCGGGTCGTTTGCCAGGCAAGGCAGAGGAGGAGAAGGGCTGAGAGACCGCCGACTGCCATGGGATCCAAGGCAACGTGGCGGCCGATGACGATCCCGGCGCTGAAGCTCACGAGCAGGTGCAGTACCGGTCGGTGGACGGAGGCCATGTGCGCCCAGTTAGTGGTAAGGGGGTGAAGTCAGCAACCACCGGCAGAGCCGGAGCCTTGAGGATGTCCCCGAGAGGGAGCCAGTGCAATGGCTCTGCTGATCAGAGTTCAAATCCGGCTATCGAAGTTCGAAATTCGAAACAACACCGAATGAGGAACCATCCAAATGACCAAAACCAAAAAGCTCCCCAAAGCTAACCATGCGCACCTCTGTACGTTCGGGGCTTAGGAAAATTCGTACTTCGGACTTGTTTCGAATCTCGGTATTCGGATTTCCAATTTATCGGGTTACCCGTACCTTCTGACCGGCAGAGGCTCTGAGAATCGCACCAACAGAGCCGGTAGTCTGATCGCGATTTTTACTCCTTCACCCGCTCGATTCTCGCACCGAGTGCCGAGAGCTTGGTCTCAATGGCCTCGTATCCCCGGTCCAGGTGATAGACGCGAGAGACTTCGGTCACGCCGTCGGCGGCGAGGCCGGCGAGGACGAGAGAGGCGCTGGCGCGGAGGTCGGTGGCCATGACCGGCGCACCCTGAAGCTTGGGACGACCGCGAACGATGGCGGTGTTCCCCTCGATGTGAATGTCGGCACCAAGCCGTCTCAGCTCACTCACGTGCATGAAGCGATTCTCGAAGATCCCTTCGGTGATGATGCTCTGGCCCTCGGCGAGGGACATCATGGCCATGATCTGAGCCTGCATGTCCGTGGGGAACCCCGGGTAGGGCATCGTCTTCACATCCACCTCATGGATCACCTCTCCACCTACGGCCCGGATAGAGTTATCGATAAGGGTGAAGTGCGTGCCGGCCTGTTCCAGCTTCCGCATCACCGCCTCCACGTGTTCCGGGATGCAAGGCCCCACCGTGACATCGCCCCGGGTGATTCCGGCGGCGACGAGGTAGGTTGCGGTCTCGATGCGATCCGCCATGATGGTATGGTCCATGGGGCGGAGCTCCCTGACCCCCTCGACGGTGATCACCGGACTCCCCGCCCCCTCGATGTGGGCCCCCATTCCCGTGAGGCAGGTGGCCAGGTCCACCACTTCGGGTTCCCGAGCTGCATTCTCGATCACGGTGTGGCCCTCAGCGAGGACCGCTGCCATCATAAGGTTCTCGGTACCGGTCACGGTGGGGATGTCCAGATGGATACGGCTTCCCACGAGACGGGGCGCCGTAGCCTCCACGTAGCCATGGCGCAGCTCGATCTGAACGCCAAGCCGTTCCAGCCCTGTAAGGTGGAGGTTTATGGGCCGGGCGCCGATGGCGCAGCCGCCGGGAAGAGAGACCCGCGCCTCCTTGAAGCGGGCCACCAGCGGCCCGAGAACAAGAACAGAGGCGCGCATGGTCTTGACGAGATCGTAGGGGGCTTCGAAGCTATCGAGATCGTCGGTGTGGATGCAAAGGGGTTCACCCTCCTCAAAGGTAGCGCCCAGGTGGTAGAGGAGCGTCTTGGTGGTGCGGATATCGCGAAGCCGAGGGAGGTTGCGAAGTCGGTGAACTCCGCCGCAGAGCAGCGTTGCGGCGAGAATCGGGAGCGCCGCGTTCTTGGCGCCGCTGATCCGCACTTTGCCCCGGAGGGGCCGGCCTCCTTCGATGAGGATCTTATCCATGGGATCACCTCAGTCGCGAACCACCCCACAGCAGGGCGGGGGGCTCGAGAAAGGCCCCTGGAAGGGGCCAAGGCAGCAGCTCGGCTGGGCAGAACTCAAATCCGAATGTCGAAGCTCCACATGCGAAACAATACCAAATGACAGAACCCAAATGACCAAAACTAAGGAACCGCTTTAACCTGAATATAGCTACCTCGCAATGTTTAGGGCCTTGGAACATTGGTATGTCGGATTTGTTTCGTATTGCGGAATTTGTCGAGTCAACCATAAACACCGACCGGCAGAGCCTATTAGGATCGCACCAGCAGAACTGGTGGTTTAAGCGCGATTATCAACTTAATTATCTTGTCTGAGCCACCAGTACCCTGTCAATGCCGCTGTAATCCTTGAGGATACGCTGGCGCCGGTACCGGTTGGTAAGGGAGACAAGGGCGCCCACCGCCCCCGCCTGTCCTGCGCCCATCTCCAGTGCCAGGATCCCTCCACTCCTGAGGAAATCCGGCGCTTGGTCGATGACGGCCCTGGCGGTCTGCAGGCCGTCCTTTCCTCCATCCAGGGCATGGCGAGGCTCGTATTCGCGGATCTCCCTCGGGAGGAGGGGAAAGTCAGAGCTCTTCACGTACGGCGGGTTTGTGACCACCGCATCGAAGAAAGTGCGGCCGAGCCCGGAGAAGAGGTCCGTGCACAAAAAGAGGATGCGCCCGGACACCTGGTGGCGGCGAGCGTTCTCCCTGGCCACCTCGAGGGCGGCCAGGGAAAGGTCTCCCGCCACCACCAAGACCTTCGGCACCTCTCGGGCCGCGGCGATGGCGATGGCGCCGGCGCCAGTCCCCACGTCCATGAGGCGCATTTGCTTCGGCCCGGTCTCGCGCGCGAAGCCGAGGAGCGCCTCCACCAAGAGCTCGGTTTCAGGCCGCGGGATGAGCACATCGGGGGTGACGGTAAAGGATAGGGACCAGAACTCTTGGGTCCCGGTGATGTATTGAACCGGCTCCATCCGGAGGCGTCGTTCCAAGCATTTCGAGAAGCGTTCGAGCTCCCCGGCCTCGAGGGGGCGCTCGGCGTTCAAATAAAGAGAGAGGCGATCCAGACCGAGCACGTGACCCAAAAGCAGCTCGGCCGAGGCCCGGGGCTCTGAGACATGATGGATCTTGAGGTGGTCGCTGGCCCACCGGAGGAGGCTCAGGATGGTATCAGCCATGTTGCGACGGCGCCAGTGCCTCTGATTTGAAGTGGGCGATGAGGGGATCGATAAGGCTGTTCAGCTGTCCCTCGAGAACCTCGCCGAGCCGGTAGAGAGTGAGATTGATACGGTGGTCCGTGATCCGGTTCTGCGGGAAGTTGTACGTCCGGATCCGCTCACTGCGATCACCGGTCCCCACCTGACTCTTGCGATCCTGGGCAACCTTGCTCTGTTGCTCCCGGACCATCATGTCCTTGAGCCTTGCCCGGAGGACCTTGAGGGCCTTGGCCTTGTTCTTGTGCTGCGATTTTTCGTCCTGACAGGTCACCACCAGGTTGGTCGGAAGGTGGGTGATGCGCACCGCCGAGTCCGTGGTGTTCACACTCTGACCGCCGGGACCGGAGGACCGGAACACGTCGATCCGCAGTTCATTGGGCTCAATGTGCACCTCCACCTCTTCCGCCTCCGGAAGCACGGCCACGGTGACTGCGGAGGTGTGGATCCGGCCCTGGGCCTCGGTGGTGGGGACACGCTGCACCCGGTGTGCGCCGCTTTCATGCTTGAGGCGACTATACGCTCCCCTTCCGGAAAAGGAGAGGATGAGCTCCTTGAACCCCCCAATCCCGGTGGAGTGGCTGTTGAGCACCTCCATCTTCCACCCCATGGACTCAGCATAGCGGGTATACATGCGCGCCAGGTCCGCGGCGAAGAGGGCAGCCTCCTCACCGCCGGTGCCGGCCCGGATTTCCAAGATCACGTTCTTTTCGTCATTCGGGTCCGGGGGGGTCAGGAGCTCTCTGAGCTGGTGCTCCGCCGCCTCGAGGTCCCCCTGGAGTTTGCGGTTCTCTTCCCGGGCAAGCTCCCGGATCTCCTGGTCCGGGTCATCGAGGAGCTCCTTGCTTTCCTCCAGCTGTTTCGTGAGGTGATGGTACCTCCTCAGCGCCTGGACACACGGGGCGAGTTCACTGTGCTCCTTGGCGAGGCGTTGGTATTCCTTAGGATTAGCAATGGTCTGGGGATCGCTGAGGGCTTGCTCCAGCTGGAAGTATCGCTCCTCTATCCCCTGGAGTTTCTCGAACATGGACCGCTACCCCGTGCTCTCGGGTTTGCTCCCGTTCTCAAGGGTCAGTGCCCGAGTGAGGGCGCAGAGGCCGATCTCCACCTGGTCGTCGCTCGGCTCCCGGGTGGTGAGTCGTTGGAGCCACAAGCCGGGCTGCATGAGCCAGCGGATCACGGGATGAGGCATGGCTCTCCCGCTGAAGCGGATCCATTCATAGGACAGTCCCGCGATGGGAACGAGGAGCAGAATCTTGGCCACGATGTAGACTGCTGTTCGCAACGCCGCGGGCACGCTGGAAAAACGAGGGAGTGCCGGGAAGACCAGAGAGAAGAGCGCAATGCTGAACACGAGAACCATGAGGAGGAAAGCGGTACCGCAGCGGGGGTGGAGGGTGGAGTACTTCCGGGCGTTGGCCACCGTAAGGTTTTCCCCGGCTTCGTAGGCGTAAATCGATTTGTGTTCCGCCCCATGGTACTGGAACACCCTCCGAATGTCCTTGGAAAGCGAGATGGCCCAGAGGTAGAGGAGGAAGAGCGCCACCTTTACCACGCCATCGAGGGCATGGAAGGCGAAGCTCTCCACCGAGAACAGCCAAGGGCCGATCTTGCCGATCCAGAGGGTAACGAGATGAGGGATGACGACAAACAGGGCGATGGCCAGGGCGAAGGCGAACCCGATGGTGAGACCGAGGGCCCAGGGGCTGAGCTCCTTGTCTTCCTCTTCCAGGGCCTGGGAGGCGGAGAAGGAGAGAGCCTGGATGCCGTTCGCCAAGGTCTCGAAGAGGATCACTCCTCCCCGGAGAACGGGCCACTTGAGAAGGGGATAGCGCTCGGAGAGGGGGAGCCACCTCGTCTCCTTGTAGACGACCTCGCCCCCGGGACGGCGCACCGCCACAACGAGGGCGTGAGGCGAGCGCATCATCACACCCTCGAGCACCGCCTGGCCACCTATACGGATGGGTCCACTCATGGGAAACCACTGGAACGACACGAACCGCCGCAGGCTGGACCTTCCCTTGATCGAATTCCCTGCGGCCGTCGGTCGCGAGCGCGTTGCGCCAGTTAAGTGTTCTTCTCAGACGACTCCGCCTCGGTGCGCTTCTCGTACTTCTTGAGAAAGCGCTCGATCCGACCGGCGGAATCGACGAGTTTCTGCTTCCCGGTATAAAAGGGGTGACAGCGCGAACAAATCTCCACGCTGATGTTTTCCTTGGTGGAGCCGCTGACAAATTCGCTCCCGCAGTGGCACCGAAGCGTGGTCTGATGATAGGTGGGATGAATGTCTTTCTTCATACTCTTCCTCTCCTATGTGCCTATATGCAGATAGGCTCTGGTCTTCCCCCGACGACTTAGCCGAAAGAAGTTCAACTTTTAAGTCTAGTCAAAATTCCGATTTCAATCAAGAGATTTTTTGACGAGAGGGCCGGGGGAGGGTGAGCGAACCGCTACTCCTTCCCCCCCTCGCCGGAGAACGAGACAGGCTATAACCGGCTGGCTTCGCCCGATCCGCCCGCGAGTAGGGGGCTCGGAGTCGTCCCCCCGGCGACGGGAGAGCTAGCCCGCATTATGCACGAACCACCTGCTGCGACCGCGGATATGGCCGTCCTTCCGGGCGTCCTCGGGTGTTCCTTCGACAGGCTCAGGACAAGCTCACCTTGCGATGTACTGACAAGTACGCCTCAGGTCCGAGCCCCTGTGGTTGCCCGGTGGCACGACCATCTCCACGATCTCGCGACGGCGTCTCGTGCATAATGCGGGCTACGCGTTCATGGAGTCTAGAAAATCCGCGTTATCCTTGGTCCCCTGCATCTTGTCCAAGAGAAACTCCATAGCGTCCACGGGGTTGAGGGGCGAAAGGAGCTTGCGGAGAATCCAGATGCGATTCAGATCCGGGGCCGGGATGAGGAGCTCCTCCTTCCGGGTACCGGAACGGTTGATGTCGATGGCCGGGAAGATACGGCGGTCGGCGAGCTTGCGGTCGAGGACGATTTCCAGATTACCGGTGCCCTTGAACTCCTCGAAGATCACCTCATCCATGCGGCTCCCGGTGTCGATGAGGGCGGTGGCGATGATGGTGAGGCTTCCCCCCCCTTCGATGTTCCGGGCCGCGCCGAAGAACCGTTTGGGTCGATGCAGGGCGTTGGAGTCCACGCCGCCCGAGAGAATCTTGCCGCTCGGGGGCACGACCGTGTTGTACGCCCGCGCGAGACGGGTGATGCTGTCCAGCAGGATGACCACGTCCCGCTTGTGCTCAACAAGGCGCTTCGCCTTCTCAATCACCATCTCCGCCACCTGAACGTGACGCTGGGCCGGCTCATCGAAGGTGGAGCTGACTACCTCTGCCTTGACCGAACGCTGCATGTCGGTCACCTCTTCCGGCCTCTCATCAATGAGGAGGACGATGAGGTAGATGTTCTTGTGGTTGGTGACGACGCTGTTGGCGATGTTCTGGAGCAGCATGGTCTTGCCGGTTCGCGGCGAGGCAACAATCAGCCCCCGTTGGCCTTTGCCGATGGGGGTCAGAAGGTCCATGATCCGGGTGCAATAGTTGGTAGAGCTTGTCTCGAGACGAATCCTCTCATTGGGATAGAGGGGAACCAAATTGTCGAATAGGATCTTGTCTCGGGTGCTTTCCGGATCCTCGTAGTTGACCGCCTCAACCTTGAGGAGGGCAAAGTAACGCTCACCCTCCTTGGGAGGACGGATCTGCCCGGACACGGTATCTCCGGTTCTCAGGCCGAAGCGGCGTATCTGGGAAGGGGAGACATAGATATCGTCCGGCCCGGGAAGGTAGTTGTAATTCTGAGCTCGGAGAAAGCCAAACCCGTCCGGCAGCGTTTCCAGCACCCCTTCGGCATAAATAAGGCCGTTCTTCTCCGTTTGCGCCTGGAGTATGGCAAAGATCAACTCTTGCTTCCGCATGGTACTCGCACCTTCAACACCATACTCCCGGGCCATGCCCATCAGTTCCTTGATATTCTTGTCTTTGAGTTCTACGAGATTCATACGTTTTCCCCCCGCCGATGGTCTACGACGGATGCTCCTCCTTTCCTCGTCTCCTTTGGCAGTTTTCTCAGTGTGGCTGGCAACTCAAGTGCCGCTGAACTCTGCACTTCCGCACTGGGTTACGGCAGCACCCCCACTGAACAGAGGACTAACCGGTAAGTGTCGGTGATAGAGAGATCACTACGAGTGAGGCCCACATCAACCATCGTCGCGGTGGTCTGGAGCCCGCCGATGTCTCCGTGCACTCATGTGTGGGTGCCACCACACATGGTGCCGCTGGTGACGTTCCACTCCCCCCGCCACCTTCAGAATCCGTATCTTTCCTCTTGCAAAATTGTTGCCAGGAATTAACGACCTCGGTAAGGGCCACTGGTTCCTTACACCCGGGGCTCAGAAATAAGACGTTGGGAAAACTCCTTAGGTAGGGTCACATGAAGGCCGTCGGTACAGGCAACTACCAAAATTAATCTATCGTAACAAGCCCAGGCAGTCAAGCACCTTTTTCTCACACCCTCGAGCTCCGGCTGCCCGGGTGCCTTGCTTTTTCTTCACTACGAGGTTGATCCTCGCCAAAGGCTAGAAGATATCCCCGCCGAAGCCAGAGTCCATGGGAAGCACTCTGGGTCGCTCTCCCTCCCCCTCGGTACCGCCGGCCGCGAGCTTCTCCTTGCAGGCGACTGCCAGTGCTTCGATCTCCTGACGGCCCTCGGGTTCCAGGACATCCTCGTAGCCATGCAAGACCCCTTGGAAGCGAGCGAGGGCGGCTCGGTAGTGTTTGGACTTGTAGTAGAAGCGTCCCACATATACTTCGTGATCGGCGAGATGCTGGCGGCAGAAACGGACCTTCTTCATCGCATTCTCCTCATAGGGAGAACGGGGGTGTGATTTGAGAAGCCGTTCAAAGGCCAGGATTGCCTGGTGGGTTGCCGTCTGGTCTCGATCGATGGTGAGGATCTGCCGGTAGTGGCACTCACCGATCTGGTAGAGCACGTAGGGGATCGCCTCGTTTTTCGGGTGGAGTCGAGCAAAGTCCTCGTAGGCGCTGATCGCCTCAGGATACCGTTCGTCATTGAAGTACGCATCGGCGAGCTTGAGTTCCGCAAGGATGGCGTACCGACTGTAGGGGTAACGCTCTTTCAGAAGCGTGAATGTCTTGATGGCGTCGCCATAGTCTTTCCCGTCGAACTGCTCTATGCCCTGGGAGGCCAGCTCTTCAGGACTCCTCACCCGCTCGTGTTGGAACCAGGAGCACCCGGCGAGGAGAGCGCCGATCCAAAGGACAAGCCAGACGTGGAAACAGGAGCGCCCTCTCGTCACAGCACCCTCCTCAAGGTCTCCACCCTTTATGCGCCGTGTGAGGTTTACCGGCGATGCCCGACGACGTCAATGAGGAGAAGACAAGGACTGGAGATACCGCAGACT
>Ga0335070_10004862_pt1 | contig 15748 bp, 14 predicted proteins | sample Lox_Sample_13_FD_206722 | JGI IMG/M metagenome (GOLD analysis project Ga0335070, IMG submission 206722) | Soil microbial communities from Loxahatchee National Wildlife Refuge, Florida, United States - Lox_Sample_1.3 | ecosystem: Environmental > Terrestrial > Soil > Wetlands | place: USA... | reverse complement strand
CAGCTCTGGGCCGGACTCACCACGCCCCATCGCCTGCGGGAGCTCGTGCAGCAGCGCCGGCATCCTATCCGAAGGACCTGCTGTATGCAGGACCTTCGGATAGCCGGATCACACGGCGGCTCCGACGAGCGGACGAGCGCCGACCGAGCTCGTCGCGGGCTGAGCCTCAGACCGTCAGCGGCTCTGCGACCCGCTCGGCTTCAGCAGGCGGACGGCGGCCTGCCGGTCCGACGCGCCGAGCTTCCTCACCATGGACGCCACGTGCCGCCGGACGGTCACCGGGGAGAGGCCGAGCCGCTCGGCGATCTCCTGCGTGGTGTACCCGTCGCGGAGAAGCTCGGCGACGTCCCACTCGCGGGCGGTGAGCTGGACGGGGCTGCCCGACCGCAGGAGCCGCCGTTGCGGACGGCCGCGCATGTGATCGATGAGAGCCGGCACCATGGCTCGCGCAAGCGCCGGCTCTCCGAGGCGGGCGGCCCGGAGCGTCTTCGCAAGCAGGCCGGGCATGGTCTCCTTCAGGAGGTATCCCGAGGCGCCGCGCTCGAGGGCCGCGAGCAGGCCGGTGGAGTCCGGGGAGGCGGCGAGCACGACGATCGTCGTGGCCGGTGACCGTCTGGCGATGGCGGACACCGCGCTGAGCCCGTTCCCGGGGAGCGCGGCATCGACGAGGCAGATGTCGGGTCGCAGGCGTACCGCAGCGGCGACGGCGGTCGCCGCGCTCTCGGCCTCGCCGACGAGGTCGAATCCGTCAGCTTCGAGTGCGGCCCCGATGCGGGCGCGAAAGGCCGCGTGCTCGTCCGCGATCAGGAGCGAGAGCGGCTTCAGGCGCGGCTTCTCAGAGGCGGGAAGGCTCGACGACACCATCGTTCACCGTGATCCGCAGCGCCGCGACGGCAGACGGCGACGGAGCGCGATGGATCTCTAGCTTCTGCCGGTCCTGCGTCCGCGAACGCGGACCAGGGCGAAGGCCAAGAGGACGAACAGCACTACCAGAATGGCGTACACCATCGCTCTCGCTCCTTAGTAGTCGGGCCGACCGCCGAATCGTCACCTGCGCCGTCCCACCCGTCCCCCACCATCCGGCCGGTCCACCGTCGCCGAAGCGGTGGTCGCGCCCTTCGACCGCGAGCAGCCGCCGGCGGGTTGGACGTTCGGACTAGGAAGACCGTCCGAACGCGGATCGACCCTCGCGACCGGCCGCGACAGGGTTCAGGAGGAGGGGACGCGGAGTGCACGACGTGGCAGAGACCGGCCGGCTTGCAGCGCGCGCCACAAGTGGCACGCGCGAGCTCGGCGCTCCCGCTGCGGCCGGAGCGGTCATGGCGGCGACGGGGCTCGCGGGGCTTCTCTCGGTCGTCGGGGCGGACTCGCGGTGGCTCGCAGCGCTCGGCGCTGCAATCGTCCGCGCCGGACGGATCCCCCACGGCGTGCCGTTCGCGGTCGTACCGACGGCGCACTGGCCGAACGTTCCCGTGCTCGCCGAGCTCCTGTTCCACGCCTTCCTCGACGTCGGCCCTCGCGGGCTGCTCGTCGCGCAGCTCGCCGCCGTGGCGATCGCGCTCTCCCTGATCGCGGCCGACGCCCGAGTGCTCGGGGCGCGGGACGGCCAGGCGGCCGTCACGGTCCTGATCGCGGCGGTCGCCGCCCTCCCGGCGCTCGCGATCGTGCGCTTCCAGCTCTTCTCGCTCGCGCTGTTCCCGCTGCTGATGCTGCTCCTGCGGGCCGAGACGCGCCGGCCGTCGCGTCGCATCTGGCTCGCGCCCCCCCTGCTCGCGCTCTGGGCCAACCTCCACGGCGCGGTTCTCGTCGGGCTCGCGCTCGTGCTCGTGTACCTCGCCGTCTTCCGGCTGCTCCGCGCGCCGCTCGACGCGCTCGCCGTGGGCGCCGCCGCGTGCGTTGCCTGCTGCCTCACCCCCGCGCTCTGGCGGACGCCTCTGTACTTCCGCGGAGTCCTCGAGAACGAAGCAGCGCGGCGAGGGCATGGGCTGTGGGCGCCGTTGTCGCTGCACGCGCCGTTCGACGTCGTGCTCGCCGCCGGCGCGATCGTGCTGCTCGTTCTCGCCCTGCGAGCAGGGACGAGCCGCTGGGAGCTCGTTGCGTTCGCGATCCTGCTCCTGGGGACGGTGCACGCCTCGCGCAGCGGCGCCTGGCTCGTGCTGGCCCTCGCGCCGCGCGCTGCGCGCGGCCTGCCGTACAGCGGGAGCGACAGCCGTCGCGTGGCTCTGGCCTTCGTCATGGTCGGAGTGGCTGCAGCTCTCTTCTCGGTGGACCGCGGCCCCGGCTCCTCAGGGGCGAGCGCAGCGCTCGTCGCCCGCACCGTCGCGGCGGCGCACGGGACGCCGGTGCTCGCCGAGGACGTGCTCGCGGAGCAGGTGGCGCTCGCCGGCGGCCGGATCTGGATCGGGAATCCGCTCGACGCGTTCCGCCGCAGCGACCAGTCGACGTACCTCGACTGGCTCGACGGCAGCCCGAACGGCGACGCGGCGCTCGCGCACGTGGACGTCGTGCTCGTGGCGGCGCGGAGCCGTGCCGAGCGGCGTATCGCCGCGGACCCGGCATTCGTTCCGATCGCGTCGGACGGTCACGCAGAGCTCTTCGCCCGTCGTCCAAAGCCACGGTCAGCCCGCAGGTGACGAGCCCGGCGACGACGATCTCCGCTCACGACCTTCGCCGGATACGACGGCGGGCCGCGATCTCGTTGTGGGCCCCGCGGGCGACGAACGTCTTCGTGTTCGCCGTCCTGCCGGCGGCCTGGATGGCCTGGAACCTCCACTTCCCCGGTCTCGGCTGGGATTTCCGCGTGTTCTACGACGCCTCCCGCCACTACCTCGCCGGGGAGTCGCCCTATCCCGGGCACACGCTGGCCGCGCTCGCGGACAAGCAGCAGTTCGTCTACCCGGCGCCCATGGCGGCTCTACTGGTCCCGCTCGCGGTGCTGCCCTACCAGCTCGCGCTCGTCATCTGGCTCGTGGCGTCGGTCGCCGCGTACGCGGTGACGCTCCGCCTGCTCGGGGTGAGGGACCGGCGTTGCTTCGGCGCGCTCTTCCTGCTGCTGCCGGTGCAGTACAGCGTGCGGCTCGGGACACTCATGCCGATCCTGATGCTGCTGCTCGCGGTGCTCTGGCGGTATCGCGACCGCCGCGTGACGGCGGCCGTCGTCGCCGCGGTCCTCGCCGTGTCGAAGCTCTTTCTGTTCCCGCTCCTCGTCTGGCTCGTCGTCACACGGCGCTTCCGAACGGCTGCGATCGCGTGCGCCGTGTCGGCCGGGATGTGCCTGCTCGCATGGCTGCCGCTCGGACTCTCCAGCATCGGCACGTATGCGTCCCTCGTGCACACGCTCTCCGCGTACGAGCAAACCTTCAGCCTCTCCGTCACATCGCTCGGCCTCGCGTCGGGTCTCTCGGCGGGCCAGGCGATGCTCGTCGCGACGATCATCGGACTCGCGCTCATCGCCTGGGCAGCCGCTGCCGGACGGTCGGACGACTTCCTCGCCTTTCGGCTCGCGCTCGCCGCGAGCTTCGTGCTGACCCCGATCGTCTGGGACCACTACTACATCCTTCTCGTCGTCCCACTCGCGCTGCGCTGGCCTCGACTGTCGGGGGTGTGGTTCCTCGCGATGTGGATCAACCTCGACACGTCGGAGATGACCAACGCGGTCCCGTGGATCGCCCTGGCGCTGCTCGTCATGGTCGTTCAGCTCGATCTCGTCCCACCGCTTCGTCGGTGGGCGAGCACGCACGTGCACCCTCGTATCGGTCGCATCCTCGGAGTGGCGGCGATCGCGACCCTGCTTTCCGCCAGCGCCGTGTTCGCGCGGATCAGCCCCGGCTGGGGCGCAAGCCTGTACTCGGTCACAGGCGACCCGTCGCAGAACGGAGCCGCGTTCGTGCAGACCAGGGGCGCCGACCAGCTCTGCTTCCGCATCTGGACCGACGGAATCGCGACGGGCCCGGCGGTGATCGCGCTGGAGACGCGCACCGGCCGACGCGTCGTGAAGGCGCTTCCGACAAGCGTACGGCGAGACGGACAAGCGCTCGGCTGCACGGCCCTCGGGCCGGAGCTCCGCCGCACCCTGATCGAGCAGCCGCAGCGCTACCTCGTCCACCTCAGCGCTCGCGGGAACGCGGTTCTCGCCGGAGTGCTCGGCAAGCCGTAGCTCCGGTCTCCACGCTTCAGCGATGCGACGATCGGCTGGCTCGTTCCAACCGTTTCGCCGAGGCGGTTGCAACGGTCCGCGAAGTACGTTCGTGACGAAACGGCCCAGCAGGGCCGCGCGAAGGAGGAACCGCATGCTGGCATCGATTCGCTGCCGAGGCATCGCAGCCATCCGCGTTCTGCGCAGCGTCGCGCGGCGAGAGGACGGGCAAGCACTGGTGGAGTACGCGCTCATCCTCTCACTGGTCTCGATCGCCGCGTTCGCCGCCCTCAAGGCGACCGGCACGAGCATCGGCACGCTGCTCCAGGCGGTCGCGGACGACTTGTAGTTCGTCGCCGGCAACCGCTCCGGGCACGGACGACTCGAACCCACGAAGGGGTGGGTTGTTCCGTCCTTTCCGCCGGTGACCCCCTTCGAGGCGCAACGTAAACCATGTGCACCGGTGGAGAGACGCCTTCGAGGCGGCGCCACCCAATAATCAACGAGAAGGGGCTTGGAGCCCCGGGGGAGAAAGATGCTCGAGTCGATGTACATCAAGCTCCAGCTCGTGTTCGCCGGCGTGTGGCCGACCACGCGGCGCCAGGAGGGCCAGGCGCTCGTCGAGTACGCCCTGATTCTCTCGCTGGTCTCGATCGTCGCGGTCGGCGCCCTCCAACTGACCGGCACGCATATCAGCACCCTTCTGAACGACATCGCCAACGATCTGTAGAGGCGGGTGCGAGGCTCCGCGGATCCGAGACGCAGCACGAGGGGCATGTTCGGTGGTCGGCTCGCGCTCGTGCCGCCGCTGGCCCTCCTCGGCCGCAGAGGCGTAATCAATCTCAACGAATGAGTGCTTAGGAGGAAGACGTGGAGCTCGCGGAACGGGTGTTCTCAACGAGGAGAGGGACGATCCTCATCGCCGTCGGGGCGGCCGTCCTCGCCGGGATCGTCCTGCTCGTGTACGTCAGGGGATACCGGCAGAACGTGTCCGCGAGCTCGGCGGCGACGTCGGTGCTCGTCGCCCGGAGCCTGATCGAGAAAGGCACGCCGGGCGCCGTCGTCGGTACCGAGCATCTCTACCAGATCGCGTCGGTGCCGAAGACAGCCCTTCTGGCCGGTGCGTACGTCGATCCGTCGGCGCTCCGCACCGGAGTCGCAGCCACCGACATCTTCCCGGGCCAGCAGCTCACGGCCGCAGATTTCGCGCAGACGGCGAACACGCTCGACACCCAGATCTCCGGGACGCAGCGCGCCCTGACGCTCCCGATCGACTCGACGCGGACGCTAGGAGGGCAGCTCACCTCGGGCGACCGGATCGACGTCTACTTCAGCACGTCGACCGGGGTCAAGGAGATCCTCCAGAACGTGCCCGTCCTCGTCGGCGCGAACGGCGCCACCGTCACCGTACGGGTCGACGCGAAGCAGGCCGCGCTCCTGGCGCTGGCAGTCGACACCGGCAAGGTCTGGTTCACGCTGAGGCCGACGGTCGGCGCTCCGTCGCAGCCCCTCGTCTCCGTCACGCCGCAGGCGCTCGGAGGTGCGAAATGAGCAGCACACGGATCAGAACGCTCGTCGCCCTCGACCGCGACGTCAACTGGCCGGAGATCGAGCAGACGCTCTCGCGCGACGGCGTCGTCGAGGTCGTCGGGGTGCTCGACAGTCTCGACGACGCGTGGGAAGCGATCGACGAGAGCCGCGCCGAGCTCCTGCTCGTCGCGTGCTCCGGGTACTCGGACCGGGCGCTCTACCTGATCGACGGCGCCGTCCAGAGGAGGCCGGAGCGGCCGGTCGTCGTGCTCACCGAGAGCTCGCCGGACGGGTTCCTCAGGCGCGTCTTCGAGGCCGGTGCCGAGGACATCATCACGCTGCCCGCAAGGCCGGAGGACGTGGGCTTCTCCCTCGAGAAGGTCATCGAGCGCAGACGGGGATCGACGGCGGCCACAGGGCTCGCTTCGGCCCCGCTCGTCTGCGTACTCGGCCCGAAGGGCGGCACCGGGAAGACTCTCGTCGCCACGAACCTCGCGGTGGCCATGGCCGCTCGCCGGCAGCGGGTCGTCCTCGTCGACCTCGACCTCCAGTTCGGCGACCTCGGGCTCGCGCTCGGCCTCTCTCCGGAGAAGACGATCTACGATCTCGTCAAGGCAGGCGGGGCGCTCGACGCGGAGAAGCTCGACGGCTTCCTCGCCAAGCATGCGTCGGGCGTCCGAGTCCTGATGGCGCCGACGCGGCCGGATCAAGCAGGCGTCATCACGGTGGAGTTCCTGCGTGACCTCTACGGGGTCCTCCGCTCGATGTCGGACTTCGTGATCGTCGACACTCCGCCCGGGTTCACGCCCGAGGTGATCGCGTCGATCGACATGTCGACGCATGTGTGCATGGTCGGCATGCTCGACACGCTGTCGCTCAAGAACACGAAGCTCGGCCTCGAGACCCTCGATCTGATGGGTTACGACCACGAGGACGTCACGCTGATCCTGAACCGGGCGGACTCTCGAGTCGGGATCACGAACGACGATGTCACCGCGATCGTCGGGCGCATCCCGCAGGTCCGGATCCCGAGCGACCGCGCGATCCCCCGCTCGATCAACGAGGGAGTGCCGATCGTCCTCGCGCACGAGCGCTCGTCCGCAGCGCGGGCGTTCCGCGACCTCGCCGCCGTCTTCGCCAGAGAGCGTGAGGAACCGATTCCGAGCGCCTCTCAGAACGGGCGTCGGCGGGCTCTCGTCGGCGGTAAGACCTGATGGAGCTGCACGAGCGCCTCTCGGCGGCGCGTCCGGTCACCGGCCCGAGCAGCCGCGATCCGTTCGCGGAGCTCAAGACACGCGTCCATCTCGCCGTGATCGGCGATCTCGGACCGCAGCTCTACAACGTCAGCATGGATCCGGGAGAGCTTCGCGACCGGGTCCAGGGCGACATCAGAACGCACCTCGCGGAGGAGTCGGGCATCGCCCGCGACGACCGGCTCCGGCTCGAGGAGGAGATCGCCGACGACATCCTCGGTCACGGTCCGCTCGAGCGGCTCCTCGCCGACGACTCCATCACCGAGATCATGGTCAACGGACCGTTCGAGATCTGGATCGAGCGGCAGGGACGCCTCTACCCGACGGCGGTGCGCTTCAACGACGAATCGCACCTGCGCCGGATCATCAACAAGATGGTCGCGCAGGTGGGACGCCGGATCGACGAGTCCTCGCCCATGGTCGACGCCCGCCTTCCCGACGGCAGCCGCGTGAACGCGATCATCCCGCCGCTCTCGCTCAGCGGGCCGCTCGTGACGATCCGCAAGTTCAGCAAGAAGCGGCTCGAGCTCGACGACCTGATCAAGATGGGAACGCTCTCGACCGAGACGGTCGAGTTCCTCGAGCGCGCAGTCCAGGCGCGGCTGAACATCCTCATCTCCGGCGGAAGCGGCGCGGGCAAGACCACGCTCCTCAACGCGCTCTCCTCGGCGGTTCCGGACAGCGAGCGGATCGTGACGATCGAGGACGCCGCCGAGCTCCGGCTCGACCAGCGGCACGTGCTACGGCTCGAGGCCCGCCCGCAGAACATCGAGGGCGAGGGCGAGGTGCCGATCCGGGAGCTGCTGCGGAACGCGTTGCGCATGCGGCCCGACCGCATCATCGTCGGCGAGGTCCGCGGCGCGGAGGCGCTCGACATGCTGCAGGCCATGAACACCGGCCACGACGGCTCGCTGTCGACCGTGCATGCGAACGCTCCGCGCGACGCGCTCACCCGCGTCGAGACGATGGTGCTGATGGCCGGGTTCGACCTGCCCGTGCGAGCCATCCGGCAGCAGGCGGCGAGCGCGCTCGACCTGGTCGTCCACCTGGAACGGTTCGAGGACGGCTCACGCCGTGTCACCGCCATCACCGAGGTGCAGCGGATGGAGTCGGACGTGATCACGCTCCAGGATCTCTTCGAGTTCCACCTCGACGAGGTCAACAGCGACGGCATCGTCATCGGCAAGCTCCGCCCGACCGGGCTCCGCCCGCTCTTCATAGCGAAGTTCGAGAAGCGCGGCGTGAACCTCCCGCTGAGCCTGTTCGGAACTCCGAGGGCGCCGGCGCGGACGGCGACTGCCCGTTGAAGAGACTCGCGGTCCTTGCGCTCGCCGCCGCCCTCGCCGTGGCGGCCGCCGGGCAGGCTCGCTCGGCCGGAGGCCCCGGGATCGGGATCACCGAGGCCGGCGGCAGCACGTTCCCGGTCAGGTCGTACATCCTGACGCTGCCGTCGAACGCCTCGCTGAACGCAGCTCAGGTTCACGTGAGCGAGAACGGGACACAGGCGACCGACGTGCAGATCGTGCCTGCGAACGCGAGCGGCCCCGCCCACTTCGGCGTGGTGCTCGCCGTCGATGCAAGCGACAGCATGGCCGGCAAGCCGATCGCCGGCGCGATGGCGGCCGCGCGCGCGTTCGCAGCCCGCCGCGCGGCCGCACAGGAGCTCGCGTTCGTCGCCTTCAACTCGAAGACGCAGGTCGCTCTTCCGTTCACGCGGTCCAACGCCGCAATTGCCGCGGTCCTCGACAGGTCGCCGCGACTCGCCTACGGGACACACATCTACGACGCCCTGGGCACGGCGGTGCAGCTCCTGCGTGCGGCCCACGTCGACTCGGGATCGGTCGTGCTGCTCTCGGACGGCGCCGACCTCGGAAGCCGGACGACTCTCGCCGCCGCCGTCGCCGAGGCTCGTGCGAGCGACGTCCGCGTCTTCACGGTCGGGCTCCGATCCCGGTTCTTCGACCGGAGCTCGCTGCAGCGACTCGCCCTGGAAACGGGTGGAAGCTATGCGGAGGAGTCGAAGCCCTCGCAGCTCGCGGCGCTCTACAACCGGCTCGGCCTCCAGCTCGCAAGCGAGTACCTGCTCCGCTACCGCTCGCTCGCCGGCCCGCAGGAGGTGGTGCACGTCGCCGTGAGCGTCTCCGGCATCGCCGGCACCGCCCGGATCCGCTACCAGACACCCGCGCTCGCCGCGATGCCGCCGACTCCGCCCTATCATCGCTCGCTGCTCAACCGGGTGAGCCTGTCGCCGATCACCGCCGGCGTCGTCGTCCTGCTCTGCGCTCTCCTCATCGGCTTCGCGATCGCGTCGGTGATCAGGCCGAAGCGATCGCAGGTACAGCGGCGGATGTCGGAGTTCGTGACGCTCGCGTCCGCTCAGGATCTCGACCACGACGCGGGCCCGGGCGGCAGACGGGCCATCCTCCTCGAGGGCGCCGAGCACTCGCTCCAGTCTCGCGCCTGGTGGACGCGCTTCAAGGACGAGCTCGAGATCGCGCAGATCACGACGCCCGCAATCCAGATCGTGGGCGGCACGATCGCGGCGACGCTCAGCGCCTTCGCGCTGCTCACCATCGGCACCGGGTCGCTCGTGTTGCCCCTCCCGGCCCTTCTCGTGATTCCCCTCGCGGTCCGCGCCTACCTCAAGGGCAAGCTCGACACACGCCGCCGCCAGTTCGCGACCCAGCTTCCCGACAGCCTCGCGATCATCGCCTCGGCGCTGCGTGCAGGTCACGGCCTCGCCGCCTCGCTGTCGGTCGTGGTGGAGAGCGCCTCCGACCCGATGAAGAGCGAGCTCCAGAGGGTGATCGCGGCCGAGCAGCTCGGCGCCCCGCTCGACGACGCGCTCTCGGTCGTCGTCGAGCGGATGGACAATCGCGACCTCGAGCAGCTCGCGTTCGTCGCCCGGCTCCAGCGGGAGACCGGCGTGAGCGCCGCCGAGGTGATCGATCATGTCACCGACACCGTCCGTGAGCGGTTCGAGCTTCGCCGGCTCGTCAAGACGCTCACGGCTCAAGGCCGCCTCTCGCGCTGGATCGTCACGGCGCTCCCGGTCGGCCTGCTGTTCGTGATCCTGCTGCTCGACCCGGGCTACATCCACCCGCTGCTCACACACGCGCTCGGACGCGTCGCCCTCGCCGTCGCCGGAGTTCTGGTGATCTGCGGGTCGATCGCGATCGGGCGGATCGTCGACATCGAGGTCTAGGGGTACCTAATGGCATTGCTGCTGCTCGGACTGGCACTCATCGGAGTCGCCGCTGCGGTTGCAGGGCGTGCGCTGGTGATGTCGCGACGGCGGATGGTTGCGAGCGTCACCGGCATCGGACGCTACGGGTTCGCGTCGACAGGCGGCCTCGACGACGGAGAGAGCCGCTCCTCGTTGCAGGATCTGGCGTCGTTCGTCGGCGAAACCGTCGGCGGGAGGCTGGGTGTGCTGCGCGAGTCGGAGCTCCGGCAGCACCTCATCTCTGCTGGGATGTACTCGCTCTCGCCGCGGATGCTGTTCGGGTACCAGGTGCTCGCCTCGGTCGGGTTCGGCGCAATCTGGCTCTGGCTGTCGATCGCCGGCGGCCTGCAGGCCTTCGCCGTCGTCATCGGGACTGCGATCGTGGTGACGAGCGGATGGGTGGCGCCGGTGAGCATCGTGCGCCGACGCGCGCGCGAGAGGCTGGCGGCGATCGACTACGCGGTGCCCGAGCTGATCGACCTGCTCGTCGTGAGCGTCGAGGCCGGCGTTGGTTTCGCCGGCTCGCTCCGCGGCGCGTCCGAGCGGATGCAGGGGCCACTCGGCGCCGAGCTGCGACTCGCCGTCCAGGAACAGCGGATGGGCCTCTCCCCGACCGATGCGCTCGAGAACATGCTCGTCCGCTGCCCGACCGACACGGTACGCTCGTTCGTGCGTGCGATCGTCGAGGGCGAGCGGCTCGGGGTGTCGATCGGACAGATCATGCGAAACCTCGCGGTCGACATGCGGAAGCGGCGGCGGCAGATGGCCGAGGAGCGCGCGCACAAGGCACCGGTCAAGCTCGTGTTCCCGCTCGTCTTCATGATCTTCCCGGCGGTCTTCGTCGTCCTGCTCGGACCGGCGATGTTCCAGATCCTGGACGCGCTGAAGAAGTAAGCAGCTGCCCCGCCCCGCAGGGCGGTCAGTGGTCGCCGATCGGGCTGTCGACGAGACCGTGCTGGTAGGCGAGCCGTGCGGCCTCCGTCCGGTTCGCCACGCCGAGCTTTCGGTAGATGTTGGTCAGGTGGAACTTGACGGTCTGCTCCGCGATCCAGAGCTCCTTGCCGATCGCCTCGTTCGACAGCCCTCGGGCGAGCGCCGACAGGATCGCCGCCTCGCGCTCGGTCAGCCCGGCGGCCCGCGCCGCGCTGTCGCCGCCCTCCGGAAGCCCGATCGCGCTGTATACCGTCCCCTCCATCGCCTGCCGTAGGACGGACGGCAGGTCGATCGGGTTGATGCTCTTGACGATGTAGGCTCTGGCGCCCCGCTTGAGCACGGTCTGGATCACGTTCTCATCGGTCGATACCGAGAGGACGACGACCTTCACGTCCGGGTACCGTTTGCGGATCTGGCCGAGGCAGGTCAGCCCGTCAGCGCCCGGCATGCGCAGGTCGAGCAGGACAAGGTCGGGAGTCGTGCGCGCGACCATCGGCAGAACCTGGGAGCCGGACGAGGCCTCCCCCACCACCTCGAAGTCGGGCGAATTCTCGAGCGCATGCTTGATCCCGTCGAGGATCAGCTTGTGGTCGTCACAGATCAGAACGCGCACGCCCTTTGTCACCTCCTCGTCGAGGGCAGCCAGTTCATGGTAGTCGCCGCTCCCGACGGAGGCCACCGGAGGGCCGCATGGGCCGAGGACGCCGACGAGGCGCGGCCCTGATCTGAGTCCGGCTCGGCCTAGACTTTGGGCTGGTTTCGGCGCCCGGGAACCGGCCTACAGTGCATCTGCGGAAGCGCTGCGACCCGCGCACTCGTCACGCCCATGAGCCGATGCGTCTGAGCACCGAGAGAGCACTGCTCAGCCCCCCTCGCGGCCGAGCCGGCCGCCGCCCGGGGTGGCGCCGCGAGGACGGGCAGTCCCTCGTCGAGTTCGCGCTCATTCTGCCCGTCCTGCTGCTGATCCTGACCGGGATCCTGAAGTTCGGGCTCATGTTCAACAACTACATCACGCTGACCGACGCCGTCCGCTCCGGTGCGCGCTCGCTCGCCCTCGGCCGGGGGCTGGACAACAACCCGTGCGCCCCGGCGGTCCTCCAGGCGGAGAACACCGCAGCACCGACGATCAACCTCCCGGACAGCGCATTCACGACGCAGTTCTCGGGCGCGGAGACGTGCATGACGGGCATCGGCTGGTTCCAGGGCGACCAGGCGACGCTGAAGGCGACGTACCCGTGCGACCTCACCATCCTCGGCGTCGACTTCTTCCCCGGCTGCACGCTGACGGCGGAAGCGTCCGAGGCGATCGAATGAGGCGCGGGACCCTCGGGCTCCTGCTCCACCGGAGCCGTCGGGAGGAGGGTCAGGCGCTCATCCTGACGGCGTTCGCCCTGGTCGTCCTGATCGGGTTCGCAGGCATCGTCATCGACATCGGCCGCCTGTACGTCGCGCAGCGCCAGCTCCAGCAGGCGGTCGACGCGGCGGCGCTGGCTGCGGGCCAGAGTCTCCCTCACGCGATAGCGGGCTACGTCTCCGCCGTCGACTACAGCGCCGCGTCCGGTGAGTTCAACCAGCATCCGTTGAGCATGTCGGCCAACGCTGCCACCGTCACCTTCGAGTGCCTCCAGTCTCTCGCGCCCGGCCTGCCCTGCTCCACCGACCTCGATCAGACCAGCTGCCATCCCGCCGAGTCCGCACCTCCATTGACCCGCGACCGCAACGGTAACCTCGTGGCCGGGCCGACCACCACCTGCAACGCCGTCAAGGTCACCGAGACGGCGTCGGTGAGCACGACGTTGCTCCACCTGTTCCTGCCGTCCGGATTCACGTCCGTCGCGGCGTCGTCGACGGCCGCGGCACGCGGCGGCGTGCCGCACCCATTGGACATCATGGTCGTCCTCGACCGAACCGGATCCATGGAGGACCACTGCAGCGACCCCGTGATGGCCGAGGACCTGAAGACGCAGGTAATGACGGGTGGCCCAAGGGGCCAGTCCGAGAAGATCGACTGCGCGAAGGACGGCGTGCGGAGGCTCCTGAAGGGGCTCCTGCCCTGCCAGGAGAGCGTGCTCGGCAACTGCGGCTTCTCGCCGCCGCTCGACGAGGTCGGCCTGGAGATGTTCCCCGCGCTCATGAACCCCGACGGCTCTCCGCACTCGACCGACGGGAGCCCGAACCACACGGATCTCGCGCTCGAGTTGAACCAGAGACAGGCCATGCCGGGCCCGGCAAACTGCGCGGGTAACCTGACGAGCAGGCCGGCCTGGTACACGCCGAACCAGACCTTCCCCGGCTGGTTCCTCAACTGGGCGAACCCGCCGAGCCCGACCGACCTCGGTTACCCGTCGGACGAGCTGCAGACGGTCACCGTTCGCGCGAGTGGCGGAACGTTCACGCTCTCGTACGCCGGTTCACTGCCCACCGCGCCGATCACGTACCCCGCCGGGGCGTCGGCGGGGACCGTTGAGGACAGGATCAACGCCCTGAGCACGATCCAGTCCGCGGGAGGACACGTCACCGTCACCTCCACCACCAGCACCAACGGAGGGATCACCACGACCACCTACAGCGTGTGGTTCATGCGCGGGCTGGCGGGGATAGACGTCCAGCCGATGGCCGTCGGAAACAACCTGACAGGCACCACTCATACGATCACCGACACGGAGACGACGAAGGGGAACGGCAACGGCACCTACCTGATCACGGGCGGGCTCAACAACGACTTCAAGCTGTCCAACCAATCGACGACGCTGAACCCGGCCTCGCAGCTCGCCCAGGCGGTCACCTGGGACGCGTGCGCGGGCGGCACGATTCCCACCCGCAACGGGACGCCCAACTCCTACTACGGCGCCAACGTCGGCGGCTTCACGTACTACGCCGGCGCGATGAACCTCGCGCAGGCCGTGCTCGAGTCCGACTCGGCCCGCCACGCGCAGCCCGTGATCATCCTCCTCAGCGACGGCGACGCGAACCGGACGCCCGAGGGCCCGAACCCGTGCAACCAGGGGATCGCCGCCGCTCGCGCCGCCGCCCAGGCGGGAACGTGGGTGTACACGATCGCGTACGAGGCACAGACGACGGGCACCTGCCAGGACGACACCGGCATCACGGGATTCCAGGCGATGCAGCTGATGGCACAGAGCCCGCAGAGCCTTGCGGCGGGACAGTCCTACGACCCGAGCAAGTTCTACTGCATCCCGGTCCCCGCCGGCCAGAACTGCAACAGCGCGGCCACGCTGGCCCAGGTGTTCGCGAGCATCGGCGTCGACCTCACCGACTCGCGTCTCATTCCGGACCAGTAGGCCGGGGCCGCCACGATGCGACGCAGTGAACGCTCCATCGCGCTCTCCCTGAAGACGATGACGATCGGCTGCGCTGTCGCGTGCGCCGTCCTCGTCCCGATCGCGTCCGCCGCAGCACCGCTCGCCTACACGACGCCGAAGGCGATCGCCGCGAAGATCCACGGCCCGGTCCCGCAGATCCCGACCGACAACCAGAGCCGGCCCTCGCAGATCACCGCGACCGTCTGCCACGGCCTCGGCGCCGCGCACGCGGGGAAGTTCAACACCTTCAAGTGCGCGGTGACATTGACGGTCGGCAGGGCGACGGTCTGGGCACGCGCGCTGCCGGGCGGGAAGTTCTGCGCGAGCAGCACCCGACTCGACTCGTGCCCGCTCGAGCCGCCGACCGCAGGCGACCCGCGCATCTGCACGAACCCGCCCGCCCCGCCGACGGCCGACCCGAACCGCTGCGCGCTCAGGGCGGCCGAGGGCGGCCTCATCCGCGCGATGGAGCAGAGCTTCGCCGACCCGTCCTGGACCGTCCGGAACCTGATGTGCAAGGGCCAGAACCTGACCTACGGGTGCCAGTTCAGCAGCACGAGCGCCTACGGCGTCTACTACAGCAGCGCCATCACCTTCGCACCCGGCAGCAGCGGCGGCTGGACCGCCACCTACGTCACGCTGGGCGGCGGCGGCACCGGCACGACGTGCACCGTCCAGCCCGATCCGAACTCGGCCGCGGGCGGCCCCTCCGCGTGGGGGAGCGGTCCCGCGCCGGCCTGCACGGCCAACTGACGCCGGCCGCCCGGCGGCCGCCGGGCGGGCCCCCACCGCGCCCTACGCGCGAATGTCGACCGGCGGGCCCGCCGGGGGGAGCGAGAACAGCTTTCGCATGTCGTCGTTCGCGAGCCGGATGCAGCCGTGCGTGACGGCGCTGCCGATCGAGCCGGGCTCGTCGGTGCCGTGCAGCGCGATCGGGCCGCCCTGGACCCAGTTGCGCAGGACGTTGGAGTGCCCGGAGATGCCGAGCGCCGCGACGCCGAAGGGCCCGTTCGGGTCGTCCAGCAGGAACCGCTCGTTCACGAAGTAGCGACCTGTGGGAGTCGGCGTCCGGGCGGAACCGATCGCAACCGGAGCCCGGAACACGACCTTCCCGGCCCTGTAGACGACGAGCCGCCGGCCCGAGAGGTCGACAACGAGCCTCGTGCGCACGGCGAACGCACGCACCGACGCGGCGGCGACCCAGCCCGAGCGGCCGTTCGGGAACGTCGGCACCTCCACCCGGTACCACGTGACCGCGCAGCCGGCGCCGATGCGTGCGCCGAAGACGCCGAGCACGGTCGGGTAATCGTTCAGGTCGACCTGCCGGAAGCGCCCCAGGACGCTCCCG
>Ga0335070_10004861_pt1 | contig 15750 bp, 9 predicted proteins | sample Lox_Sample_13_FD_206722 | JGI IMG/M metagenome (GOLD analysis project Ga0335070, IMG submission 206722) | Soil microbial communities from Loxahatchee National Wildlife Refuge, Florida, United States - Lox_Sample_1.3 | ecosystem: Environmental > Terrestrial > Soil > Wetlands | place: USA: Florida... | reverse complement strand
ATCTCGTTGTGGCCGGTCTTGTAGCCGCAGGCCTGCCCCGGGCTGACGCAGTAGCGATCGATCTCGCTGGTCATCGCCTGGCGGCCGCGGCCCGTCTCCGTGACCAGGAACTGGATGGCCTGTTCGCGCGTCCACTTGAGCGCGTGGATGCCGGTATCGACGACCAGCCGGCAGGCGCGGAACTGCTGCGCCTGCAGGTAGCCCACCTGGCCGAACGGATCGTCGGCATAGATGCCCTGTTCGTCGACGCTCTGCTCGGCGTACAGCGCCCAGCCCTCGATGTAGGCGTTGAAGCCCATCAGCTGCACGATCAACGGGATCTCGCTGCTGTGCTCGGTCAGGTAGGCGCCTTGCCAGGCATGCCCCGGAATGCCTTCGTGCGCGGTCAGCGTCGGAATCTGGTACTTGGGCCACAGGGTGGTCGATTTCAGGTTGATGTAGTAGATCGCCGGGCGCGTGCCGTCGATCGAGGCCCCGTTCATGTAGCCGAGCGGGGCGCCATCCTCGATGTCGGCCGGCACGCGCTTGACGCGCAGCGGCGCCTTGAGCTGCAGGTGCGAGAGCTGTGGCATCAGCGCGCGCGTCCTCGCGATCCGTTCGTTGCAGTAGTCGATCAGCTGCGCGCGTCCGGCATCGTCGTCGGGGAACAGCTGCCGCGGGTCGCTGTTCAACGAGAGCGCGCGCTCGCCGGGGCTGCCCTGCGTCAATCCCTGCGCGCGCAGGATCGCATCCATGCGCGACTGGATGGCACGGTTCTGTTCCAGGCCCGTGGCGTGGATGTCCTCCGGGCTCATGTCGGTGGTCGTGCCGAGCTTGAGCGCCCAGCGGTAATAGGCTTCGCCGTCGGGCAGCCGATCGACGCCGGCCGCGTCGGTCGCGCGCTCCGTGGCGCGCGCGAAGGCGGCGATCTGGCGGTCGAGCGCCGGGTAGACCTCCTGCTCCACCAGCCTGGAGGCGCGCGCTGCCCATTCGCCCCTGATGCCGAGCGCGGCGGTGCGCGTGGCCAGCGAGGTCACCAGTTTCTGCTCCGTCACGGCCGTGCGGCGGTAGCGCGTGAGCTGTCCGAGTGCGTTGCTGGCGATGAAGGAAGGGGGCACGATGCCGCGCGCGGCCTGCGCCCGGATGAGCGCCGTCTCATCGTCCAGGTTGCGCGCGAAGCCGCGGATGCGGGCCAGGTACGCCTCGGCGTCCGCGGCATCGGCGATCCGGTGCTGCGAATCGAGGAATTCCGGCACGCTCGTGACCGCGCCGTCCTGCTGCGTGACCGGATACGGAGCGCTGCCGTTGTTGTTGAACGCGGCCACGGCCCGCCCGCAGGCGAAGCGGGTGCCTTCGACCCCGGCGCTCGCGGCGTAGCTGACGCTGTCGTATTGGAGCCGCGCGGGCGGCGGGAGTCGCGCCGCATCGATGCCGCGCAGGCGCGCCACCATCGAGCGGACCTGCCTCGCCCAGCGTTCATCGGCGGCCGTTGAACGGCTGTCGAGCTCGCTCTTCAGCGCGATGCGGGCGCCGCGATCGAGGCCGAGCGAGGTCGCGGTCTCGGGCTTGAGGCGCAGGATCTCCTCGGCGAACGTGGCGAGCAGCGCGGCGAATCGCTTCGCCACGGGCTCCGCGGCGCCGGCCTCGGCGGTGGCGCGCCCCGGCAGGCTGGCCGACACCGCGGCTGCAAGTGTCAACGCAAGCATCTGGCGGCGGTCGATCGAGGGGCGGCTCGCGATCATGTCGGGTTCCGTCGGGCGGCGCTCGTCGCCGGGGCGCACACTATTGCAGCCCGGCCACGAATGCGCAATCGTGCGCGGGTCGCTGCGGGTGCAGGCGAAAACACGACGAGGTCGCGCGTGAAATCGGGAATTGCCATCGTCACCGGAGCGGCACAGGGCGTTGGCCTGGCCACGGCGACGCTGCTGGCGCAGCGCGGTCGCGAAGTCGTGCTGACCGACGTGCAGCGCCTCGATGCGCAGCTCGAGCGCCTGCGCGCGGCCGGATTGCGCGTGCATGGCATCAGCGGCGACATCGCCGCGGAGGATTTCGTGCGCGAGCTGGCCGGCCGCGTTGCGGCCGAGGCGGGTGCCGTCGACGTGCTGGTGAACAACGCCGGCATCAGCATGATCGCGCCGGCCGAGTCAACCACCGTGGCGCAGTGGCAGCGCGTCATGGACGTCAACCTGCTGGCGCCGTTCCTGCTGTGCAAGCATGTCGGCGCCGCGATGCTGGCGCGCGGGCGCGGCAGCATCGTCAACGTCGCCTCGATCGCCGCGCTCGCCGGCGTCAGCCACCGCTGCGCCTACAACGCTTCGAAGCACGGCCTGCTGGGCCTGACGCGCACGCTGGCCGCGGAGTGGGGCGGCCGCGGAGTGCGCGTCAACGCCGTGTGCCCGGGCTGGATCAAGACGGAGATGGATGCCGCCGACCAGGCTTCCGGGCATTACTCCGACCAGGACATCATCGATCGTGTGCCGATGGCCCGCTTTGCCCGCGCCGCCGATGTCGCCGCGGCGATCGCCTGGCTTGCCGACGACGAGCAGAGCGCGTTCGTCAACGGCATCAGCCTGCCGGTCGACGGGGGTTGGAGCGCGGACGCGAGCTGGGATGCGCTGCGACGGCAGACGCGCCCGGCCTAGGCCGATGGCTGCAGGGTCGCCAGGAACCGGCTGGCGGTGGCGAGGAAGTCGCTGACGTAGCTCGACTGCACCCACAGCGCGTATCCGTCGGGCCTGCGTGCCACCACGGCGGGGCAATCGAACAGCCGCACCGAAGCGCAGTCGCGGCCTTCCAGCACGGAGTGGATCTCGATCGCGCAGGCGAGCAGCCGAGCCGCGCCTGCGCCCGTGATCGTGAGCGTTGCCCATTGGCCGGTGACATCGATCGCGGCGCCATGGCCGCTGCGCGCCGCGGCATCGGCCTGCGCCTGGACGGCCTCGCTCGGGTCCGGCAGCAGCCAGCGGCCCGGGGCAGCATGCAGCAGCCGGGGTTGCCCGGCCTCGTCGCGCACGACGCCGCCCGGGGCGCTCGGCCAGGCGGCGCCATCGAGCGCGGCTGCCGGCCAGCGGAACGCGGCGAATTCCAGCAGGCGTTGCGGTGGCTGTCGCTCGATGTGGCAGGGTGCGATCATGGACATGCTGCCTCAGGCCTTCATGCGGGCGCTGGTGGGATCGAAATGCACCGGCGCGACGACGCGCACCAGGGTGTCGCCGCCACGCAAGGGATCGCGCGCCGTCACCGTGCCGCCCTCGACGGCGCGATCGCGCGCCAGCAGCGCGAGCGCCAGCCACTCGCCCAGCGTCGGGCTGTAGGCGCTCGAAGTGATGTATCCGCAGGGGCGCGTCGAGGCCGCGTCGGTCGTGAGTTGCGCGCCGGCCAGGAGCGGTGCGTGGCCGTCGGCGGCGCGCAGTCCGACCAGCCGCGGGCGCGTGCCTTCATGGAACGCGGGTCGGTCGAGCAGTGCCCGGCCGAGGCAGGACTGGCCGGGCTTCACCAGCGCCTCCATGCCCAGGTCGAGCGGCGTCGTCTGCCCGTTGAGCTCGGAGCTCACGAGGTATCCCTTCTCGATGCGCAGGATGTCGAGCGCCTCGAGCCCGTAGGGCGACAGGCCGGCCGACTGCAGCGTATCCCACAGCGGCACGGCGAGCGCCGGCCGGCAATGCAGCTCGAATGCGAGCTCGCCCGAGAAGCTGGCCCGCAGTACCCGCAACGCGTGGCCGGCGTGCAGGCCGTCGGCGAAATCCATGTGCCGCAGCCCGGCGAGGGATCGCTGCCATGCGGCTCCGAGCACCTGCGCGAGCGTGCTGCGGCTCTGCGGCCCCGCCACGACGATGACGGCCCAGGCGTCGGTGACATCGGTGACCGTCACGCCGCGGCCGCTCCACTGGCTGGCCAGATGGTGCTCGAAATGGGAGAGCATGTGCGTGCCGTGGCCGGAGCTGGTCGTGGCGAGGAAACGGTCCTCGGCGAGGCGTAGCACCAGGCCATCGTCGAGCACGATGCCGTCCTCGCGCAGGTTCACCATGTACTTGCTGCGGCCCACCCTGATGCTGCTGGCCTTCGACAGGTACATGAAATCGAGGAACGCCGCGGCATCGGGCCCGGCGATCTCGAGCTTGCCGAGCGTGGAACCGTCGGCGATGCCGCCGTGCGCGCGCACGCGCCGCGCCTCGGCGACGGCCGCATCGAAGGCGTTGCCGCCATTCGCGCGGTAATAGCGCGGCCGCATCCACAGGCCCATCGGCTCGAGCACGCCGCCCGCCGCAACATGCGCCTCGTGCAGCGGCGTGCGGCGCGAGATCATCACGGCCTCGCCGGTATGGAAGCCCGCGATCGATTGCATCGTGACCGGTTGGTAGGGCGGGCGCGGCCGGCTCGTGCCGGTGTCGGCGGGCGTCACCCCGCGCAGTTCGGCCAGGATCGCCGCGCCCGGCACCGCGCTGCTGCGCCCCTGCTCGGTGCCGATGCCGAGCGTCGTGTAGCGCTTGACGTGCTCGATGTCGATGAATCCCTCCGCCAGCGCCACGCGCAGGTCGGCCACCGTGACGTCGTTCTGCAGGTCGATGAACTGGCGCTTTTCGTCCGCCACGCTGCAGGGCGAGCGCGCGAACGGCGCGAGGCGCGGTGGCGGGTCGCCCTGCGCCTGCGGCGGCGCACCGCCATCGGTGCCAGCGACAGCGCCGGTGCCGGCCGCGGCGCGCGCGCCGGCCGCATGTCCGTCGGCCAGCGCGGCGCCCAGCTCGAGCCGGCCGTTGGCGCCGCCGGCGTGCACGCGCGCCGCCGGCGGTTCGGCCGGGACGAATGCGCCGAGCCGTGGTTCGTAGGCGCGCGCCTCGCCACCGTGCAGTCCGGCATGCAGCGCCGGCGACCAGCCGCCGCTGACCAGAATGGTGTCGCACGCGATGCGCCGGGCAGCGCCGTCCGTCCCGAGCGGCTTGACCAGCGCCGCCGCGACGGCGCGCCGCCCCACGGCGGCGGTGACGGCATGGCCACTGAACAGCGCGACGCCAGCCGCAGCCAGCTCGGCGCGCAGCGGCGCCAGTGCACCGGCGGCGGCCACCGTGCCCTCGTCGCGGGTGTCGACGATGGCGCGCACGCGCATGCCGCCATCGAGCAAGCGGCGCGCGCTCGCGTACGCGCGATCGTGGTTGGCGAACAGCACGAGCTCGCGTCCGACGCGCGTGCCGTAGCGCGCGAGGTAGCGCTCGGCCGCGCCCAGCAGCATCACGCCCGGCCGGTCGTTGTTGGTGAAGACGATCGGCTGTTCGAGCGCGCCCGCGGCGCTGACGAGCGAGCGCGGCCGGATCCGGTACACGGCGTTGCGGCCCGGCAGGCCGCCCGGTTCAGCGTGCGCGATGAACTCGCCGTTGTTGTCCGTCACGACGGTGGTGTCGGTGAGGATGCGCGCGCCGCGTTGAGCCAGTTCGGCGAGCGTCGCCGCGATCCACTCGGCGCCGGCCAGGCCCTCGACCAGCGCGGATTCGAACTCGAGCTCGCCGCCGCAGGCGGGCTCGCTCTCGCACACGACGACGCTGGCGCCGGCGCGCGCGGCGGCGCGCGCGGCCGCCAGACCCGCGGGGCCGGCGCCGATGACGAGCACGTCGCAGCGCAGGTGCTCGATGGCCGCCATGGGCAGGGCGCATCCGCGCGGTGCTTCGCCCAGGCCCGCCAGCCGGCGGATCAGTCCTTCGTATCGCCGCCAGGAAGGCCAGATGAAGGTCTTGTAGTAGAAGCCCGCGCTGAACAGGCCGCCGCCGGCCTGCAGGAGCGAGGCGAGGTCGAAGCGCAGGGACGGCCATCGATTCTGGCTGCGCAGGCTCATGCCCTCGCGCAGCACGAGCCGCGTCGCCTGCACGTTCGGAATGAGCAACGGTTGCTCGCCGACGCTGAACAGCGCGTTGGGTTCCTCGGCGCCAGCGCCCAGCGCGCCACGCAGGCGACGATACTTGACGCTGCGTCCCATCACGCGCACGCCCTGCGCCAGCAGCGCCGAGGCCGCCGTGTCGCCGGTGCGGGCGCGGTAGCGGCGGCCGTCGAAGGTGAAGGTCAGTTCGCCGGGGCCGAGGCGCGCGCCACTTCGCGCGGGCGCGGCGCTCATCGCGGCTCCCCGGCGAGCATGTCGATGGCGAGCACGGCGCCGGTCGATGGATTGCGCTGCACCTGCAGCCAGGCGCGGCATCCGCCGACGTGCTGCCAGTGCTCGATGCTCAGATGGGCATCGGCCACGCGCAGGTAGGTGCGCGCATATTCATCGACGCTGCCGGGCGCCGGCACGGTCTTGTGGAACTCGAACTCGCACAGCTCGCGCGGACCACAGAACGGGCAGGTGAGCCGCGTCACAGCCGCACCGGGAACGGCCCGTACCCGGGCTCGTCGAGCATGTGCCCGGTCGCGAAGCGCGACAGCCGATAGGCGCGGATCAGGTCGGGCGCCGTACCGGTGGCGACGAAGCGCGCGAAGGCCGCGCCCGAGGCCGGGATCGCCTTGAACCCGCCGTAGCACCAGCCGGCATTGACGAACACGTTGTCGTAGCGCAGCCGGTCCATGATCGGGCTGCCGTCCATCGTCATGTCGTTCGTGCCGGCCCATTGCCGCAGGATCTTCACGCCGCCGATGCACGGAAAGAGTTCCAGCGCGCCCTGCACGACGTCTTCGAGCCGGTGCCACGTGCCTTCGCGCGTGTAGGACGGGAATCCGTCGAGGTGGCCGCCCATGACGAGGCCGCCGCGGTCGGACTGGCAGATGTAGGTCTCGCCGTGCCCGGGCGAGACATAGACGAACACGGAGTTGACCAGCGGCTTGATCGGCTCGGACACCATCGCCTGCAGCAGGTGGGTTTCGATGGGCAGCGGCGTGCCCAGCATCGCGCCGACCAGGCCGGTGTGGCCCGCGGTCGCGAACACGATGCGCCCGGCCTTGACGTGGCCGCGCGTGGTCTCCACGCCGTCGGCCGCATTGCCCGTCGCGCTCACGCCCGTGACTTCGCAGTCCTCGATGATGTCGACGCCGAGCGCGCTCGCGGCGCGGGCGTAGCCCCAGGCGACGGCATCGTGCCGCACCGTGCCGCCGCGCCGCTGCAGCAGCGCGCCGGCGAGCGGGAAGCGGCGCTTGCGCCGCGGCGCGAGTTCGGGCGCGAAGCGTTCGAGCGCGGCGAGGTCGAGCAGTTCGGCATCGATGCCGGCGAGGCGCATGGCGTTGCCGCGCCGGGCGAGCGCCGGCATCGCATCGTCGGTGAGCGCCAGGTCGACGACGCCGCGCGGGCTGTACATGACGTTGTAGTTCAGGTCGCGTGACAGCGTTTCCCAGCGGCGCAGGGAGTCTTCGTAGAAGTAATGGTTCTCGGGCAGCAGGTAGTTGGAGCGCACGATGGTCGTGTTGCGCCCGACGTTGCCGTAGCCGACGAGCCGCTTCTCGAGCACGGCAATGCGGCGGATGCCGTGGTCGCGCGCCAGGTGGAATGCGGTCGCGAGGCCGTGGCCGCCGGCGCCGACGATGACGACGTCGTAGGCCGGCTGCAACCGGCGCCCTGACCACAGCGGCCGCCAATAGCCGGGCCCCGCGAAGCGGGCGCGCAGCAGCGACCAGGCCGAATAGCGGCGCGCGAAGCCGGGTGCGGCGCTCATGCGGCACGCCGCGGTGGTGCGCGCCGGCGCGCCGCGCGGCGCGGCGGAGCGCGGCGCGCTTGCAGCACCGTGGACAGCAGTCCGGCGACCAGTGCCCGGCGCCGGCGCAGCGGGAAGCGCCGGGGTTCGAAGGCCGCGCCGATCCAGTAGCCATCGACGGCGGCGGTCAGCAGGTCGATGGTGTTGCGCAGCGAACGCGGCGCGGCGATCTCGCGCCGCCGCACCGCTTCGCGCAGGTAGCGGCCCAGGTAGCGGCGCCAGCGCGCATAGTAATCGCGGTGCACGCGCGCCAGCGCCGGATTGCCGGTCGCGCCGCCCCACAGGTTCAGCCACACGCGGATGAAGCTCGGCGCGGCGGTCGCCGGCACCATGAACTCGAGCGCGGTGCGCAGCCGCGCCAGCCCCGGCGCCGCGCCGGCCACCGCGGCGTCGAGGTCGGCGAACGACTGCTGCGCCAGCCACTGGAAGGCGAACCCCACCAGTTCGTCCTTGTCGCGGAAGTAGTGGCTCAGCACGCCGATGCTGAAGCCGCCCGCCCGGGCGATGCCGCGCACGGTGGCGCTGTCCGCCCCGTCGCGCTGCATCACGCGCACCGCCAGCTGCGCGATCTCCTCGCGGCGTCGGTCATGATCGACGATCCTGGGCACCGTGCGGCCTGCTGTCGCGGTTCGCGTCGCTGTGCCGCCATGGTGCGGCCCCCTGATCGCAAGCATACCCCAGTGCGGCCGCGGCTCGCCACGGCCCCGCGGCCGCTGCGGCCTAAACCTTACATGTGTTATAAATAAGCCAAACCGGAGGCGGCGCATGAGCGAGGGAGCCCTGATCGAGCGAACCGGCCGCGGGCGCGGCCGGGATGCGCGGCGCGCGGCGCGGGCGCACCGCACGCCGGCCAAGCTTCCCTACATCCGCCGCCGGCTGCCGGTCATCGACCTGCTGAGCAGCGAGGCGGTCGAGATCATCGAGCGCAACGCCGAGACCATCCTCGAGGAGATCGGCATCGAGTTCCGGCGTGACCCGGAGTCACTCCGCCTGTGGCGCGCGGCGGGCGCCGACGTGCGCGGCGAGCGCGTGCGCATTCCGCGCGGCCTGGCGCGTGCGCTGCTGGCCACTGCGCCGCGCGAGTTCACGCTGCATGCCCGCAACCCCGCGCGCAACGTGCGCTTCGGCGGCGACGCCACGGTGTTCTCGCCGGTCGGCGGGCCGCCATTCGTCACCGATCTCGACCGCGGCCGCCGCTATGGCACCCTCGAGGACCTGCACAACTTCATCAAGCTCGCGCACGTGGCGCCGGCGATCCATTTCTCGGGCGGCACCGCGGTCGAGCCGATGGACATTCCGCCGGGCAAGAGGCACCTCGACGTGCAGTACGCCTATTTCCGCCTCAGCGACCAAGGGTGCGAGGCGACTCCGGAGACGCCCGGCCATGCCGCCGACGCGGTGCGCATGGCCGAAGTGCTGTTCGGCGAGGAGTTCCTCGGCGAGCACGTGGTCGTGCTCGGCAACATCAATTCGAACTCGCCGCTCACCTTCGATGGCCGCATGCTCGGCGCGCTGCGCGTGTTCGCCGCGAAGAACCAGGGCACGATCGTCGTGCCGGCGGTGCTGGCCGGCGCGATGGGCCCGGTCACGGCGGCCGGCTGCATGGCCGAGATCCTGGCCGAGACGCTGGCCGGCATGGCGCTCACGCAGTTGGTGAGGCCGGGTGCGCCGGTGATCATGGGTTCGTTCGTCGGCGCCGTGTCGATGCGCACCGGTGCGCCGACCTTCGGCACGCCCGAAGCCACGCAGATGATCTTCGCCACCACGCAGCTCGCGCGGCGCCTCGGCGTGCCCTGCCGCAGCGGCGGTTCGCTGTGTTCGTCGAAGGTCTCCGATGCGCAGGCCGCATACGAGAGCGCGCACACGCTGCTGCCCACGCTCCTCGCCGGCGTCAACCTGGTCACGCACGCGGCCGGCTGGCTCGAGGGCGGGCTGGTCAGCGGCTACGAGAAGTTCGTCATGGATGTCGACCAGCTGGCGATGATGCAGGTGCTGGCCGCCGGCATGGACCTGAGCGAGCGCGGCCAGGCGCTCGATGCGATCCGCGAGGTCGGGCCCGGCAACCACTTCCTCGGCTGCGCGCACACGCAGGCGAATTTCGAGAGCGCCTTCTACCAGTCGACGATCGCCGATTACTCTTCGTACGAGCAGTGGTCGCTGGAAGGGAGCCTGAACGCCGAGCAGCGCGCCAACAAGGTGTGGAAGCAGATGCTCGCCGACTACGAGGATCCCGGGCTCGACCCGGCGCGCGACGAGGCGCTGCAGGCATACATGGCGCAGCGCAAGGCCGTGCTGGCCGACGCGGTCGAAGAGGAGTAGCCGATCTTGAAGAGTCACTACCGCGTCGTGGTCATCGGCGGCGGCATCGTCGGCACGAGCATTCTCTATCATCTCGCGCGGCGCGGCTGGTCCGACATCGCGCTGATCGAACGCGCCGAGCTCACCGCCGGCTCCACCTGGCATGCCGCCGCGGGTTTCCATGCGCTGAACGATGATCCCAACATCGCCTCGCTCCAGTCGTACACGATCAACCTGTACAAGGAGATCGAGGCCGAGAGCGGCCAGAGCGTCGGCATGCACATGCCGGGCGGCTACAGCCTGGCGACGACACCGGCGCGCTGGGAATGGCTGAAGGCCGAGTGCGCGATCTACCAGACGCTCGGCATCGGCGCGCGCCTCGCGACGCCCGATGAAATCGTCGCCGACTGCCCGATCGTCGACCCGGCCGGGCTCCTGGGCGGCCTGTTCGATCCGCACGAGGGCGCCGTCGATCCGCACGGCACCACACATGCCTTCGCGCTGGCCGCTCGCAAGCGCGGCGCGGACGTGATCCTGCGCAACCGCGTGATCGCATTGAGCCCGCTCGCGGGCGGCGAGTGGCGCATCGAGACGGAGCAGGGCGTGGTCACCGCGGGGCATGTCGTCAACGCGGCCGGGCTGTGGGCGCGGCGCGTCGGCCGCATGGTCGGGCTCGACCTGCCGCTGACGCCGATGATGCACCACTACCTGATCACCGAAGACCTGCCGGTGCTCGTGCAACGCGCGGATGAAATGCCCTGCGTCACCGACCTGGAGGGATTCACCTACCTGCAACAGGAGCGCAAGGGCGTGCTGCTCGGCGTCTACGAGCGCAATCCGCGCCACTGGAAGACCGAGGGCGCCGACTGGGACTACGGCATGGACCTGATCCCGGAGGAGATCGATCGCATCAGCCCCGAGCTGCAGATCGGTTTCCAGCGTTTCCCGACCCTGCTCGAGGCGGGCATCCGCAAGTGGGTCAACGGCGCGTTCACGTTCACGCCCGACGGCAACCCGCTCGTCGGCCCCGTGCCCGGGCGGCGCAACTTCTGGGCGGCCTGCGGCTGCATGTCCGGATTCTCGCAGGGCGGCGCGATCGGCAAGGTGCTCGCCAACTGGATCGTCGATGGCGATCCGGGCGCCGACATCTTCGGCATGGACGTGGCGCGCTACGGCGCGTTCGCGAGCAACGATCGCTACCTGCGCGAGACCACCGCGCAGTTCTACGCGCGGCGCTTCGTGATTGCCTATCCGAACGAGGAACTGCCGGCAGGCAGACCGTTGAAGATGACGCCGAGCTACGACGCGCAGGCGGCCGCCGGCGCGCGCTTCGGCGTCGTGTGGGGCATGGAGACCCCGCAGTTCTTCGCGCCCGGTGAGCCGGACTTCGTCGACGAACCGACGCTGCGCCGATCGTCCGCGCACCGCTTCATTGCGGCGGAAGTCGCCGCGACGCGCCAGGCAGCGGGGCTCCTCGACACCGGCGTCTACGCGCGCTACGAGGTCTCGGGCAAGGGCGCCGAGGCCTGGCTCGACCACCTGCTGGCGAACACGCTGCCCGGCATCGGGCGCATGCGCCTTGCGCCGATGCTGAGCCCGAGCGGCAAGCTCCTGGGCGACCTGAGCGTGGCGCGCCTGGCGGACGATCGGTTCTGGCTGGTCGGGTCGTACTATCTGCAGGAATGGCACCAGCGCTGGTTCAACGATCACCTGCCCGCCAGCGGCGTGCGCATCGACAATCTTTCGGAGAGCTGGCTCGGGTTCTCGCTGTCGGGTCCGCGCTCCCGCGACATCCTCGCCCGCCTCACGCGCACCGATGTCGGCAACGCCGCATTGCCGTTCCTCGGCGTGGCGGCAGTGGATGTCGGCCTCGCGCAGGCCATCGTCGCGCGCGTGTCGCTGACCGGCGAACTCGGCTACGAGATCAACGTGCCGGCCGCGCAGCAGAAGGCCTTGTGGAATGCGTTGCTGGAGGCGGGGGCGGAGTTCGGCATCAGGCCGATCGGCATGCGCGCGCAGGACTGCCTGCGGCTCGAGAAGGGCTACGGCGTGTGGTCGCTCGAATTCGCGCAGTCGTACACGCCGGCGATGAGCGGACTCGATCGGTTCATCGCCTTCGACAAGGGCGATTTCATCGGCCGCACCGCGGCGCTCGCGGAGCGCGAGCGCGGGCCGGCCCAACGCCTCGTGCTGCTGGCGGTCGACAGCCCGGATGCGGACGTCAGCGGATTTGAACCGGTGCGTTCCGGCGGCAGCACGGTGGGATTCGTCACCTCGGGCGCCTACGGCCACCACGTGCGCCAGAGCCTGGCGCTCGCCTACGTCGATGCCGCCATCACCGCGCGCCCGGTGCCGCTCGAAGTCGACGTGATCGGCGAGTCGCGCGCGGCGCGGATCCTCGCCGAACCCCCGTACGATCCGCGTGGGTTGCGGCTGCGTTCCTGAAATAGAATGGGGCATCGCCACCGCTACGGATCCGCTGTCGATGACCGGGCCCTCACCCGATGCCACGTATGAACACCGGCAGCGCGCCGCGGCGGTGGCGCTGCAGTCGGGCCGCGCGCGCACGGCGGAACAGGCGCTGCGCGCGCTGAGCGCCGAAGCGCCCGGCGACCTGCACAACCGCTGGCTGCTCGGCATTTCGCTGCTCGACCAGGGCCGGATCGAAGAGAGCATCGCGCAGTTCGACGGCGTGCTGCGCGACGCGCCGGATTTCGCTCACGCACGCGTCGACCGGGCGCGGGCCTGTCGCGCCGCGGGGCGGACGGCTGAGGCGCGCGAGCAGGTGCGCGCCGTGCTCGCGCAGCATCCGCACCTTGCATTGGCCTGGCTGGCCTACGGGGACGTGCTGGTCGACCTGCAACAGTACGACGATGCACGCATTGCCTTCGAGCGCGCGCGCCAGTGCGATCCGGAGCGGGCGAGCATCGAGGCGGCGACGGCGGCAATGCTGGCCGGCGATCGTCGCGCCGCCGAGGAGTTGTTCAGGCAGATCCTGCGTCGCGATCCCGGGCACGCGGCGGCGTTGTGCGGCCTGGGGGCGTTGTCGCTGGCCGCGGACGTTCCCGCCGATGCCGAGCGTTTGCTGCGCCATGCCTTGCGGCAGTCAGCGCACCTGCCGCTCGCCTGGCGGGGGTTGGGACCGGCACTGCTCTCGCTCGGGCGCCTCGCCGAGGCCGCGGCCGCCGCGCAATACCTGCGCACGATCGAGCCCGACAACCCGCAGAGCTGGATCGCGACGGCGGCGGCGGCGACCCGGCTGCTGCGACCCGAGGAAGCGCTGGCCGCCTACGAGCGCGCCGTGCAGCTGCAACCGCAGGAGGTGCGGCTGCGCACCTCGATCGGCCACGTGCACAAGACGCTGGGCCGCCGCGCCGACTGCGAAGCCGCCTACAAGGAGGCGCTGGCGCTCGATCCGCGCCATGCCGAAGCCTACTGGAGCCTCGCGGACCTCAAGAACTACCGCTTCTCCGATGCCGAGATCGCCGCGATGGAGCAGGTGCTCGGCGACCCGCGACGCCAACGCGACGGCGACGCGCAGCTGTGTTTCGCGCTCGGCAAGGCCTACGAGCAACGCGAGCAGTATCCGCGCGCGTTCGGTTACTACGCGCGCGGCAACGAGCTGCGCCGCCTCGACCAACCCTTCGACATCGGCGCCTTCGAGCAGCGCGCGGCACGCATCCGGCGGTTCTTCAGCGCGGAGTTCTTCGCCGCGCATGCCGGCTGCGGCGATGCCAGCGCCGCGCCGATCTTCATCGTCGGCCTGCCGCGTTCCGGCTCCACGTTGATCGAACAGATCCTCGCCAGCCACTCCCGGGTCGAGGGCACGATGGAGTTGCCCAACATCCTCAACCTGGTGCGCGACCTGAGTGGGCCGGGGGATGCGCGCGGCGCCTATCCCGAAAGCGTGGCGGCGCTGTCGCGCGCGCAGTTCGCGGCGCTCGGCGCGCGTTACCTCGAGGAAACCGCGCCGCTCCGCTCCGGCAAGCCGCGCTTCATCGACAAGCTGCCGAACAATTTCAGCCACGTGGGATTCATCCACTCGATCCTGCCGAACGCCACGGTGATCGACGCGCGGCGCGAACCGATGGATTGCTGCTTCAGCCTCTACAAGCAGCACTTCGCCGAAGGCCAGGCCTTCAGCTACGACCTCGGAGACCTGGGCCGCTACTACCGCAGCTACCTCGCGACCATGGCGCACTGGGACGCGGTGCTGCCGGGCAAGGTGTTACAGGTGAAATACGAGCAGCTGGTGCACGCCCCGGAGCAGCAGATCCGGCGGATCCTGCAGCACTGCAACCTGCCGTTCGAGCCGGCCTGCCTCGCGTTCCATGAAACGCGCCGTGCCGTGCGCACCGCGAGCGCGGAGCAGGTGCGCCAGCCGATCTACCGCAGCGCGATCGGCCATTGGCGCCACTTCGAGCGCGAACTCGAGCCGCTCCGCGCCGCGCTCGGCGACGCGCTGCTTACGCTCCCGAACTCCGATTGAGCCGCTTGTGCGTTGACGCTGCGCAAGGCGGCACCGGATACTATATGGGCGTGTAGTTATACCGGGCGAGCCTCGCGCTGCCCGCCATGCGCGGCCGATGCCTGGCCATCGGACTGCGTGGAGAACGCCCATGCCGAAACTCGAGCGAAATGCCGCAGGCCCAGCAACCTCATCCGAGGTTGCCACCCGGATCGGTGTTGCCGTTGCCTCGATCCTGGCAGTCACGGCGCCGCGCGGCGCGGCGGTCGCCGCCACGCAGCCCTCCGACCAGCTCGAGGAGGTCATCATCACGGCGCGCAAGCGCGAAGAGAACCTGCAGAAGGTGCCGATCAGCGTCGACGTGTTCACCAAGAAGGACCTGCAGGACCTGGCCATCAGCCAGTTCGAGGACTACGCCGAGAAAGTGCCGTCGATATCGTTCATCAGCACCGGGCCCGGCACGCAGCTGTTCGTGATGCGTGGCGTGTCGGACGGCAGCAATCCCAACTACGCGGACGCATCGTCGACCGGCTTCTTCGTCGACGACATGTCGACCAGCTGGTTCGGCACGCAGCCGGACCTGCACCTGTACGACATCGCGCAGATCGAGGTGCTCAATGGCCCGCAGGGCACGACCTTCGGCGCGGGTGCGATGGCCGGCGCGGTGCGCTACATCACCAACAAGCCGGATGCCAGCGCGTTCAGTGCCGGCGTGGACCTCGACGGCGGCCAGATCAAGGGTGGCGGACGCGATGGCACCGCGGAAGGCTTCATCAACATTCCGTTGATCAAGGATGTGCTGGCGCTGCGCGCCTCGGCCTTCAGCGACCACCATGGCGGGTTCATCGACAACGTGCTGACGACGCGCCATTGGGCCAATGGCAGGACCTCGGACAACGCCGCCTGGGCCGGCAGCGACTACAACCACCAGCATGCCGAAGGTGGCCGCTTGGCCCTGGGCGCGACGTTCAACCCGCGCTGGAGCGCGACGCTGACCTACAGCTACCAGCACCAGCACACCCAGGGCGCATGGGACGAAGACCTGGCCAACAACGGTCCGCGCGCGGTATCGCGCTTTGGCCCCGAGTCGCACGAGCAGCAGGCGAAGATGGTCGATTTCCATGTCGATGGCGACGTGGGCATCGCCGACCTGGTGTTCGCGAGCACGTACTGGTCGCTGCCGACGCGCCAGCACAACGAGTACTCGCAGTACATGGAGAACGTGTCGGGTTATTCCTACTACCTTGGCCGGGATGTCAAGGGTGCCCAGGAGGGCTTCGCCTGCCTGAACGATCCGGTCTACGGCGGCACCGTGGTGGATAACGGTGATGGCACCACCCA
>Ga0335070_10004860_pt1 | contig 15752 bp, 11 predicted proteins | sample Lox_Sample_13_FD_206722 | JGI IMG/M metagenome (GOLD analysis project Ga0335070, IMG submission 206722) | Soil microbial communities from Loxahatchee National Wildlife Refuge, Florida, United States - Lox_Sample_1.3 | ecosystem: Environmental > Terrestrial > Soil > Wetlands | place: USA... | reverse complement strand
GGCGCCGACGCACCGCGCGCGATCGGCGCTCGCGTCGGCGGCGCGGATGGAGCGGTCGAAGCTCAGTGGGACGCCTTCCGCGGCAGATCGAATTCCCGGTGGCAGTAGAAGCACGTCCAGTGGATCGTCTCCTGCCCGGCCGGCCAGTCCACGTAGTCGTTGCGCCCGCAGCCGGGACAGGAGATGCGCGTGCGCCCGGTCTTGCCGGCGGCGGCCAGCGTGTCCTTCGAGATGTCCTGGGTCATGGCCGATCGCTCGTGGTGGGATGCGCGGGGTGGACGAAGACGCGGAGTATAGCGGCCGCGCGCGCCGCGAACGAAGCGGGCCCGGTCGTGGCGGCCGGCACGGTTCCCGTGACGTGCGGGACCCGCGCCGCCGCTCATCCGTGTCCGCCGAGCCGGTCCGCGTCCGCCCATTCGGGCTCGCCCGCGCCCCGCGCCTCGGCCGGGAGCGCGCGCGAGTCGCGGAGCCTCGCGGCCGCGCGCACGCCGACGAGCGCGACGACCGAGCAGAGGAGGAACACGAGCGGCGCGTTCAGCCGATCCACCAGCGCCCCGCCCAGCGTGGGCAGGAGCATGGCCGGCGCGAGGAAGGTGTTGATGAGCCCGACGAACGCCTGCCGGCGCCCCGGCGGCGCGAGCAGCAGCATCAGGCTCGAGTAGCCGACGACGATCGCGCTCTGCGCCGCCCCGCCGAGCCCGACGACCGCTTCGAGCAGGAGCACGGCCGCGCCCGCGGGCAGCCAGTGGAGCGCCCAGGGCGAGGCCGTCGCGATCGCCGCGGCGGCGAGCGGCAGCGCGCTGCATCCGGCGGCGCCGATCCGCATGAGCACGCGATCGCCGTAGCGGGTCGAGATCCGGTGCCAGAGCACGTTCGACAGCACGAATCCGGCCATGCGCGCGAGCAGGAAGGTGCCGGCCGCGCGCGGCCCGCCGCCGAGGTCGCGCACGGCGAAGAGCACGACGAACGGCGCCGAGGCGAACCAGACGGGGAGCGTCGCGCGCGCGATGAGCAGGCGGCGGAAGTGCGCGTCCTCGCGGATCATGCCGAGCCCCTCGCGCAGCATGCCGAGAGGGCCCGCGGCCTCGGGCCGGGGCGGGCTCGCCGGCTCGCGGATCAGCGAGAACAGGCCGTAGCCCGCGGAGACGAGCACGCAGGCCAGCGCGAAGAGCAGCGCGAAGCGCGGCGCGCCGGTGCCGCCGTGCAGCACCTGGCGCACGATGAACCCGGCGATCATGACGAGCACGCCACCCCAGAAGAGCCGCAGGGTCCAGTACGCGCCGAGCCGCTCCTCGGGCACGGTCTTGCCCACCACCTCCATGAACGAGACGGCCGCGAGCCCGCCGCTGAAGGAGTACGTGCCGTAGCAGGCGAGGAAGAGCGCGAGCAGCGCGGTCCGGTGCGCGGCGAGCGGCACGGTGAACGCGGCGAGGGCCGCGAACGCCAGCCCGCGCAGCACCGCGGCGAAACGATAGAGCCCGATCGAGCGCGACCGGCGCGACAGGAGCGGCACCGTGGCGAACTGCGGCAGGAACCAGCCCATGTCGAGGAGCGCGGCGCTGAACCCGATCAGGGCGTTCGAGGCGGCGAGCTTCGACAGGAACACCGGGACCACCGTGTTCGCGTCGATGAAGCCCTCGCCCATCTGGTAGAGCGCGCCGTTCCACACCCCGAGCCGGAAGCTGCGGCGGCGCTCGGCCTCGGGCGCGTCGGGGGGAGCGGAGGAGGCGACGATCGAGGCCATGGATCCCGAAGCATCGCCCCGGAGCGCGCCGGGGCGCAAACGAGCGCCCGGTGCGCGCGCCGGCATCGCCCGCGGAGCGCCCCGGCCGGGACCTCAGCCCGCGAGCGCCTTCCCCAGACGCGGGAGGCTCACGTCGTAGCGGTACGAGATGTTCATGTGGCCGTCGTCGAACTCCTCGTACTCGTGCGGCACGCCGAGCGCGTCGAGCCGGCGATGCAGCAGACGGGCGCCGTGCTGCAGGTTGAACTCGTCCTTCACGCCGCAATCGAAGTAGAGACGGCGCATCGAGCGCAGCGCCTCGACGCGCGCATCGAGCATGGCGAGCGGATCGCAGGAGAGCCAGCGGGCCCAGACGTCCTCGCGGAAGGCTCCGGTCTCGAGATCGCAGGGCAGATCGATGCCGAAGGGCGGCCGTCCGGGATCGGGCGAGTAGGCGGCCGCCATGCCGAGGACGTTGAGCGTGAGCAGGTCGTCGTGGCTCTTCTGCCGCTTCGACTCGAAGCGCTCGAGCCAGCGCTCGAGTCCGCCGGCCTGCTGGATCTGCGCGCAGAAGCGGGGCACGTCGCCGCGATAGCAGTAGTCGAAGTACATGTCGCCGCTGTGGCAGGCGACCGCGCCGAAGATGTCCGGGTGCTTCATGCCGAGCGTGAGCGCGCCGTAGCCGCCCGAGGACTTGCCGGCGATCCCGCGGTGGTCGCGCCCGGGAAGCGTGCGGAAGCGGGCGTCCGCCCAGGGGACCAACTCCTCGACCAGATGGGTCTCGTACCGGCCCGTCGCGCTCGAGTCGAGGTACTGCGAGCCGCCGAAGCGCGTGAAGCAGTCCGGGAGCACGAGGATCATCTCGTCGCAGCCCGCGGCGATCAGCCCGTCCATGCGGTCGTCGAGCGCCGGGGACCAGGGATTGTCGTTGAGGAGCATGCGGCCGCGCCCGGTGAACCCCGCGAGCACGAACACCACCGGATAGCGGCGGTCGGGCGAGCTCTCGTAGGACGGCGGGAGGTATACGGGCACCGTCCTCACGGACGGATCGCGGGCGGGATTGCCCGTGAGCACCGCGCTCTCGAACCGCTCCATCAGCACCTTGCCGCGTCTCATCTCGCCTCCACGATCGAGGTCTCGCGAACCAGGCGCTCCGCGGGCGTGCGCCCCGTGGCGGAGAGGACGGCTCCGCTCGCGCGAAGATCCGCGCCGGGAACGTCGCGCCGCTCTCCGCCGCGCGGCCCGGCACGCGAGATTAAGGCCGGACGCCGCGTTGCCGATAATTGCCGAAAGCCATGGCCCGACCACCCGCGAATCCCGGGACGGATCTTCCCATCCCGCCGACCGGCCCCCCGTCCCCGAGGGACAGGATCGATCGCCGCGCCTGGTTCCTGCGCGGGCTCATGTTCGTGGTGGTGATCGCGCTCGCCGCCGCCGTCCCGCTCCTCTACCTGCCGCTGGCGCAGCTGCTCCACGATGACTCGAGCCGGGTCGGTCCGCCCAACCTCGCGGCCCTCGTCGGCCTGAGCGGCCTGGTGCTCGTCTTCGTCCTCTACGTCGCCCTCAAGCAGCACGAGCTCGACCGCCTGCGGCGCCAGCTCGAGCAGGAGGAGCGCGAGCGCGAGATCGTGCACACGCGCCTGTCGGAACTCTCGTCCCTCTTCCAGCTCTCCGCGCGGCTCAACCTCCAGCTCCGTCTCGAGGACATCCTCGAGATCATCGCCCGCCGGGTGGTCTCCACGCTGAAGGCGCAGCAGGCCTCGATCATGATCTACAACCCCGAGACCAACCTGCTCCAGACGCGCGCCTCCTACGGCCTCGAGTCGGAGTTCGCCCGCAACGCCAGCAAGCGTCTCGGCGAGGGCATCGCGGGGTGGGTCGCCGAGCGCGGCCAGCCCGTCCTGCTGGACTCCACCTCGGGCGCCTTCGCCTCGGCGTACAAGCGCAACCGGAACATCACCTCCGCCGTGTGCCTGCCGCTCAAGGTCGGCGAGCGCTGCATCGGCGTGCTCAACGTGAACCGGATCAACCACCCCGAGGTGTTCCAGGACCATCACTGCGAGCTGCTCCAGCTCTTCGCGGAGCACGTCGGCGCGGTGGTCGAGCGGGCCGAGGTGATGGAGCGGCTCGGCACGCGCGCCCGCGAGCTGGAGGTCGAGAACCTCAAGCTGAGCCAGATGAGCCGGCTCAAGGACGTGTTCCTCTCCACCGCGAGCCACGAGCTCAAGACGCCGCTCACGTCCGTGATCGGCTACGCGGAGCTGCTCGACGAGAACGACGACCGTCTCTCGCCCGAGCAGCGCCGCGAGTTCCTCGATCGCATGCGCGCCGAGGCGAGCCGGCTGCTCGGTCTGATCGAGGACATCCTGGACCTGACCCGGATCGAGAGCGGGAGCCTCACCCTGCGCTGCGTGTCGATGTCGCTGAACGAGGTCGCCCGCGCCGCGATGGAGACCACGAAGAGCCTGGCGACGCGGCACGGCGTGGAGCTGGTCGGGCAGCTCGCGGACGGCCTGCCGGAGATCGTGCTCGACGAGGTGAAGATGCGGCAGGTGCTGGTGAACCTGCTCACGAACGCGATCAAGTTCAGCCCTCCGCGCGGCCGGATCGTGATCTCGACCGAGAGGGACGGGGACTTCCTGCGGGCCTCGGTCTCGGATCAGGGTCAGGGCATCGCGCCCGAGGATGCCCCGCACATCTTCGAGCTGTTCGCCCAGGGAGTGCGGGAGCGCGGCGAGCAGCGCGGGCTCGGCATCGGGCTCCACCTCGTGAAGCGCCTGACCGAGCTGCACGGCGGCCACGTGGGTGTGAACAGCCTGCCCGGCAAGGGCAGCACGTTCTGGGTGCGGCTGCCGGTCCAGCCGGCGCACCAGGGCGAAGTCGCGCCCCTGCGCCAGGCCGCCTGACCTCCCGCGCGCGCGGCGCGCCCCGCTCCCCTGCCGTGCCCGCGCTCTCGCGCGCCATCGGTGATGGCCGCGCGCTCCACTCGCCCGCCGCGCCCGCGAACGAGCGCGGGCTCCGCGGAGCCTAGCCGGACATGGGCACGTTCGGATACTCGCCGGGCGTGAGCGCCCGGGCCACGCTCAGCGTCGGCGGGATCGGCCGCAGCTCCTTCGCCTCGATGGCCGAGAAGGGCACGCCGCATTCGTCCATGATGATGCGGACGTTGGGGCGCGCGGGGTCGCTCCGGTTCGGGGCGAGCACGACGGCCGTCTGGCCATTGCTCAGCTCCACGAGCTGGCCCGGCGGATAGAAGCCCACCGCGTGCACCAGGGAACGAAGCAGCATGGGGTCGAAGCGCTCGGCGTAGGGACCGAGCATCATCCCCAGCGCCCGGTACGGCGTGACGTGTCTGCCCCGCTCGCTCCGGTGCATGAGCAGGCTCACGTAGCAGTCGGCGACCGAGACGATCCCGGAGAAGAGGCTCGGCCGCCAGCCCGCGGGCAGCTCGGGGAACGGGCGCGAGGCGTCGCCGCCGGGGGGCGGACCGTTGCCGCGCGCGTGGTGCTCGAGCGCCACGTGCATGCAGCGCAGCGTGGCCGCGTTCAGCGTGGTGGAGCGGGCGAGGAGCTTGGCGCCCTCGAGGCAATGGCTCTCGGCCAGCCGCCGCTCCTCCTCGTCGAAGGATTCGAGCGGGTTGTGGATCCGGTCGTAGACGGCGGCCTTGCCCACGTCGTGGAGCAGCGCCGCCACGCCCAGGTCCGCGAGCGCGCGGCGGTCGAGCCCCAGGTCCTGCCCCATGGTGACCGCGATGATGCACACGTTCACCGCGTGCACGTAGGTGTACTCGTCGTGATGGCTCAGGCTCGTGAGACCCACGACGACCGGCTCGTCCGCGAAGGCGCCGTCGATGAGCGGCTGCACCACGCGCTTCACGCGGCGCATCTCCATGCCCTGCTGCAGCGCGGTCGTGGTGAGCAGGGAACAGGCGCCCACCATGGCGAGGGAGTAGCTCTTGCCCGCCGCGGGGCGTACACCGGCCGGGCCCTGCACGGCCGGGGTGTCGCCGCCCTCCCCGCCTCCCGCTTGCGGCAACCCGAACCCGTCCGCGGGATCGCTTTCGCCCCCTTCCTCGTAGCTCGAAGGATCGAACGGGTTGACGGCGCTGCCCTCCGTGGTCGAGGCGTTCACGGCCGGCAGGATGTGGTCCGTCTTCTCGGCCAGGCATGCCTCGAGCAACGCGGTCCCGCAATAGACGTCCGGCTGGAGGAAGAGCCGGAAGAAGCGTTCCAGCTCCCCGGGGGACACGCCCTCCGCGACGCGCACGCCCGCGACGCGCCGTCGCGCGAACTCCTGCATGAGCGCCTGCTGGAAGCGCAGGTTCGTCGCCTTGACCGGGAGGCGCACGCCGTTCAGGTAGAGGTCGTTGTCGAGCGAGATCAGCATGGCCTCGGGCACGTCGGCGAACACCGGGACCAGCGATTCGATGAAGGCGACGAGCTGCCGGCGGAAGACCTGGTTCTCCACCTTGTAGGAGCGCCCCACCCGGACCATGGCGAGGAAGCGCATGATGACCTGCAGCCCCTGCTCGCGCAGGCGCTCGTCGCCGGGGCGGACCGAAGGACGGAGCGAGTCGCTCACGGCTTGCTCCGGGTCGCGAGGGCCTCGAGGCAGGCCGCGCGCACGGCCTCGCTGCGGGCGCGCACGCCGGATTCGAGCACGGCCATGGCGGCCGGCGTGCCGATGCGGCGCAGGGTGCGCGCCGCCGCGACGCGCTGGAACGTGCGGCGCGCGAACCAGCCGCCCTCGAGCAGGAGCCGCTCCAGCGCCTGCACCGCGCGGTCGTCCGCGATCTCGGCGAGCGCGCCGAACAGCGCGCGCTGGCTGCCCTCGTCGCGGGACTCGAAGTCGGCCGCCTCGATGCGGGCGAGGATCGCCTGGATCACCTCCGGGTTCTTCTCGCGGGTGAGGACGTTGAGCGCCGAGGCGAGGAGCTGCGCGTCGTGCGTCTGGAGCTGCGCGACGAGGAGCGGCGTGCGCTCCTCCAGCGGCAGGGCTCCCAGCGTCTGCACGAGCTGGCGCCGGACGCGGGCGTCGGGATGGTCGGCGACGGCCCGCAGCAGGGGCGCCACCCCCGGACCGCCGATCAGGCCGAGCACGAAGACGACGTTGCGCACCACGTACCAGCGCGGATCGGCGAGGGCGGGCGCGAGCAGCTCGGGGTTCTCGGGGCACAGGTAGCTCAGCGCGGTCACGATGGCCGCGCGCCCCCGGGCCTTCTCGGCGCGGGACATGATGTCGACGCAGAGCCCGATCGCGGGCGGACCCAGCGCTACGGCGATCGCCGCCAACCGGTTGTAGTCGGCGAAGTCGCCCTCGTCGATACGCTCGGTCATGGCCTGCGTGTCCAGGTTCGCCAGCGAGGCGGTCACATCCTCACCACTCAGCATCCGGGCAGGATCGAACTCGTTCAGCAGGCGGAGAGCCCGCTCGGCCTCGTCCCAGCTCACTCGCTGCAGCGCGCTCCCCAGCCAGGTCGCCGCCGAGTGCGCCAGAGCCCGGCGCATGTCCTCCGAATCGTCGAGGGCGAGCAGCCCGCGCAGGAACCCCGGGGCCTGATCGGACCATGCGCGCTTGGTCTCGCGGTTCCAGGCCGAGAGGAACGCGGACAGGTTCTGGTCGGCGGCCGCCTGGAGCCGCTCGAAGGCCTCGGGGACCTCGGCCGACCACTGGGGCAGCGGCCAGTCGTCGAAGGTGTCCCGGTGCAAGCTCTGCGTGCCCGGCCCCTGCCCGAGGTCGGCGCGGATCTCGGAGCCGGTCGGGGACCAGGCGAAGACCTGGCCCTTCTTCCCGCCGAGGCCCGTGCCCTCACCGCCCGGACGCGCGGAGACGTAGATCGCCTGCTCGAGCGGCACGGCCTCGAGCTGCGCGCACGAGAGGTTGGCCTGCCAGAGCAACGTGACGAGATCGTCCTGCGAGTCCGCGCCGCTCCCCGCCGCGCAGAGGATCTGGATCAGCGTGTCGATCTCGTTGCGCGGAGCGGGGCCGAGCAGCGTGATCTTGCGGATCCCGTCCCGGTAGAACAGGAACGGCAGATCGTCCGTGAGGGCCGGGAGCTGATCCTCGCCGGGCTTGCGCTTCGAGACGCACACGATCGGCTCCTCTCCGAGCCGGATCTCGTGCGCGGAGAATCGCAGGTTCAGCGTGCCGGGTCGCGCGAGCAGCTCGGCGAGACCTGCGGCCGCCAATTCCTGCGTGTTCACCACGATGGGGTTGTTCCCGCGATAGAGGCGGGACACCCGCAGGGCGCGCGCCAGCTGGCGGAACCAGGCCTCGGCGGCCTGCGCCTCGGGCGAGAGTTCCCGGACGGCGCGCGCACTGGAACCCGACGTCATGCGCCTCCTCGTCCTGATCTTCGCGTGACGGATACCGGTCGGCCCGGACCTGTGGATCGACCGTGGGACCGGGGCCGGGTGCGCCCACGGAGCGGCCACGGCCCGGATGAACCGCCGAGCGGACTTCCGCGAGGTTATCGGCTGACGGCGCAGGTGATTTGAGCCCTCGCCCGCGATCGGGGTTCCTTGACTCGCACGCGGGCCCTCCCGTAGTCTGCGCCGTTCCTTCGGCCCGCAGTCTCCCGTGTGATCGAGGTCTCCTCACCGATGAAGCGCACGTTCCAGCCTCGCAATCGACACCGGAAGAAGACCCACGGCTTCCGTGCCCGCATGAAGTCCAAAGGCGGCCGCAAGGTGCTGTCAGCCCGTCGTCGCGCGGGCCGCAAGCGCCTGACCGCATCGAAGTAGCCCGGGTCCTGGATGACCCCTCTCGTCCGCGCAGTCCCCCTCGGGGCGGACCGCGCCGGGCCACCGGGGTGACGGATTGGTCCACCCCTGTCGACGCCGTGGCCCGGGCCGGCCGCGCTCGGGCAGCCTGCGTCTCGACGATTCCGGCGGCGTCGTCGCGGTCATGGTTCGATCCGGGTCGGGCTGCGTCCGCGCCGGACAAAGGAACGGCGAGCCGGCTCCCATGACTGCCGAGCGAAGCGAGCGACTGACCCGCGAGCATCGCCTGACCTCGCCGCTCCACCACGCGGCGGTGCGGGCTGCCGGCACCGCGCTGCGCGGGCGCTTCTGCATGATGCTGGTGCTTCCCCGCCCCGGGGAGCCGAGCCGGTTCGGATTCGTCGCGAGCCGACGGACGGTCGGGGGCGCGGTCGCGCGCAACCGGGCGCGGCGGCGCCTGCGCGAGCTGGTCCGGCGGCGCTGGCCGAGGCTCAGCGAGTGCGGATACTGGATCGAGTTCATCGCCCTGCCCGGGACGGTCTCGGCGTCCCACCAGGACCTCGCCTCCGAGGTCGAGCGTCTGCTGGCGCGGGCCGGAGCGCTCGCGCCCACGGGCGTGCCCGGGGAGCGCACGAATGCGTGAGCTGACGCTGCTGCTCCTGCGCGCCTATCAGGTCCTGCTCTCGCCCCTGTTCCGCGGCGCGTGCCGGCACGAGCCGTCGTGCTCCGCATACGCGATCCAGGCGGTCGAGCGCCACGGCGCCGCCCGCGGGCTGTGGCTCACGTTCCGCCGGCTGCTGCGCTGTCATCCGCTCGGAACGAGCGGCTGCGATCCGGTGCCCTGACCATGGATCGGCGAACGCTCGTCCTCGTGCTGCTGCTGGCGCTCCTCTTCATCCTCTATCAGCCGATCCTGCGATGGGCCGGGCTCGGGAAGTACCTCGAGCCGCAGCGCCGGCCGGTTCCCGCCGCGGTGGACACCACGCGAGGCGACACGACCGCGCCCCGGGCCGCGGGGCCGTCGCGGACCGTGCCGCCCGCCGCGCCCGCCGCTCGAGCCGAGCTCGCGCCGCTGCCGATCACCGCCGCCGGCGTGCTCGAGAAAACCGCGAGCCTCGAGACGCCGCTCTATCGCGCGGTGTTCTCGACCCGGGGCGCGCGCCTCCTCTCGGTGGAGCTCAAACGCTACGCCTCCGCCTCGGGCGTCTCCGCGATCTCGGGCAAGGCGGTGCGGATGAAACCCGGTCAGCTCGTGCCCGCCGGAGACCGCGTGGTGCTGGCGGGCGGTCCCCTGTTCGGCGTCGATCTCGGTTCCGGGACCGCGACGCGATCGCTGGCGCAGGCGGTCTACGCCGTGTCGGAGAGCACGGACGCGCGGGGCGCGACGCGCGGGATCACCTTCACGCTGCGGGACAGCTCGGGGCTCCTGATCCGGCAGACCTGGCGCATCGTGCCCGAAACGTATGCGCTCCAGCTCGAGGTCGAGACGCGCGGCATTCCCGAGTCGTGGCGGTTGAGCGACTACTCGCTGGTCATGCAGTCCTGGCCGCCGTTCACCGAGACCGATCGGCGCACCGACACCCGGTACACGCGCGCCTCGAGCCTGATCGGGAGCAACCTGCACCACGACACGCCTCCGAGCCTGATCAAGACGCCGAGGTCGTACGAGGGCGCGGTGGAGTGGGCGGGCGTGCAGAGCCGGTACTTCATCTGCGCGACCGCGGTCGAGCGGGCCGTGCCCAGGGGGGTGCAGGAGCGGGCCGAGGAGAGGCCGGTCGCCGGGGCGGCGCTGCGCGCGCTCGCCCCGAACGAGCGCCCGGTCGTGCCCGTGGCCGTGAGCAGCCTCGTCGCCGCGCTGCCTCCCGCAGACCGGCCGGTGGACCGCTACCTCGTCTACGTCGGGCCGGACGATCTGCGCATTCTCTCGCGCCTCGGTCACGGGCTGGCCCGCGCCGTGGATCTGGGGTGGACCTGGATGCGCCCGATCAGCGAGCTGCTGCTGCGGCTGCTCGACTGGATCTTCGTCGTGGTCCGCAACTACGGCATCGCGATCCTGGTGCTCGCGCTTCTCGTGCGCCTCGTGCTCTACCCGCTGAACGCCGCGAGCCTGAAGAGCACGCGCGCCGTCCAACGGCTCCAGCCCGAGGTGAAGCGGCTCCAGGAGAAGTACAAGAACGACGCGCCGGCCATGAACAAGGCGCTCATGGACCTGTACAAGGAGAACAAGGTCAATCCCGCGGGCGGCTGCCTGCCGATGATCGTGCAGATGCCCGTGCTGTTCGCGCTCTACCAGGTGCTGCTCTATGCGATCGAGCTGCGGCAGGCGCCCTTCGTGGGCTGGATCGACGACCTCTCGGCGCCCGACACGATGTTCGTGCTCGGGGGCTTTCCGGTCCATCTGCTCCCGTTGCTCATGGCGGCCTCGCAGCTCCTGCTGCAGAAGCTGACGCCGACGCCGCCGCAGCAGGCGCCGACCGCGTACATGATGACGTTCTTCATGCTGTTCATCTTCTGGTCGATGCCGTCGGGGCTCGTCTTCTACTGGACGGTGATGAACCTCGCGACGGCGTTGCAGCAGTGGCTGGTGCTGCGGCGGGACGAGTCGGTGGCCGTCGTGGTGCCGGAGGGGGGAAGGAAGAAGGCCCGGACCGGCTAGCCCGCGCAGGAATCCACGGAGCGTCGGATCGCGTCAAGTCCGGTCTCCATCACGGTGGCCAGCGGGGACCGCGGGAAGTAATCTGTCCCCACCCGAGCACGGTCGACCCGGATGGGACGGCGGCGCCCCAGTCACGCGCAACGGCGCCGCGCGCATTCCGGGTTCTCCTGCGCCGTGAGGGCCTCGCGCGGTGCGCGTCGGAACGCGCGAGGTCCGGCGGGAACGACAGGCGGGGCGGCCGGCGGCGCGGATCCGCCGGGGGCGCCCCATCCTTCATGGTTCGCATGCGTCGCGCGTGGCCGGCATGTCGTGGTTCGCTTCGCCGTGGCGATGCGCGGGACTGAGGTGACCGATGTCGAACGAGGGAGACGTATTCGAAGGCAAGAACCTGGACGCGGCCGTCCGGAACGGACTGGAGACCCTGGGTCTCTCGCGCGCCGAGGTGACGATCAAGATCATCGACCCCGGCTCGACCGGGTTCCTGGGCATCGGGTCGCGGCCCTGCCGCGTGCAGGTGATGCGCCGGCCCGGCGGGCCCCCGTCCTCGGACCTCGAGGAGGCGCGGCGCCGCCGCGCCGGCCGCGGACGTCGCGGGCGTCCGGAGGCCACGTCCGAGGGCGCTCGCGGCGCGGGTCGCGAGCGCAGGCGCGACGAGCGCCGCGGCGAGTGGCAGGGGCAGCCCCGCGCCGAAGGCGGCGGCGAGCGATACCGCGGCGAGCGCCGCGAAGGCCGTCGCGAGGAACGGCGGGGAGAAGGGAGGGACGATCGCCGGGAGCGCCGCGAGGAGCGGCCCGAGGAGAGGCGCCCCGAGCGGCGCGACGATCGTCAGCCGATCGGACCGCTGCCCCGGCCGGAGGCGGCGGAGATCGGATCCTCCGAGCCCGGCGCGCGCGAGGACCGGCATCGCCGGCGCCGCGGACGCAGAGGCGGGCGCAAGCGCCACGAGGGCGCGCCCGGCGCGGCCCCCGCCGCTCCAGAGCCGGCGGAGAGCTCCGCGGAAGCCGGGGTGAGGCCGGCCCCGACGCACGCGCCCGAGGTCGAGCGCCCCGCGCGTCCGCGCGAGCCGGAGCCGGCCGAACGTGAGGGCCCGAGCCTCTCGCCGGACGATCTGGCCGGGCAGGGCCGGAGGCTGACCGAGGAGCTGCTCAAGGCCATGGGTTTCGACGCCACGGTCACCGCCACGGTCGACGGCAACCACGTCGAGGTGACCGCGGAGGTGGCGAAGGACGAAGACCTGCTCACGGGGCGCAAGGGCGAGGTGCGGCAGGCGCTCCAGCATCTGCTCAATCGCATGTTGAATCGCGGGGAGAGCAGCCGCTATCACCTCCAGCTCGAGATCAACGATTTCTGGAAACGCCGCGAGGAGGAGCTGCGGGAGCTGGCGCGGGGCCTGGCGGAGGAGGCGGTGGCGAAGGGGGACGAGGTGGTGACCGAGTACCTGAACGCGCAGGAGCGCCGCATCGTGCACGTCACGCTGCGCGAGGACGCGCGGGTCAAGACCTACGCGCTGGGCACGGGCATGATCAAACGCGTGGCCATCGCGCCCGTCGATTTCGAAGGCGGGCCGCGAGACGAGAGCGAATCCTCAGACAGAGGCTAGCCCGGAGGAGACGACGCGGCGCCGGGCTCGCGCAGGGCCCGGCGCCGGACGTTTGCGGTTCATCGATGCGGGACCTCGACGACACCATCGCCGCGATCGCGACCGCGCCCGGCGGGGCCGGACTCGCCGTCGTGCGTCTGAGCGGCACGCGCGCCATCGCGATCGCCGACGCGGCGTTCGCAGGCGGCGGGCTCGCGAGCGCGCCCGCGAACACGCTGCGCCACGGCTGGGCGGTCGCGCCGGACGGCGCGCGGCTCGACGAGGTGGTGGCCGCCGTGTACCGCGCGCCCCACTCCTACACGCGCGAGGACGTGGTCGAACTCTCCTGCCATGGCGGACGACTCTCGGCCGAGCGCGTGCTGGGCGCGCTGCTCGGGGCCGGGGCGCGGCTGGCCGGGCCCGGGGAATTCACGCTGCGCGCGTTCCTGAACGGCCGCCTCGATCTGGCGCAGGCCGAGGCGGTGGCCGACGTGATCGAGGCCGAGACCTCGAGCGCGCACGCGCTCGCGCTCGCGCAGCTCGCGGGCGAGCTGTCGGCCCGGCTCGTCGCGATCACGGAACGCCTGCGCGACGCGGCCGCCGAGGTCGAGGCGCGGATCGACTTCGCCGAGGACGTGGGCGGGGTCGAGGTGCCGGCCCCGCTGGCCGAAGCGATCGCCGGGGCGGAGTCGGGTCTCGCGGTGCTGCTCGAGGGCGCCGCCTACGCGCGCGCGATCCGCGAGGGCGTGCGCGTCGCGCTCGTCGGCCGGCCCAACGTGGGCAAGTCATCGCTCTTCAATGCCTTGCTCGGGGAGCATCGCGCGATCGTCACCGCCGAGCCGGGCACGACGCGCGACCTCGTGAGCGAGCCCGTCGAGATCGCGGGGATCCGCGTGACGCTCACGGACACGGCGGGACTGCGCGAGGGCGGCGGCGAGGCCGAGAGCGAGGGCGTGGCGCGGGCGCGCGCGGCGCTGGAGCGGAGCGGGCTCGTGATCTGGGTGATCGACGCGGCGGCGGCCCTCGAGGAGGGCGATCGCGCGCTCGCCGCGTCTCTCGCGGAGCGGCGCGTGATCGTGGCCCTCAACAAGAGCGATCTCCCCGCGGTCGTCGGACGCGCGGAGGTCGAGGCGCTCGCCGGCGCGAGCCCGTGCGCGTGGGCGCGCGTGTCGGCGCGGACCGGAGCGGGCGTGCGCGAGCTGGAATCGACCCTCGCTCGGCTGCTCGCGGGCGATGGCGGCACGGCCGGCGCGGTGGCGAATCCGCGCCACGTCGAGGCGCTCGAGCGCGCGCTCGCTGCGCTGGCCCGCGCGCGGGAGGCGGCCGCGGACCGCGCGCCGGGCGAGATCGTCGCGCTCGAGCTGCGCGAGAGCCTGGGCGCGGTCGGCGAGGTCACGGGCGAGACGGTGAGCGAGGATCTGCTCGACCGCATCTTCCGCCGCTTCTGCGTCGGCAAATGAACGCGTTCGACGTGGTGGTCGTGGGCGCCGGGCACGCCGGCTGCGAGGCCGCGAGCGTGTGCGCGCGGCTCGGCCTGCGCACCGCGCTCGTGAGCGCCGGCGCCTCGCCGGAGGCGATGATCGCGAGCACGGCGCGGATGTCGTGCAATCCCGCGATCGGCGGCGTGGCCAAGGGGCACATGGTCCGCGAGCTGGACGCGCTCGGCGGCCTGATGGCGCTCGCCGCGGATCGCGCCGGCATCCAGTTCCGCATGCTGAACCGCGGCCGCGGGCCCGCCGTGTGGTCGCCGCGCGTGCAGTGCGACAAGGCGCGCTACTCGGCGGAGGTGGCGCGCCTGCTCGCGGCGACGCCCGGGCTCGAGCGCGTCGCCGGCGAGGCCGCGGGCGTGGAGGTCGCGGGCGGCCAGGTCACCGCGGTCGCGTTGCGGGACGGGCGACGGCTCGCGTGCCGGGCGGCCGTCCTCGCGCCGGGTACGTTCCTCAACGGACTCATCCACGTCGGCCCGCGCAAGCTCGAGGGCGGACGGATGGGCGAGCACGCGGCGCGCGCGCTGAGCGCGTGCCTGGGCGCGATCGGCTTCGAGCTGGGGCGGCTCAAGACCGGCACCCCGCCGCGGCTCCGGCGCGACACGATCGAGTGGGGGCGCGTGACGCCGCAGCCGGGCGACGAACCGCCGTCGCCGCTCTCGCACTGGACCGAATCGCTCGCGGTCGAGCAGCTCCCCTGCTGGATCACGCACACCAACGAGCGCACGCACCAGGTGATCCGCGACAACCTGCGTTCCTCGCCGCTTTTCTCCGGCGAGATCCGCGGGCGCGGGCCGAGATACTGCCCGTCGATCGAGGACAAGGTCGTGCGCTTCCCCGAGCGGAGCGCGCACACGGTCTTCCTCGAGCCCGAGGGCGCGGACGTGCCCGAGATCTACGTGAACGGCATGTCGTCCAGCATGCCGGCGGAGGTCCAGCTCGCCTTCGTGCGCACCGTGGCGGGGCTCGAGCGCGCGGAGATGCTGCGCCCCGGATACGCGGTCGAGTACGACTTCGTGCTCCCACACCAGCTCTCCTCCACGCTCGAGGCGAAGCGGGTGCGCGGGCTGTTCCTCGCGGGCCAGATCAACGGCACCTCGGGATACGAGGAGGCTGCGGCCCAGGGCTGGGTCGCGGGCATCAACGCCGCGCACCGCATCCACGGCCGCGAGGCGGTCGTGCTCGGCCGCGATCAGGCCTACATCGGCGTGCTCGTGGACGATCTCGTCACCCGCGAGCATCGCGAGCCGTACCGGATGTTCACCTCCGCGGCGGAGCACCGGTTGCTGCTGCGCGCCGACAACGCGGACGAGCGCCTGGCCGGGCTGGGGCGCCGGCTCGGACTCATCACCGGCGCGCAGCTCGAGCGCGTGCGCGCGAAGTACGCCGCGATCGACGCGGAAGAGCGCAGGCTGGGGGCGACTTGGGTGGGCGCCGACGCGCGATCGCTCGAGTCGATCCGGGCGATCGATCTGCTGGCGCGTCCCGGAGAGAGCTATCGCGCTCTGTCGGCGCGCGGCGTGGCCACGCCGCTGCCCGACTCCTGGGGCGAGTGCCTCGACGTGCGCGTGCGCGATCGGGGCTA
>Ga0335070_10004859_pt1 | contig 15753 bp, 13 predicted proteins | sample Lox_Sample_13_FD_206722 | JGI IMG/M metagenome (GOLD analysis project Ga0335070, IMG submission 206722) | Soil microbial communities from Loxahatchee National Wildlife Refuge, Florida, United States - Lox_Sample_1.3 | ecosystem: Environmental > Terrestrial > Soil > Wetlands | place: USA... | reverse complement strand
CTACACGCTGATCAAGGCGAACGATCTGGCCGAAGCCGCCGAGCTCGCCAAAGGCTGTCCCATCCTGCAGCGCGCCGGCAAGGTGGAGGTACGGCCGGTCATGAAAATGGACGCGTGATGGAGCCCGTCGAGCATCTGTTCCGGCAGCAGTCAGGACGGATCACCGCGACGGTCGCCCGGGTCTTCGGCATCCAGAACCTCGCTCTCGCCGAAGATGTGGTGCAGGAGGCATTCTGTCGCGCGCTGGAAGTCTGGCCGTTCCGCGGCGTCCCCCGGGACGCCGCGGCATGGCTCATGACCACGGCGAAGAACTGCGCGCTGGATGCGCTGCGACGGGAGCGTACCGCGCGCCGGTTCGCGCCCGAACTGAGCGAAGCCCTGCTGAGCGAGTGGACGCTCGTGCCGACGGTGGAAGAGCTGTTCTCACCCGCGGAGGTCAAGGACGACCTGTTGCGGATGATGTTCTCCTGCTGCCACCCACGACTTCCGGAGACCGCGCAGGTCGCGCTGATCCTGCACATCCTGTGCGGTTTCAGCGTACACGAAGTCGCCGCGGCCTTCGTGAGCCGCCATGAGGCGATGGAGAAACGCATCGGCCGGGCCAAGAAAGTTCTCGCCACATCGAACAAGCTGTTTGACATCCGTGCGCCGGCCGACTTTTCGGCCCGCTTGCCCGCCGTGCACCGGGCGCTCTACCTGCTCTTCAACGAGGGATATCACGGCGCCTCGCCCGAGGCCGCCATCCACGAAGAGCTGTGCAGGGAAGCCCTCAGACTCACCACCGAGTTGCTCCAGCATCCTCTTGGCGCCGTGCCGGCGACCCATGCTCTCGCGGCTCTGCTGTCCGTGAATCTCGCGCGCCTGCCTGGCCGCACGGATGCCGAGGGAAATCTACTGGTTCTGGCCGGACAGGACCGTGGCAGGTGGGATCGTGGGTTGATCGAGTCGGGCCTGAAGCATCTGGAACTGTCCGCCGCCGGACCCGAGCCCACTGCATATCACATAGAGGCGGCCATCGCGGTTCTGCACACGACACCACAGCGCAGTCAGGACACGGACTGGCACACAATCATCGGCCTGTACGATGCGCTGCTGGCGCTGGCGCCCTCCCCGATCGTTGCCCTCAACCGCGCCATCGCGATCGCGCAGATCCATGGCCCCGAGCAAGGACTCGATGCGATCCGCAGCATCCCGGACCGCGAGCGCCTCTCGTCCTATCCGTTCTATCCGGCCGCGCTCGGTGAGTTCGAGTTGCGGCGTGGACACGTGGATGACGCCCGCGAGCACTTCCAGGCGGCCCTCGCCCTGTCGCGCAACTCCGCCGAGCGGCGCTTCATCGACCAGCGCATCCGCGCGTGCTCGGATGCACCATCACCTCAATCGAGAAATTTCCAGCTCGACGCGCCGTCGAGGTGACGGATCCGTGCACCGGCCAGCACGCTGGGGTCGAAGTTGGCCATGTTCACGCCCATGGTTGTGTCATTCGGCCGGTTGCGGTAGGCGTAGTGCGTGACGCAGCCACATTTGCGACAGTGGTAGTAGTTGCGGATGCGTTTGTTCCATGAGTAGGCCTGCAACGCTCCGCGGGGTGCCTCGATCCGCACCGAGCTGGCCTTGTAGTAGGCCCAGAGCGCCCCGTAACGGCGGCAGATGGAGCAGTTGCAGTGCGTGAGCGTCCGACTCATGCGCCGCACCTGGATGCGCACCGCGCCGCAATGGCACGAGCCGACAGGGGATTCCACGCCAAGGGATCGCTTCATGGCCGCACCGCCTCCGCGGCCCGCATCCTGCGGAACGCTAGCTAGTGGATCAGACCGGCCGCCCGGGCCGAAATCACGGCCTGCAGGCGGCGATGCACATTCAGCTTGCCGAAGATCTGTTTCCAGTACCACTTCACCGTGTGTTCCGACAGGACCAGGCGGCGCGCAATCTCCCGGTTGGGAACATCACTCGCGGCCAGTTCCAGGATATCCACCTCGCGGTGCGAGAGGACTCCCAGCGGCAAAGGCGTGTGTGGGAGCCGTGAAGCCGGTTCGGTCCAGGATTTCTCCGCCTGGAAGCCCTGCAGAGCCTCCCGGGCACACTGCAATTCGAGGCCGGTCAGTTCCTCCCCTTCGACCAGCTGCTGAAGCAGTTGCCGAATCTCCGGGCCCGCGTCGATGAAGGGCCGCAGCAGGCCGTGCGGCGCGGCGATGCGGATCGCCTCGCACAGATGGTGCCGGGCGGCGCTCGTGTCGTCACGCAGGCAGAATAGCGTGGCAAGCTCCAGTCCCAGCCGCAGTCCCGAGCGCTGACATTGCCGCTCCATGACGAAGCGGTACCAGTTCTTCAGCAGACGGATGGCGCCGTCCACGTCGTCGTGCGCGCGGGCTGCGTAAGCCCATGCAATCGCCAGTCGTTCGGTGGTGGAAGTCACCCCCTCATGAGGCTGCACAGTTGCACTGCTGCCCAGCAATCCGGCCAGGCGCGCCAGGTCGATCACAGCGGACGCATTGCCACCGAGCAGCAGCAGCCGCATGCGCTCGCAAAGCAAGTTCGCTGACAGGCGTACGAATCCGGTCGAGCGCGCGCGCCGCTCACCTTCATCCAGAGTCTGCTGAGCCGTCTCGAACTGGCCGTCGCTCGCCTCCAGGCGCGCCTTGGAGACATACGCCGCTATGAGCTTGTCCACGTAGCCCAGTCCGTGGGAGACATCGAGATAGTCGACGATCAACTCCCGCGCCCGCGACATGTTGTTCTGCTCGTAGCAGACTTCGGCGAGCAGCAGTGCGGGCATGGATGCCAGCGGTGACAGCCTGCCGTGCAGGGCGACCGCCGAATCGAGCGCGCGCTCATACAATCCGCGCGCGCGGAGCGCATCGCCGGTCTGGAAGAACACCAGTCCGCTGATGCAGTCCTGGAAAATCTCGCCGAAGGCCCACTGCGCACGCTGATACTGCTCATGGAGCGCTGCGGCGACCGATTCGATGCCGGCGCAGTCGTAGTGCTCGCGACGCGCGGCCAGGAGTGCCCCGACGGTGGAGATCTCCATGTGCACGTCGGCGCAGTGCTTCGCGGCCAGCCACTGCTCGCACGCCGCCCTGGTACCGGCCATGTCGTCGCTGACAAACAGCACCATCATCTCGCGGTGCGCGATCTTGGCCGCGATGTACTGCAGATCAACATGGTCCGGGGCCGTGCGGCGACCCTCGCACCACTCGCGCAACACGCGCTTCAGACGGTTGAGTCCCGCCCGCGAACGCGCGAAATTCCAGTCGGCCTCCCAGGCGTAGATCCGTTCGAGTTCCAGGTTCGGAAACTGTTCGAACACGGCCTTGGGGATGCGTCGCGCCAGGTGCTCCAGCGTCGCCGCCTGGCCGCGGTCGAACAGTCCCAGTCCATCCAGCAGCCGCGCGGCCCGCCCGTGGGCCTGGGCGCGCAGCGCCAGCTCGATGGCCTCGAGCGGATAGCCCGCCTCCTCGAACCACGCCGACGCGCGCTGCTGCAGCTCGCGCGCCCGTGCCGGCTCGCGGTCGCACAGCCGCTGCTCCAGGAACTCGGCGAACAGGTGGTGGTACCGGTACCAGCGGCGCTCGTCATCCAGCGAGAAGATGAACAGGTTGAGCGTTTCCAGCAGATCCAGTCGCTGCCGCGCATCGTCGCGGCCCGTCACGAAGTTGCACAGCTCCACGCTCAACCGCGGGAGGATCGAGGTGACGAGAAGGAAGTCCACCGTCGGCTCATCCAGGTTGGACAGCACGGCATCGCGCAGGAAATCGGCGACGTTGCGGTTGGCTCCGGTGAAGTCGCGAATCAGCTCCGTGCGGCTGCCCGTTGCCCGCAAGCCGAGGGATGCGAGTTGCAGCCCGGCGACCCAGCCCTCGGTGCGCTCCGTCAGGAGACGGGAGAGGTCGGGTTCGACCGATTCGCCGACGGCGTTGCGCAGGAATTCGTGACCTTCTGCCGCGCTGAACTTCAGCGCGGACGCGTCGATTTCCACCAGCTCGTTCAGCAGGCGCAACCGGCTGAGTGGCAGCGACCCCAGCGCGGTGCGGCTGGCGAGCACCCAGGACAGGTTGGAACGGGGCGCGAGCAGCAGCTGTGACAGCAGCTGCGCGCAACGGGCATCGTCCAGCAGGTGGAAGTCATCGATGCACAGCGTGAGTGCGGATTGCGCCGCATCCAGCGCGCTCGTGAGCAGATCGGCGCAGGTGCCGGGGGCCAGTCGCGCACCGTAGCGCAGCAGTTGCCTGAACTCCCGGCCGGTCTGCGCGCCGCTGGATTCGATTGCGGCGAGCAGATGCGCCAGGAAGCGCAGATAGTCGTTGTCCGACGGATCGAGACTCAGCCACGCGACCGGTTGCGTGGCGCGAAGGCGCTCATGACACTGACCGAGCAGGCTGGTTTTGCCAAATCCGGCCGGTGCCTGGATGGTGGCCAGCCGACCCCGACGGGCTTCGCACAGGCGGGCCACCAGTTCCGGCCGCGGCACCAGGCCGCCCCGGCGAGCCGGGGGCCGGAGCTTCGTGCGGATCACGACAGGCTTGGGTGGCTGTGCGCTCATCGGGTATCCGCGGTCGCGAATGCGGAAATGCTGCCTGATCGGCCAGCGCCGCGGCAAGTAGCGGCCGATTATCGGCCCCGCCGGGCGCACCGCGGGCGCCGCGCGTTGCGCGGGATCAGCCTTGCGGCCCGGGATCAGCCTTGCGGCCCGGGATCAGCCATGCGGCCCGGGATCAGTCTTGCGGTCCGCGATCAGTCTTGCGGCGCGGGCTCGGCGTCCAGTCTGACGGCCACCCCGCGCAACTCCGGAGCGGGTTCCCGATACAACTGCATGACCGCCGGGTCGTGTCCCGGCACGATGAGGCTCGGGTGGCTCGCCAGCGCCTTGAGCCGCTCCCAACCCGACACCATCTGCATGACATCCGCGACGATCGGGAAGGGACGACCGGAGTTCATGTTGTCGAGGTAGTGAGCGGCATCGGAAGCCAGCACCACCCAGCCGACCCGCGTACAGACCCGAACGAACTGCAGTCCGTGGGTGTGACCACCGACGCGATGCACGGTGATGCCTGGAACGATTTCCGCATCGCCGTCGTGGAACTGCACCTGCGCCCCGTACACGAGTCGCACCATCGACAGCACGGCCTCGAGATCGTAGGCGTGCGAGAAGAACGGATGACCCATGTATTTGCCGGTCGCGAACGCCATCTCGCGTTCCTGCAGATGGAACCGGGCACGCGGAAACAGCCGCAGATTGCCGGCGTGGTCGTAATGCAGATGCGTGACTATGACGTGCTGCACCTGGGCGCAATCAATGCCGAGAAGACGCAGGCCATCGTCGGGGCTGCGCAGGAACTGACGCCCGCGCCGCTGCGCCGCGGTCGCATCGAATCCCGTGTCGATGACGACCGTGTGCGACTCATTCCGGGCCGCCCAGACGAAGTAGTCCATAGGCAATGGACCGTCATGCGGGTCGCCGCCGATGAACACCTCCGAGCGCCTGCGCATCGCGGTCGCGTAGCGGACTGCGTACACCTCAAAGGGGCGCGGTTCAGGCATCGGGGTGCAGTTCAGGCATGGGGATGCGACTCAGACATCGGCGACGGGCTCCTGCGATTTCTGCAGGTAGCGCACGATCTCGGTGTTGTCCGCGCCGCCGCCGAGCAGGCGTTCGGCCCGGTTCCACAGTTCCGAACACTGACCCAGAATACCCGCGGGAGTCCCCACGGCTTCGGCGAGTCCCAGCGCGATCCGCAGATCCTTGGCCATCAGTCCGAGCGCGAAGCCCGAGTCGAAGCGACCGGTGAGGATGTAAGCCGGGTACTTCTGGTCAGTCGCGGTGTTGCGACCGGTCGAGTGATTGAGGATCTCCAGCATCCGCGCCGGCTCGATGCCGAACTTCTCGCCCGCCAGCATGGCCTCGGCGGTGGCCGCCAGAGCGATCGCGGAGAGATAGTTGTTCAGTGCCTTCAAGGCGTGTCCGGAACCGGACGCACCCGTCACGAAAACCTTTCCCATTCTGTCCAGCACGGGTCTGCATCGGTCAATCGTGGCGGTATCACCGCCGGCCATGATGGCAAGCGTGCCCTCAACGGCGCGCTTCACGCCACCTGACACGGGCGCATCCACCAGTGAGATCGAGGACTGAGCCAGTGTGCGCCCCAGACCCCGTGTGCCGACCGGCTCGGCCGAGGTCATATCGATGACCACCGAACCGGGTGCCATGTTTGAAGTGATGCCTTCGGCGCCGAGGAGCACGTCACGTACGGCGCGGCCGTCGGGGAGCATAGTGATGACCAACCGGCAGCTGCGCCCCATTTCCGCGAGTGATGGTGCGCGCTCGCAGGTCGCCGAAGCGCAGAAACGATCCAGCGCCGCGGCGTTGGCGTCGGCGGCAACCACCCGGAATCCGGCGGAGGCCAGATGACGGGCCATCGGCCCACCCATGTTGCCCAGGCCCACGAACCCGATGCGTTCCGGGGGTATGAAATCGTCCTGCATGAGGCCAGCGTACTCCTAAAGAATGGCCGACACCGCCAGATCGGACAGGCGCTGGAACCTCTCGATGTTGTCCAGGCTTTCCATCACGCCCGCCGTCAGACAGGCGAAGGTCAGATCGCGTTCCGGGTCCACCCAGTAGAGTGCGCTGCCCGCGCCATAGTTTCCGAACGTGCCCGGCGAAGTGAGCGTGCCGAACAGGTGATGGCAGATCACGTTTCCACGCAGCGAGAAGCCCAACCCCAGGTAGGCGGGCGCAGGGGGCCAGCCGCGCTGCAGAAACAAGGTCTTGTAGAGCTCATTGGGCTTGTCGCCGGTCCAGTTGCGCGTGGCCATCTGCATCATGGCCGGCGACAGGATGCGCGCGCCATCGAGTTCACCGCGTCGCCGCAACATCTCGGCGAATCGGAACAGATCGGGAACGCTCGCCGCGACGCCGACCCAGGGCATCTCGGCATGCTCTTCCTCGAAGGCACCGTTGGGCCCGAGGTTGCTGTGGCCCGGATGCGTGATCGGGAAGTTGCCGCGGAAATCGGGAACGACGTGCCGTGAGCGCAGATCCGCCCGCAACCCCACGGAGCTGTCGCGCATCTTCAGCGGCTCAAACAGGTCCTCGTGCACGATGGCCCGGTAGGAACGCCCCTGCGGATCGGTGCGCCGCAACGCTTCACCCAGCAGCGCATGGTTGGCCATCGGCGAGTACGCCACGTGCTCGCCGGGCAGCTCGGCCGGCCGCACATGCGCGCAGACCGCAGCAACAATCTCCTCCAGCCGGTCGATGTACATGTCCGGCCTGGGGCTGAAGACGATCGGCAGCCCCGAAGTATGGGTCAGGAGGTGATGCACCCGGATCTCCGGGCGCGTTCCACCAGAGAATTCCGGCACGAGATCGCTGATTCGGGTGGTGAGCGCGAAGCGACCCATCTCGATGGCGCGCAGGACCAGCACGTTGGTGATGGCCTTGGTCACCGAAAAGATGCTGAACACGGAATCCAGCCGGAGCGGCCTGGTGCCGCCGGCGTCCGCATGACCGAATGCTTCGCAGATCCCGAACTGCCCCCCGCGGGCCACCGCAAGCACGGCACCGTAGTAACGCCGCGCGGCGATGTCCTGCGTGATCACGCTGCGCAGCAGCTCCAGTCGATTCTCGTCGAACAACGCGGCGGTGCTCATCGGGACTCCGGTGAGGTCATCTGCATCACATAGTGGCTGTCGAAGTACTCGCGCAACGTGTGGATCTTTCCGTCCTTCACCTCGACCGCCCAGGCGTAGAGATTCTCGTAGGGACGACCGTCGGCGAAATGTCCACCGCTGTGCGACTCGACCATGACGAAGGAGTCTCTCGATGCGATCGAATCCACATGGATCTTCGGATCGCCCGGGCGGAACAGCCCGCGCACGGGAGCGAGGAAATCGTCGACGATGCCGCCGGGACCGCGATGGATCCCGGCCCCCGGCACGCTGCGTACCTGAGGTTTCCACGTTGCCTCCTGGTGCAGCATGCTGCGCACTCCCTCCAGGTCGCCCGCGCTCAGCGTCGCGAGAAATCGCAATACCAGCCGTTCGCTCTCGGTCCTGCCTTCAACACTCACTGGCCTTGCCCCTCTGTCATCTCACGCCGCCACGAACCGGACGGGCAGCTTCTCCGGACCGTGACCGATGGTCGTCATCCACGGTTCCGGTTCGCCCGCCATCTCGAAACTCCCGATATGACGCCTCACCGCACCCAGCAGCGCATCCGCTTCGAGTCCGGCCAGTACCCGCCCCACGCAAGCGTGCACGCCATGCCCCCAACCCAGATGGCCGCGGTTGTCGCGCCGCACGTCGAAGCGGCCGGGGTCGGCCCACTTGCGCGGATCGCGGTTGGCGGCGGCGAACATCAGGCCGCAGCGCTCGCCCTTCGGGATCACGATACCCTCGATCTCCACATCCTGCATGGCGATGCGCCCTGCCATCCGCGACGGCGAGTCCCAGCGCAGACTCTCTTCGAATGCCGCGCGCACCAGGGTGGGATCCTGCCGCAACAGCTGGTACTGATCCGGAAACCGGGCGAATGCATGGATTGCGCTCGCCAGCGTCATCACCGTGGTATCGGCGGCGGCCGAAAGCAGGATCCCGACCAGCAGCTTCGCCTCGGCTTCGGAGATCGCGCCGCGATCCGCCGCCTCGAACATCTGCATGCCCAGGCTGCCCGGCGCGAGATTCTCGCGGCTGCAGCAGCGTTCCACCCAGGCGATGACCGGACCCGTGTCCCGCATGGCTGCTTCGAACAGCTCGTTGGCCGGCCCCATGGTCGCCCACACCATGTTCCCGAAGGCATACATGTTGTGACGACCTTCCGCGGGGATTCCCAGCAGATCCGGCAGCACCTGGTACACGAACGGCCGTGTGATCTCGGCCACCGCGTCGATCACCATGCCACTCTTCTGCTTCAGGGATGTGATCAGAGCCTGCGCCTGCGCCCGGAACTGCGCTTCCATGGCCGAGAGCGCTTTCGGCGAGAGCGCGTTGGCGACGACGGCGCGCACGGCCGTGTGTTTGGGCGGATCGTCGGTCAGAAGCAATTCCGGACGGACTGACTTCGGGTCATGCCACGGGCGCGATGTGGAGGAAAACATCTTCCAGTCGCGCAAGCCGGCGGCCACATGCTCATAGCGGGCCAGCAGGGTGATGTTCTCGCGTGCCAGCTTTACCGCGGGCGCGAGTTCGCGCAGGCGATCATCCACGGCGCGCGCATTGCGCACCGCACTGCTGCTGAAGATGTCGTCATCGATGGTGCAGATTCCGCTCGCCACGATCGGCCTTACTCGGTCCTGAGCTTCCAGCCCTTGCCCTGACGCACGATCCAGCCGGAGGTGGGATCGGAGAAGTGGCTGCCGATGACCAGCACCGGCGCATCCCCGAAGCGCTCGACGAAGGACTGGCGGGTACGCGCCCCCTGGTCCCTGTCCATGTCGAAATTGCCGTGGCGCAGGGGATCGACCAGCTGGATGGGATGATGCATCAGGTCGCCCGTGATGACCGCCGACTGACCGCCCGACTGGATCAGCACACTGACATGTCCCGGCGTGTGCCCCGGCGTGGGGAACAGCGACACTTCGTCCGTTACGGCGTATGAGGCCGGAATGTACTCCACGAGCCCCGCCTCCACGACCGGATCGATGGAGTCGTGCAGGTGTTCGATGTTATGGTAGCCGCCGGTTTCGCGCAGCTGGCGCCAGTGCTCGAACTCCTCCTTGCCGAAGAGATAACGCGCCCGGGGGAAGGTCGGTACCCAGCGGCCATTCACCAGGCGGGTATTCCAGCCCACGTGATCGAAGTGCAGATGCGTGCACAGCACCGTGTCGATGCTCTCCGCCGGGAATCCCGCGGCGGCCAGATCCTCCAGAAACGTCGTCCTGAGATTGCAGAAGACGTCGTACTCGCGCTGGCGATTGGCCCCGATGCACGTATCGATCATCACGTTGCGCCCGCGCGAGCGCAGCACGAAGGCCTGGAAGGAGATCTTCATCAGGCCCTCGGGCGTGGCGAAATGCGGGCGCAGCCAGTCGATGCTGCGCACGTACTCGGCGGTCTCTTCCTTGAGCAGCATGGAGATGTTGTCTTCGAACGCATTGACCTCGACGATGCGGGCCACTTCCACATCGCCGATGCGCCAGTGCTTGATGGTTTCTGCAGTCATCGGATCAATCTCCTGTGGCGGGAACCGTGCTCACGCCGTCTGCGCCCGTGGCAAATCAAGGGGTCGGGGCGGAGCAATGCCACGGATCAGATCCGAGGCCTTCTCGGCGATCATGACCACGGCTGCGTTGGTGTTACCGCCGACGACCCGCGGGAAGACGGATGCATCAGCCACGCGCAGCCCTTCTATTCCCCGCACTCGCAGATTCTCGTCGACCACGGCCCCCTCGTCGTTGCCCATCCGGCACGAACCGCAGGGGTGGTGCACTGTGGAAGCGGCCTTGCGGATGTATTCGATGATCGCGGCGTCATCCTGCACTGTCTGGCCCGGACCGACTTCCGTGGCGCGATACCGCGCGAACGCCGGTGAGTGCGCGACCCGCCGGCCGATCCTGAATCCACGCAGGAGCGTGGCGACATCGTCAGGATGGCTGAACAACTTCGGGTCAACCAGCGGTGCCGCGAGCGGATCGGCACCCGCCAGCCGAACACTTCCACGGCTGCTGGGATTGAGGCCGACGATGCTGATCGCGTAACCGTGACCCAGCGGGAAAGGGAATGGATGGGGGTTGCGTCGGGCGGCCTGGAACACGATCTGCACATCCGGGCGCGACAGCTCGGGCAGCGTGCGGATGAACCCGGTGGCTTCGAAGACATTGCTCGACAAAGGGCCGGTGCGAAACAGCGCGTACTGGAACACGTTGAGCAGATTCCGTGGCGCGGCCCGCCAGGACAGGCCATAGGACTCGGAGTTGCTCATCTCCATGAGCACGCCCACGGCGAGATGATCGTGATAGTTGGCACCCACCCCGGGCAGGTGGTGCCTGAGCTTGATGCCCGCGGCATACAGCTGCGCCTGGTCGCCGATACCGGAGAGCATCAGCAGATGTGGCGAGAGAATGGCGCCCCCGGCGAGAACGACTTCCTTCCTGACAGAGAGTGAGCGCTTGCCCGCCGAGTCGACGACGGCCACACCCGCCGCTCGGTGGTTCTCGAGGATGATCTCCGTGGCGCGTGTGTTCGTGAGGATCGACAGATTGTCCCGGTCACGGGCGGGCTTCAGATAGGCTGTGGCGGTCGATACGCGCCGCCCTTTGAGGATCGTGCCCTGACGCGGGCCGTACCCTTCCGTGGTCGGGCCATTGAAGTCGGATGTTCGCGGGTACCCGAGGGCTTGCATGGCTTCGAGAAACGCAGGCGTCATCGGATTGGGGCGCTTGATGAATGTGACATTCATCGGGCCACCCTGCCCGTGGTAGGGAGAATCGGGATAGGCGTCGTTGTTCTCCGATCGCAGGAAGTAAGGCAGTACCTCGCGGTAGCTCCAGCCTGGATTGCCTGCTGCCGCCCAATCGTCGAAATCGGTGGGATGACCGCGGAAATACACCATCCCGTTGATGGAGCCCGAGCCGCCCACTACATGGCCACGGGGGATGGGGATGGCGCGGCCGGCCAGATGCTCCTGCGGCACGGTCATGAAGCGCCAGTTGATGCTGCGCAGGCTGATGGCCGCACCGACCGTGGCGGGTATGTGGATGAATGGATGCCAGTCCATCGGCCCGGCTTCGATCAGAGCCACGCGGACATGACGGTCTTCCGATAGCCGGGCGGCGAGCACGCAGCCGGCGGTACCCGCCCCCACCACGACGTAATCGAAAGCGTCCCCCGGTTCGCTCATTCGCACCAACGTACCGGCCGGGGACGGGCGCGCCACCCCCCTTTGGGGTGGAAGCCCCCACCGGACCACCCCAAAGGGGGGCTGCCCGCTCGCCGCCGCACCGTAGAATCCCGCGCACACCAGCCTGAGACCCTCGAGCCCGGGTGTCGAGCCGCGCAATCGCTATGCCAACGATCCGACTGAATGAGACCTTCGCCGCCGGCGACCGGCAGATACCGCTCAATGGGTTCTGCAAGAGCGGTTTCGAGGCGGTGCTGGATGCGTTCATGGAGAACTATCGGGCCGAGGACGAGGTCGGGTCCGCGGTCAGTGCCGTGCTGGATGGACAGACGGTCGTGGACCTCTGGGGTGGCTGGCGGGACGAGAGCCGGCAGCGGGAATGGCAACACGACACCATCGTCTGCATGATGTCCGTATCCAAGGGGATCACGGGTCTGGCCTTCAGTCTGCTGGTCGACCGTGGACTGGTGGATGTTGACGCGCCCGTCGGCACGTACTGGCCTGAATTCGCCTGCAACGGCAAGGAAACCCTGCCCGTGCGCTTCGTACTCGACCATCGCGCCGGCCTGCCGATCGTCGTTGACCCCATGTGGCCCGGAGCGATCTACGATCACGAGGCCACCTGCAAGGCGTTGGCGGCACAGGCGCCACTCTGGGAGCCGGGCACGGTCGCCGCCTATCACATCCACACGCAGGGCTTCCTTCTGGGTGAGATCGTACGCCGGGTCACCGGCAAGACCATCGGAACCTTCCTGCGCGAGGAGATCGCAGGCCCGCTGAATGCGGATTACCTGATCGGAAGTCTGTCGGCGCACGATCAGGCGCGCTGTGCCCAGGTCATGCCCAACATGCAGGCGCGGCTGTTCGCGGCGCGCGAGGCGGAGAGCGATACGCTGCGCAGCAAGGCCTTCACGCAAAATCCCCCTGAGCCCTGGCCGGTCACCCTGAATTCGCGCACCTGGCGTCAGGTGGAAATTGCCAGTGGCAACGGTCACGGTAACGCGCGTGGCGTCGCGCGAATCTACGGTGCATTTGCTCGTGGCGGCGAGTCAGGTGGAGTGCGCCTGACACGACCGACCTCCATCGAAGCCATGATCACCCTGCAGCACAACATGATAGAGCGCATGCAGGATCGGCCTTACCGGCAGGCGCTGGGCATTCTTCTCAACACGCCCGAAGCGGTGTACATGGGTCCGAATCCACGTTCCTTCGGCCACCACGGCATCGGCGGGTCGATCGGATTTGCGGACCCCGACGGACGCGTGGGTTTCTCCTACGCCTGCAACCGCATGCATGCGGTAGGTACGAACGGCCCGCGGGCCGCTCGCCTGATCGATGCGCTGTATCGATGCATTTAGACCGCGCCTGCAGACTCAATTGCGCCAGGAGACAGAACCGTGCTACCCGTTGCCGAGTTGTCCGATCAGGCGGTCCTGATAACAGGAGCAGGGCGTGGTCTCGGCCGCGCCATGGCTGTCCGCCTCGCGCAGCACGGGGCAGCGGTCGGTCTCGTGGACATCGATGCGGAGGCTTGCACGACCACGGCACAGCAGATCCGGGCCGCCGGTGGGCGCGCGTCACCCTACGCCGCTGACGCATCGAACCGCGCGGCGATCCTGGCAGCCGCCAGTGAGTTCGCCCGTGCCCACGGCGGGCTGGACGCCGTGATCAACAACGCGATGCTGCTTCGTTACGAGCCCATCGGGTCCATTACAGAAGCCGTAGCCGATCAAATGTTGGGAGTCGGCATCAAGGGAGCGATCTGGGGTGTGCAGGCGCTGCTGGCGAACATGAAGACGGACCGGTCGACCGCCATCGTCAACATGGGGTCACCGGTAGCTGAGCGTGGCTACCCCAACACCGCCATGTACAGCCTGATCAAAGGTGCGCTGACCACGCTGACGAAAACGCTCGCCGCCGAGCTGGGGCCGCGCGGAGTCCGTGTGAATGCACTGGCGCCGGGATCGGTGCCCACGCCGGGAGCAATGGGACTGAATGATCCGGCGGAATACGAGCGTCGATCGCGAACCATTCCATTGCGGCGGCTTGGGCACGAGGACGACGTTGCGTCCGCAATCGTCTTCCTGCTGAGTCCCGGCGCGTCGTTCGTCAACGGCGAAATCCTGCACGTTGACGGGGGGATCGCGGCAGCGGGCTGAGCCGCGCGCATTTCGGTCGCAGCACGCCGGCGGCGTGCCGCTGTGTATCACCGTGGTGCGATCTCAGGGCGGACACACCGCCACTCAGCTCAGGCGCGGGATCTTCTCGAAGTCGATCTTGAGATCCTCGCAGACCCGCTGCGCCGTGGCGCGTCCGGCGCCGAAAACACCACCGCCCGGATGCTGGAAAGGACCCACCAGATACAAGCCTGCCGTCCCGGGCACCGTGAACTGTGACAACTCCGGCGTGGGCCGATGCGAACCCTGCTGATAACTCGGCATGGCGATACCGTGCAGATCGCCGCGCACGAAACTCGCAGAAGTACGTTCCATGTCCACCGGGCTGTCGCAGTGAAATGCCAGGACGTTTCCCGCGATGTTGGGAAGGAAGCGACTGATGTGCGTCAGCATGCGCTGCGCATACTCATCCTTGGCCTCATCCCATGACCGACCGTCGGCACGAGCGTAAGGCACGTAATCCCAGGCGTGTAGCGTGGCGCATCCTGCCGGCACGCGCGAGCTGTCGAATTCCGACAGAGAACCGAGGCCGATCAGCGGATAGCTGGCGAGACCACCGTAGCGCAGGTCGTCGAAGGAGCGTCGCAGCTGCTCGTACCGTGGCGGAAGCAGCTCGAGCATCACCGATCTGACCGGTTCGCCTCTGGTGTCCCGCAATGGCTCCTTCAGTGCCGCATGCACGGTGATGCAGGCATTGGGGGATATCTCAGTGGCTGCCGCATCGGCAGCGACAGTCGGGTCGATCCCCTGAACCCGTTTGCCCAGATGATGCGGGTGGAACGCGGCGACCACGGCCTGGCGCGCAGTGAACTCGCGACCCTCCCGGGTCCGGACCCCCACGGCGCGACCGGCGCGAGTCGTGACCAGCTCCACATCCATGTTGGAAAGAACCTGGCCGCCATGATCCTCGATGCACGCGATCAGCGCCCGCGTCAGGCTGCCGCTGCCACCCGTGGCGAGACCGAATCCGTATGCCTCGAGAAAGCCGAGAAACACGTACACGCCCAGCGCGGTGCCCTTCTCGTCGGGCGACACCAGGTTCTCCCCGGCGACTCGCGCGAACACCATCCGCAGCAGGTCGCTCTCGAAGGTGCGGCTGAGCAGCTCGTGCGTGCTCATCTGGCTGATGCGCCACAGCTCCCGGCCTTCGCGGGACTGATCCAGCATCGCTGTCGAGGCCCCCATGGGCATGGGTGCCGAATACAGGGTCGAGGCGATCATGGGCAGCCACGCGGCTGCCTGCTCGGACAGACGGCGATAGGCTTCCGCATCCTTGCGCGAGAGCCTCGCCAGTTCCGCGCAGGTGCGCTCCCTATCGCGGTACAGCGACAGCCGCTGCCCGTCCTCGAACAGGCAGGACAGCGGCGGATCGGGGAAGACATAGCTCAGGCCATAACGGGATTTGAGCTGCAGCTCGTCATCCCGCAGCAGCGGGTTGGCCTGGATGAAGATGTGCGCCATCGAATGCTGGTCGTGGCGGAATCCGGGCAGGGTCAGCTCCCGCGTGACCACGCCGCCACCGAACCAGGCGTTGCGCTCGAGCACGGCCACTTTCCTGCCGGCGGCGGCCAGGTAGGCCGCGGCCACGAGGCCGTTGTGCCCCGAACCCACGGTGACGATATCGAAAGTTTCCGACACGGGTCTCCCCCTTCGCGCCGCCCGTTGAACCTCTTGCGTCGCAGTCTAGTGGCCGCCCGGAGCGGCCATCTCCACCCAAAAGGGGGGTCCGGCCATCTC
>Ga0335070_10004858_pt1 | contig 15755 bp, 13 predicted proteins | sample Lox_Sample_13_FD_206722 | JGI IMG/M metagenome (GOLD analysis project Ga0335070, IMG submission 206722) | Soil microbial communities from Loxahatchee National Wildlife Refuge, Florida, United States - Lox_Sample_1.3 | ecosystem: Environmental > Terrestrial > Soil > Wetlands | place: USA... | reverse complement strand
GCTCCTCGCGGTGTTCGGCTCGCCCGACGAGGCGCTGGCGCTGCTCGACTCCCTGATCGAGGCGCGGAGCGAGCGCGTGCTCTACTGGGTGGTCAAGGATCCGGCTCTCGCCCGCCTGCACGCCGATCCCCGCTGGGCGAAGCTGCTCGCGAAGATAGGCCTTCCCTAGCGCGGGGTGCGGGCCATGGGGCGGCGGCGTGCTGGCGTGGCGACGCACGGCGGCGGGATACGTGGCGGCGCCTGGGCTCCTGCTCGCCGTGGGACTCGACGGTGCCGTCTTCGCGCTCGCGGCCCTCGTGGACGGCTGGTTCGTCGGTGTGCCTGCGGCCGGCCTCGTCGTCGGGATGCACACGGCGGTCGCGACCCTTGGTCTTGCGCTCCCGGCATGGCTGCTTTGTCACACGATCGCATGACCGCACAGCAACGCTGCGCCGCGGCGCTGGCTCTGAAGTCCGTTCGGAGACGACGATGGAGAACTCGGGTGAGTGTACGCCCCGATGCGGATTCGGCATCCGGTTTCGGGCAGGTTGAGCCCTACGCGCGGGGAAGATCCTGCCGGGGGCGCGACCGCGCTCCCCAGGGTAGAGAACTGTGGAGCAGACCGTGGGACGGCCGCTCGATTCGGCTTGGTCCGGCACACCCCGGTCGGCACCGCTTCTACTGCGAACCTGGCCAAGCGATGCCACGTAGCACATGCTACGGCGTCCCGGTGCCGAGTCGCGGACGACCTTTCAATCCGCAGGTCGTGGGTTCGACGCCCACCCGGGTCATGAAGTAGCGCAACGACTTAGCCCTGGTCGTACATCTGGCGGAGCTGTGTGCCCGTGCCCGAACTGGGCCAGCGCCGGGCCTCGCAGTCCGGCCCCACGCCGGGCGTGACGTCGAGCGGCCCAGGCGGTGACCGGCGGCCGGCGCCACCGGCCGGTCCCGGACGCCCTGCTACGCTCCGCCGCCGAAGCGCTTGAGCTTGCGGTACAGCGTTGCCGTCCCGATGTCGAGCTTCGCCGCCGCCTGGGCGCGATTGCCGCCGACCGCCCGGAGCACCGAGGCGATGTAGTCGCGCTCCACCTGCGCCAGCGTCCGCACGTCGCCGGCCACCAGCGGCTCCGGTACGGCGAGGCCGATCTCCGGGGGGAGGTCGTCCACGTCTACCCGACTGCGGCGCGTGAGGACCACGGCGCGCTCCACGGCGTTGCCGAGTTCGCGCACGTTGCCGGGCCAGGCGTACGTCAGCAGCCGCTGCGCGGCAGCCGGGGTGAAACCGGTCACCCGCCGCCCGGCGCGCTCGGCGGCGACCGCGAGAAACGACCGCGCCAGTGGCAGGACGTCCTCGCGGCGCTCCCGCAGCGCCGGCACCCGGAGCTCCACCACCCGCAACCGGTAGTACAGGTCCTCCCGGAACCGGGCGGCGCGGATCTCGCTCACCAGGTCGCGGTTCGTCGCCGCCAGCACCCGCACATCGACCGGCCGGTTCCGGTTCTCCCCGACCCGGCGGATCTCGCGCTCCTGGAGGACGCGCAGGAGCTTGACCTGCATCACCGGCGGCACCTCGCCGATCTCGTCCAGCAACAGCGTGCCCCCGTTCACCTCCTCGAAGATCCCCACGCGGTCCTGGGTCGCGCCGGTGAACGATCCTCGCGTGTGGCCGAACAGCTCGGACTCGAGGAGTCCCTCGGGCACCGCGGCGCAATTGAGGGCCATGAACGGCCTGGCGGCCCGCGCCGAGCGCTCGTGAATGAAGCGCGCGATGCGTTCCTTTCCCACGCCGCTCTCTCCCGTCAGCAGCACCGTCGAGTCCACCTGGGCGACCCGCTGAGCGAGCTCGAGCACGCGCCGGGTGGCATCACTCTGCGCGACGAGCGACCCGACGTCCCCGGGGTCGCCGTCCCCCGCGCGGATGTGACGCTGGCGAGCGCGGAGGCGGCGCTCGCTCCGCTTCAGCTGCTCCACGACGTGGGCGAGCGCAGCGTCGAGCGATCGCTCCTTGTAGAAGGGCAGGTGCGGTGCGATAGCCTCCCCCCATCCCTCGATCGGCCGCCCCTCGAGGCGGCACACCGGGGCGCCCATGCCCCGGCACTCATGTTCGACGATGTAGACGTCGCGTCCGTACGCGCGCGACGAGTACCCGCTGGCGAAGCCGGTCAACGTCCAGCAGACCGGCTCGTCGGACCGACCCAGATGCAGCAGGTGTTGCTCGGCTTCATAGGAGTCCTCCCAGACCCAATGGTGCACCGTCGTCGCGGTGATCTCCGTCGGGCCGAGTGAGGGGGCGACGTAGCGCACGAGCCCCTGCAGGGTGTGCAGGCGCGCGCCTGCGACGCGCCATTCGGCGTCGCTGTCCCAGGGGAACGCGCGCCTCAGGTTCTCCGCGGTGAGCCAACCGTGCGCGTACCCGAAGCGTGTGAGCACGGCCCGGGCGCCGACCGTGCCCAGGGCTTCGATCAACTCGCGACGCAGCAGGCCGAGGGCGACCGCATCGAACAGCAAGACGCGCTCGCCGCCGAAGCGCAGGATGCCCCCGGCGGGGTCAGCGTGGAGTAGTTCCTCGCGCTCGAGATCGGTGGCACGCACGGCGCTTCCTCCTATCAGAACGAGAGTCAACCATATCAAGATGAGAGTCTGCGCGACAGGGCCATCGACCGATCCCGTTGTCATACCGTGAGATGCGCGTTGGCCCCGGACTTGCTTCCCCTGGTCTCCGGGCTCCCCGGGGTGCCGGCGACGACCAGCGGAGACGACCAGGAGCCATCGAACGCTTCGGCGAGCAAGTGGAGAGTGGTGGGACCAACATCGGGAGCCGCGTGGCGCGGCAGGAGGCGGGAATGACGACGGATCTGATCCAATCAGCGTATCGGCGCGCCTGGTGGGCCCTGGTTCTGCGGGGCCTGCTCGGGATCGTCGCGGGGGCGGTGATCCTGTGGCGTCCGCTGGAATCGGTCGCTGCCCTCGCGCTGGTCATCGCGCTGTGGGCCATCTTCAGCGGGATCGTGCAGATCGTGCACGCCGTGGATCTGCGCCCGCTGTTCAGCCGCTGGTGGATGGTGCTCGTGAGCGGCCTGGTGAGCGTCGCCTTCGGCGGTGCCGCCCTCTACTTCTATCCCGCCCTGTCGCTGGCGTTCGCGGTGATCTGGACGGCGTTGTGGCTGCTGGTCACCGGCACGTTCGCGATCTCCGCCGCGATGACGGAGCGCCGGCTCCGCACCTCGTGGGGCTGGACGTTCGCGTTCGGCATTCTGGCGATCGGTCTCGGCGCGCTCGCGCTCGCAGCGCCGCCGGCTACACTCGCCTCGCTCATGGCTGTCATCGCCGCGTTCGGGCTGGCGGGCGGAATCGTGCACCTGACCGGCGCTTACCGGCTCGCGTCGTTCAAGCGCGATGTGAACCGGGTGATGACCGAGGCGACGGCGCACTGAAGGGTCGCGCGACCAGGCCGGGTTCCTCGGACCCGACTGGAGTCGGGGGAAGGAACCGCCCGGGAGCGTCGGCCATCGCCCTGCTGGCGTGGCTGGCCGGTTCGAGACCGTGAGATCGCGACGAGGGCGCGGGGTGTTCCCGATCCGGGACGACTACTCGAGACAAGGGCCTGATGGGCCGGTCTCTGGGCTCCACGGCGAGCCCACGAGGCCAACCGGAGACGACGCATGAGCATCGAACGCTGGGAGATCGACAGCAGCCACGCGGGCATCGACTTCACCATACGCCATCTGGTGATCTCGAAGGTGCGCGGCCGGTTCAGCCGGTGGAGCGGGACGGTGCTGGTTCCGGACGGCGACTGGGCTCGCGCGAGCGTGGACGTCGTCATCGATGCCTCCAGCATCGAGACCGGCATCGCCGCTCGGGATGCGCACCTGCGGAGCGCGGAGTACCTGGACGTCGCGCGCCACCCCGACATCACGTTCCGGACGTCCCGGGTCGATGCGCGCCGCGCTGGCCGGCTCCGGATCGCGGGCGAACTCACCATCAAGGGGGTGGCGGGCCCGGCGACGCTGGAGGCCGAGGAGGTCGGCATCGTCCGGGACGCGTGGGGGAACGAGCGGGCGGGCTTCGCCGCCAAGGCCGTCATCGACCGGCGGCCGTTCGGCATCACGGGGAACCTGGCACTGGACAGCCTCGGCCTCGTGATCGGCGCACGGATCGAGGTCGAGATCCATGTCGAAGCGGTGCGGCAACCCGCGGCTGTCCTGCTGTAGCGCACGACGGGAAGACCGGGACAGGCAGCGGAGGCACCTCGTGGCGCATGCGGTGAACCAGAGGTCCCGAGCGAACGTGACCGCAATGGAGGGGGTGGCGCGGATGAAGACGCGCTGGGGAATGGTCGCGGCCCTGTGCCTGCTCGCCATGCCGGCGCAGGCGCAGGAGATCCCTGCGTGGCTGGAGGCCGATCTGCGCGGGCGGGCGGGCCTGGACTCGGCCCGGATCGACGCCGTGCGGCGCGGCGAAGCGGTGGCGACGGAGCTCGACACGGGGCTTCCACGCGAGATCGCCGTCTTCGGGATCGCTGCGGTGCGGTTGTCCCGGGACGCGTATGTCCGACGGGTGCTCGACTTCGGCCCGTCGACCCGCCCGCCCACCCGGCGTCGCTTCGGGATCTTCAGCCTCCCGCCGGCGCCGGCCGATGTCCGTGACGTCGTCGTCGCCGAGCGGGATGTGAAGGATCTCCGGGATTGCCGGCCGGGCGCCTGTGTCATGAAGCTCCCCGCGACGGCGATCGCCCGCCTCGCCGACATGGACTGGCGCGCCGCTGACGTTCCGGCCCGGGTCACGGCCCTCGCGCGCCAGGACCTGATCTCCTACGTGGCCGACTACCTCGCCCGCGGCGACACGGCCCTGGTCGTGTACGACGATCACGGCAGCGTCCGAGCCAGCGAAGTGTTCGCGGAGCTGCTGGCGGCAACTCCGCAGGTCGAAGAGTACGCGCCCGCCCTGCACCGCCATCTCCTCGGCTACCCCGCCGCCACTCTGCCGGGCGCGTCCGAGGTGCTGTTCTGGTCCGAGGACGAGCTCCCGCCGCTCCGGCCCGTCCTCTCCGTCACGCATCTCGTGATCTTCAGGCCGCCGGCGCGACCGGATCTGACGCTGGCGGCGGCCAAGCAGCTCTATGCGAACCACTACTTCGAAGCGGCCTTCGACCTGACGTGCTACGTGGAGGGCCCCGCGAGGGCCGCCGGGCAGGGCGGGCACCTCGTGGCACTGCGGCGGTACCGCTTCGACCGGCTGCCGTCCGGCGGTCCCCACAGCCTTCGCGCGCGAGCGGTCGACGCGGCGCGGCGGCAGCTGCTGGCGGATCTCCGGCGTTTCCAGAACCGCTGACCTCGTCTTTCACCGAAGGGTCGCCCCCATGACTCCCGTCACACACTCCGCGCGCCACCCCGATTCCGCCAATCGTGCCGGCGGACCGGGGGCCTCCACTCCCGGACGCGCCCCGCGGGGGCTGCCACCGTGGCGCACCTGGATCGGCTTCGCGCTGATCGTGCTGAGCAACGTGCTCGTCATGCGGGTACTCCTCGCGCCGGACAAGCCCGCCAAGGTGCCCTACACGTTGTTCAAGCAGCAGGTGGCCCGGGGGAATGTCGTCCGCATCTACACCCGCGGTGAGAGGGTGACGGGGCGCTTCGCCTCGGCGGTCACCTACCCCGCGACGTTCGACTCCGTCACCGGCGCCCAGCCGCGCCCGGTCCTGCGGTTCGAAACGACGGTACCGGCGTTCGTGGATCCGGGGCTCGAAGCGCTGCTCGTCGATCACGGAGTGGAGATCAGTGCCGAGCCGCTCGAGCAGGGCGGGGGATGGCTCGGTACACTGCTCAGCTTCGGGCCCGGCCTCCTGCTGATCGGCTTCTACATCTGGATGTTCCGGCGGGGCGGGGCGCAGGGCGCTGCGGGGGGCGGGCTCCTGGGCATCAGCCGGAGCACCGCGCGTCGCGTCGAGACGGCGGCCGACGGGAAGGCCACCTTCGCGGATGTGGCCGGCATCGACGAGGCCAAGAACGAGCTGGTCGAGATCGTGGACTTCCTGAGGGATCCACGGAAATACACGCGCCTCGGCGGCACCGCCCCCAAGGGGGTGCTGCTCGTGGGCTCCCCGGGGACGGGGAAGACCCTCCTCGCCCGTGCGGTGGCTGGGGAGGCGGGGGTCCCGTTCTTCTCGCTGAGCGGCTCGGAGTTCGTGGAGATGATCGTGGGCGTCGGCGCGGCGCGGGTGCGCGATCTGTTCCGGCAGGCCCGTGAGCATGCGCCGGCGATCATCTTCGTGGACGAGCTGGACGCGATCGGCCGGGCGCGCGGGTATGCGGCGATCGGCGGCGCGAGCGAGCAGGAGCAAACGCTCAACCAGATCCTCACCGAGATGGACGGCTTCACCGGCCGCGAGGGGATCATCGTCCTCGCCGCCACGAACCAGCCCGAGGTGCTCGACAAGGCGCTGCTCCGCCCGGGGCGGTTCGACCGGCGCGTCGTGGTCAACCTCCCGGACCGCACCGGGCGCGCGGCAATCCTCCGGGTGCACACCAGGAAGGTGCCGCTCGCGGGCGACGTGCGGCTGGAGGAGATCGCCGGCGCGACGTCCGGCCTCGCCGGCGCCGACCTGCGGAACCTGGTGAACGAGGCGGCGCTGCTCGCCGCCCGGCGCGACGAGACGGCGGTGTGCCAGAAGGACTTCCTCGACGCGCTCGAGAAGATCGCGCTGGGTCCCGCCCGGCCGCTGCTGCTGGGGCGTGCGGACCGCGAGCGGATCGCGTACCACGAGGGCGGGCACGCCATCCTCGGCCTCGTGGTCGCCGGCGCCGATCCGGTGCAGCGCGTTTCGATCGTGCCGCGCGGGCAGGCCCTCGGCGTCACCTACCAGCGTCCCGAGAGTGACCGGTACAACTACCCCGAGGCCTACCTGCGTGCCCGCATCGTCGGGATGCTGGGCGGCCGTGCCGCGGAGGAGGTCGTCTACGGCACGAAGACGACCGGCGCCGAGAACGACATCGAGCAGGCCACGCGCCTCGCCCGCGAGATGGTGACCCGCTGGGGCATGAGCGACGCGCTCGGCGCCGTGCAGCTCGCGCCGCGCGAGAACCGGTACCTCGGGACGGTGACGGGCCCGGACGGCGTGCGTCCCGTCAGCGAGGAGACGGCGCGCCTCATCGACGCCGAGGTGCGGCGGATCATCGGCGAGTGCGACGACGAGGCGCGCCGGCTGCTCGAGCAGCATCGGGGGGCGCTGGACGCGCTCGCGGAGGCGCTGCTCGCGTACGAGACGCTCGACGAGCAGGCGGTTCTGGAAGCGACCGGGTTGGTGAAGGCACCGCCGCTCGTGAGCGCCAAGGTCCCCGCCGCCGGCACGGGCGGACCGAGCCCCGCTGCGCGCGTGGAGGTGAGCTTCCGATGAAGATCCAGCGTCTGCAGGCCGCCGCGTGCGGCCCGCCGTTCCCCGTCCACGAGGGGCTTGTGGGGCGCCTTCTCGCGGCCCACGGGCCCGGTGCCGCGGCGGGTGTGGAGTCCCGCGATCCGACGGTCGCGCACGTCCTGGCGACGTGTGCCGGCTACGCCTACGCCGATGTCGACACCGTGACCATGATGATGGCGCGACTCGGCCTCGAGCAGGCGAACTGCGCGTGCGTCGCGCAGACCGTCGAGGCGATGTTCGTCTTCTCGACCGCGTTCCTGGCGCAGAGCGGGTGCGGCCGGGTCGTCGTGCTCTGCTACCGCGGCACCGAGACCGGCAACATCGGTCACTGGCTCGGCGATGCCGACGTCGGGCCGGACGCGATCGCGGTCGGCGGCGAGCCGCTCGGCGTGCACGCGGGCTTCTACCGGAACATGCGGGCCACCCGCTGGGGCGTCATCCGGGAGCTGACGTCCGCGCTGGAAGGCCGGTCGCTGGCGGACCCTTCTCGACGCGTCGCGCACCCGCTGGAAGCGCTCTACATCACCGGCCACAGTCTCGGCGGGGCCCTGGCGCTGCTGTTCGCGATCTCCCTGCTGTACTCGACGGAGCACCGCGGTCTCGCCGGGCGCCTGCGCGGGGTGTACACCTTCGGCCAGCCGATGGCCCTCATCGATCCAATTCCGGAGGGCTGCCGGCCGCTCGGCGACAGGGTGTTCCGCCATCTGCTGCCCCGGGACATCGTTCCGGCGCTGCCCCCGGCGCAGTGGGGCGGGTTCGCGCACATCGGGCACGAGTACCGATACGCGGAGGGCGCGTGGCGTCGTGCCGAGACGCCGGTGCCGCAGCTCCGGCACCTCGGCGAGATCCCGCGTTCCCTGCTGGGGATCTTCGCGACGGCCAAGCACCGAGACGCCGCGCGCTTCGCCGTGCGGGACCACGCGCCGCAGCACTACATCGCCGCGCTCCGCCCGGCGGGGCGGGTCACGGAATTCGGCGACTACGCATGATCCGCAGGTGACGGCCGTGTTCCGGATCGCGCACATCGCCGATCTGCATGTCCGGTCCCGGACGGGGCCCGACTGGCGCACGGTGCTCTTCACGAAGCGCGTCACCGGTTGCGCCAATCTCCTCCTGCGGCGCGGCCGCGTCCATCGCCGCGAGTTCCTCCAGGCGGTGCTGAAGACCGCGTCGCAGGGCGTGGACCACTGCGTCATCACGGGCGACCTCGCGAACCTGGCGCTCGAGAGCGAATTCGCGGAGGCGGAGTCGCTGCTCGACGGCGTCGCGCGCACGGTCGAAGTCACGGTCGTTCCGGGCAATCACGATCTCTACGTGCCCCCCGTCTTCCGCGAGCGCCGCTTCCCGGGCCACTTCGGCCGATTCCTGCGCAGCGACCTGCCGGCGCTCGCGCGCGACCTGCCCGCGGGTCCGTACCCGTGCGTCAAGCTGCGCGGGCCGGTGGCCATCATCGGCGTGTCGAGCGCCGTGCCGCGGCCTCCGTTCGTCGCCGCCGGCTCCGTGGGAGCGGAGCAGCTCGCGGCCCTCACGGCGGTGCTCGCCCACCCCGCGGTCGCCGCGCGGACCCCGGTCATCCTGATCCACCACCCGCCGATCGACCGGCGATGCCGGCTGGTGCGACTGCGCGACGGACTCCGGGACGACGCCGCGTTCCAGGGCGCGCTGCAGCCAGTGGCGCGCGGGCTGGTGCTCTCGGGTCACCTGCACGTCCGCGTGCGCTGCAGGATGCGGACGACCGCCGGCTCGCTCGACGTGGTCACGGCGAGCGGGGCCGCGCTTGACCATGCCGACCGGACGGTGCGGGCCGGATTCAACCGCTACGGGATCGGCGACGACGGCGAGATCCGGACCATCGAGGCGTACGTGCTCGACGAGCCCGGTCGCGCCTGCGAGCGCACCGCCATCCCTGAACGCCCGGCCTGCGCGTGAACTACCGGCACGTGCTGCTCCTGCAGGACTTGGAGGCGGATGCGACCCCGCCGATCGCCGTGATCCGCCGGGTCGCGCCGGGCGCGGAGACGTTGCTCATCGTCGCGCATGTGCCGGAGTACCAGGTGGGCTGGGTCACGGGGGCGGCCGACCAGGAGGCGCCCCTGCTCAAAGCCGTCCTTCGGGCGGGGGCCGGCGCCGCCGCGCGCGTCGAGGCGAAGCTGCTGCTGCGGCTCGACGTCGAAGCCCTCGCAGAGCTCGCGCGCAGCTCGGGGATCGACCTCCTCGCGCTCGGCCAGGCGGCGCGCGCCACGCGTGCGGTCGCCGCCGGGGTGCGCAAGCGGCTGGCGCTGCCCATGCTCCTTGCCCGCTCCGAGGGTTGGCGCGACCGCCCGATCGAGAAGATTCACTGCGTGGCCGTCGGCTCGCGCGCCCGTCGGGCCGTCGCGGGGTTCCTGCGGGACCACGGCACGCGGGATCTCCACGCCACGGTGCTCGTGCCCCGGCCCGGTGCGTCGGGCGACCTCCCCACCCGACTCGACGTGGCGGGGATCGAGGCCCGGGTGACCCTCGCGCGCAACGGAGCCGCGGCGGGCATCCCGACGGACCTGCTGGTCCTCCCCCTGCTTCCGGCGGCACTGCTCAGCCTGTCCGTGTGGCCGGCCCCGCTCCTGATCCTCCCCCCGCTGCCCCCGCCTGCGGCACTGGCGCTGTCCCCCGTCCGCCGCGCGATCGACGTGCCCGATCTCATCGACGCGCCGGGGATGTCCGGCGCGCGCGTGCTGTGCACACAGGGACTGGGAAGGCTGGAGCCGATCCCCGATCAGGACGTCGCGGTCGTGGTGCGGGGCCGTGTGGCGACGGTCGTGCGGACGCGCGACGGCGACGCCGAGATCCCCGCGGTCCCCGACGCCGACGCCGTGGGGTTGTTCCGGCTCTCCGAGCAGCGGGGGCGCGAAGCGCCGGACGCGATCGAGCAGACGGTCCGCCTGATCCGTCCCGGGACCCGGCCGCTCGTCCTGTACGACGCGGAGCTGAGTGACGCCGACCTCAGGACATTGGGGTCGATGGTCGGCCCCGATGGCCCGGATCTGCTTGCGGTGCGGATGCGGCCGACACGCAGCTGCGCCGCGATCCGGGCGCGGCTGCGGGCGGCGGGCTTCGATCCCGCGGTGGCGGACGGCAGCGCGATTCTCGACGAGGGGGCGGCGCTGGACGTCGGCGGGGACCTCGACGCGGTGCGCCTGGCGCGCGTGGCGGCCCGCCTGCGCGGCGCGGCCGGCTTCCCCGTGGCGGCGATCGTGCATCGGAGTCCGCACACGCCCTCGACGGTCGGCTTCGCGGCGCTGCGCGCCGAGGGGCTCGCCACCACCCTGGCGTGGCCGGGGGGCGCCGGGCCCGCTCCCGGCGCGCATCCGGGCCGGCTTGACGCCACCACCGGCGCCCCGGCGATCCCGGGCAACCGTATCGAAGTAGAACTCGACAATACGACCGCGCGTCGCTGGCTGCTGGAAGCCATCGCGGGTGCGACCCGGCGGATCCACTTCCAGGTGTACATGGCCCTCGATGACGACGTGGGCTCGCGGGTCGAGGCGGCGCTCGCCGCCGCCGCGGCGCGCGGCGTGGCGGTGCGGGTGCTCGTCGACTCGCTGCACGGGCTCCACGGCTCCTTCGGCGCGCGGAACCGGTTGCTGGAGCGGTTGGAAGGACGGCCCGGGGTCGAATTGCGCGCGCTGCGGCCGGTCATCGGCCCGCCCTCCCTGGAGGACCTGAAGCAGCGGGATCATCGGAAGCTCGCGGTGGTCGACGGCGCCGTCGCGCTGCTCGGCGGCCGCAATCTATCGCACGAGTACTACACGGGCTTCGGCGAGGCGCGGCTCACGCCGCGCTCGCGATGGCGGGAGGTGCCGTGGCTCGACGCCGGAGCGCGCGTCGAGGGACCGGCGGTGGCGGCGGTGGAGCGGTCGTTCCTCGACGCCTGGACGGCCGCCGGAGGCGTGCCCTTCACCATCGCGACGCCGCCGCCGGCGGGGCCGTCCCCGGCCCGCGTCGTCATCCATCGCGGGCTGCGGGACGCGTGCACGCTCGAGGCGTACCTCGCCCTGATCGACGCGGCGCGGTCGCACGTCTGTGCGGTGAACGGATTCCCGCTGATGCTGGAGATCCAGCACGCCCTCGTCCGCGCGATGCGGCGCGGCGTGCGGGTGCGTGCGCTGGCGGGACATCTCACGCCCACCCACGACGGTATCCCGTTCTCCGGCCCCTGGAGCGCGGCCCGCACCGCGGCGACGGAGCTCGTCCACTCGCGCCTCGACCCGATCGTGGCGGTCGGCGGCGAGGGCTACCTGTTCGCCGTGCCACGACAGCCCGGCTGGGCCCCCGGACTGGGTGAGGTCCATCCTCACGTGCACGCCAAGCTCCTGACCGTTGACGGGCGGATCTGCGCGGTGGGCAGCGCCAATCTGGATCTTACGGCGGGGTACTGGGAGGACGAGTTGATGCTCGTCGTGGAGGATCCGGTGATCGCCTCCGGAGTCGAGGCGCGGATCGATCCGTTGCTGGCCGGCTCGCAGCGCATCGATCGCGGCGATCCGACCTGGCAGGGGACCGCCCGGCGCCGCGAGTGGATGCGGCGTTGGCCGGGCGTGCTATCCGTCTGAGGCCGTCACGCCCGTCGACCGCCGGCCGGCGCCGCTGCTCAGACGATGCCCACGGCTTCGAGCAGGGAGTGGAGCGAGCGGGGCACCGGGAAGAGGAGCGCGTGCGCCGTGATGGGAGCCGAGGCACCCCGGACGCGCAGGGTCGACTCCGGGCAGAGCGCGTACTCGCTGACGGGATGGTCCGCCGCGAGCAGCTCGACGGCCCAGGCGGCCGGGGCGTACACGAGACCGGGTGTGGAGCGGGTGATGGTCCGGGCGGTCGTGATCGCCAGCGCGTCGAGATACGCGGCCGCGACGACGTTGCCAGCCGACGTCTGGATCGTGGTCCACACCCAGCACGCAGGTCGCGGTCACCTCGCCGGATCACGGGTCTGCCAGACGTCCCTTCTCACTCGCGATCCAGCACCTCGCGCACTCTTGAGCTCAGCGCACGCGGGCCGAAGGGCTTCTGGAGGTACGGTACGCCCTCCGACAGCACGCCGTGCCGGACCACCGCGTCGTCGGTGTAGCCGGACATGTAGAGCACGCGGAGGCCTGGGCGTTCGTCCGTCAGCGCCTCCGCCAGTTCCCGGCCGGTCATGCCGGGCATGACGATGTCCGTAACGAGCAGGCTGATTTCGCCCTGATACCCCCGGGCCATCGCCAAGGCGGCTTGGCCGTCCGCGGCGGGCAGCACCCGATAGCCCTTCTGGGTCAGCACATCCGAGACGATGCCCCGAACGGAGGAGTCGTCCTCAGCCAGAAGCACCGTCTCGTGGCCGCCGGCCACCGGCTGCAGGGGCTCCGGCGGGTCCCCCGTTTCTGGTAGCTCGTCGACCTGCGGCAGGTAGATCTTGAATGTCGCGCCCTGTCCCGGCTCGCTGTAGACCCGCACGTGGCCGCCGCTCTGCTTGACGATGCCGTAGACGGTGGAGAGCCCGAGCCCGGTCCCCTTGCCCACCTCCTTCGTCGTGTAGAACGGCTCGAAGACGTGGGACAGGGTCTCCGCATCCATCCCGACGCCGGTGTCGCTCACCGCCAGCATCACATAGCGGCCCGGAAGCGCCCCGGCGTGCCCCCGGACGTACCCCTCGTCGAGGACCGCGTTGGCGGTTTCGATGGTGAGGCAGCCGCCGTGGGGCATCGCATCCCTGGAGTTGACCGCGAGGTTCAGGACGACCTGCTCGATCTGACCGGGATCCGCCCGCACGGCGCCGAGCTTGGACGACAGCGCCACCTGGAGCGTCACGTCCTCGCCGATGAGGCGGCGGAGCATCTTCTCGAGCGTCTGGACGACCTTGTTGAGATTCAGGACTTGCGTCTGAAGGACCTGCTTACGGCTGAACGCGAGGAGCTGCTGGGTGAGGGACGCCGCGCGCGCGGCCGCCGCCTTGATCGCCTCCACCTCGGGCCGCTTGGGGTCCTCGGGACCGAGGTCCTCGAGCAAGAGATCGCTGCAACCCGTGATGGTGGTCAGGACGTTGTTGAAATCGTGGGCGACCCCGCCCGCCAGCCTGCCGACAGCCTCCATGCGCTGCGACTGCCGGAACTGGTTCTCGAGGTTGCGTTGCTCCGTCACGTCCTCGACGAGTCCTTCGAGATACTCGGGCTCTCCGTCCGGGCTGCGGACCATGCGGACGTTGAGTCGCACCGCGATGGGGCGGCCGTCCTTGCGTGTCCAGCCTGCCTCCGACTGGACGTAGCCCGATTCCCCGAGCTGCGCGACCAGGGCGCCGTATCGCTCCGGGTGAGCGAAGACGTCCCCGGCCATGTCGAGACGCAACATCTCCTCGGCCGACTCGTAGCCCAGCATCCTGATAAGGGCCCGGTTGACGGCGAGGAAGCGCCCGTCTGGGCTGGAGCGGTAGACGCCGAGCGGGGCGTGCTCCAGCAGGTCGCGATGCTCGGCCTCCGAACGCCGTACCGCCGCCTCCGATCGCTGGCGCTCGGTATCGTCACGGGCGTTGACCACGACTCCCGCCACGGCCGGCTCGCTGAGCAGGTTCTTGGCGGTCGACTCGAGCGCCCGCCAGGAACCATCCTTGTGCCGGAGCCGAAACGCCTCGCGGGCCGAGGCCTGGTCGCGCTGGAGCACCGTGTCGAAGGTGGTCCGTACCCGCGGGACATCGTCCGGGTGCAGGAAGTCGAATCCGGGCTGCCCGACGAGTTCGTCGGGGTCGTAGCCGAGCTGCCGAGTCGCGGAGGGGCTGCAGTACGTGAACCGGCCGTCGGCGCCCAGAATGGCGAAGACGTCGGTGCTGTGTTCAATGAGGGCCTGGAATCGCGTCTCACTGGCCTTCAACCCCTGCTCGGCTCGCCTGCGCTCGGTGACATCCCGGAAGTACCACACTCTGCCGTAGTATCGGCCGTTCGCACCGAAGATGGGGACCGAGTAGCAGTCGAAGTCCCTTCGGTCCTTCAGTGCGATCTCCTCTTCGCTCTTCTCCTCCCGATGCTCGTGCAAGTGGGCCACCTGCGCCTGGAAGGCCTCGGGATCCACGAGGTTGTCGACCATGGACTCCAGGACGCGTGCGGCAGAGCCCGACGCGGTGGCCTCCGGCGGGATACCCCACAGTTCGACGAAGCGGTGGTTGAACGACAGCACCTGCCCGTGCTCGTCCACCACCAGGATGCCATCGAGCGAGGCTTCCTGCTGCGTGGACAGAATGACGTTGCTGAGCCTCATCTTCTCCTCGACCGTCGTATTGGCGGCGCTGCTCCGGGCTCCACTGGTCCGTACGCCCGCGCCGTCCTCACGCCACCCCAAGCTCCCGCAGCAGGGCGGTTACCGCCTTCGGCCCCGGGAAGAGCAGTACGTGCGCTGTCACCGGGGCCTCCGCACCCTGCACCCGCAGGCTCGTCTCCAGGCACAGCGCGTAGTCGCCGGCCGGATGGTCGTTGGCGAGCAGCTCGACCGCCCAGCGGGCCCGGGCGTACACCAGATCGGGCGTGGACAGGTTGATGGTCCAGCCGGTCATGCTCGCCAGGGCGTCGAGGTAGGCGGCAGCCAGCACGTTGCCGACCTCCTTCACGGCGGAGGAGCCGAGGGCGTCCAGCCAGTCGTGGGCGGCCGCCGTCCGGCCGAGCAGGAGGTTCGTCAGGACACGGCTCGTGCCCTCGCCCATCGCGATCACCAGCCGCGCGATGAAGGGTTCCGAGGCGTGCAGGCGAACGAGCACCAGTGGCTCCGTGCCGTCGCCGACCACGTCCGCGACCGCGCCGCGGGCGGCGACGGATACGGTGGGGACCGAGATGTCCACCGTCAGACCCGTCATGTGCCACAGTGCGGTCGCCGCATGGCCGGCGCCGATGTTCGCCAGCTCGCGGAGAGCGTCGAGCTCGAACGTCCCCAGCCGCTGGAGGCTGGCGGGCAGAGCGGGGCGGGGTTCACCGAAGAGCGTCACGGATGACTTCTCCGAGGCGGGACGGCTGCACCGGCTTGACCACGTAGCCCCGCGCGCCTGCCTCGAGGGCCTCGTTCACCAGCTGCTCCTGCCCGGTCGCGCTGCACACGATCGCCCGGGCATCGGGGTGCTCCGCGACGATCCGGCGAATCGCCTCGGTGCCGTTGAGCCGCGGCATCACGAGGTCGATGACCAGCAGCTCGGGTCGGAGGTCGCGGAACTTCCGGACGGCGTCCTCGCCGTCCTCCGCCTCGCCGACGACCTCGTGGCCGGCGTCCGCCAGCATGCGGCGGGTCGTATGGCGCGCGAACATCGAGTCGTCGCATATCAGGACCTTCGGCACAGGGCTCCTCCGTCATCACGATCGCGGTCCGCGGCGCCGAACCCTTGTCC
>Ga0335070_10004857_pt1 | contig 15756 bp, 7 predicted proteins | sample Lox_Sample_13_FD_206722 | JGI IMG/M metagenome (GOLD analysis project Ga0335070, IMG submission 206722) | Soil microbial communities from Loxahatchee National Wildlife Refuge, Florida, United States - Lox_Sample_1.3 | ecosystem: Environmental > Terrestrial > Soil > Wetlands | place: USA: Florida... | reverse complement strand
CCGGTTCCTACTTGGGAGATGCTAAGCTAAACACGCAAGAGTACGCCACGACTGTGTTGACCAGTGGCGCAGGCGACGGCTGTCGAATAGAGGCCGAGTTGTCGCTTGTAATGCTCCAGCTCTTTTTCCAGCTCGCGATCAGTCTTGAAGTCCACGATTGTCCAGAAACCGTCTTCCAGGAATGCCAAGTCCAGGACGCCCTCAATCAGCGTCCCATCCGCCAGAATCAGTGTGATTGGGCTTTCACGGCGACAGTGTCCGCGGACGTATGCTGAACGGGCGCGCCGGAGCAATGGATGTGCCAGTGCGGCCTGCACAACCGCGGAAGCTGCGGAAATCTCCGGTTCCGTTGCGCCAAGGATCCTCGCTTGAAGTGAAACAATCTGCTGGACCTGATCATCGGATGCGTCCAGAGGGACAGTCGCTAGGGTTGCATGCACCAAGGCTCCGAAACGAGCACCCGCTGGACGTTCGACGTCACGCGGTAGCTCTACGACCTCTACCTCAGCAAATGGACCTTCAAGCCCTTCTCTGCGGGATTCTGCTGTGGCCGTACGAAAAACGACGCTCGGCACTGCCGCTTGCTGCCTCACCTTATCCCAGCGTGCCCGCCAAGTCTCATAGGCCTTGAGATCGCTTTCCAGGACCTCGGGATCGTCCGACTCTTTCAGCAGTTCCTCCTGGCGGACGCCGAACGACTGAGGGACACCTAGGGTCAGCGCGCGCGGGTCCCACCAGACAACTCCATAGCTGGAGTCCTTCTTTCCGTCCTCTGCAAAGCGATGCAGTCCCGGCCAAACGGTGTCCTTCTCGTCGACCGTCAGATCATGCGGGCGAGATAGCACGCTGTCCTTCCCAAACTGGGGACAAGCCTCTGCCTTCGCTGGCTTCTGTCGATCTTCTGCTTCGGGATAGATGGCATCGTAGAGCGGCCTTACCCACCAGTTCGCGACCGAGTCCCATGTCTGGCGGGGATCGTCGCCTATGGTTGGCACAACCAATAGCTCGCGCGCCCGGGTTGCCGCAACATAGGCCAGCCGAATACCCTCGGCGCGGTCACGGCCAAGTTCCAGATCATTCCGCTCTCGCAACTCTAGGGGTTCGCAGCCAGCCAGTGGGATGGCGCATAACCCACGCGGTGAGTCAATGTGCCGGCTCGGATGTTGGCGGCAGATTTTCGCCGTTACGTCCGCCATGATGACCACGGGAAACTCCAATCCCTTGGCTTTGTGAACTGACATCATGCGGATGCCCTCACTGCCTTCTTCAAAGATCGGTGCCTCGGCAGTTTCCGCCGCATCAGCACCCGAGCGAAGCTCTTCCACGAATCCCCGGAAAGAGAGTCCACCCGCCGCTTCGTAGTTTCTTGCCAGATCCGCAATGTGCAGCACGTTTGCCAGCACCTGCTCGCCTGAGGGACGGAGCGCGAACCCCAGGTGTGCGCGTGTTTCGGTAAGTAGAGTCTCGAGGGTTTCTGCCACCGGCCGGTAGTTGCGGTTGCGGTGAAGCTCTTGCAGGATGCGCAAGCTGTCGACCACATCCTGCAGCTCACCCTGCAGTGGCTCGGGAGGCAAGCGGAACGGGTGGAACCTTCCGATGCGATGCCGATACTCCAGGAGGACGTCATCCCGGATGGGGAACAATGAGCCTTTCAGCGTGGCAAAGACCGACAACTCGTCATCGGGCCACTCGATCGCGGTGAGTGCCGCTCGTATTGTCTGCACTTCCTCGCGATCGTGGAATGACTTTCCGCCCACGAGCAGATGCGGAAGATTACGCGCCTCGAGCGCGCGCATGTAGGGTCGGGCGACATCTTCATCGAGACTGATGAATCTCCGAAAGAGCAGGCAGATGTGATTGGGGCCGAGCGGAATCCGTTCCTTGGGATTGTCGAACTTGGGGATCGTCCAACCGCTTTTCTCAACCAGCCACGCGATGAAAGCGGCGACTGCATCCGGAAGCGAGCCATCCACGGCTTCCATCGAAAATTGTTGCTTGTACGGCCTCGGTACTGGCAAAGCTACGATGGAGGGCTGCTTCTCGTATTCCTCCCTGTATGGTGAAAGGGAAACGTAGCCCGCCTGCAGCTTCTCCGCGTCTCCGTCCATGTGCGGCGCAAAGGCTCGGTTGACCATGGTCTGGATGGATGGAAGCGACCGGAAACTCGTCGTCAGTTCCAGCAGCCTGGCACCGTTCTTGAGCAGCAAGTGCTTCACTTCCTCGTAGGTGCCGACGTCTGCACGGCGGAAGCGGTAGATCGCCTGCTTCGGATCCCCCACGATGAACAGCCTCCCGGGAACAGGCTTGACCTGGCGCCAGTCCGTCGCCTCAGCGGAATCCGCAGAGAGCAGGACTAGGATCTCCGCCTGCAATGGGTCCGTATCCTGGAACTCATCCACAAAAAGATGAGTAAAGCGGTCCTGGAAATGCTGCCGCACACTGTGCCAATGGACCAGCAGGTCCCGTGCGCGGATGAGAAGATCGAGGTAATCGAGTGTTCCAGCGCGTTCTTTGAGCTTCTGATACTCGGCGACCGTCTCGCCAAGCTCGGCTTGCAACAGGGATGCGAGATCGGAATCAGCATTCTCCACGAACGACTGGATGGTTGTCATCAGCTCACCGTGCAGGGCGAGGATGTCGTCGCGTTTGACCTGCTGGTTGTACTGGGTCTTCCCTTTTCGCGGTTCACGGAATCGCTTATGTTGAGAGTCCGATGCCGACGCCATGAAGACGAAGGTCGCCTCGAGCCCGTCGTAGTCACGCGGTCTGGCCGTTTCCGCAGTTCGAATATTTTCGGCGAGCGACCTGGCCGGCGCCGTATCGTAGAAGAGGTTGCTGCTCTTATCGGCGGGGTCCCGCGTAAGTTCGGCCAGCTTGATTATCTTTCCGGCGATGGAATTGATTGCGGCCTCGCGGGCAAACTGTGAGCGTCGCCAGCGGGCTGGGAAGTCTCGCCAGCTGACCAGCTCCCAGCCTGCAGTAATCAGGCTTTCGGTCGGGCTGTTCCGGTTGCTGCGGCGCAGGAAACGCCGCGTCCCCTCCGGTGGATCCTCCAGCTTCCGCTGGAACCATGAGCGAAAGGCTTCGCGGTATAACTGGCGGCTCTGGGTGTCGGTCATGACTTCGAACTGGGGATCGATTCGGGCTTCCACGGGACGCTCGCGGAGGAGATCGCTGCAGAAGGAGTGAATCGTGCTGAGACGGGCTTCCTCGAGATGGGCAAGCGCCTGCTCAAGGTTCTGGCGAGTGTGTTCATCCTTCTCAGCACGTCGCGACTTCTCTAGCTCGGAGCGCAGCCGGAGTTTGAGTTCTCCGGCAGCCTTCTCGGTGAAGGTGACGCCAGCGACGCGGTCGATCGTGGTCTTGCCAGCCGCGATCACGGCGATCATGCGCTGGACCAACTCGGTGGTCTTTCCAGTGCCTGCCGCCGCTTCGACCACAAAAGTCCTGTCGAGATCTGTGCGAATTAGATCGCGCTCTTTTTGGTCTACGAGGGTCATCAGGCCAAGTCCCTCATCGCCTTCAGTTGTCCCAGTGGACTGGAGTCCTTCCTCTTTATCCGGAGCTCTTCGTAAGGCCCACAAACCTCCTGAAAATCGCAGTATTCGCAGGCTTCCTCGCGGGGTGCCGGAACCAGGAATGAAGCCGCAATCCCGCCGTCAATCGTCCGCAAAACGGCATCGGCGCTTTTCCTTGCGACTTGATCCAGCGGGACGGAGCGCTCGTTGAACCCGCCGGTCGCGGTGCAGTAGAAGAACCGCCCCTCCGACACGGGACGTTTCAGAGCCGTTTCGACCGCCAATCCGTAGAGCACTGGCTGCAGGTATTCGCCTTTGCCGACTACGAATCCCTTCGTGGTAGTGTCTTTCCCGGTCTTATGGTCCGTTACCCGCAAGCTCTTTCCATCGTCACTGCGCTCGATCAGGTCCACCACTCCATGGAGCATCGCCCCACTGGGCAAAGTGACGGGATCGGGCAGGCTCGCTGGATCACGCTCCTCGTTGGCGGCAAAGCCGAAGCCCAACTCGAAGTGAATCGGAACCCAGCCATCCTGCTCGGAGACCCTTTGCAGCCACACACGCAGGTCGGACCGCATGGCTTCGATCGCATCCTGCCACACCCGCTCGATCGCTGGTGCGAGTTCGTCGTAGGCCTCTTTCGCCACCCGCACTACTGCCTTATCAAGCAGCTTTAGAGCTTTTGGCAGTTGGGGAGCTTTGACCGGGAGCAGACCCTTATCCTTCATCTCACGCTGCAACACAGCCTGGATCCGGTGGAACAGTTTTCCTTTGGTCAGCGGGTCCATCTCTTCCAGGGGCGCCGGTTCCTCCCTCGGCTCGAGCCGGTAAATGCCAGCAAGCAGGAAGCGGTACGGGCAAACTGCGAACTGCTGGAGTGCCGACACCGAATAGGGCCGGGCGCTGAGCCGCTGTGCGTCAAGGATCTCGAGGACCGGTTTGCGCTTGGTGCACAAGCCGTCGTGTTGGGACCATTTGTCATGCCACCGCGCCCAACGGCTGCGAAGAGATCGTCTCAGGTACGGATTAAGTTGCATGACATAGGCGAGGCGACCAGACCGCGGAATATCCGTAGTAAGGAAGGGCCACACCGTGGCCAGGTCGTATTCGGCGTCATCAATCGCCCGCGATGGATCGCGCGGTGCTGGCCAAGCCAGCCGGCTGTCCCCAACTTTCTCAGCCTCACGCGCCAGTGCTTCATAGTCGGGAACGTGGCCAGTGATCGAGCGCGTGACGTCCAGTGCATAGAACGATGGCACGCGTGGCCGGGCCTCAGCCACTTGGAGGCGGGGATATGAGAGATAGAGTCGTTTCCTCGCGGCACCGACTGCGATCTGAAGCAGTAAACGCTCTTGCTGGCTGCGGTCAGCAAGAACCGGCAAATCGGACGACAGCTGCTTACGGAGCTTATCGAGCAGCAACGGGTCCTCTCGCAGCTTTTGCGGGAACATGCGCTCCGCCAGCCCGGGAACAAAGATGAGCTCGAACGACCGTCCTCGTACCTGTTCTGGTGTTGCCACCAGCACTCGGCCGTAGCGGCTCTCGGGAGGCTCCTGTTGTAGATTAGCCAACCAGTGGTGCAGCACAGTCCGTACTTCATCGAGGGACACGGAAGCCACTGGGGCCATCGGTTTCATATCGGCCAGGACGGTTAGCACGCGTTCGGGCCGACGTAGGACCTTGGGGACCAGTCGCTCTAGCGCTGCAATCCATTCTCCCCAAGTTGCCAACTCAGGCAGGGCCGCAAGCTCATCGATGACCGGAAGAGCGAATGCCCGGAGGTGCTGCAGGTTGCGCAGCTTGCGCTGGACTGCCTGGACACGAGGCGAGTCCGGGTCTTCCTTCGCCTGCTCCTCCACTTCATCGTGGAACTGGTTTTCCAGCCCGTCGAGCCGTCGCACCCAGCGCTCCTTGCCGCCAATCACGGCGGCATTGACGATCAGATCTTCCCATTTCCACGGAGCACGAAGGGAGCCATCTAGTTCAGGCGAGTCGTCGGCGTCGGACAGTGGCCCATGCGCAGCGGTGATGGGCTCCTCCGAAACTCCGGCGAGAGCCGTGCCCACGGTGCCGAGCGCGTCGTCCTCGGGTACGACGAATCCCAGGTTCAAATCCGGAGGGGCACCATCTTGGGCCAGTGCCGGGACCTGCGCAAAAGAGAGATACTCAGCGAAGCGGTGTGCGGAAAGCCCCTCGGCAGCGCACGCCAACAGCGCCAGCAGGGCACGCCCGGAGGGATCAGGCCGGCGGGTTCCACGCGCGAAGAAAACCGGAATCCCTGCCCTCCTTAAAGCGGCTTCCATCAGGCTTGCGTAGTTCTCCGGCGCTCTGAGGAGGACGGCCATCTGGTCGAAGCGAGTACCCTTCTCAGCCTCGGAGAGGATCCGCCGCGCGATCTCGACGCATTCCCGCTCCTCTCCTGGAGCTGAGAAGAACACGACTCCATCATCAGTTTTCGCCTCAGGAGGAGCCGCCTCCGAGAAGAGATAGAAGCCAAGCCGAGCGAGGCTTGAGTCCTGCGACGGTGGCGCAGGGCCGTTTTCCACGGTGCCAGGAAGATCCTTGAGGTTCTCAAGCGTACAGGAGTCTCCGGCGGGACAGGTGAACAGGATGCTTCTCGATGTGGCTGCCAGTGCAGCGACCAACTCCCTCTCGATCGCTGAATGGACTGGAACATCAAGCAACACCATTGGATTTCGGGCGAGATCTGCACCGGACCGGCTCTCGTCTAGGGCAGTCTGGAACAGGGTTGTGCGGTCGGCGACTGACGCCTCCGTTAGCTGCTGCCCGAATCGGTCGAGAAGCGCAGCGTTATCAGGGCCGGATTCTTCCAGCGCCTTAACCTTTTCGGCGCGAACGCCTGTGGCTCGCAGTTCGCTGACCGTCGCCGCTGTGGCGCGACCGAAGCCGGGAAAGCTCGCGACAGGAGCGAAGTACTGTAGCTGGCCGTGGCTCGCGGCTTCGTAGGCAGCGCGCACTGCAATGGCCTCGGCACCCACCGCTGAGCCCGGAGCGATGCCGCCCTCTGCCAGCCTTGCTACCGCAAGCCGCGCAGCAAGCTGCGTTAAGCTGAAACGGTGTAGCCCAAACGTAGCCCGCGCCGAACCTGCCAAGCCGCGAACGCAATCATCCACTGCGTCTCTCGAAGCACCGATGATCAGGAGTTCCGTCGCTGGAGGGAAGGAACGGACGAAGTCAATTGCAGCTGCAATCCGTTCTGCTGCCGAGTGGGACTTAAGAACTCGACGCATGTTAGTTCCAAAACCTACGCTGGAGTGATCGGGAAGGTCAAGTTCGTAACAAAAGCGTGTGACGACAACGCGGTGCATTTTGCACAACCAGGACGCCAGCAATACCGCTATGCCGAAGAAGCACCGGCGCGGAATCTCTTGGTCGATTCTCCCCAAGGCCGACAGATGCGCTCGATGCAATCGATCATGGCCTCGACCTCTTCGGGTTCGGGCCGCTTCCGGTCGGGGTGGACAACCCGATTCCGGGTCTCCCAGATGCGCTTCAGTTCAGGCTTGTCCTCGAGCCGGATGACGTTGTGGCTGGCGAGGTCATCGATCAGCTGCTCGGCCGCCCCTTTTTCATGGCGTAACGGCCTGCCGCGGAAGCGCTGGCAAACAATTCCCAATAAGCGCTCATACTCCTCGGCGGCGATCTTGCCGGCGAGCACGGGATCTTCGTCGACCAACATATGCGCAAGCTGCAAGCGGCCGTAGCGGCGCAGAAAGGGTCGAAGCACCTGGGCAACGCGGCGCCGTTGGATCCAGATGTCATCCTCGAAGTCCCGCCTCGCCTGTGCCGAAGCCGGATTGTTGTCGGCATCTTTAACCACCTCCGCGTAAGTCCACAAAGCCGTGCTGGTCGCAGCCACTGTCGGTAGACGGAAATGATCCCGCCACAAGGCAAGCTCCTGGCAGTACGCCAGGTACATGTCGAGAAGCACAGGCCGGCTTATCTGCAATAGGTGAATGACTGGCGTACTGAAGATTGCAAAGCGGTGAGGATGGACAAACTGCAGAACGATCGAAGCCGTGCCCAGGCTGTGGAACACCGTCAAGAGGCATTGTATGAGCTGTGTGCCATCATCAATTATCGGTGCGAGGTGTAGCCGTTCTTTGGTGAGTGTCTCCTCCAGGACTTTGTTCTGCGGCCGTGGCCAATAATTGGCAAAGGGAGTGGCGGCAGGATCGAAAATACGGCTTACATCCTTGACGCTGAGAATGCGTTTTCCGTCACGCAGGCCAGTTAGCCGCTGCTCTAACGCTGAGAAGTCGTAGATGCAGCCGAACTTGCTCTGACAGACCTGCGGGAACTTGTCGACATACGCAGCTAAGTCAAAAGGCATGGTTTGCTTTCAAACGGAATTGGTCGGCAGCATCGGGCAACCGAATTCGTACTGCAGAGTGCCGGGAAACGATTTCTGGCACTGGCATTGTCACCGGTCGAGTTGTGACCAGTGCTGAATGATTCTCCGCAGCGCAGTTGTTTTGCTGGCATCCGTTCCTCACCGGCAGGAGACGAGCCCCGTCGTCGCCGCAGGACCCTGCGTGTCCACGTGCGCCATTGGGCCAGCTTTCCTTGGAGGTTCCCAGACTTGCAGTCTCACCCTGAGCTCATCAAGCATCTGCTTGGGAAGAGGTATCACCGTTAGGCCTAACTGTTCGCCTTGGGCATTCGCAAGCTCATCTTCTGCGACGTGATCTGCCGTGAAGTCGCCACCGGTTAGGACCTCGAATGTTTGGGCACGAAGCCGAAGCTCCTCATACATACGCTCGTCGTACGTGCCAGCCAAGAACGGCACTCCGACCTCAAGGAACACTGTGCTTGCCCCGCTGTCCGATCGTTCCCGGAAGGTCTTGCTGCCAATGCGATCGGCCCGACCTGTACGCTGTTCAAGTACAGCGGGATTCCATGCCAGATCGTAGTGAATCACATGCCGACACTGCCGGTGGAGGTCGATGCCCTCTTGGCCCACTTGAGTGCATATCAGCACCTCAGGCAGTAGAGGAGTATTGAACCCGTTGAAGACGCGTTCACGGGTACTGATCGCACCCCCACCGCCTCCCTTCACCAAAGCAACGAATTGTTGATCACGGAGACGAGTTGCTTGGTAGAGTGCTCCCCGAGCAGAGCTCGGATCGGAGATGCGACCGCTGGCAGCGTTGAGATCTTCGAGGAATACGGCGATCCGTTGAGCCATGCTCTCATGTTGGTTAGGCAGATCGGTAAAGAAAGCCCTGGCGAGAAGCTCTCCCCACCCGGATTCGTCTAGGTCGCTGCGTTGTGGCAAGAGGCGCAGAAGGACTGATTCACGTAAGAGAGTGCGCCTCAGTGCCTGAAGGACGAGCGCCCGGCTATACCAGTCCAATCCATCTTCCCCATGCACCTGAACAGATCCTTGCTCCGAAGCAGTGAGCTGCCAAAGCCGCTCATGGAGGGTTGCGAGCGTTGCTGCCGTTTTGCCATCCAGTTGCGTCCATAACTCTTTTGGATCAGCACCCAGCCAGAGACTGGGTGCGATGGCGTACGAATCCAGCAGTGGAACTTGTTTCTGGGTTCGAGCACGTTCGCGAGTCTGCCTCAGCGTCTCGCTAAGGGCAGAGATCTCGGCATGGTCTGGTTCGCGATCGGCGGCTATGTACTTCGTGTGAACGCCACGCTCATCAAACGATGAGACTTCTCCGCTCAGGTCCTCCTGTTCACCTCGGTACTCCAGCCCATAAGGATCGGCAAGCCATGACAGGTCGCTTATACGCTCGAGCAGACGCCGTAAGCCGTTGTCAGACACATTTAGATGCAGGAGGCGTCTAGCCAACAGGTGCTCGGTCGCTCTGTTGAGGAACACTCGATCCACCCGTTCCCCGGCCACATTGACATCGAACAAGAGAGAGAGTCGCGCGAGTTGGGGGAGTTCATCGTCGTTGAGAACGAAGCTCTCGGGATGCACAAATGAGGGCACACGCGAACGCCGTTTCGCCCACGCGATGGACCAAAGAATTCGATCCAGACCAAGAACAACGAGGTCGCGGTCACGGCCAGTGAGACGTGCGCGCAAGGTCTTTAGACCTCCTTCGCCGCCGAGGACCTTCTTTCTTCGAACTACCAAATCCTCGCGGATTCTGGCATCGATGATGTCTCGAAGGCGGTCCGCTGTGTTTATTCGAAAGCAGAAGATCAGAATCTTTTCTCCTGCCCTCCAGTGCTGGAGGACTTGGTTTACCACCGCGGCGACCTTCGGGTGCTTAGGGTCTTGTCGCTTACTCACGACATCGAACAACAGCCTGAGATAGAGGCGTCCAGTGGCTGAATCTCGCAGCGCTTGGTCCACTTTTCGGCCTTCGGCACTTTCATGCAGAGTCGAATAGCAACCGGTAAGGTCGCTGGCCAGGGAGGATCGCCCTTTGCCGCCTTTCATTTCCGAGACACAGCGCATCAGAACAAATTGCGGTAGTTCGGCCTCTCCACGTATGTCCAATCCAGGCGCCGCATGGAGCGTATGGCGGTCTGGACGCACAAGAAGCGATTTATCGCTGTTCCCATATTCCACGCCGACAAGGAACAGGCGATGGTCAGTTTGGCGGCGATGCCGGATTACGACCTTGCCCAGTTCATACGACAGGTCGGCATTTGAGGCATAGAGGTAGAGCGACTCCTGAAGAAAGCGACGGATGCCCGGGTCTGTTCCCGCGATTGCACCTGAGACAATGTTCGTAAGCTCCAAGCTGTCGGCCGCGATCACTCCCTCCTTTTCAGCAAGTGACCGCAAGCTCCGTCGAGCACCAACCATTTGCGATGAGTTCCAAGCATTCTCGATGTCCTGTGCTGGGACCTGAGAGGGGATCTTGGCCCATTCCCGGCTGAAGCTCCGGCTGTGCTTCTCAGCGTTGCAGAGTACTGGACGTAGCACATTTTCGCGGAATTCCCTGAGGCGCTCACAGCGAGCTGCTGACTCCGCCTGAGTTGGACATGGTCGCATGAAATCAGAGACCTTAAGTATTTCAAGCATCTCATCAGGCCGGAGTTGAAAAGGTGTCGCAGTTAGCAGGAGCGCACGGCGAACGTGTGGCGCGATATATCTACTGAAGTCCTCGAATCCATTGGTACCGGCTGATGGGCCATTTTTCCAATTGTGGGCTTCGTCGACAATGAGTAGGGGGAAGTCCTTTTGTATGCTGCGGTGCGCCGCGAGCCGATAGATGCTCATGAGCTTGCGTTCGACTTGGACGAAAGCATCCTCGCGGTTGCGATAAAACGGTTCAGCTATCTCTCGGCAAAGCGCGAGCAGCGAGTCCACAACCTCCAAATCCTCGAGCCTCAGAGATCTGAGAAGACCCAGGAACTGTTCTTCGGTGAAAGGGAGACGCTCATCTTCCTGTTCAGTGAGCGCGGTCAGCCCATCGGGATCGTTCGGCCAATTAGGCGGGGCACCTTTCAGAAGGCGCTGGCGCAACTCGTAATTGAAACTCACACCCCAGAACCGAAACAGGACTCCGAGGGTAAAACGACGCTTGAGATCGTAATCGAGAAGTTTAGTGCCACCAAAAAGGCCCATCCTCGCCACAATGATCTGAGGTTGCCGACCCGGTTTGCGGAGCGCTACTGCAAGTTCGTCCAGACGATCTACACCGAGCGGAGAGAAGAACATTTCATTGATTTGGTGTTCGGTGGGCACACACCGGCGCATGAACTCACCGACTTCCTGCAACCATTTACTGTAAAGCGCATGGTTATTCGGGGTCAGGATCAGCACGCGCCGATAACACCCCTGAAGGTCCGGTTCAATCGATGAGTGTTTGAGATGAGCTAATATTGAATACGCCACACCAAGAGCGACGAATGTCTTGCCCATACCAACTTCATCTGCGAGAACTTGGATCTCATAGCGCTGACCGGCTCTTGCAATAAAGAAGCGCTCCAGCAGAACTTCCACTGTGCGCTGCTGGCGAGCTGCGTCCCTGACATCCTTGATTCGGGTGCGGTCGCGGCCTAGGTCAAACTCTTTGGAACACGTGATCATCTCTCGAGCCTCGATCAGATTCGGAGCACGGTGTTTTCGTAACGGCGGAACGCCCTGTTTTGGGCAAAGCTTTCCGGATGCTCCGAGACAAGCTGCCGTAGAAGGCGGACTATCTTGCTTATCGTATTTCTCAGGTGCTGCTCCCAGAGTCCTGACAAATGTTTCGGCACCTCGAAAGACCGAGCGACCCTGAGGCAGCCAGCAATCTCCACCAATTGGAAAGCCGCGGCCATAGGTGTGCGGCTTCCGCGTTTCACCGCTTCAAGGACGGTATAGGTGAGTGCCAACGGGCTTACCGCGCCAGACAGGGCCAAGCGCATGGATCTTTCGGACTGCGTCGCTGCCTTAAGGTCTTCACGAATGCCGGTGAGAGCCTCAACGAACTCTCGAACCTGATAGGACTGAATTCGCGACTTGTCGACGAGGGCTGGAGGAGCTGGCTTGAGGTTCTCCGGCGGAGGAGGGGTAGGAGAGTCGGGGTCAGGAAACAGGTCCTCCCATGAAATCTTGCCTTGATAGTAGGAAATGAGGTTGTCTTCGCTGATGCGTTGATTAGGAGAGATGGGAAGCCGATCGCGAGCAGCGGTGTCAACATTGAGTGGGACGGCCCTTCCGGAAGGACATTCATTCCAACAAATCCAGACTTCCTGCTCGACCAATAGACGGTTAAGCCTCTCGGGGCGGAGGGGCACTACGACAAATGGCTGACACGCATTCAGGCCATCTGCAATGTCAACAAGAATTTCAGCGGGATAGCCCTCTTTGGCTTGCAACTTGGCGGACCACTTAGTTGGAGCCTCATCGGGCGCAACCTTGATAACGAGCTCTAGTTTATTGTCGTTGCTTGCGGTCGGCTGCAGTAAGACGTTTGTGATGAACTCGGGCCACTGACCATCCCCGGAGCCCTTTTCCGGAACCGCAAGCAGATGCAAGTTTTCTTTGGTCAGGGCAACTGGATCCCCCACCAAATCGGGGATCAACCCAGCTAGCGTAACCGATTGAACCCGGACACGGAGTATCAACCCGGCTTCGATGTTGACGCCCGTTCCGTGCTTGGCGAAACCCCAACCGTGCGCCGTGAAGTTTGCTGACCCGAGATAAGCCATACCGGTCTGATCGCCTTCCAGAAGAACGATCTTCGCGTGAAGGTCCCGTTTACCGGCGAAGTCTTCCATTCCTCCCACTTCCTCTGGCTGAACTTTGGAGCTAACGGCTTGGGCTGTGGCTCTCACACCGAGAGAGTCCCAGTCGAAAGTAGCGTAGCCAGCGGGCAAGACCGGTAATACCTGTCCGTTCGGCCCCTCGTACGCATCCGTAAGAAGGCGGACCTCTGCTTGAGAACCGAGGATATCTCTCTCCTCGCTCTCCGCCAGGAAAGCCTTAAGGGTCAGTCCGGCATCCTCTGACCAGAAGGGGGAAATTATCGAAATGCGCTTGATGACCTGTTCTGCTGGCCATCGATCAAGGAAGGTTCGCCACAATCTGACCTGCCCATCGCTCCAACAAAAGAGCTTATCGGCGTTCGCACGAACGCTTCCCAGCGACACCAGGACATCCTTCGCCTTGCGGATGACTCTGCGTGCGTCCTCACTCAGCCAGGAGGACAACGCGCGCTCGGCTCCAATCAGGGCCTCGGAGATGAGAGCTGTGGCTTCAGGAGACTCCAGCGATGCTGTGAGAACGGCGGCAGCTTCACGGTTACGCCGATACCCGCGCTCTACCAGGTTTGCGCTGCCAACGATCAGTCGGACGGCGCGGTCGAACACAAAGAGGCTTACTTTTGCATGCAGCGACGAACCGCGCGCAATGAGAGCGGGCAACACCTCCAGTTGAAGCGATCGTGGTCTGCCACGATAACGCCTTGCTTCCGTCAGGATCACAGCCCGAGCATCCAGCTCGCTTAAGTGTTTTTCAATTGCGACTCGTGTCGCCCAGGCGCTTCTTGCTGGCAGCCCGAATACAGATGGCAGGAAGTCGAGCTCGAGGAAATCCGGGTCGAGGTCGTACGTCGTACTAAGAAAACCGTACATCGCACCCCAGTGTGGATCGGGCACAAGCCGGTCAATGAGTCTTCGGGCAGTTATGTTCTGGTTATCATTCATGATCAGGCAGCCTTGCTCGATGCCTTTATCAAAGCGTCGGCGGCCCCAAGTCGGTACGGGTGCGGCGCGATGTGTTCGGGCAGTGTAGCTTCCCAGTTGATTCCTCCGACGCGGGTCATGGTTAGGTTGATTCGGGTGCCGTCTATTTCAAGCCAGGGCATCTTACGGCGTCCTCGATCAAACTTTCCGTGCTGAACATCTGCATGCCGAGCGATGGTGGTGCGGATAAACACTTCAGGCGTGGGTGCTGCACCTGCTGCCTCAAGAAAGTTTCCTACATCCGACAAGCGGTCGCTCGGCAATCGAAGAGGCGGCTCGGCGCTACTTTTGAGTGCGTCCAAGAATCGGCGAACAGCGCCGGGCACTGATTCCCAGACTGATCGCAAAATCGCATCGGTCTTGAGTTCATCGAACGTGAGGGATGCGGCGGCGTGATGTCGGCATAGCCATAACAGGCGTTCGAAACCAAGACTCACGACCCGATAACAAGATTCGAACTCGAGAATGCACATGGTGGCTTGGCGAAGGTCCTGGTTCTGAGGTTGGCCGTTAGGCTTGCGGAAGAGTCGCGCCAGGCGTTCCAGTTCCGTTTCTTGCCCATTCTTTGAAGGGTTGCGGCGGAGAACGTGTGCCATTCGGGACCTAACCAGATTGCAATGAAGAGCCTCGTAGAGGCATTTCGCCTCCGCCATTCCCACTTCGCCATCAACATGTGCCCTCTCTCCCCATGCCTTCAGGGTTGCAACAGAGACGTCATCATCGTCCACAATCGCGCGTCGGAGAGATAGAGGCAGCTCCGTCTCTTGCAGGAAAGCGTCTGAAGCAAGCCCGCCCAGCCCTGGGGTGAGGGTCAGGTCACTTCGATTTAGAAATCGCATTCCATCGGCGACATTTGCGTAAATGCCGATAGCACCGTACTGGCTCTGCCGCGAAAGCAGCGGGTAGTTTGCATTGGTGCGAATACAGCCAGAGCGCAGAAGCTCATCAGCCCGGGTTTCTGCGTACGTGACGCCACGTATGGCGTTCGAGGCCCCTGGACGCGCCAGTACGTTCGCCAACGCCCAGAAGCGTTCTAAACGCAGGACCGTGTTGTGACGCTTGCGCACCACCTCACGCTGAGGCGCCTCCGTTATATCTCCACTGAGGTGGACTCCGGCGCATAACAAACCGAAATAGCGAGGATGGGATGCAACGTTGGTCAGGCCAGGCAGGATTTGGTCGGCCAGGAATAGATAGCCGCGTTCAAAACCGAGGGGGTCAATGCTCGTTCCTGGCAAATCCGAGGGGTCATAAGCGGTTAGAAACGTTTCAATCATTCGAACAACACTCGACCTTGGGGGGCCAACCAGAAACCGATTTTCAGATTTATGCTGCCGATGCCCAGAGACCAGGAGAACTTCGTACTACATTACGGGCAAAAGACATTCTCCCCCAGCAAGTTGGGCTGGAAGCAGTGATCTAGATCACACATGACAGTTATTCGAGCGCTGGTCACGCCCTCTATTCGTCATGGGGCGTGTCACGATCTTCGGTGCGACCGGCACCGGCTAGCCCGCCGGCGCAGGCTCGCACCAAGCGAAGCCTCCGGCGTTCCTTCGTGCTTTCTTTTGTGCTGCGGCAGCCCATCTCACCGCAGGCCACGTGCTGTCAGTCTTCGACACGCGCGAGGACGATTGCATCGGCAATGGCTGATTCGGATGCGCTTGCAAGGGAGTTGCGCTTACGACCTGATGCACCCTTGCAATCACAAGAACGGGGCACTCGCACTATCCCAGCAAGTCTCTCACGATGCTGAGCCATTCCGCATCGAGTGGTTCTCGGCAAACGGGCCTACCTGCTCGACCATACCAGTAGGCTGCGTTGCCCTGATCGCCTTCCTTGCGATGCAGGTAGGCGTGCACCCACGAACCCTCTGGGCCCTCGTCCTGCTGAGCGGACTCGTGGGCCTGCTTCCACTCGCCCTTTGCATCCCACCACAGGCCGACGAGGGCGAGCGTGAGTTCCGCAGGCGGCTTGGCCGCCGTGAGTGATTGACGAAAATCATCCAAGGTCATTTTCATCTTGGTGCCGAGCCACCCTGTCCCGGTCATCGCACGCAGTTAGCGAATGG
>Ga0335070_10004856_pt1 | contig 15756 bp, 13 predicted proteins | sample Lox_Sample_13_FD_206722 | JGI IMG/M metagenome (GOLD analysis project Ga0335070, IMG submission 206722) | Soil microbial communities from Loxahatchee National Wildlife Refuge, Florida, United States - Lox_Sample_1.3 | ecosystem: Environmental > Terrestrial > Soil > Wetlands | place: USA... | reverse complement strand
CGTGGTGCTGGAAGTCGCCGATCTGCGCCGGCTGCTCAAGGCGTCCCATGGCCCCGGCGCCGAGCTCGAGACGCGCTACTATAACCCCTTGCCGGATCGCGCCGTGCTGCTCCGGCTCGAGAACAACATCAAGCGCCGGTTGATCGCGGCGCGCGCGCTCGGCACGGCGGCCGAGCATGTTCGCCGCATGCTGCTGCTGGCGCCGGACGAAACCGGGCTCTGGCGCGAGCTTGGAATGATCGAGGCGGAGAGCGGCAATCTCAGGGCGGCGGCCGCCGCGCTGGAGAGGTTTGCCGCCGCCGCGCCGGAAGGCGGGAAGCGCCAGCAGGCGCGACGGCTGATCCAGGAGCTCAAATCCCGGCTGAATTGACCGGTCGGCGGCGTGGGCGCGCCGCAACTGCCGCGAGACGAGCCGGTGGCGCGAGGCCGGCGGGCCGGCTTATAGTCGCAGGCCCGAAGACAGGGGATATCGTCGGTCATGAGCCTCGCCGTCGCCGTTCAGATGGATCCGATCGAGAACATCAATATCGATTCCGACAGCACCTTCGTGCTCGGCCTCGAGGCGCAGCGCCGCGGCCATGCTCTGTTCCATTACGGCCCGCGTCAGCTCTTCCTGCGCGACGGCCGCGTCTATGCGCGCGCCCGGCCGATGCAGCTCCGGCGCGAACGCGGCAATCATTTCACGCTGGGCGCCGAGCAGGCGCTCGATCTGGCCACCCTCGACATCGTGCTGATGCGCCAGGATCCGCCTTTCGACATGGCCTACATCACCGCGACCCACCTGCTGGAGCATATCCATCCGGCGACGCTGGTGGTGAACGATCCGATCCATGTGCGCAACGCGCCGGAGAAGCTGTTCGTCACGCATTTCCCCGGCTTGATGCCGCCGACCCTGATCACCTCGGACCGCGCCGAGATCCTCGATTTCCGCAAGGAGCATGGCGACATCATCATCAAGCCGCTGTTCGGCAATGGCGGCTCCGGTGTCTTCCATCTGCTCCCGGCCGACGAGAATCTGAACGCGCTGCTCGAGCTCTTCACCCAGCTCTATCGCGAGCCGGTGATCGTGCAACGCTATTTGCCGGAGGTGCGCGACGGCGACAAGCGCATCATCCTGGTCGATGGCGAGCCCGTGGGCGCGGTCTTGCGCGTGCCGGCCGAAGGCGAGGCGCGCTCCAACCTCCATGTCGGGGGCAAGGCGATGAAGGCCACGTTGAGCGCTCGCGAGCGCGAGATTTGCGAGGCGATCGGGCCAGCGCTGAAATCGCGCGGACTGGTCTTCGTCGGCATCGACGTGATCGGCCATCACTTGACCGAGATTAACGTCACTTCCCCGACCGGCCTCCAGGAGATCAATCGCTTCGACGGCGTGAAGCTCGAAACCAGGATCTGGGACGCGATCGAGCAGCGCTATGCCGAGGGCGGAAGGCGCCGCCCCACCTGACAGGCGCCGGCGCAGCCGACGACAGGCGTCACCCCTGGGCGAGGGCGGCGCGGCGCTGACGGCCGAGGACGGCCTCGCGATGCACGATATAGATGCCGCTCGCCACCACGATCGCGGCACCCGTGACCAGCCAGGCATCCGGCAAGTCGCCCCAGACCAGAAAGCCATAGATCATCGCGAACACCAGGCCGAGATAGTCGAAGGGCGCGATGATCGCGACCGCCGTGCGGCGAAAGGCTGCGGTCATGGTGAATTGCGCCACGCCGCCGATGAGGCCGATCGCCGCCAAGAGCGGCATCTCGGACCAGGTCGGCATCACCGCGTCGAAGGGCAGGCTGGCGGCACCGGCCAGGGCGGCGAACAGCGTGAAATAGAAGACGATCGCCGTGCTGCTCTCGCTGCGGCTCAAGCGGCGAACCTGGGTCATGGCAAGCGCATAGCAAAAGGCGGCCGTAACCGCGACCAGGGCCGCCGGCTGAAAGAGGCCGCTGCCAGGCCGCATCATGATCAGCACGCCGACGAAGCCGACGATGACGGCGCTCCAGCGCCGCGGGCCGACCTTCTCGTCCAACAGCGGCACCGAGAGGGCGGTCATGAACAGCGGCCCCGACGAGGCCAGGGAAACCGCTTCGCCCAGCGGCAGCAAGGCGTAGCTCAGGAAAAAGCAGGCCATCGACAGGACGCCGATGCCGCCGCGAAAGACATGGGCCAAGAGATTGCGGGTGCGGATCGCAGCAAATCCGCCGGAGCGGCCGATCACGATCATGACCGGGAGGAAGGCGAAGAAATTCCGCGCGAAGACGATCTCCCCGATGGGAAACCGCTCGGCAGCGAGCTTCACCAGCATGTCCATGGTGGTGAACAGCAGCACGGACAACACCATGAGCCCGATCCCGCTCAAGACCGAAGGGCGGGCGGAGGCCATGGCAGAACTGGACATCGAGGGATTTCCGGCGACGGAGGCGGGCAGGCGGTCCCCACTCTATCCTGACCGGCCGAACAATTGCTCCCGCGATTTGGAACCGGTCCCGGATTGGGCTTAATCCTCTATGCCGATCCCCTTGTTTTGGCGGCATTCGTTTGGTTTTCCCCTTGGCGCAGGCGGGGTTTTTGCATAGCTTCGCCTGCAGCAAATTTCCAATCAAGCCAGGCCAACGGGGGTGCTGTGGCGCGACAGATAGCGGTCGAAGCCAAGGGCGCGACCAAGATTTTCGGATCGGGGGAGGATGCCGTACATGCCCTCGACAATGTTTCCGTGGCGATCCGCGAGAACGAGTTCTTCACCCTGCTGGGGCCCTCCGGCTGCGGCAAGACGACGCTGCTGCGCCTGATCGCCGGGTTCGAGCTGCCGACGGCCGGCGATATCCTGCTCGGCGGCGAGTCCGTGGTGCATCTGCCGCCCTATCGGCGTCCCGTCAACACGGTGTTCCAGTCCTACGCCCTGTTCCCGCACATGACCGTGGCGCAGAACATCGCCTTCGGCCTGGAGATGCGCGGCATCTCCAGGGCCGACACCGCGGCGCGCGTCGAGGAGATGCTGGCGCTGGTTCGTCTCGGGCGGCTCGGCGGCCGCAAGCCCTCGCAGCTCTCCGGCGGCCAGCAGCAGCGCGTGGCGCTGGCCCGCGCGCTCGCCAACCACCCCAAGGTGCTGCTGCTCGACGAGCCGCTCTCGGCGCTCGATCTCAAGCTGCGCAAGGAGATGCAGATCGAGCTCAAGCGCATCCAGCTCGATACCGGCATCACCTTCATCTTCGTCACCCATGATCAGGAAGAAGCCTTGACCATGTCCGACCGCATCGCGGTCATGAGTCAGGGCAAGATCCTCCAGATCGGCACGCCGACCGAGATCTACGAGCATCCGACCAGCCGGTTCGTGGCGGACTTCATCGGCGAGACCAACCTCATCGACGTCGGTATCGGGGCCAAAGCCAATGGCCAGGTGGCCCTCAGGCTGCCGGGCGGACGCGAGATCGCGGTGGCGCTGCCGCAGGGCATCGCACCAGGCGACAAGGGCACGGTCGCGATCCGCCCCGAGCGCACCTCGCTCACCCGCGATGCCGACCGGCAGCTCGCCGGCAAGATCGAGAACATCGTCTATTTCGGCACCGATACCAGCTATTTCCTGACGCTGGCGGACGGCAAGCCGTTCCATGTCCGGGTGCAGAATCGCGAAGGCGCGCGCATGACCTACGGCAAGGGCGAGGAGGTCGGCGTCCGCTTCGCGACCGACGCCGCCCAGCTGCTGCGCGATTGAGGCGACGGCCCGATGGCAAGCATTGACGCGGCGGCTGCGCCTGCGACCAGCGAAACCCTGGCGCGAACGCGCGAGCAGATCAGGCGACGCGACGCCCTGAAACGCACCGGGCTGCTGACGCCGGCACTGCTCATCATCGTCGTCTTCGGCATCTTCCCGCTCTTCATCGTCCTGTTCTATTCCTTCCTCGAGGCCGGCGCCTATGGCGGCGTCGAATGGAAGTTCTCGATCGACGCCTATGTCACTTTCCTTTTCAATCGCGATCTGTTCGATCCCTCGATCCTGCACTTCAGCCCCTCCTATCTGCAGATCTTCGCGCGCTCCTTCATCGTCGCCGGCATAGCGACCGTGATCTGCCTGCTGGTCGGGTTCCCGGCCGCCTATTTCATGGCGACGAGGCCCGCCAAGACGCGCAATCTCTGGCTCTTCCTGGTGACGCTGCCGTTCTGGACCAACCTCCTGGTGCGCAGCTTCGCGATGATGCTGATCATTCGCGACCAGGGGCTCATCAACGGATTCCTGATGTGGATCGGCGCCATCCAACAGCCGATCGTGATGCTCTACACTCCCTTCGCGGTGGCGCTGGGCCTGCTCTACGCCTTCCTGCCCTTCATGGTGCTGCCGCTCTATGCCAGCCTCGAGAAGATCGATTTCCGCCTGGTCGAGGCCGGCTTCGATCTCTATGCGACGCGCGGCCAAGTGCTGCGCCGGATCATCATCCCGCTTTCCAGGCCCGGCATCATCGCCGGCTGCATCCTGGTCTTCATCCCCGGGCTCGGCGCCTATATCACGCCGGCGCTTCTGGGCGGCGGGCGCGACCTCATGATCGGCAACCTGATCGCGCAGCAGTTCGGCGGCTCGCGCAACTGGCCCTTCGGCTCGGCCATGGCGCTGATCCTGATGGCGGTCGTGCTGGTCTTTCTGATGATCTATGCCAGCGTCACCGGCCGGCAGAAGGTGGGCCATGGCTGAGCTGGCGCCGCCGCCCCCCTTCATCGCCTCCCGCCGGCAGCGGCGGATGCTCGACCTGACCTATCAGCCGGGCTTTCGCGGCGTCGCCTATTTCTGCCTGTTCATGCTCTACGCGCCGATCGTGGTGCTGGTGATCTATTCGTTCAACGCCAATCCCTCGGTCACGATCTGGACCGAGTTCGGTACCAATTGGTACGTCAAGGTCGCAGCCAACCAATATATCCAGAACGCGGCCATCACCTCGCTCAAGATCGCGGTCGTTGCCACCATCGGAGCGACGATCGCGGCCACCGCGGCGGCGCTCGCTACGACGCGAACCTTGCCCTACCGCGGCCTGGGGACGGCTTATGTCATCATCAACCTGCCGCTGATGGTGCCCGAGATCGTGACGGCGGTGGCGACGCTCTCCTTCTTCGCCATGGGACGGACCCTGCTCGGCATCGATCTCGGACTCGCCAATCTGATGCTGGCCCATATGGTGTTCTGCATCCCCTTCGCTTACCTGCCGATCCGCGCCCGGCTCGAGGACATGGACCGGACCCTGGAGCAGGCGGCGGCCGATCTCTATGCCAGCCCCTGGCACGCCTTCCGGCGGATCACGCTGCCCTTGCTGACGCCCGGGATCGTCGCCGGCGCGATGCTGGCGTTCATCACCTCGATCGACGACGTCACGATCACGACCCTGGTGGCGGGCCCAGGCCAGACCACGCTACCGATCTACATATTCGGCCAGATCCGGCGCGGAATTACCCCCGAAACCAACGCGGCGTCGACGATTATGCTGGCGGTTTCCGTGCTATTGGTTAGCCTGTTCTTCTTCCTGGCACAGAGGCGGAAGAAATAACTCCGGCCATCGGGCCGGACGACCTGAGAGAAAGGGAAATTTCGATGAGGAAAGGCCTTATCGGCGGCCTGGTCGGCGTGACGGTTGCGTTCGCAGCACTCACGCTTGCAGGCTGCGGCGAGAAGAAGGAAGAACAGTCGTCGAGCTCGACCTCGACGACCGAGAGCAGCAGCACCGCGAGCTCCTCGACCACGTCGACGACCACGACCGGAACGACGACGGATTCGGGTGCGAGCTCGTCGAGCACCACCAGCACGCCCAGCACCACCCAGCAGGCGGCGGCGCCCGAAGGCGGCGAGCTGCATATCTACAACTGGGGCAACTATACCAACCCCGAGCTGATCAAGAAGTTCGAAGCGACCTACAAGGTCAAGGTCACGCTCGACGATTACGATTCGAACGAGACCATGCTGGCCAAGATCAAGGGCGGCGCCACCGGCTACGACATCGTCGTGCCGTCCGACTACATGGTCGCGGTCATGATCAAGGAAGGCCTCCTCGAGGAGACCAAGCCCAACTCGATGGAGAACTTCAAGAACGTCGATCCGCGCTGGGTCGACGTCTATTGGGACAAGGGGCGCAACTACACGGTTCCCTGGCAGTGGGGCACCACGGCCTTCACCGTCAATACCGACGTCTATAAGGGCGACGTCAATACCTACAAGCTGATCTTCGATCCGCCGCCCGAGCTGCAGGGTCGCATCAACATGCTCGATGACATGAACGAGGTCATCAATGCGGGCCTGCGCTATCTCAACCTGCCCCGCTGCAACAAGAATCCGGAAGATCTGAAGAAGCTGACGGATCTGCTGATGGGTGCGAAGAAGTACTGGCGCACCTTCGACTATGCGACGATCCAGAAGCTGACCTCGAAGGACGTGGACCTGTCGCAGCAGTGGAACGGCGCCTCCATGCGGGTCCGCTTGCAGATGCCCTCGATGGTCTATGCCTATCCGAAGGAAGGCCTGACCGGCTGGATGGACAATGTCGCGGTGCTCAAGGGCGCGCCCAACATTGAGAACGCGAAGAAGTTCCAGAACTTCGTGATGGATCCGGAAAACGCGGCCCTGGTCTCCAACTTCGCGCACTATGCCAACGGCATCGCCGGTAGCGAGAAGTTCATGGACAAGGACATGGCCGCTGCGCCGGAGATCGTCATGCCGGCCAGCGCGCCGGCGCCGGAGTTCCTGCCGCCCTGCGACGAGGACACGGTGAAGCTCTACAACGCGATCTGGACCGAACTGAAGAAGTAGGCGCTTTGCCCTCGGCTTCGGCCGGAACGGAGCGTTTGCGATATCGAGGCCGGGCGGCTAGCGCTGCCCGGCCTTTCTCTTTGGCGAGGTGAAGCGCGGCGGATCCGTTCCGCGCCCGCCCGACACCGGGGCGTCTGGTCCCGCTGTTCATTGGCGCGAGCGGCGGAAAAGGGTCCCTGCGGAACAGGTTGGCGGTCCCGGCAGTTGACCCATTGCGCTCGAAATCGCCAGAGGGCATTAAGATGGCCGCCTGCCAGACAGACACCAGGGACCCGACCCGATGAAGACCATTTTCACCGAAGATCACCGGCTGCAGGACGGCAAGGCCGAGCTGATCGAAGGCAAGCTGATGCCCTGCTTCGAGATGCCGCGCCGCGCCGAGATCCTGATCGCCCGCGTGCGCGACCAGAAGCTCGGCGAGGTGTTGGCGCCCGAACGGTTCGGCACCGATCCCATCCTGCGCGTCCATAAACCGGAGTTCGTCCGCTTCCTCGAGACCGCCTGGGACGAATGGGTCCGCCAGCATGGCAATTACGACGGGCTGCCGCTCAACTGGATGGCGCCCGGGATGCGCCGCATCCTGCCCGAGACCATCGACGGCAAGCTCTCCTATTTCTCCTTTGATGCCGGCACGCCGATCACGGCCGGCACCTGGCGCGCCGCCGTCGCCGCGACCGAGGTGGCGATGACCGGGATGAAGCTGGTCAAGGGCGGCGAGCGCAGCGCCTTCGCACTCTGCCGGCCGCCCGGCCATCATGCCGGCTCGGACTTCTATGGCGGCTATTGCTTCTTCAACAATGCCGCGATCGCGGCGCAGGGCTTCCGCGACGGCGGGGCCGCGCGCGTCGCCGTGCTCGATGTCGACTATCATCACGGCAACGGCACTCAGGAAATCTTCTACAAGCGCGACGACATCTTGACGATCTCGATCCATGCCGACCCGAAGCAGGAATTCCCCTTCTTCCTCGGCCATGCCGACGAGCGCGGCGAGGGCAGGGGCGAGGGCTATCATCTCAATCTCCCCTTGCGCTGGGGCAGCGGCTGGGCCGAATACGGCCCCGCAATGGATACCGCCATGCGCCGGCTGACCGAGTTCGCGCCCGACGCCATCGTGGTCTCGCTCGGTGTCGACACCTTCGAGAAGGACCCGATCTCGAAATTCAAGCTGAAGCATGAGGACTATCTCCGCATCGGCGAGACCATCGCCGCCGCCGGCAAACCGACGCTCTTCGTCATGGAGGGCGGCTACGCCGTCGAGGAGCTCGGCATCAACGCCGTGAATGTGCTGCAGGGCTTCGAGGCGAAAGCGTGATTATTGTTTGAGCGCCGCGGCTTGTTGCTCCGCCCGCGAACGGCCGCCCCACCAACCCCGTTCGCGGGCGTAAGATAAGAATAGGGACCTCATCGCCTCATGATCACGATCGCCAGCGAGGATCACCGGCTGCATGCGCCCAAGGGCGAGCTCTCCTTCGGCGAGTTCGTGCCGCCCTTTGAGAATCCACGCCGGGTCGACAGCATCCTGGCGCGCATCGCCGAGACGAGGCTGGGCCCGGTGCTGCCACCCGAACGCTTCGGGCCCGAGTTGATCCGGCGGGTCCATAACGCGCCCTTGCTGAATTTCCTCGAGACCGCCTGGAGCCAGTGGACGGCGCGCTTCGGTGCGGCGGCGCCCGAGGCCCTTCCCTTGAGCTGGCCGGTCGAAGGCATGCGCCGGATCGAGCCCGAAGGCATCACCGGCAAGTTCGCCTTCTTCGCGCTGGATGGCTCGACCGCGATCACGCCGACCTCCTGGGCCGCGGCGCGCTCGGCGGTCGATGTAGCGCTGACGGCGCAGAAGCGGGTCGCCGGCGGCGAGCGCGCGGCCTTCGCGCTGTGTCGGCCGCCCGGCCATCACGCGACGCCGGACAATTACGGCGGCTACTGCTTCATCAACAACGCCGCGGTCGCGGCCGAGGCCTTCCGCCGGGGCGGGGCCACGCGCGTGGCGGTGCTCGATGTCGACTATCACCACGGCAACGGCACGCAGGCGATCTTCTATCGCCGTCCCGATGTGTTCTTCGCCTCGCTCCATGCCGCGCCGGAGCAGGACTATCCTTATTTCAGCGGCTATGCCGACGAGGCGGGCGAGGGGCCGGGCGCGGGGTTCAACGCGAACTATCCGCTGCGCCAGGGCACGCGTTGGGACGCCTATGGCGCGGCCCTCGACCATGCGATCCGGCGCATCGAGGGCCACGGCCCCGACGCGCTGGTGATCTCGCTCGGCGTCGACACCTTCGAGAAGGATCCGATCTCGAAGCTCAAGCTGCGCAGCGAGGATTACATCCGCATCGGCGAGGCGATCGCGCGGCTCAAGCGCCCGACCCTGTTCGTGATGGAAGGCGGCTACGCGATCGAGGAGCTGGGGCTCAACACGGTCAATCTGCTCCAGGGCTTCGAAGCCAGAGCCGGCTGACCGTTCAGCCGGCGCCGCCGGTCCAGAGCCAGACACGCAAAGGTCCCAGCTCGCGAAAACCCGCGGCTCGGGCCAGGGCCAAGTCTTCGCCCCGCTCATAACCGACGATGGGAAGGCCCGGCGCCAGAGAAAGGGCCTGGTTGCGGCAGGCGCTCCACACCATGGCGCGCCCGTCATCAGCGCCGAACAGGTTCGTCAGGCCGATGGCGCCCGCTGAGATATTGAGCGCGCATCCGGCGAGGATCGCGTCGCCGCGGGTGCCGGCAAGGAAGGCAAGGCTCGGATCCCGCAGCAGCGCCGGTGGGAAGATCGGCGCCGATCCCGCGAAGAGATCGCGGCGCCAGGCCTGCTCCCAGGCTTCGAGCCCGGCTGCGGTTTCGATCCGGCGCCAGTTCATCGAGCTGTCGACGGGATCCGCGCGCGGCTCGCCGGGCGGATGGGAAATCCAACGCGCCTCGAACAGACAATCGAAGCCCATCGCCGTCAGATCGAGCCGGGCGAAGCTGTCCTTGACCGCCCAGGGCAGGGGCGGCCCTCGCTCCAGGAGAGCGGCGACCCCCTCCCGTTGCAGAGCCTCGCCATGGCCCGTGAGCGTCACCAAGTTCGGATAGAACATCGGGAGCCGCTGGTCGCAAGACCAGAGTTCGTCGAGGAACCGGCCAGCGGCACCATGGGCGCGGGCGACCAGATCGCACCAATCGGCATTGTTGCGAGCAGCTCGGATGACCGCCTGTTCGTCCCGCGTCTCCATTCAAGCGGACCGGTCGGTGGGCTGGGTGCGGCCTGGATGCGCCGCCAGCCATTCCGCCAGCGCCGCCTCGACCCTGGCGAACGCGCCCTCCCAATCGCCAACCGCAGCCTGCCGGAAGAGTCGCATCGTCGGATACCAACTCGAATGCTCCGGATCGAAATGCCACGGCCAGCCGGCGCGATGCGGCAATAAGGTCCAGACGGGCCCACCAAGCGCTCCCGCCAGATGCGCGACCGCCGTGTCGATTGTGATCACCAGATCGAGCCGGGCGATGGCCGCCGCCGTGTCGGCGAAATCGCGGATCAGCGGCGCCAAATCGATGATCCGGCCTTCGCCCTCGTGCGCAATGTCGGCCTCCGCCGGTCCTATTTGCAGGCTGAAGAACGAGATGTCGAATCGCTTGGCGAGCCGAACAAAGCGATCGAGCGTCGTGCTGCGATGCGGATCGGGGTAGCGATTGCCGGCCCAGACGATGCCGATGCGCGGACTTGGCGCCGCCTGGACCTCGTTCCAGGGTGCGTCCGAATCGGGCGCGCGCAGATAGGGAATCTCGCCCGGCAGGTCATTCGCTTCGATGCCTAGTATGAGGCCGAGATCGAGCAGGGGGTATTGCGCGCCGTAAGGCGGGAGCGTCGCGGTAAAGTCCACGGCCTGCGTGAGACCGGGTATCTGCGCCATCAAGCGTAGGAGCGGTTTTTGGCAGGCCAATATCAGATGCGGCGTGAACAGCGCGATCCGCGGCAGGAACCGCGCAAATTGGATGATGTTGCCAAAACCCTGCTCGCCCCAGATCAGAAGCGGCTTGTCGATGGGTTTGCCATCCCAACGTGGTCCTGGCGGTGCCGGTGCGCGCTGCGGGCGCTCGAAACGGCGCGCATGGCGCGGCCAGGCCTCGCGGAAGCGCTTCAGCCGCAATAACGAATAGGCCAGATTCCAATTCAAGGATGCATGCTTCGGCGCTGTTGCGGCCGCCCGCTCCAGCAGCGCAAGCGCCTCCGCCTCGCGCTGCGGGTCGCGGCCCGCGAGAACCGCCGCCAGGGTCATGGAGGACTCCGGAACCTGCGGCGCGATCGCGAGCAGCTTCCTCGCCAGCATCTCCGCTTCCTCCAAGGCGCCCTGGCGGCGGAGCAGCATGGCGAGATTGTTGAGAAGCGCGGGCTGCTGCGGGGCCAGCGCCAAGCCGTCGCGCAACGCCTTCTCGGCCGCCGCCAGATGGGCGGCCTCTTCCGCTTCATCCAGATCGGCCCAGGCGATCTCGATCTCGGCCCGCGTCCGCAACGCGGCCAGGCGATCGGCCGGCGCGGTGTTCCCGGGCAAATTCTCGAGCAGGCTACGCGCCCGCGTGAGCTCCTGCTTGCCGGCCAGAAGCCGGGCCAGCTCCAGCCGGACCGGCACCGATCCCGGCTCGAGCGCCAGCGCCTGTTCGAGCGGCGCCAGGGCCGCCGCTTCGTCGCCCTCGGCGACCAGAATGCGCGCCAGCATGAAATGGGTGGCGGCATCGGCGTCGGGGCTGGCGATGAGCTCCAGCAGCAGCGCCTTGGCCTCGGCGAAGGCGTATCGCTCGAGCAGCAGCAAAGCGAGGTTGTGGCGCGCGGAGCGGACTTCGATCCCGGCAATGATCGCCTGGCGGTAGAGAGCTTCGGCGGCCGCGGCCTGGCCCGCCTGATGGGCCCGAAGAGCCTGCTTGAAGATCGAGGTCATGAAAAGGGGGCCGCCCGCGGCGCGATCAATCGAACGATGGCCCCATCTTCCCCAACCCGGCGGGCTTGGCAACGGCGGAAGGAGGGGCGTGCTGGAACGGCGGCGAAGGCGGCTTGACAGGGAACAAGTGATGAACGAGTGTATTCAATAGATATTCGTCTATTAGTTGTGATAGGGCACAGGACCTGGGGAGACGGCGATGGATGGATCGGTGACCGCACCGGCGAGGGAAGCTCGCCCCTCCCGCCGCGCCGGCCTGGGCGGAACGCCCAAGCCGGGCGGCCGGATTGCGAGCGTTGCCTTCCATGGCATCGAGGTGCTGGGGGTCGATGTGCAGGTCCAGACCGCGGCGGGCCTGCCGGCTTTCGCGGTGGTGGGACTGCCCGACAAGGCGGTGGGCGAGAGCCGCGAGCGGGTCCGCGCCGCGCTGGCCTCGCTGGGCCTGGCCCTGCCGCCCAAGCGCATCATCGTCAATCTGGCGCCGGCCGATCTCAGCAAGGAAGGCAGCCATTTCGACCTGCCGATCGCGCTGGCCCTGCTGGCGACGATGGGCGTGCTGCCGGCGGCCGAGCTTGACCGCTATGCGGCGCTGGGCGAGCTCGGGCTCGATGGCCGGATCGCGGCCGTCGCGGGCGTGCTGCCCGCCGCCATCAGCGCCGCGCAGATGGGGCTGGGGCTGATCTGCCCGGCCGAGCAGGGTGGCGAAGCGGCCTGGGCCGGCGAGATCGAGGTGCTGGCGGCGCCCAACTTGCTCACCCTGATCAATCATTTCCGTGGCAGCCAGGTATTGCGCCCGCCCGAGCCGAAAATGGCGCTGCAGGACGGCGCGGCCCTCGATCTCGCCGACATCAAGGGCCAGGAGAGTGCCAAGCGCGCGCTCGAGATCGCGGCGGTGGGCGGCCACAATCTGCTGATGATCGGCCCGCCCGGTTCAGGCAAGTCGATGCTGGCGCAGCGTCTGCCGGGCATCCTGCCGCCGCTGGAGCCGGCCGAGGCGCTCGAGGTCAGCATGATCCATTCGGTGGCCGGGAACCTGGCCGAAGGCCGCCTGCTGCGCCGCCGCCCGTTCCGCGATCCGCATCATTCGGCGACCTTGGCGGCCCTCACCGGCGGCGGCCCGCGCGCCAAGCCCGGCGAGGTCTCGTTGGCGCATCTGGGGGTGCTGTTCCTGGATGAATTGCCCGAGTTCCCGCGTAGCGCTCTCGAATCGCTGCGCCAGCCGCTCGAGACCGGCCGCGTCACCGTCGCCCGCGCCGCCGCCCATGTGACCTATCCCGCCCGGTTCCAGCTGATCGCGGCGATGAATCCCTGCCGCTGCGGCCATCTGGGCGATGCAACCCGCGCCTGCGGGCGCCAGCCGCGCTGTGGGCAAGACTATCAAGCGAAGCTCTCGGGGCCCCTGCTCGACCGTCTCGACCTCGCGATCGAGGTGCCGGCGGTGAGCGCAAGCGACCTGACCTTGCCGCCGGCGGCCGAGCGCAGCGCCGATGTGGCGGCACGCGTAGCCGCGGCTCGCGCCTTCCATCGCGAGCGGGTCGAGCGCTTGCGCGCGAATGAAGACGCGTCGACGTTGCCGGCACCGCGCTTTAACGCCGAGCTTGACGGGCGCTGGCTCGAGGAACTCGCGGCACCCGACAGCGAAGGGCGCCGCCTCCTCGCCAACGCGGTCGAGCGCTTCCACCTTTCGGCGCGAGGATATCATCGCATCTTGAAGCTCGCCCGCAGCCTCGCCGATCTCGAGGCCGAGCCCCAGATCCGCCGCGTCCATATCGCCGAGGCGCTGTCCTATCGGCAGCTTCAGGCCGGGCCTTAGACGCGGCTTGCCGCCCTTACGCGGCCTTCAGCTTCGTCGTGATCTCGATCTTCGAGGTGAGCGTGCGATGCACCGGGCATTTGTTGGCGATCTCGAGCAGCCGCGCCTGCTGCGTTTCCTCGAGCCGGCCGATCAGCTCGATCTCGCGCTCAATATGATGCATCATCACCTCGTTGTCGGGGCAGTCGCGGCAGTCGTCGGCATGGCGCTTGTGATGAGCCAGCCGCACCACGACGCGCTCCAGCGGCCAATGCTTGCGCGAGGCATACATCCGCAGCGTCATCGAGGTGCAAGCGCCCAGCGCCATCAGCAGCAGCTCGTAAGGACCGGGGCCGGCATCGGCGCCGCCGACCTCGACCGGCTCGTCGGCGCCCAGGATATGGCGGCCGGAAAAGAGCAGCTGCTCGAAGCGACCGCGGCCGCTGTCGGTGACGATGACGCGGCCGGGCGCGGCTTCGGCCTCGGTCTGCAGGCCGATGCGTTCGCGATCGGCCAGCAATGGGGCATGGGCGGGGGCGTGGCTCATGGCGCGATCCTCCGGTGAATGAGCGCGGCTCGATGAACGAACCTCATCATAGTTCGAGCGATCGGCGCCGATAACAGTTCCCGAGCCCGGCGCGCGCCGGCTCTCCCGGATCAGCTGAAGGCGCCGCGCGCCTCGATCGGCCACAGCGCCGCCACATGGCCGTCACGAATGCCGACCAGCCAGTCATGGAGATTGACGGTCGGGTCGCAATGGCCGGGGATCAGGCGCAGCTTCTGGCCCAGTTCCGGCAATGCCGCGCCCGGGCCAGCGGGAAAGATCTCGCCATGCTCGTCGCTGGGCCGGTCATAGATCAGATCGGGCCGCCCCGCCACCGCCGGCATGCCGCTATCGACGCCGTGGCTCTTATGGCCGGCATCGACCACCGCCTGGCTCGCGCGGCGGCTCATCACCGTGGTGAGCAGGAAGAGGCTGTTCTCGAAGCGCCCCGCCTCCGGCGCCCATTCATTGTCGCCATAGTCGCGGTCCATGAAGATATAGGAGCCCGGCTGGATCTCGTCATAGACCCCGTTCGCGGCCTCCAGATAGAAGGTGCCGGTGCCCGCCCCAGTCACGATCAGCGGGCCGGCGCCGCGGCGGATCAGCGCCTCGCGCAGCGCGACCACGCGGCGCACGGCCTCCTCGATCGCCGCTTTGCGTTCCGCGGGCTTGCGCCGATGCTGCGCCGATCCCTGATAGGCTTGAATGCCGGTCAGGTTCAGATTGCGCACGCCCGCGATGCGATCCATCAAGCGCAACCCGTCCTCGACCCGTTCGATGCCGCAACGCCCGCCGCCGACATCGAGCTCGATATAGACATCGACGGGCTGGGCCGCTTCGGGCGCCGCCGCGATCAGCGCCTCCAGCCCTTGCGGATGGTCGACGCAGACGCCGATGCGGGCCTTCGCCGTCAGGCCCATGAGCCGGCGCAGCTTGGCGGGCGCCACGATCTCGTTGGAAACCAGCACATCCTCGATCCCGCCCGCGACGAAGGCCTCGGCCTCCGATACCTTCTGGCAGCAGACGCCGACGGCGCCCGCCTCAACTTGCGCGCGCGCGATCGTGGCGCATTTATGCGTCTTGCCATGGGGCCGCAACCGCACGCCCTTGCCCTTCGCGAATTCCGCCATGCGCGCGATGTTGCGCTCGAGCGCGCCGAGCTCGACGAGGAGTGCGGGCGTGTCGACGTCTTCGACCGGGTCGCCGAATGCGGCCGGCGCGGGGCGGGAGGAGGAAGGCATCACCATGGCGGAGGCGGCGATCGGTTTCGAGGTTTGTAGGGCCGTCAGGCCGACGGCGCGGCGGCCGTCGCCTGCGGGCTCGTGGTGTAGAGGGCGTAGAGATGGCGCGCTGCGCGCCTGATGCGAACGAAATAGACGATCGGGATCGCCAGCATCGCCAAGCTGAGGGCCAGCGCCACGAACGGATGCTCCATCATGGGATGATCGAGCTCGCGGCTGCGCAGCACCGTCAGGTTCAGAATGACCAGGAGCGCCATCAGGAAGGTCAGCCAGCTAAACCCGCGATTCCACGAGCCGTCCAGAATTCGGCTCTTCGCCGAGTTGATCAGCGAGCGGTAAATCTCGCCGAAACCTAGCCAGGGGCGCACGAAGTTGAGGAATGGGATGAAGCAGCTGATGAGGTTCCATCGAAGGCTCCATTGATAGCCCGACAGCCCGATGGCTTCGCCGAAATGGCGGGCGGTCGCCATCGTGACGAGGAACATCACGAGATAGACCAGCCCGAAAA
>Ga0335070_10004855_pt1 | contig 15757 bp, 17 predicted proteins | sample Lox_Sample_13_FD_206722 | JGI IMG/M metagenome (GOLD analysis project Ga0335070, IMG submission 206722) | Soil microbial communities from Loxahatchee National Wildlife Refuge, Florida, United States - Lox_Sample_1.3 | ecosystem: Environmental > Terrestrial > Soil > Wetlands | place: USA... | reverse complement strand
CAGACTGTCGGTTTCGAGACGGTCATAGCCGATGAATTTGGTCGCTCCGACCCGTCCCGCCAACTCGGTGACAGCCGGCCTGGCAGTTTCTTGCTCAAAGCCGCCGGTCTTGCGCGCACGGTTCCGTTGCTCCTCGATTGCTTGATCGAATCCTTTCTCATCGACAATCATATTCTGCTCACGGCACGCTTCGCCGATCAGGTCCAAAGGAAATCCATAGGTATCGTAGAGCTTGAAGACATCGGTACCGGATAAAACTTTCTGACCGGCTGATCTGGTCTTGGCGATCATGTCGTTTAGAATGGGCAGACCCTGATCGAGTGTGGCGATAAACCGTTCCTCCTCACCCTGCGTCGCCTCCGCAATGGTACCGGCGGCACTCCGGACCTCTGAATAGGCACCGGACATCTGATCGACCACCGTTGCGGTCAGTTCGTGCAAGAAAGGTTCGACGATGCCGAGCAGCCGTCCGTGCCGTGCCGCACGACGAAGAATTCTGCGGAGCACGTAGCCACGGCCCTCGTTCGAAGGCAGCACGCCGTCGGCCATCAAGAAGGTGATCGCGCGCAGGTGATCTGCAATGACACGCATGGAGCGATCGACCGTGTCTGTTTTGCCGTACTGAGTGCCGGCCCGTTTCGCAATAACGGTCAGCAGGGGCATGAACAGATCGCTGTCGTAGTTGCTGAAGACACCCTGCGCCACGGCCGCCAACCGTTCCAACCCCATGCCGGTATCGATGCTCGGCTTCGGCAGCGGATGCAACTTCCCCGATACATCCCGATTGAATTGCATGAAAACAAGGTTCCAGATCTCAATGACGCGATCGCCCTGGCCGTTCGGCCGATCGTCGCCTGGGACGGACGGACCTTGATCAAAATGGATCTCCGAGCAAGGGCCGCAGGGGCCTGTATCGGCCATCTGCCAGAAGTTATCCTTTTCCTCGCAACGCACGATGCGCGAGGCCGGCACCCCGATTTTTTTCCACAACCGGTCCGCGTCGTCGTCCTCCCGGAAGATCGTCACCCACATCCGGTCCTTGGCCAACCCCGCTGTCTGCGTCAGAAACTCCCAGCCGAACTTGATCGCGTCTTCTTTGAAATAGTCACCGAAGGAAAAGTTTCCGAGCATTTCGAAAAACGTATGGTGACGTCGCGTGTAGCCGACGTTTTCAAGATCGTTATGCTTCCCGCCCGCCCGCAAACATTTCTGAACCGTCACGGCCCGCTTGTAGGGACGAGTTTCTTCGCCAAGAAACACCCGCTTGAACTGATTCATCCCGGCATTCGTGAACAGCAGAGTGGGATCGGCCTGGGGAATCAACGCCGAGCTCGGCACGGCCTGATGTCCCTGCTGTTCGAAATACCGGACGAACGCTTGTCGGAGTTGTTGCGCACTATTCTTCATGCATCAATTTCCATGGTCTCACCGCACACCCCTATAATACGGTCGATCATCTCTTCTTCGAAACCCCGCTGACGTAGGAGACGAGCCGCTCGCACAGGAGCGAGCGGACCACCCTGTCCTCGCTGGACCTTGAGAGTCCGACGCGCCAAGGCCTCTTCATCAATTCCTCGCAAGGCCTCGCGAATGGCCCGATCGGCAAGAGATTCACCAACACCTCTTGCCAGTAGCTCTCCCCTGAGCCGCTCCCGTCCCATCGGCTTCCTGGCCAAGCGGCTCTCTATAAATCGTTGAGCATAGGCGCGATCATTGAGATACCGAAGCCCGGACAACCGGCTGATGGTCCGTCTGACCTGAGCAGGCGTGGCGCCCTTGTCCTTGAGAAAATGCTCGACCTGAGCTGCCGTGCGGTCCCAGCGGGCGAGATACCGCACCGCAAGGTGCAGCCATTGGTTCGACTGTGACGGACCGATCCCTCTACCGATGCCCCCGCTTTTCATCACCCTTGGCGGCCGGCTTCTCGTCTTTCGCGTCGGCTTTCCTCTCGCCACGTGCCGGTACGCCGGCCAGTTCGCGGAGCTTCGCTTCGATCTCCCGGGCCGCCCCCGGATTGTGCTTGAGATAGTCGCGCGCCGCCTCACGGCCCTGACCGATCCGCTCACCTTTATAGGAGTACCAGGCTCCGGACTTCTCGATCAGGCGCTTTTCCACTCCCACGTCGATCAGCTCGCCTGTCTTCGAAATGCCCTCTGCAAACATGATGTCGAATTCCGCCTGCTTGAAGGGCGGTGCCATCTTGTTCTTGACCACTTTCACGCGGACGCGGCTGCCCATGACATCCTGGCCTTCTTTGATCGATTCGATGCGGCGAATGTCGAGACGGACCGAGGAGTAAAATTTGAGCGCGTTGCCGCCGGTCGTCGTTTCCGGATTACCGAACATCACACCCAGTTTCATTCTGATTTGATTGATAAAGATCACCGTCGTGAGCGACTTCGCAATCGCCGCCGTGAGTTTCCGCAACGCCTGCGACATGAGCCGCGCTTGAAGGCCCATGTGGGCATCGCCCATCTCGCCTTCGATTTCAGCCCGAGGCGTCAGCGCCGCGACAGAGTCGATGACGATCAAGTCGATCGCGCCGCTACGCACCAGTGTTTCCGCAATTTCCAGGGCCTGTTCCCCTGTATCTGGTTGGGACACCAGCAGATCGTCGGCTTGCACTCCCAACTTCTTCGCATAGGTCAGATCCAGCGCATGCTCCGCATCGATAAACGCCGCCACCCCGCCGGTTTTCTGGACTTCGGCGATGCAGTGGAGCGTCATCGTCGTCTTGCCCGAAGCTTCCGGACCGAAAATCTCGATCACGCGCCCGCGCGGCAATCCCCCAACACCGAGGGCGATATCGAGGCCCAACGATCCGGTCGAAATCGCCGGAACGTCAGCTTGTCTCTCCTCGGCCCCGAGCTTCATGATGGCTCCTTTCCCATACTGCTTCTCGATCTGGGAGAGGGCTAACTCCAGCGCACGCTTTTTGTCGTCTTTCTCTGCCATGAAGGTCTCCTACGTGAATGAAGGTCAGGCGCGGGGATTATACCGAAGAGAGAAGGGGAAACCTAGCCCAGACTCTCATCAGGTCTCGTCGATGATATTTCGATTTACGCGAAATACTGGGTTTTCACACGCAACAAGCGACAGCCCACACTATTAGACAGCACCGAACGGAACACCGTCGGTAAAGGACAGGCTAGAGGACGTGCTCAAACTGTTCTAAGGTGTTCTCTGAAGAAGACTCAGGAAGAGTGAATCTGAAATACAATTCATGACGGCGGCCATCTGGGGATCGATCAACCCAGCCCTCAGCAGTGATCGAATCGTCGGACGTTGCTTTCCCTTCCGGATAGAACTTCAACCGCAGATGGCTTCTGCGATCACCCTTTGCCTTGTCCGGATCCAGAGTGCCCGTGATCTCCAAGTGATCGTCGATGACATCTAACATATGATTGAACCATGATCGCAGCAGCTGCTTGGTCACCGCATCCCTAAAGGGCTGATCGGGGTCGAATTCTTCGGACCCGCCTGCCCAGGCGGGTATCGCCAACACCATGCAAAGAGTCGCGATCGGAAAGGCCAGTTTCATGGGCATATCTTATAAACGTCGCGGCGGACCGTCAAGGATGGGCGAGGGCAATCTCCCACAGCTTTGTGTACACCGACCCTGTTGGTCGCAGCTCACTCTTCATCAACACAACGGATTCGATCGCAAGCGATTTCGATGAAAGCGGCCGATCCATGACACCGCTCTTGGCCAAAGCCTGCCCAATATGACGTTCCCCTTCTTTGATTCGCGCCAGCGTCAAATGCGGGCTCAAGGGCCTGCCCTCGGAAGCAAAATCGAAGGTTGCGCAACAGTCTTCAATGGCTCGATGGAACCCGGCCAATCGTTTGCCATCTTCACCTTGCTCCCACTGTTCCGAGGCACCGATCCAGAGCACCCTCGGTTGTTGCGGACGTGGAAATGCTCCGAGCCGTTCGAGGGGAATCTGGATCGCTCGGTGTTCCCTCAGGACTTGTTCGATCGCTGCTCGCATGGGATCGACTAGCTGCTCGTCGATGTCTCCGAGAAACTTGATCGTCAGATGAATCGAGGTTGGGTGGACCCAGGAAATGCGCATCTCTCTGGAGGCTTCTCTGCTTAGTCGCTGCTTGAGGTCTTGCTGCACCTGCGCAATTTGCTTGCGGAGGTCATCTTTCACCTCGACCGCGAGGAAAGCTCGAATCATTCGGATTCTCTGTTAATCAGCCAGCGTCGAAGCACATCGAGGGCTGCTTGCGACGATCGTTGTTTGATCACATGGCGATCGCCGTGGAACCGAAACTCTTTTGTGATGGAGTCGCCGGCTTCACCGTCAAGTCCGACATAGACCAACCCGACCGGTTTTGTTGCTGTCCCGCCTCCGGGGCCAGCGATTCCTGTCACGCTCACTCCCACTGAGACACCGGCGCGTTCACGAACGCCCTTTGCCATCGACGCAGCGACTTCTTTGCTGACGGCTCCATAGTTCACAATGAGATCGGCCGGTACACCCAACATTTCCTGTTTGGCACGATTGCTATAGCAGATGACCCCGCGGTCCACATAAGCGGAGGAACCTGGCACCTGGGTCAATCGGTGGCCGATCAAGCCGCCGGTGCAAGATTCGGCCACCGCAACAGTGAGCCCCTGCTTCGTCAGCAACCGTCCGACGACTCCCTCCATGGTCTCGTGCCCTTCGGCAAAGAGCCAACCATTTAATCGAGAGCGGAGTTGCCGCACGAGCGACTGAAGAAGGTCTCCCGTGATCCTCCTATTCCGGGGTCGAGATTTGGTTGTGAGCGAGACGAGTACGCCCATCGGCGAGGCGAGCAGGCCCAGATCGACCGACGCCCCTTTGGGAATGAGTCCTTTCAGCCTGTCATCAACGTCGGCTTCCGGAAGGCCGAACGTGTGAAAGACCTGGCGCACGATCGGTCTTGCCATCTGTTTAGTGTCGTTGAGCCTCGACTTGAGGATTGGTATCACTTCCTGGATCATCATCGCTTCCATCTCTCTCGGCACACCCGGCAAAGACACGATCAGACTGTTCTTCCAGGTGAGGCAAAATCCCGGAGCCGATCCGACTGGATTCGCGAGCACGGTCGCTCCAGAAGGAATCAATGTTTGCCGCAGTTGTCCCTTGTTCAGCGTGCGACCCCACTGGGCCAAGCGGATCTTCATGCCGTCCAACGCGTCCTTCCGTTTGCCGAGTCGCCGACCTGTCGCCTGAGCGACGGCTTCCCTTGTGCGATCGTCCACCGTGGGACCGAGTCCGCCGGTCATGATGACAACGCCGGCGCGCTTCGCCGCGTGTCCGATGACCAGCGCAATATCCGACTGCGTATCGCCCACAAGCGACTTGAACCGCACTTCGATGCCCAGTTTGCCAAGTTCATCGGCCACAAACAGCGAGTTGGCATCGGATTTTCCGCCGATCAAGAGCTCAGTTCCAATGGCGATGGTTTCTGCGGTGAGTAGCAGGGCTGCGGATGTGGGCATGGATGGCAGAGCGCCGTAGAAATTAGTGAATCTCTGAAAAGTTCAGTGTAAAGGTTGTTTCACCTCCGTTGGCCGGGAACACTGTGATGTTCGTCTGGGCCAACGGATCGAAGTCGGCATAGTTGAATGACGCCACGACCTTGGCCTTGAACCGAGGATTCTCCGGCCAAGCGGCACTGCGATTTGCCTGCCCGTCGAATCGCACGGTCACGGGCTTGATTGTCTTCCCGCCCTGATCAAGCACCATATAACTGTCCACCGCGAAGTTCGGCACGTTGCCGAAGATCACCGTGCTAACCAACATGGTCTTCCCCTCCACGACCTGCGCCACATCGGTCTCACTGGGCTGCAATCCCCGTAAAGCCATGTGCGTCGCCATGACCGACAGACTTCCTGTTTTCGTGATCAGAAACCCGTTCGGATGGAGCTCGTCCGTGGCACCGAACCGCACGTAGAACGAGTCCGGCGGGCTTCGCTTTTCGGCCGCTTCCTTTCCCCGACCGAGTGCAGCCTGAATCTGGTCTGGAGTTGGTTGGACGTCGATCGCCCGGCTCGCCGACTCAGATAGGCAAATGAAAATGAACGCGGCAACGACCCTGACCGTGATTTGGTGCATGTGCTCGGCCTATATTTGTTGATGCCAGTACCAGATCGATTTTGCTCTGTCAACGCAGGCCGTTGCAGTCTCTCGCCCGTTGACAAATCGAAAGATGAAGTGATAAACACACAAGCCTATACTTACCGTGCCTTTTCAAGAAGTTACACGGAGGAGTTCCGATGTCGAGTCCTGAGCAGACCCCAGCCCCCAAACGCCAATACGTCAATTTCGTCTTCTATAAAGTCGATCCGGCCTGGCGCCGCCTTCCTGAGGACGAGCGCACCAAAGGCAAACAAGAGTTCCTGCGCGCGATCGAAGACTACAGCGGCAAAGTGCTCGTGATTGCATACTCGGCAGTCGGAATCCGTGGCGACTGCGATATCATGCTCTGGCGCATCAGTTACGAATTGGAGCTCTTCCAGGAAATGAGCACCAAGATCTTGGCCTCGGGACTCGGCAAATACCTCACCACGCCCTATTCGTACCTTTCGATGACGAAACGGTCAATCTACGTCGATCATCACACCCATGAGAATCAAGAGAGCAAGCGGCTGACGGTGGTGCCCGGCAAGGCGAAATATATTTTCGTCTATCCCTTCCTGAAAACGCGTGAATGGTTCCTGCTCACGAAGGCGGCGAGGCAAGGCATGATGGACGAGCATATCGAAGTCGGCCATCGCTTCCCCTCGGTCAAGCTGAATACGACCTACTCGTTCGGTTTGGATGATCAAGAATGGGTGGTCGCCTTCGAGAGCGACAAGCCGGAAGACTTTCTCGATCTCGTCATGGCCTTGCGCGAGACAGAAGGTTCTCGCTATACACTTCGCGATACTCCGATCTTCACCTGTATCCGCCGGAGCCTCAAGGAAGCGCTCGACACGCTGGGCGGGTAACGGAATTCGCGTGATAATTTCTGATCGGCCTTCGATTTTACCATCGAAGGCCGTTTCCTTTTGAGCATGAGGGCGCCGCTTCCCCCCCGCACGTCCATTGATGCTCGGGCCGCACTCTTCTCCGCACTCCTCCCTGGTTTGGGACAGTTCACACAGAAGCGATACGGGTTGGGTCTGACTTGCTTGATTATTACACTCGCCTTGGCAGCTGCAAGCGGCGGTCTTGGCCACATTTCCGGCCGCGCCGCCGAAATTTTCTTCTTCATGCTGCTGGTGCTCCCGTGGTGGGCTATCCAAAGCTATGATGCATATCTGGGCCCGAACAACCTGCAATGGGGCCTGCTCCGCACCTGGCGTGCGGTGTGGCAGCGGGGACACGATATCCGTTTCTTGGGCGCCCTCTTTCTCCTGAGTGCCGTGAATGACTCGATTATCATCCTGAGCAACCCTGAATACCTGCTGCCGTTCTTTTGCACGAAACCGGCCGGCGTCGTGGGGGCTGCGACCAAAGCCGTCTCTCCTGTGTTACATACCGCGGTGGGCCTTGGGTTCCTCCGCCTTCGCCGGTGGTCACTTTTTCTCTATCTGCTCTATGCCGCTTATGGGATGGCTAATGCGGTCGTGAACCTCACCTGCTTTGGCCCGGGCCGAGTTCGTAACACGCTGCTGGTCACGCTTGCCGGATTTACGATCTATATCCTGTGGCGGCGGCGGTGTTTTGACGAAATTACCGATCTGGAGCGGCTTACACGCTTTGACAGGTGAACAAGCCCTATGTTACCTGTAGAGACACGTGTAGCCCGTCACGAAGGCGTGTGATTCAATGCGTGATAACAACACGTTATATGCCATCCGCTATCCCGACGGATCGGTGAGTCTCTATATCGACGAGGAATATGCGATGGAACGAGGTGTGAATCCCGCAACCCTGACTCGCGTCGAAATTCCGCGAGAATTATTCAGTACCGGAACCATTCAGGACATCCGCGAATACGTCGCGACATACTTAGAGGCCCAACAGACCGGCACTGCGTAATCGCGAAACTGGAACCTCTTCATGGCCTCTTCCCTCACCGTTGCCACAATCGAATCGGCCATCGCGGCGATGCCCATCCAGGGTCGCATCATGCTGCGACTCATTCTGCTGCAATATTTCGACGTCTCCCAGGAGGAAATCGAGTATATGGCGGCGGATCGTCCTGATCCTCGTTGTGTAACCGGGACAAAACCAACGCACAATATGATCACCAAGGAAGCCATCAAGGCGGTGCGCGACAAACGCGATGAGTACCGGAGATCCGTTCGTCTCCTGCGCGAACGTACATGGTTGCAGTGCGAATGCCTCAAGCAATTGACATCCCTCCGCGACGCCATGGCCGATCGTGCCGGACAACTGCTGCTCTCACGCTTTGGCCAGGACCGAGATGCGCTCGACGCACTCAGAGCTCAGGCGCGCACGGCTCTTCCCAAACCAGCCATCCGTGCGCTTGACCGGCGATGGGAGGCCGACGAGATCACCGCTGAGGAGTATCAGCTACAACGGCTGGGGATCGAGCTACAGACTCACCTGCGGCTTGCGGAAAAATATCGCAAACGTTTGGATCTTGCCGAGCGCGAGCGCCACACCGCAAATCAAAATTCGCTACAAGATCATGAGATCGGCCATATTTGGGGCATCCCCGCAGGGAGTTTGGCCGCGCGCAAGGTCAAGTATCTGGCGCAATACCTCCAGACGCTGCAGACCTTGATTCAGCGGGAAGCGCCCGCGAAGGACATGGTGACTCCTCCGTTCGATCTTTGGAAAGAAACCTTTTCGGTCCTCGCTCAGTTGCCGGTCGAACGATCCCTTTCTACGTACGACGGGCTGGAACGTACCGAGTCGGCCCTCCTCGACAAGCTTACATCGATGGCATGGGGAAGCTTGACTGAGGAGGCCGAGTCAAAATTCTGGCTCTCATTAGTGCATGGCGGTACTTCAAACGCGCTCCTCTCCGAATGGGGACGCTCTCTGTTCGGATTGCAGCGGTTGGCTGCCATCCTGGCCGAGGTGGATACTTCTCCCGCTTCCCTCGAAGAAGCGCTCCTTACCCGTATCGCGCCGAGAGCGAAGACTGAATCTGGTGCGCTCTTGGAAGAAAAACCGGCCGAACCGGTTTTGGGAGAAATGGGAGAGCACGTCCTCAGGAGCATGCTCGGCGAGAGCCACCCCGACCTCCACGGCAGCGGCCGATCATGATTGCACGTACCTGACTTCGAGATTCACAACCTCACTCTCCCCAGCGCAACTCCTCGATGGGCTGATTGTTCTGCTAGAATGCCCGGGATTTTCCTCAACTGTTCCCTTGAATTTCGACAAAACGACGATATAATACGGCCGTATGCATCCTTGGCGTATATCCCTTCTTACTCTTCCCACTCTTCTACTCATCATGTCGGCGATAGGTGTATCAGCGAGTCTGCTGGAAATCGCCGAATTGCTCGCGCATCCCGAGCAATATGATCGACAGGAAATCGTCGTGACTGGCCAGGTCTCCAATCTTCAGCTAGCGACGAACCGCCAAGGCCAGCCCGCTTACGGATTTCTGCTCAAGGATCAGGCGGGAACGCTGAAAGTGATCAGCCTCGGTCAGGCTGAGGTACGCGAAGGTGAGCAAGTGATAGTCGAAGGTGTGTTTAGTCGTCTTCGCCAGGCTGGGCGAACCATTATCTACAACGAAATCAAGGCCACGTCCATCAAGCCGGTCAACCGCCTCAATCCTGATCTCGTCGGTTAGTTCAGTTCTTCAACCTGTTCAACTCCGTCACGACCTGCCCCCCTCACGAGGCAACTGTAACATCCACGTCAGCAGCCGATCGTTCAGGCGATCCGGCAACCACTTCACCATCCAGGCCCGAATTTTCGCATCGGTTCCCACGAGATAGCGTGTGCGCGGACAAGCTGCCGTCAACGCATGGACGACAGCTCGCACGACGGCATCAGGTGGAATCGCCCGTTCTGCAGCTTTCCCGACCGTTTCTTTGATCCGCATGATCAGCTCTGTGTAGCCGATTGCGGCGGACGAGTCGGCTGCCACCTCCAGATCCTTCGCAGCCTTGACGGACTTCTCCCAGATTGGCGTCGCTATGGCTCCCGGCTCGATCACGGACACTTGTATGCCCCACTGCTGCAACTCGAGACGTAACGCGTCCGTGAGGGCTTCTAAGGCATGCTTCGACGCAGAATAGGGTCCCATTAGCGGAATCGTGGCGCGACCCGCGATCGAACCCATGTTCACGATGCGGCCGTGTCCCTTCCGAAGTAACGGAAGGAACGCCTGCGTGACGGCAATCTGCCCAAATACGTTGACTTCGAACTGGCGTCGTAATTGATCAATTGGAATTACTTCGAGGGGACTCCCGACTGCAATACCGGCATTGTTGATCAGACCGGCTAATCCAGCATCGCCAAGATGATGGGTAACTCGCTCCGCTGCGTTTCGAATAGAAGTGTCCTCAGTGACATCGAGGTGGATCGGGATCAAACGTAGGGTCCGGCCGTTGGCTAAAACCTCACCGGCCTGACGATCTCGCACACCGGCGAACACCTGGAAACCATGATCGGCCAAGAATCGGGCACAAGCAGCTCCAATACCGGTCGAGGCACCGGTAATCACGACAGCTGGCGTGGAGGTGCGATCTGGCATAACTATATTGGGTAGGTTAGAGACCGTTCTGATCGAAATTGGAGCAACCTAGCACGAGCGCAAAGGGCAGAGGGAGAGATAATCGCGCAACTTAAACTTAACAAATACACGCCTTGACAGAACAGGGTCATTTGACTATGGTCCTCATCCATTCGGACTAGGATTTGACTACCTCGTCTGCCCCACAAGAAGGAATGGGTATCTGTTCCTTAGGGGTCATAAATTCCCTGTGCAATACCGTCTAAATTATTGATACTATTACCTGCCATGCCGAAGATTGCGGTCATCGATATCGGGACAAATTCCATCCACATGGTCCTGGCCGAAGTCCTGCCTGACTTCAGCTATCGAATTGTGGACCGGTTCAAAGATATGACCCGGTTGGGCAACGGAGCCTTCACCACCCGGCATCTCTCCCATGACGCCATGACCCGAGCATTGGATGTGATCCGCAATTTGGTCACGCTGGCTCGAAACAAGGGATTCGATCGAATTGTGGGAGTGGCGACCAGCGCCGTACGGGAAGCCCAAAACGGAGGCGATTTCATCGATCTGGTGGCAGAACACGCTCAGCTCAAGGTCCGAGTCGTCAGCGGAATTGAAGAAGCCCGTTTGATCTTCCTCGGAGTGAAGAACAGTATCCCCCTGACAGATCAGCCGACGCTCGCCGTCGATGTCGGAGGAGGCTCCGTGGAACTCATGGCGGGCAACCGGGATCAACTCCTCCACGCAAAAAGCCTGAAGCTCGGAGCAATCCGCCTGGTCGATCAGTTCCTTCAACGGACGCCTCCTCCCGTCAGCACACTCCGGTTGCTCGAAGATACCGTGACCGCACAGCTGACTGCCGCCTTGAATTCGTTCAAAATAAAACGTTTCGATTCGTTAGTCGCAACCTCGGGAATGGCGGCCAATCTCGCAGAAATTGTTCATTTACGCCGTACGAACCGGCCCCTGGTCCAATTAAACCTGACGAAAATCTCGCTCAAAGATGTTCGCGAAGTTGAAGCCGACCTCGCCCAGTCGACCATCAAAGCGCGTCTGGCCATTCCCGGCCTCGACCCGAAGCGGGCCGACACCCTATTACCCGCTACACTGGTCTTGCGCAAGCTCATGGAACTGACCGGGCAAGATGAGCTGACGCTCTGCGATAAGGCGATTCGCGAAGGCGTCATTTTCGACTTTATCGAGCGGCACCGCGAACGGCTCAAATCGGAAACCGAAATTCCCGATCTTCGTCGGCGAAACGTCGTCGCGCTGGCCCGCCGGTGTCAAGCTCCCGAAGTGCATAGCTTGCATGTCGCGAGCCTCGCGTTGCGTCTCTTTGATCAAACACAACGCCTCCATAAACTGAGCTCCGCAGAACGTGCATGGCTCGAGTATGCGGCGATTCTCCACGACATCGGCTATCTCATCAATGAACGACAACACCATAAGCATGCATATTACTTAATCGTCAACAGCGAGTTGGGAGGATTGTCTCGGGACGATGTTCATATCGTCGCCAATATCGCCCGGTACCATCGTCGTGCGCTTCCACATCCGAAGCATGATGAATTCGACTCGTTGTCCCACAAAAATAAGCGTATTGTGCGGTTCCTGTCCGCAATCCTCCGCATCGCGGACGCCCTGGATCGGACGCATTTCTCTGTCGTACGTACACTCGATGTCAAGCTCGGAAAGACGATCACCATTCACCTGCACGTGACGGGCGACGCGGTGTTAGAAACGTGGGCGGCGAATGGGCGCGCCGATCTCTTCGAACAAGTCTTCCGTCGACGGGTAAAGTTTAGGGTGTCAACGGAAGAGGACGACGCGGCATGAGCGACCACCCACCGACCAGATCGACTCCACATCCGTACCTTGGGAAGTTGATTATCGTCGAGGGCATCGACGGCTCCGGCAAGAGTACGCAACTCCTTCTATTGCACAAATGGCTGGAGTCCAAAGGATACAAAGTCTTCTTCACGGAATGGAACTCCTCGAACCTGGTCAAAGACACGACCAAGCGCGGAAAGAAGACCAAGAGCCTCACCCCGACCACGTTCAGCCTGCTGCATGCAACCGACTTTGCGAGCCGGCTCTATCATGACATCCTTCCGCCGCTCAAAGCCGGCATGCTCGTGCTCGCCGACCGGTACATGTATACTGCCTTCGCCCGCGATGTCGTCCGCGGCGTCTCCCCCGAATGGGTCCGCAAACTCTATAGTTTTGCAATTCGCCCCGACATGGCCTTCTATTTCAAGGTGCCGATTGAAGTCGCGATTTCCCGTTTGCTCGGAGGGACACGCGGGCAGTTCAAATATTACGAAGCCGGCATGGACATGAACCTAAGCCAGGACGTCACGGAGAGCTTCCGCATCTTTCAATCTCGGATCCTGGCTCAGTATGACAAGATCGTCGATGAGTTCGACCTCATCACGATGGATGCGACAAAGGATATCGCAGAACAGCAAAATGAGATGCGTCGCCTTGTTGAGGCCGCATTGATAGACTATAAACCACGACGGGGAACCCATGGTCGACGCACAGTATTTTGGCGACGGTTTGACGTACCTAAATCCGAGTGACCTCAAAGGCAAGCTGATTGCCATCGAGGGAACAGACGGCGTGGGTCGCTCCACCCACATCGAGATGTTGCAGGAATGGCTCGAGGTGCAAGGTTACGGTGTCGTTACGACCGGCTGGACTCGGTCCAACCTGATGTCCAAGACGATCGAAATGGCGAAGGAAGGCAACATTCTCGATCGCTGGTCGTTCACCCTGCTCTATGCGACAGACTTTGCCGATCGCTTGGAGCATCAAATCATTCCCGCCCTCCGATCGGGCTTCATCGTCCTGGCTGACCGCTACATCTATACGGCGCTTGCGCGGGACTTTGTCCGGAGTGGCGATCGGAAGTGGGTTCGAGATGTGTTCGGGTTCGCGCTCGTGCCTGACCTCGTCTGCTACTTGCGCATTGACGTCGAGACCTTGGTGCTGCGTGTCATCGAAACGAAAGGCATGAATTTCTGGGAATCCGGAATGGACTTGCGGCTCGGAGGAGACCTCTACGACAGCTTCAAAAAGTATCAGTCGCTGCTGATCGAGGAATTCGATAAAATGACGGAAGAGTTCAAGTTCGAAGTGATCGACGCGCGCAAATCGCCGGAGGAGATTCAGGAAGAGTTGCAGAATAAGATCCGGCCTCTCCTGTCGAATCATCTGCGAAGCCCGGCACTGTTGTCCGACAGCACCGCACACCCCGGTTCAACAAGTTAATCCTCACCATTATCCTTTTCCTTTCCAATCGTCCGTAACTGGCCTGGAGTCAGCCACCAGATGAGCCGACCTTGCCCCGGCTTGGTCTGAAACGGCAATTCAATCAAGCACGCACCGGCTTTTTTCAGAGGGAAGGCGGAAGTCTGTCGCCCCGACAGCAACACACTCGCAGTCAGGCCAAGGTGAGGTTCATGACCGACACAGAGGGCATAGGATCCCGGTGGGAGATCGTTGAGCAAGAGAATTATCTTCTCGGGAGATACGTCAGGGAGCAATTCATCAGCCAACTGTAATGACGACCGAATGGACAAGGCATCATGCAGCACTTTTGCTGTTTCGACCGCGCGAATTAGCGGACTCACCAATAAATGCGTCGGGCGTATGTCCAATCGCTTGAGTCCGGCAGCTACCCGTCTGACTTTTCGCTTGCCCTTATCGGTCAGCGGTCGATCAGCCTCTTTCCCCTTCCACTCCTCCCGTTCAACCGCAATTCCATGTCGAAAGAGAATACACCGGAGGACATGTTTCTCGTCGATGCGGTGTTCATCACTCATCAGCCAAAGACTCCTTCAATAGACCAGAAGGTAACCTGTCATCATCCTCTCGCGGGCACGTGCACGGCATCTAACAGCCCAAGTGCAGTAAACCGCGCTTCGATCGCCATAAGAATCGTGCGGCGGAGATCGGACCGATACGGGGCCAGGCTCACCCCATCCAGATACCGATCGAGCGTGCGAGGCAACCGGCGCCACCAGGCCTGCGCTGACAGCTGCGCTCCTTCCGCCAATGATCCACCTGACAGAAGAAGTTGTGCGACTTCCTTCTCAAAAAACCCCACATGAATCAACTCGTCGTCAAGAATTGAACGAAGGTCCGGCTGAACCTCCGCCAACAGTTTCGCAAACTCCAACCCCAAGGCCTCGTATCCCAGGAGGTGTACAGCTAGGGCTGGCCACTGCCTCGGAACACGCGGAAGTCGGCTCCGCTCTTTGGGAGGCACGCCCAATCGGCGTTCGAACTCTTTCAAGTGTGCCGCTTCTTGTTCTTCATGACGACGGAGGAATGGAAGGGCGTGCGGCGGAACATCTTGGATCTGCTGAACCTGCGCGGACTGCACGGCCCACAAGGCCATCGCCTCGGCCTTCAGAAACCGTTCGAGCAATGCCTGCTCGCAGGACTCAGGAAGGATGATCTGCATGGGCCAAGTCTAAAGGAATAGGTGAGAAGAACCAATCCCGACGAACCGGCTCAACCAACCAGCGAGTAGAAGACACGGATAAGGGAAAAGCCGCAGTCCCACAGTGGACACGTTCAAGAGTCTTCTTGTATCATGCTTTCCCACTTTGTTGAAACCTCTTCATGTGGCGGTGTAGCTCAGTTGGTAGAGCAGCGGACTCATAAGCCGCGGGTCCCCCGTTCGATCCGGGGCACCGCCACCAAACTTTCCCCTCCTATACGCTGAAATTCCCTGATATTTGCATGAATTCTGTCTTCTTGTAGGAAAATCGATCCGATTCACTTCCGATCTGTTCCGGTGACAACCAACCGCTTCCGACCATTCCGTCGTCATTCCGTCGACACTTTGGCGCTTTTTATCCATCATATTTCCCGGGCTTGACGGAGCTTCTCACTAAACGCCTTGTTCTGCCGCCAAAGGTCCGTGATATCAAAATAGATATCTCGGGTTTCTCCGCCGCCGTGTTGTTATATCGTGAGGACGTCATAATATTTATCACCGTATTCCTCAAGACCTTGAGTCACTACATTCCACCCCTGAAAATGCTCTCTTACCCACCTATATTCGCGAGGAACGCCATCGAGGGACGACTGTGCTCCCACGATCACAATT
>Ga0335070_10004854_pt1 | contig 15760 bp, 5 predicted proteins | sample Lox_Sample_13_FD_206722 | JGI IMG/M metagenome (GOLD analysis project Ga0335070, IMG submission 206722) | Soil microbial communities from Loxahatchee National Wildlife Refuge, Florida, United States - Lox_Sample_1.3 | ecosystem: Environmental > Terrestrial > Soil > Wetlands | place: USA: Florida... | reverse complement strand
CGTTGTAGGACCCGGCGGCATCGTTGAACGTGACGTATTGCCCGGCGAAGCCGACATGATCGGTCTGGGCGTCGATGCGCACGCCGCTGTCGGTATTGTGCTCGATCTGGACGCCGTAGAAGGAAACGTTCTGGCTGATGGAGGAGCCGCGGCTGGACAAATCGGTGATGGAAACGCCGGTGCCGTTGTAATCCGCGGTCACGTTCGACAGCGACACGGTCTGGCTCGATGCGGCCGTCGAATGATAGCCGCTCAAGGCCGCGTCGATCTCGTTGACGATCTTGATGCCGTACATTGCGTTGTTGGAGAACGTCCCGTTCGACACCGTCACGGTCTGATCGACCGTCGTCACCTGCCCGTTTCCGTTGTCCAGCGCTTCGGCGAAGATTGACAGGCCGACATTCGAATGCGTGGCCGAGACGGAGTCGAGCGTCGCGGTCTGAACGACGGCGCCGCCTTCCTGCGCGAGTGCGCTGACGCCAACGCCGGTCCCGCCCGAAACATACGACGCGGCGACATTGCTCGCGGTGCTCGACTGGAAGGCATAACTGCCGCCATAGGTGCTCACCGCCTGGATGTGCAGGCCGTAGGAATTCGCGCCGCCGCCGACGCCGGAAATCGTTGCACCCGCGACAGAGACATACTGCTTCGCGGTACCGCCGAAATCCGCGAAGTCCTCGATGGAAATGCCGGCAGTGGTGCTGCCGCCGACCGTGATGTTCGAAAGAGAGTCGTGGGAAACCAGCGATCCGGCGATCGCCTCGCCGAGGATCTCGATGCCGTAATTGGCGTTGCCGGACACGTTCGCGTCGGAGATCGCCAGCGATCCGTTGATCGATCCGCCATATTGTGCGCCGGCAAAGTATGTGATGCCGGCATACCCGCCGGCGCTGACCGTGATGTTCGACAGCGTGCTGTTCGCCGTCACCGCCCCGCCGCCGGTCGCGAAATTCGACAGCCCAATGCCGTATTCTCCGGTCTGAGAGACCGTGGCGTTCGAAAGGCTAAGCGTCGCGTTGGCTGCCCCATCCGAATAGGCTGAGGTATCGGCGAAGATGCCGAGGAGCGTGCCGCCCGTGACAGTCACATAGGCGATGGTGGCATTGCTCGTGACCGTCGCGCCGCTGCCGGCATAGGTGTCGACATAAATCCCGACGCGCCCGGGATCGGTGAGCGTCGCATTCGTCAGCGTGAGCGTTCTGTTGACGACGGAACCAGAACCGTCGGCAATCGCCCGCAGATCAAAGCCTTCGTGCCCGGCATACGAAACCGAAATATCCGACAGCGTGATATTGCCGGTCGCCGCGCCGCCGCTGCCCGCATAATCCAGAACGAAGACGCCGTTCGAGCCGGCGTGCGAAATCGTCGCGTTCGAAACCGAAAGCGTCTGCAATACGGCACTGCCCGCCCCATAGCCTTCCGTGTAGACGTAGATGCCGTCGCGGGACGGACCGGAGATCGTCAGGTCGGAAAGCGTTGCAGTTTCCTCGACTGTCGCGCCGCCGAGCGCCTCCGTCTTGATGGCGATGCCGTCCTTCCCGGGACCGGAAATGGTGGCATCGGCGAGCGAAACCGTCTGGTCGGTCGTCGAGTTCGCGCCGGACGCATTGACGGAAACGTACACGCCGTTCCGCCCGTCATTCGATAGGGTAACGGTCGACAGCGAGACGTTGCTGCCGATCTGGCCGCCCCCGGTGGCGACGTCGCGGACGGAGATGCCGTCGAAATACGTCCCGGTCACTGTCGCGTTCGACAGGATGAGCGTCTCGTTGAGTACGGATGCCTGGCCGTAGGACTCCGCATAGACGTCGATCCCGTTGCCGCCGGAATTGCTGGCGGCAATGTTCGACAGATGGCCGACCAGCGCAGTCTGCCCGCCCCCACCCGCAATGTCGACCAGGGAGACGGCGTCGAGACGCGCATTGCTCAATGTCGCCTGCGAGAGTTGCAGCGCCTGATAGACCGACGCGCCGGTGCCGTAGGTGAAAGCGTAGACGCGGACGTCGCTCTGCGCGCCCGACGCCGTGATGTTGGAGAGATTGGCCGAGCTCGTGATTTTCGCCGTGCCGTAAAGTGCACCGGCCGTGATGTCGAGGCCGTCGTAGCCGGGCTTCGTGATCGTGGCGTTTGCGACCTGAATGGTCTGATTGACCGTCGCGCCGTCGTCGAAGGCGGTGGTCCGGAAGAATATGCCGTCCGAGGCCGCACCGGAGACGGTGATGTTCGACAGGTTCGCCGAGCTCGTGACCGTTCCGCCGCCATAGGCTGCGTCGGTTTGAACGACGATCCCGTCGCTGCCCGCGTTCGTGATCGTGGCATTCGTGACGGAGATGGTCTGATCGACGACTGCGCCTGCATAGGCGGACGTCGTGAGGAACAGGACACCGTCGACGCCGGTGTTCGAGATCTTCGCATTCGACAGCGTCGTCTTGCTGTCGAGCGTGCCGCCATAGGCGTATTCGAAGAACCGCATACCGGTGCCGCCGACATTGCTGACGGTGGCGTTCGATACGGCGACCGTCTCATTGATGTCGGCTCCGCCGCCGTCCACGACGGCCGCGATATTGATGCCATTCTCGGTCGCACCGCTGATGGTGATGCCCGACAGCGTTTGTTTGTCGGTGATCTTTCCGCCATAGGACGCCGTGCTGTTCGTCACGATGCCGAACGCCCCGGCCGTGGTGGACGCATCGGCAATCACGAGGTTTTGCAGGAGAGACGATCCCGCGGCCGTGCTTCCGGAATAGACGTGGAGGCCGTCGCCGCCGGCTCCGCTGACCGTAACGTCCGCAAAGGTTAGGGCGCTTGCGATCCTGGCGCCGCTCTGGGCATCGCTCGACACGAAGACGCCATCCGTCTCGGGGCCGGAAATCGTTGCGTCCGCCAGCGAGAAGACCTGGTTGACCGCTGAGCCCGTGCCGGCGGCCGCCGTCGTGGCGGAGATGCCGTCTGCGCCCGCAGCGGCGACCGTCACCCCGAACAGCGTGTCGACGGCCTGGACCGTTCCGGCCGATTTCGCGGTCGCATCCAGGGTGATGCCGTTGCCGGATGTGGCGGAAATTCCGGCGCCCGCCAGCGTGAACACCTGGGCGATGCTCGACTGCGCGCCTGCCGCCGTGCGATCGACTTCGATGCCTGCGGCGCCGGCGCCTGCGATCGTCAGGCCGGACATCACGCCGACACTCGAAATGGCGCCGCCGTTCTGCGCGTAGCTGTCGAAGGCAATGCCGTCATGCCCCGACGCAGAAACGCTCGCGTTGGTGATGCCGAGCGTCTGAGCGATCGAGGAGCCGTGGCCGTTGGCGTGGGTATAGATGTCGATCCCGTCGCCGCCCGCGCCCGTCACGGTCACATTCGTCAACGACACGGTGCTCGTGACGGTGGCGCCGTTGCCCGCATAGGTGTCGATGACGATGCCGTCCGAGGCGGTGTTGTGGACGGCGACATTCGACAGCGTGATGCCGCCGGGTGTGGCGCCGTGACCCGTCATGTCGGTGTTGAGCTGAATGCCGACATTGGTGTTCGAGACCGTCGTGTTGGCGATCGTGAGCTTCTCGGCACCCGGCGAGGTCTTGACGATGTCGATGCCGGTTCCGACGCCGGAGCCCTGGATCACGACGTTATCGATGTTCACGTTGTGGACGTTTTTGCCGTAAATGGCGTTCGCGAACGTGCCGGTGATGTCGACGTCGTAGACGGTCGAGTTGGAGGCCAGCGTGATGACGTTGGCCGTCGGATCCGTGCCGACGAGCTTGACGTCCGTCGCGGCGTCGAAATCGTGGACGAACTTGGCGTGGCTGAACTCGCCTTCCACCGTGAAGGTCTGCCCGCCCGGGACGACCGTCTGGCCGGGTTGCAGCGTGACGCCGGCGGTTGACACCGGACCCTGCTTGCTCGTGATGACGATGAAGGCGTTGGTCGTGTTGCGCGAGGCCGCGTCGGCGAACGTCGTGGGATTGGCGTAGGTGCCGACGCCTTGCGTGTTGTCGACATAAAGAAGCGTGTTGGTCGGCTGCGACGTGACGTGGGGGCCATAGATGATGACGGGCTCGGGCTTGGTGTAGGAGGCGAGCGTCAGGACGGTGTCGTTGCGGCGCTCCGGATCGGCCATGCGCCGGTCGAGCTCATCGAGCGCCTGCGCGCCGCCGCCGAAATTACCCAGTGGAATGCGCAACGTGGCGCCGACATAGCCGGTCGTGCCGCGCACGTCGTCATGCGCGACTTCGCCGTCCAGCGTCAGGCGGGATTGCGGGCCCAGAATATCGAGATCGTAGACGGTGAGTTCGGCGCGCGCCTTGGGCCCGGCGATCTCGCGATAGGGGATGTCGAAGCTCTGGCCCAGCGATGTCTGGTTGGAATTGACGTGGCCGAACATGAAGCCGCCGACGAAGACGCGGACGTCCGTGTTGTCCGTCGAGAACACGCGATAGCCGACTTCGCCGTCGAAGCCGGTATAGCCCACGTCCTGGGCATCCATGACGGCGATCGTTGTGCCGGCGATGTAGAGGCTCGATTGACCCTGGCGCGTTTTGGCTTCGTTGGCCGCGATATAGCCGTTGAGGCGCACATCCCACTCCGCGCTCATCAACTCGGCGCCGAGCGAGGTCTGGTTGAAGGTGTTGTTGTCCTGGAGCTGCGTGCTGTCGAAGCCCGCATAGCCGCCGAGGATCCAGTCGCGGTTGACCTTCGTGCGATAGCCGAGGCCGAAATTCTCAAACTGGTTGGTCTTCGTCTCCGTGCCGATCCCAAGATTGCCGAACAGGAGCGAATCGACGTTCTGCCAGATCGGCACGAACGCATCCGCCTTGCCGGCCGTCATGCCGGAGCCGTATCCGCCGCCGATATCCGTATAGGGAACCCATTTGTCCTGATCGCCGGTCTGACCGCCAAGCGCCGTGGTCGTCGTGGCCGCCATTGTGCCGACGACGCCAAGCAGCAGCTTTGCCCGCAAGGCCGCGGGCGAACGATTCAAGCCGTTCATGAGTCCCCCTCGAACGGCCGCCACCCCGCGCGTGGAGACCGCACTCTTTCAAGTGCGACCACGATTCAATATTCCGCGATAATTGGCAAGACGAGCGATGCAAAGACGATGCACTTTGCCAAAAGAGTGCAATGCAGCAAGATCGAGGCCTTGGCGCGTACAAAACTAGACGAATCGAATATTGGCGAACCGAAATGTTTGATGTTTTTGTGTCGGAGCGCGCGAGCAACACAAAGCAAAACGGCGGCCCTTCGGGAGCCGCCGCTTCGTTTGCCGGATGGCTTCGTCACTTCAGGATCTGGGTCGAACCGCCGAAGGAATTGAACAGGTAGTTCGTGCCGTTGTCGTGCACATTGTTCGCGAGCGCGTACACATCGACGTACTGGAAGGCGGCAAAATTGGCCTCCCCGTAGATGCCCACGAAGCTGTTGTAGGCGACGGTGTTGTGCCCCAGATAGCTCTTTTGCACCGCCCCCGGCCCGATCGCGTAGAGGCCGATGCCGTCGCCGTTGTGGTTGATCGTGTTGAAATAGACCGCATTGACCTGCAGGCCCGCCGAGGTTCCATCGGCATAGGCGACGGCGCCGTCGAAACCGAACCCGCCATTGTTCGACAGGTTCGCGCCTTCCGCGATGTTGACGTCGCGGCTGTAGGAACCGCCGAGCGTCTCGGTCGCCAATTTGAAGCCGTGGCCCGTATTGTACGAGGCGGACGCCGTTGCATGATAGCTGTAGAGCACCGTGCGCTGCAGCAGCGTCGAGCCGCCCGCGACAAAGCTCGATCCATAAATGCCGTCGGAATTGTTGTGGTCGAAGGTCGTGTCGAGCGCTGCGATATACTGATAGAGATAACTGTGCGCGTCGACGTGGTTCTCCACGAGAAGGCCGCGATCGTCGTTGTGATTGATCGTGTCGCCTAAGAGCTCGAGCGTCGGAGAATGCAGCCGGGTACCCGTCGTGGGATTGATCCCGGGGTAAATCGCGCCGTAATTGTTGGCGTAGGTGCCGACGAAGACGCCGTTGCCGGTGTTGTAGCTGAGGTTCGTCGTCTCGATGACGACGCTCTGGCGGTCGAAGGCGCAGCCGCCCGGCAGGCCCTGCGCGGTGTTGCAGGGATGGCCGGCGACGAGGCTTCCGTTGACCGCGCTCGCATAGATGTGCACGCCGTCGCCGCCGTTGTTCTCGGCATAGGAGCCGGTGACCGTGACGTGCTGCTCGGCGCGGCCCTGGATGCCCGAGGCGTAGGACGAGAACTGCAGGCCGTTGCCGGTGTTGTACGAGAACTTGCTCGTGCCGATCGTGATCTGCTCGAAGGTATCGCCGAAACCACCCGGGCCGTAATATGACGTCGACAGGAACCGGGCGCCATTGCCGGTATTGTGATTGAACTCGGAGCCGCTGATCGTGACATATTGCGCGTCGAGGCTGTAGCGACCCTGCTGATGTGCGTCCAGCAGGAAGCCGTCGCCGCCATTGCCGTCGGCCGTGACACCCGAGATGTTCGTGTGCTGGATCATGTAGGAATAGCCGCCGAAGAAGGCCGGCTGATAGAGCGCGCCGTCGGCGGAGGCTTTGATCCGGATACCGTTGCCGGCGTTCTGGTTGAACGTGCTGTTGATGAGATAGACGTCCGAGCTGATGTTGGTCGAGAACGCGAAGCCGTTGCCGCGGACCGACGTCTGGTTCATCGCCTCGTAGAATCCGTCACCCGCGTTGTGGCTGACATCGACGGAGCCGAGCTGGACGAGCTGGTTCTGGGCGCCGCCGTAATAGGAGACATCGTTGACCGCCACGCCGTTGCGGCCGTTGTGGTCGAACGTGTCGTAGGCCGCGATCAGGTTCTGGCTGACATGCGAGTAGTAGATGTAACTGCCGAACCGGTAGCCGTTCGCCTGATTGGCCAGCGACAGTCCGTTGCCCTGATTGTAGGAGGCATTCACGTAGTAGACGAGGGCGGTTTGCTGGGCATTGCTGCCGGAGAAGGCCTGTGCGCCGAAATAGAGGCCGTCGCCCTGATTGCCGGTGATGTTGGAGGTGCCGCTCTTATAACCGAAGCTGACGGTCTGCGTCACCGACGAGCGGTTGACGCCCACTTCGGCCACATAGATGCCGTCGCCGCCATTGTTCTCGATGGTGTTGTTCGTGAAATAGAGAGTCTGATTCGCGGACGCGCCGTTATAGGCCGACGCGAAGGCGTAGACGCCGTCGCCGGAGTTGCCGATGATCGCCGATCCCACGACTCCCAGATATTGCGAGATGGCGGCCGTGCTGCCGGATGCGCGGCCGGTCACCGCGACGCCGTAGCCGTCATTGCCCAAAGCGGTCGAGTAAATGAAGCGGACATTTTGCGAGATGGCCGACACGGTCGGGTCGACCACATAGCCGTACGCGGTGCCGCCGGGTGCGGGGTTGGCCGCAGCCCTGACCAACAGGCCGCCCGAGCCGTTGTAGGACACATCGGTGCCGTAAATGCCGACATTCTGCGTGATGGCGCCGCCGGCGGTCGCGGAACTCACCAACACGCCATATCCGCCATTGTCGTCGGCCGAGGATGTGCTGGGGCCGCCCAAGCCGTAGAGCACCGTCTTCTGCACGATGGCCGAACCGGTCAGCGCGCTGCTGACCACCGAGACGCCGTTGCCGGCATTGTGGTCGAAATGCGAATTGACGGCGACCGCGTAGGAATAGACGTAGCTGTTGTCGTTGGCGCGGTTCACGATGTGCAGGCCGTCGCCGCCGTTATAGGTGATCGTCGAATTCTCGATCAGCAGCGTCGGCGTGTAGGCCGGACGGCCGCTGGAATTGTAGACGGCGCCGTAACGGGCGGCATGCGCATAGACATAGATTCCGTCACTGGTGTTGTAGCTGATATCCGAGCCCAGGATGCTCACGGTCTGCCGCACGAAGGCGCAGCCGCCGTCCAGTCCCTGCACATGGCCGCAACCGAAGCCCGAGAGATAAGCGCCGTCATGCGCATAAGCCTCGAAGCGCACGCCGTTGCGGCCGTTGTTGTCGAACGACGAGCCCGAGATCGTGAAATGCTGCTCGGCGCGGCCCTGCTGGTCGTAGGCGTCGGCATAGGCATAAAGGCCGTCGCGTACGTTGTTGTTCAACGTGCTGCCGGAGACCGTGACCTCCTGGATCGCATCGCCGAAGCTGCCGGGGCCGTAGTTCTGGGTCGCGGAGAAGTAGGCGCCGTCCTGACCGTTGTGACTGAACGTGGAACCCGCGAGCGTGACGTACTGGATATTGTCGCCATAGACGCCGCTGTCCTTGACGTTGGCGACGAAGCCCGTTCCGGCATTGTTGTTGACCGTCGAATTGCTCACCGTGACGTGCTGCTCGACATAGGAGTAGCCGACAGTGTAGGCCGGATAGGTCGGCGACTTCAGCGTCGAATCGATCTCGATGCCGCTCTTCGCATTGCCCGAGACGTCCGAGCCGTAGACGTAGATGTCGGAGTGAAGGTTCGTGGGCAGGCTGACGCTGTATCCGTTATACGTCGTGACGGTCGACTTCTCCAGGAAGCCGTTGCGCCCGTTGCTGTCGACCGTCTCCTTGTAGAGATAGACCAGCTGGTCGACCTGCGTGCCGTAGTTGACCGTGTTCTTGATGTAGAAGCCGTTTCCGGTGTTCGACGAGATCGTGCCGCCCGCGAAAGTCAGATTCTGCGAGAGGTGCGAGTAATAATAGGTGTGGGGTACTGCACCGCGCAGATAGCCGGCGGCGTAGTTGGAGACCCTGACGCCGTCGCCGTTGTGATCGATATGCGTGTAATAGACGCCGATATTCTGCTGGACGAGGCCGGCGTCGAGCGCCGCCGTCTTGATGTAGATGCCGTCGTCGGTGTTGTTGTCGATCGTGCTGAAAGACGACGCAGTGCCGGTGATGGTTACGTTCTGCGCCGAGAATCCGAGCCTGCCCGCATAAGCGGCGAGTTCGACGCCGGAGCGCGCGTTGTCGCTGAGGTCGACATTCGAGAGATAGAGGGTCTGCGTGCTCGAGGCGCCGCCGTCGGCGACGGTTTCGGCCGCCAGGCCGATCAGGTCGTGATCCATCTCGGCGTTCGAGATGGTTACGCTTTGCGAGAGCGCGGCCTCTGACAGATGGGCCGGGTTGCCGCCATATGGCGCCGCGAGGCCGACAACGACCACGCCGGGATCGATATTGTAGCTTGCGGTGCCCGAGAACGCGACCTTCTGGTCGACCGTCGTGACGCCCTCGCCGTAATCATTGGCTTCTGCCTTCACATAGAGGCCGATGCCGTTGTTGTTGACCGTCGACGACGTGATCGCCGCCGATTGGACGACCGCGCCGCCGCCATAGGCCCCTGCGAGAACGGAGATACCGACGCCGGCGCCATAGCCGGTGATGTTGGAGGCGGTGACGTTCGACAGCGTCGCTGTCTGGTGCGCATAGGCGCCCGCGCCGTAGGCCTTGGCGTATAGGCCGATGCCCTGGCCGAAGAAGGTGTACGCACCCGAGTCGGTGACGGTGACGTTCGACAGTGTGACCGCCTGATTGACCGATGCGCCGGGACCCGCTTCGGCGCCGGCGACGATGCCCACATAGCCCGCGCCGCTGACCGTCGTGTTGGAGACCGAGAAGCTGTCCGTGACGCTCGCCCCGCCGCCGCTCGCCCGCGCGTAATCGGCGATGCCGGCATAGTAGGAATCGGTGACCGTGACGTTCGACAGCGTGTGCGCCGTCGTGACGGACGCGCCGTCGCTGGCGCTTGCGATGAGCCCGATGCCGTAATGTCCGCCGTAGTAGCCGCCCGCGGAGGAAACCGTGATGTCCGACAGCGTGCTGGTTTGATTGAGCGACGAGCCCTCGCCGTTCGCATCGGCGAAAATGCCGATGCCGTCGTCATAAGTGTTGTCGACCGTGATATGCGACAGCGAGATCGTGTCGGTTATCTTCGATCCGTTATGCGCGTAGTCGCCGATCTCGATGCCGTAACCGCCGGAATTGGTCACGGTGATGTGGTCGAGGTTGAACTGCTCCGTGCTCGAGCCGCCGTCCCCGATATTGCTTTGGAGCTTGATGCCGGCAACCGCCACATTGGAGATCGTCACATGGTCGATGCCGACGATTTCCTCGCCCGAGGTCGTGTGCTGGATGTTGATGCCGGTCTGGCCGCCGCCGGTGCCGTCGATGGTGACATGGCTGATGTTCACGTGATCGACGTTCTTGCCGTAGATCGCGTTGCCGAAATCGCCTTCCAGGGTGAGGTTGTAAACGTTGGTGTTGGACGCCAGCGTCAGGATGGTGCCGCCCGGCTTCGCCGGAATCAGCGTGACTTCCGTCGAGGGATCGAAGAGATGCGTGAACTTGGCGTGGCTGAACTCGCCTTCGACGGTGAATGTCTGCCCGCCGGGAACGAGCGTCTGGCCGGGCTGCAGCGTAGCGCCGCCGACGATCGGGCCGCCTTTGGCGTCGAGCACGATGAAAGCATTGACGGTGTTGCGCGTCGTCGCATCGGCAAGGGTCGTCGGATTGGCATAGGTGCCGGCACTCGCGGTCGTCGTGCCGTCGACATAGAGCAGCGTGTTGGTCGGCTGCGACGTGACATGCGCGCCGTAGATGATGACCGGTTCGGGCTTTGTATATTGCGCGCGCGTCAGAACCGTGTCGTTGCGACGCACCGGATCCACCATGCGGCGGTCGAGCTCGTCCAGCGCCTGCGCGCCGGCGCTGCCCGAAAAATTGCCGAGCGGAATGCGCAAAGTCGCGCCGAAATAGCCGGTCGTGCCGCGGACGTCGTCATGCGCGAGCTGGCCCTCGAGCGTCAGCCGCGACTGATTGCCGAGAACGTCGAGATCATAAACGGTGGCTTCCGCGCGCGCCATCGGACCGGAAATATCGCGATAGCCGAAGTCGAAGGGCTCGCCCTGCGACGTGCGGTCGGTCGCGCTGCGGCTGAAATGGAAGCCGCCGACGAAGACGCGCACGTCCGTGTCGTCGGTCGAGAAGACGCGATAGCCGACTTCGCCGTCGAAACCGGAGTAGCCGACGTCCTCGCCCTGCAGAATCGCGATGTTCGTGCCGTTGATGTAGAGCCCGTACTGGCCCGGCACCGGCTTTTTCTGGTTGTCGGCGAGATAGGCGTTGATGCGCGCGTCCCAGTCCGCGCTCATCGCCTCCGCGCCGAGCGTCGTCTGGCCGAACGTGTTGTCGTCTTTGAGCTGCGTGCCGTCGTGGCCCAGATAGCCGCCGACGATCCAGTCGCCGTCGATCTTCGTGCGATAGCCGAGGCCGAGATTGTAGAGAACGTTCGCCTTCGTTTCGGTGCCGACGCCGAGATTGAGGAAGGCAAGCGAGTCGAGGTTCTGAAACAGCGGGACGAAGAAATCGAGCTTGCCGGATTCCATTCCGGAGCCGGCGGAGCCGCCGATCGAGGAATAGGGCTGCCATTTGGGGGGATCGGATGGCGGCGTTGCGGCCTGGTCCGCGAAGGCTGCGCTCGTCGCGGCAGCGGTCGCGCCGGCGACGCCAAGCAACAGCTTCGCTCGAAGCGCCGCACTGCGGCCCCGATCCACTTCCTGCATGGTAATCCCCACCAACAACCGGCGAGCCCCGAGTTCTCCGCCGGGGCCTTACATGGGTTAAAGCTTAGTTGAGGATTTTGTGTAAGGCGCTGCCTGACTTCGTTAATTTGCGCGGATTCCACAGGCCGTTGCGAAAAAACAACGCAACGGTACTGCAGTGGACGTTGGGCGCCGTCAGCTTTTCGGAGGCGTTGCCAACGGCCCCAGGTGCTCCACGACAGACTTCGCGTCGAGGGCATGCGCGTCGGCCCGGCCCTGCGCTTCGGTCAGAAGGACGATCTCGGCATAGGCCTCGTAGCGCGTGATGGGGACCGTCGTGGCATCGGCATCGAACGGACCGCCCCACCCGCCGCCCCACCCGACCCAGCCGTAGCGGCCATAGCCGCCCCAGCCCGGCCAGCCGGTAAAGGTCGAGAAATACGTCGTTTTCGATTTCGTATCGCGGGTGTCGAACTCGAAATAGGGATAGCCCGCCTGAAGCGCGACCTGGGCCGCGCGCAGCAGCAGGAAATTCTCCACCGTCGTCCGCGGCGTGTGCGAGCTGCCCTGGTAGCTGACCCGGAAGTGGTTCTGGTCGATCTGCTGATCGGTGTAGCCGGTCGGATGGTCGGGACCGGCGGGCCCGAAATAGGGCGGCTCCTCGGCACAGGCCGCCAGCAGCGCAAATGCCGCAACACTCAAGAGTTTCAAGGACCTGATACGACCGGCCATGCCCCAATCCCTCCACGCTGCACGTCCCCGCATCTGACACCCCTGCACCGCAGACATGCAAGCCACGCGTCTGGCGCTACTTATAACTGACCAGTTAGTTATTTAATTTGGGGGTATGGAAGCGCTCCCTCACACCCGCTGGCGCCGGCGCAAGGACGCGAGGCCGGCCGAGATCCTCGACGCCGCCCTGGCCGTCTTCGCGGAGAAGGGCTACGCGGCGGCGCGCATGGACGAGATCGCGAGCCGCGCCGGCGTCACCAAGGGCACGATCTATCTCTACTTCGAATCCAAGGATGCGATGTTCCGCGCCCTCGTCCAGGAATCGATCGGGGCGCAGATCGCCGAATTCACCGAAGCCGCGGCGCGCTTCGAAGGCTCGGCGGCCGACCTCCTGCGCTTCATCCTGCGCGGCATCGGCGCCTTCCTCGGCACGAGCGACCGCGTCGTCGTGCCGAAACTCTTTCTGGCGGAGTCGGGCAATTTTCCCGAGCTCGCCGAATTCTACCGTCACGAAGTCATCGATCGCGGTCTGGCATTATTGCAGTCGGTGATCGCGCGCGGCATCGCGCAAGGGGAATTCCGTCCCATCGCGACGGAGCACGCGGCGCGGCTGTGCATTGCACCGCTGCTGCTCGGCGCCTTGTGGCGGACGACCTTCGCGAGGTTCGACACGGTTCCTTACGATCTCAAAGGATTGGTTGAAACGCATATCGACGTGCTGCTTGGCGGGCTGGCCGCGGAGCGAAGGGGCTGACATGAAACGTCTCATATTGGTGGTGCTGCTGCTGCTCACCGCATGCGGCCGCGACAGCGGCAATCCCTGGCTCGGCTATGTCGAAGGCGAAGATGCGCTGATCTCGCCGCCGCAGCCGGGCTGGATCACCCATCTCGCCGTGCAACGCGGGCAATGGGTCAATCGCGGCGATCTTCTCTTCACGCTCGACGACATTCACGAGACCGCCGCGCGCAACCAGGCGTTGGCCAATCTGAATGCGATGAAAGCGCAGCTCGAGCAGGAGCTTGCCAACAGCGATTACACGCACATGGAATTGCGCCGGCAGACGGGGCTTGCGCAGGCCAAGGCCGGCACGCCGACGAATTACGACGCAGCCCTTCTCGGCGCGCGACAGAGCGAGCGCCGCATTCCGCAGCTCGAAGCGCAGATCAAGCAGATGGAAGGCGCGCTCGCCGACGCCGAGTACCAGCTCTCGCAGCGCCGCGTCGTCGCCTACACCTCCGGCCGTGTCGAGGACCTGTATTTCCGCGAAGGCGAATATGCGACGGCGTCGGCACCGGTCGTCGAGATCCTGCCGCCGGGCAACATCTATGTGCGCTTCTTCATTCCGGAAACGCAGCTGCAGACGGTGAAGCTCGGACAGAAAGTCCGGATCAGCTGCGATTCCTGCAAGCCTTTCGATGCGACCGTGACCTTCATCGCGCAGCAGGAAGAATTCACCGCGCCCGACATCTTCAGCGTCGGCAACCGCGAGAAGCTGGTGTTCAAATCCGAAGCGCGCGTGCAAGGCGGTATGAAGCTCAATCCCGGCCAGCCCGTCGAAGTGCGTCTGGTCGCGCCATGACCGCCAATCTCGCCATCGACGTCAAAGGGCTGACGAAGCGCTTTGGCCAGAAGACGGCCGTCAACGGCGTCGACATCGCGGTCCCTGAAGGCGAGGTCTGGGGATTTTTGGGACCCAACGGTTCCGGGAAAACGACGACCATCCGCATGCTGTGCGGATTGCTGCACGCCGATGCCGGCCACGGCACCTGTCTCGGCTACGACATCGCCACGCAAGCCGAAGAGATCAAACGCAACGTCGGTTACATGACCCAGAAGTTCAGCTTCTGGGAAGACATGACCATCCGCGAGAATCTGGATTTCGTCGCGCGCGTGTACCAGCTTTCCGACGGCAAGGCGAAAGTGAACGCGACGCTCGAGCGCCTCGGTCTCGTCAACCGGCAAAGACAGCTTGCAGGGCAGCTCTCCGGCGGCTGGAAGCAGCGGCTCGCGCTCGCGGCCTGCATGCTGCATCAGCCGAAGCTTCTGCTGCTCGACGAGCCCACCGCCGGCGTCGATCCGCAGGCCCGCCGCGATTTCTGGGACGAAATCCACGCACTCAGCGAACAGGGTCTGACGGTGCTCGTCAGCACCCACTATATGGACGAGGCCGAGCGCTGCGACCGTATCGTCTACATTCTCAACGGCGATCTGATCGCCCGCGGCACCGTCGCCGAAGTCATCGCGCAGTCCGGTCTTTCGACCTTCGTGCTCGAAGGTGCGGGCGTGCGCCATCTGATCGAGCGGCTGCAGAACGCTCCGGGCGTCGAACATGTCGCGTTTTTCGGCGCGCAGCTGCATGTCAGCGGCCGCGACCGCGCCGCGCTGGAGCGGGCGCTGGCGCCGCTTCGCGGACAGGCCGGCATCTCCATCGCCGAGAGCCAGCCGAGTCTCGAAGACGTGTTCATCCATCTGCAGGCGGGGCATTGATGTCGGACCGGTTCTCCTTCGCGCGCGTGGGCGCCGTCCTGATGAAGGAATTCGTGCAGATGCGGCGCGACCGCATCACGCTGGCGATGATCCTCGGCGTGCCGGTGATGCAGCTGTTCCTGTTCGGCTTCGCCATCAATCTCGACCCCAAGCATCTGCCGACCGCGATTTCCGCCGACGATTCCGGGCGGCTGACGCGCGCGCTCGTGTCCTCGCTCGAGAACTCCGACTATTTCACCGTTATCAAGACGACGCGGTCGCCCAAGGAAGCGCGCGAGCTGCTGGAGAAAGGAGACGTCAATTTCGTCATCGAGATCCCGGTCAATTTCTCGCGCGATCTCGTCAAGGGCCAGCAGCCGTCGCTGCTCGTCGACGTGGACGCGACCGATCCCGCTTCCGGCACCAACGCGATCGGCACTTTCGCACAGCTGGCGCAGGTCGCGTTCCGCGATGATCTCGTGGGGCCGCTCGCTGCGCGCGCGCCGCCGACGCCCGCCTATCAGATCGTGATCCATCGCCGCTACAATCCGGAGATCAACACCCAATACTCCGTGGTGCCCGGCCTTCTGGGCGTCATTCTCACGATGACCATGGTGGTCCTGACGAGCATGGCGGTGACGCGCGAGCGCGAACGCGGCACCTACGAAAATCTCCTGGCCATGCCGACGACGCCGGTCGAGATCATGCTGGGCAAGATCCTCCCAAACATCGTCGTCGGTCTCATTCAGAGCGTGATCATTCTTCTGGCCGCGCGATGGGTCTTCAACGTGCCGATGCTGGGCTCGTTCACGCTGCTCTACGGCGCGCTGACCATCTTCATCGCCGTCAACCTCGCCGTCGGCTACACCTTCTCGACCATTGCGCAGAGCCAGCTGCAGGCGATGCAGATGATGGTCTTCTTCCTGCTGCCCTCGATCCTTCTCTCGGGCTTCGCCTTCCCGTTCCGCGGCATGCCTGATTGGGCGCAGTGGATCGGCGAGTTCCTGCCGGCGACCCACATCATGCGCGTGGTCCGCGGCATCCTTCTGAA
>Ga0335070_10004853_pt1 | contig 15761 bp, 13 predicted proteins | sample Lox_Sample_13_FD_206722 | JGI IMG/M metagenome (GOLD analysis project Ga0335070, IMG submission 206722) | Soil microbial communities from Loxahatchee National Wildlife Refuge, Florida, United States - Lox_Sample_1.3 | ecosystem: Environmental > Terrestrial > Soil > Wetlands | place: USA... | reverse complement strand
GCTGCGTCCAGTCGCCGAGCTTCTGGCCGACCACGTCGTAGTTGGGAGCCAGAAGCTTGGCATAGTGCTCGGTGCCGTAGGCGATCTTGGCCGCGTACTTGGGATCGAGCTTCACCGTGCTGTTCGATGGCGCATACCACATCTGCTGGCAGAAGGCCTTCTGCGCATCCGGCGAGAACCGGAAGTCGATGAGCTTGAGCGCCGCCGCGCGATTCCTGGTGCCCTTGGCGATGCCCATGCCGGCCCCGCTTGCCACCGGGCCCGGCTTGGTCGGATAGTTGAAGCCCACGGGCAGCCCCGCGGCCGCCAGCCCGTGAGCGCGGCCGTCCCAGAGCGGCACCACCGCGATGTCACCGCGCTCGAGGAGCTGCTGAATGGCGCCGGCATCGGCGGGCTGCTGGACGATGCTGGGCTTGAGCTCCTTCATCTTCTCGAAGCCGCGCTCCACGTCGGCGGGATTCTTCTCGTCGCCGCCCAAAGCGTGCACGGTGGCGATGAAGAACTGAAGGCCCACGGAGTAGCTGACCGGGGGCATGCCGATCAGCCCCTTGTATTCGGGCTTCCAGAAGTCGAGCCATTCCTTGGGCGGGGTCTTCACCTTGTCGGTGCGATAGGTGATGCCGAGCTGGCCCCAGTTCTGGTGGGCGGCGAAGTAGCGGCCGTCCTTTTGCCACTTGGCCGGAGTCGAGATGGCGTAGAGCGTCTTGATGTTGGGCACCTCGGCGGCGTCGAACGGGTCGATGAGACCCTCGCGCACCGCGATGTCCATCTGCTCGTCCAGCATCTGGACCACATCGAAGGGCGGGTTGCTGCCGCGCGCGGCCCGCAGCTTGGCGAGCTGCACGGTGCCGGCCGACAGGTCGAGGTGGAGCTTGACCTTCGGATACTTCTGGCCGAACGGCTTGGCCATGTGCTCGCGGAACGCGGTTTCCCAGGCGCCGCCGGCGACGCAGGCCACGAGATCGCCCGAGACGTCGGCGGCCTGCTGCCCCTCCGCCCGGCGTGTACCCAGGAGCCCGCCCATCGCGGCACCCGCACCCGCGACCCCGGCCGCGGCCAGAAACTCGCGCCGACCCATCCCGCTCGTGCTCTGTCCATGGCGCTCACCACTCATCTACATTCCTCCCGGTTATTGGAAGTCGATCTTGCCACGCGAACGTCAGTCCACGATGAAGAGCTTTGCGCCCACTGCGGTGGACGAGCGATGAGCCTCCATCTTGTCCGCCACCTGATAGCTCATGCCCGGCTTGAGCACGAATGTGCGCCCGTCATCGAGCTCGGTGTGCAGCTCTCCCTCGAGGCAGAGGAGGATGTGCCCCTTGGAGCACCAGTGATCCGCCAGGTATCCGGGCGTGTACTCGACCATGCGTACGCGGAGGTCACCGAAGTGCCTGGTCCGCCAATACGCCATGCCGGTGTCGCCTTTGTGCTCGGTCCTCTCCACGCCGGACCAGTCGGTCGTGCCGAACGCGATGCCAGCCATGTCCATGATGGGTGCTCCCCGCGCCGGCCGGGCCGCTTGGTAGGCCGTGACCTGAGCGCTCTCGTGTATCAGGCAAGGCGAGTCTACATCACGACCGCGCGAGTTTGGTCATGGCCGAGAGGCAGTGCGCTGTTTCGTCGACGCGGGTATAGGGCCGGAACCTGCTCACGAGGAAGGCGCCCGCGAAGTCGCGCAGCTTGGGGGAGATCAGCTGGACGTCCTTCCCGAACGCCATCCGTCCCTCGTTCGGCGGAATCTGCAGCGTGCGATTCTTCGCCATCTCCTCATCCAATCGCGCCACTACCTTTTCCAGGAGGAGCCGGTCGAGGTCCGGCTGAGCACGAAGCACTCGAGCCGCTACCGCCAGGCCCTCCATGTGTGCGCAGCTGCTGTCTCCGCGCCATTCGTCCCGTCGCGGTGCTTCGAGCAATGTCTGCGCCTGCGCGCGGATGAAACCCAGGAACTTCAGATCCGAGGTCTGCTCCAGACGGAGTGCGGCTGCCATGGTGCCCCACTGGTAGAATCCGGTGGTCACGTCGGCCGCGTATCTCGTCATGAGATAGGCCTCCAGATTTTCCAAAGCGGATCGGACACGCTCATCGCGGGGGAAGACGCCGTGGTAGTAGGCGAGGGCGAGCCATCCCTCGCCATCGAAGAACGGTGTGTCATCGATGAAGCCTGGCGATATCCTGAAGCCGCGCCGCGGGATCCGCAAGTTCAGGAGGCCTTCGAGCCAGGCGGATCGCAAGGAGCCGAACCGATTGTCGGACGTCGCCTGGTAATACTGCATCTCCGCGAGCAGGGCCACCGCCCCCGCCCCCGTCAAGGCGAAGGCGTATTTCCCGTCGAGGGAGATCACCTTGCCTTCTCCGCTCGGCCGATACAGCAGGCCGAATCGCTCGAGAGCGGCCCGGAGCTTGTAACGGCCGATGGGCACCGACAAGAGACCGGTCTGCTCGAGCGCCGATTGCAGGCGGCTCTTGCCGATAGGAAGTGACAGGTCTCCCAGACGCCTGAGTGTGGCTTCTATCGCGCGGCGGACGCGTGGATCCGGAGAGTAGCGGTAGTACTCGGCGAGAATATACGCGACTCCCGCCTGACGGACGATATTGTCGGGCTCCACCGAACGGTCCGCCACAAAATCGAAGTCGTAGACGAACAGGCCTGAGGGCAGCTGGGCGGCGAGAAGGTATTCCGCGGTCCGTTGCAGACGATCGCGATCGGTCGGCTGCGCGGCGGCGGGAGCGATTCCGCCCAGCACCAAGGCCACGGTAACCACCGCAAGAGCGAATCGCACCTTTGCTCTCGACCTGTCGAGAAAGCTGCCAGAAGTGCCTATGACGCCCTCGAGGTCACGGCGCATCTTCCGACGGTACTTGACCTGGAAGAGGTGGCATGGATCCTGCTCTTTCGTCGCCAGGCAGCGATTGTGTAAACCCGCTTCAGGCATTGGGAGGCCGACGCATGATACAGGACCAGTTGCTCCGAGTCGGTGTGATCGCGCTAGGCCTGCTTGGCGCGTCTCACGGAATTGCTTTCGCGGACGCTTCGCCGGATCTTTCCTTGTCGATACCCGAGCCCGGCACCCTGATCCTCCTCGCCTCCGGCTTCGGCGCGCTGGGTGGCATCAGCTGGCTGCGGCGCCGAAAGAAGTAGGCCGCCGTCGGCATACGCTGCGAGCAAGCACCGGGCGTCGAGTGCTCCTCGACGCCCGTGGTGCGTCAGGAGCAGGCGGCTCACTCAGCTCATGAAGTACTGCTGGTACAGCTCGTAGCAATCGGTCGACAGCGTGCGCTTGCGGTAGAACGACAGGAAGTGCGCCCAGGATTCGAAGAGCACGTTCTTCCGCCGCTCGCTCGACGTATTGAATGTGTACTCCTCGATGATCGACCGGGCATTGCGGAAGATGTGCGCGTCGCCCTGGAACTTGCCCGCGCAGTGGGCGAGCAGACCGATGAGCGTCTGGCGCTCGGCCGTTCGCTCCACGTACGACTGCACGAGCGCCAGCGCGTCGGAGGGGTTCTGCGCCGCGATGGCCACTTCGAGCTCTCCGAGCACGCGCGGGAGCGGCAGGGCGTCGGCCCACGCCCGCCGCGACGCCGGATCGGGCTTGGCGATGGCCGGATCGTCGGGATACGAGTCGACCTCGTGAATGGTGTCGGTGACGAACCAGGCCGCCAGGTACAGGGCCTTGGTCTGGTGCGGGTTCGTGAAGTTACGCAGCCAGTGGTTGACGGCATTGCAGTAGTCGAAGGCGTGGGTCGGGACGGTCCATGCCACCGGGGTCCGTAACCGGGAGGAGGCGTGGGTCGCGTGGGCGATCATCAGCGTGTCCGCGATGCTCCGCACGGCTTTACCGCGCGACAGCAGCGCGGTGATCTCGGAGGTCGCAGCGGGCGGATCGCCGGACAGGACCACGGCGATGAAGCGATTCTGCTCGTCCTCGGTGAGCGGCGTGGTGTTGCGGGTGATCAGGTCGTATTGCCCGCCCTTGAAGGTCATGCCCAGCAGCCAGCTCGCGTGATCGTAGAGCGAGTGGAAGATCGGCGCATTGCAGATGTCGGGCACGCCCGTGTAGAAGAACGCGTGCGCATGCTCCCAGCCCAGCCAATCGGCGACGTCGAACATCGAGCGGGTCCGGATGGCCTTGTGACCGATGTGGCGGACCTTGCGATACGACTGGTACTCCTGCTGGTCGATGATGGCGGCGAAGAAGAGCGTGTCTTGCAGGCGCGCTCGAAGCTCCGGCTGCGCGGCCAGACCCAGGAAGAGCCGGTAGCTCGTGTCCTTGTCGCCGGACGTGAGTGCGTGGAACATTCGCCGGAAGCGGTCCTCGACGGTGCCCTCGAGCAGCGGCTCGCGGTCCTCGAAGTGGCAGTGGAGCTGATGGCCGAGTTGCTCCTCGGGGCAGCGCTCCTGCTCCCGGGCGTAGTGGCCGGGGAAGCCGCACTCGAGCTGCGCCCAGACGTCCAGACCCTGCGGCACGTAGTAGATGCCCTGCACGAGGGGCAGGTGCTGCTCGGCCGGCGTCAGGAACGGGGCCAGGCGCATGCCGGCGCGGATACCCAGGCTCGTGTGGTCGTAGTTGACGTTGCGGAACTCGCCGTTCGGCAGGAGCTTCTCGTGCGCCGGCACGTGCAGGTAGGGCGCGGCCGTGTCCATGACATGGGTGACCAGTCCGCGGACGTCCTGTCCGCCGGCGGCGAGGCGGCAGAACGTCTCGGTCGCCTCGTGGAACTTGCCGTCGAGGATGTAGTCGTCCATCTGGCCCAGTAGCGTGACCTCGCGAGTCGTCATGGTGGGGACCCTCCCGGCACGATTAATAGCACTTTCCAGCGTCCCGGGTTGTCGCGCAGTGCTCAGCGCAAGCGCGGGTCGAGGAGATCGCGCAGCCCGTCGCCCAGCATATTGAAGGCGAGGACGGTCAGCGCAATGGCGATACCCGGAAAGATCGCCATCCACGGCGCCTGGCCCATGAAGCCCTGCGCCTCCTGGAGCATCTTGCCCCACGAGGCGATGGGCGGCTGGGTACCGAGCCCGAGATAGGACAGCCCCGCCTCGGCGAGGATGGCGCGCCCGACTCCGAGGCTCGCCTGGACGACGATGGGCGCCATGGTATTGGGCATGACGTGGCGGAGGAGGATGTAGAGGGACGTGGCGCCCTGGGCGCGCACGGCGCTCACGAACTCGCGCGAAGCGACCGAGAGGACCACGCCTCGTGTGAGCCGCGCGAAAACCGGAATGCCCACTACGCCGATGGCGATGGCGGCATGCCAGTGCCCCGGGCCGAGCGCCGCCACCACGGCAATGGCCAGCAGCAGCGCGGGGAAGGCGAGCAGCCCGTCCATGGCGCGCATGACGATCTCGTCCACGTATCCGCCCAGATAGCCCGCGGCCGCGCCCAATGGCACGCCCGCCGCGACCGAGACCACGGTGGCCACGCCCGCTACCACCAGCGCGATGGACGCCCCCACCCCCAGCCGGCTCAGCACGTCGCGCCCGAACTGATCGGTGCCGAGCGTGAAGGTCGCGCCGGGGCCTTTGAGCCGCAGCTGAATCTCGACCGCCTCGGGATCGTGCGGGGTGTAGACGAGGCTCGTGAGGCCGGCCAGCAGCACGAGCGCGGCGCCCAGGGCGCCCGAGACGAAAGCGCGATTGCGGAGCCAGCGGCTAGCCACGGCCTATCCTCGGGTCGAGCCACGCGTAGGAAAGATCCACGAGGAAGTTGAGCGCGATGGTCAGCGTGGCGAGGAAGAAGACGAGCCCCTGGATCAGCGGCCAGTCGCGATTGAAGACGGCAAAGAGCACGAGACGGCCCAGCCCGGGCAGCGAGAAGATCTGCTCGACGATGATGGCCCCGCCGAGCAGCGTTCCCACCTGCAGGCCCACGATGGTCACGGTCGGGATCAGCGCATTGGCCAGCGCGTGACGGTAGATGACGTGCGACTCGGCCAGCCCCTTGGCGCGCGCCGTGCGCATGTAGTCCTCGGCGAGCACCTCGAGGACCGACGAGCGCTCCATCCGGACGATGGTCGCGGCCAGGACCAGGCCGAGCGCCACCGACGGCATGATCAGATGGCGCGCCGCCTGCCAGATGGATTCGGACCACGGGATGAAGCCGCCCGACGGCAGCCACCCGAGCTCGAGCGAGAAGGCGAGGATCATCAGGATGCCGAGCCAGAAGGAGGGCACGGACTGCCCGATCTCGCTGAAGGCGAGCGCGCCGTAGTCCGCCATCGTATTGCGCCGTCGCGCGGCCTCCACGCCCAGCGGCAGGCCGATGGCCATGGCAATGAGCAGCGCCAGACCCGCCAGCGCCAGCGTGACCGGCAGCCGCTCGACGATGAGATCGATGACGGGGCGCTTGTGGCGGAGGGAGACGCCGAGCTCGCCGCGAAGCACGGAGCCCATCCAGGAAGCGTACTGGACGGGCAGCGGCCGGTCGGTGCCGAGCTCGTGCTGGAGCTCCCGGAGCGAGTCGCCCGGAGTGTCGGCGCCCAGAATCAGCTGCGCCGGGTCGCCGGGGATGATGCGCAGGAGCAGGAAGGTGATGACGGAGACCACGAGGAGGGTGACGCAGAGGCTCGCCACCCTCCCCGCGAGATACCGGCCGGACATGGCCGGCCCTACCGCGCGCTACTTGCCCGCGCGGTAGACGTCGATGAGGCGATTGCCCGGGATGGGCAGCTCCGAGTACCCGTAGACGTCCTGTCGCATCGCCACGATGCCGTCGATCGAGAAGAGCCATACGCAGACGGCGTCCTCGGAGAGGAGGCGCTCCATCTTGACGACGGCCTCCCTGCGCGCCTTCTTGTCGTGGCTGGTGTCGGCCTCTTCGACCAGCTTGTCGTAGGCCGGATTGGCATAGCCGAAGTAATTGGCGTTGTACTTGCTCTTGAAGCGCTCGAGGAGTGTCACCGGATCGAGCCGTCCCACATGGCCGATCACCGTCACCCCGTAGTCGTGCTTCTTGTAGACGCGGTCGAGCCAGGCGCCCCATTCGAGGGTGACGAGCTTGGCGTTGACGCCGACCTTCTTCCACTGGCTCGCCACGATCTCGCCTGACTTCACGTATTCGGCATAGGGCTGGGGCAGGTAGAGCGTGGTCTCGAAGCCGTTGGGCAGGCCGGCTTCGGTCAGGAGCGCCTTGGCCTTGGCGGGGTCGTAAGGGTAGCGCCCGTTCAGGTCGACGTAGAACTCGCTGATGATCGGCGGCATGAAGCTGCCGATGAGCCGGCCGTAGCCGAAGACGGCGCCCTCGAGGACGGCCTTCCGATCGGTCGCGTGGAAGAGCGCGCGGCGGACTTTGAGGTCGGTGAAGGGCTTGGTCTCTTCGTTGATGGCCACCTCCGAGAGCGTATTGCGCGAAAAGGTCTCGACCTTGAGGCCCGCCGTCTTCTTGAGGTCCGCCACGTTCTGGGGCGGGACGCGGTCGGCCACGTCGAGCTCGCCGGCCTTGAGCGCGGTCAGCCGCGCGGTCTCGTCCGGCACCACGCGATAGGTCACTTCGTCGAGATACGGCCGCCCGGCCACGAAGTACTTGGCGTTCTTCGCGAGCTTGATATGACTATCGGGCACCCACTCGACGAAGCGGAACGGGCCCGTGCCCACGGGCTTCTGCCGAAGCTCGTCGCCGGCGCCTTCGGGCACCATCGCCGCCCAGCCATAGGCCAGATCGGAGAGAAAGCGCGCCGAGGGACGCTTGAGCGCGAGCCGGATGGTCAGCGGGTCCGGGGCGGTGACCGAGTCGAGAATCGCGTAGTCCGCGGCATGCGGGCTCTTGCCTTTCTCGCTCATGCGCTGAAGGCTGTACTTGACGTCGGCCGAGGTGAACGGTTTGCCGTTGTGGAAGGTGACGCCCGGGCGCAGCGTGAAGGAATAGACGAGGCCGTCGGTCGAGATATACCACTTGGTGGCGAGGCCGGGCACGATCTCGCCCTTGCTATTGGTCGCGATCAGCGTGTCGAAGATGTTCATGGTGATGTTGAAGGTCGAGTCCGCCGGGCTCCGGTGCGGATCGAGCCCGTCGGGATCGGCCGGGGTGGCGAAGCGGAGCGAGCCGCCCGGCCTGGGCGCGGGCGCCGACTGGCCCCAGGCGATGACGGGGAGGAGCATGGCGACCGGCACCATCGCAATGAGCCATGTGCGGGCTCTGGTCTTCATGTCGCGGACTCCTTTCCACCGTCCGTCGGGACGATGGGCAGCACGATATGGGACGGGCGAGCGGCGTCGTGAAAGACGCTCTGGTGTGCCACGGTGAAGCGCCGCTCGAGGCCGAGGGGCTCGCCCGTATTGGGATTGACGTCATAGTGCGGGAAGTTGCTGCTCGAGATGTCGAGCCGGATCCGGTGCCCGGGAGCGAAGTAGTTGCTCGTGGCCTGCGGCTGGATGGTGATCTCGTACACGCGCCCCGGCTCCATCAGCTCCGCGCGCTCACGCGAGCCGCGGTAGCGCACGCGCGCGATGGAATCGGCGATATTGAGCGCGTACCCCTCCGGGTGGTCCTCGCTCGGCGGGTACTCGTCTACGAGTTTCGCCGTGAAGTCGGTGTCCACCGCCGAGGAGGCGATCCAGAGGCGCACGATGAGCGCGCCCGTCACCTCGACCCCTTCCGTGAGGGCCTCGGTGCGGAAGACCAGCACGTCGCGCCGCGCGGCCAGAGGCAGGGTGTCGGCGCAGAGCGAGAGGTCCTTCCTGCCGCGCTGGTCGAAGCCGCCGCCCTCGAGCAGGCCGACCACACCCAGGTTCTGGAAGTTCCCGCCTATGGTAGGGACGGGCTCGGCGGGATTGAAGGTGTAGGCGCTGGGCGGCACGTCGACCTTCGGCGGCTCGGATGACAGCGCGCCGCCCGCGTGGAGGTAGTACGTGGTCTCCCGTGCGCGCTCGATGGGCCAGGCCGGCTCGGCGCGCCAGCGCCCGCCGTGCTCGAGCCGACCCTGGACATTGCGCCGCCCACTGCCGCCGCCCATCACGAAGAGATCCACCGGGGGCTCGGCATCGACGCCGGTCTTGAGATCCTTCAAGAAGCGGTCGAACCAGCGCAGCCGCACCCCGTTCATGTCCTCGAGCGCCGCCACCGCGGCGAAGTCCACGTCGCCCGCGAAGGACTGGGTGAAGCAGTCGAAGCCGTGGAGCCAGGTGCCGAGGAGCAGCTTCTTCGGGCTCCGGTGTCGCCGGGTGAACTCGCGCCACTTCTCGAGCGTCGCCCAGATGTGGTGCCCGTACCACGAGGTCTCGAGGAAGAGCGGGATGTCGGGATAGCGGTCGATGAATTCCTCGAGGTTGTACCCCGGGTTCTTCCAGTACGGGCCGTAGTCGGGCGTGGTCAGCATGTCGAAGAACCAGCGCTCGTAGCTCGGCACGAGGCGAAGCGGGGACGCGCCGGGCCGGAGCGGCATGCGCCGCACCCACGCCGTCATGCTCGCCCAGCCGTCGTCGAGGGCGCGCCGCACCTGCTGGTCCGCGAGCGCTTCCTTGCTCGTCCGCGCCATCCACCAGACATAGGGCAGGAAGATACCGTACTCCGACGCGCCGGCATGGCGCATGGTACGCATGTAGTAGTTGTAGCCGCCGTCGAGGAGGATCTGGGTCTTGAGCCCCGGTGGATTCATGACGGCGAGGGCCTGCTGGTCCGCCGTGGTATAGGAGAGCCCGAGCGTGCCGATATTGCCGTCGCACCACGGCTGCTTCATCACCCACGCCATGGTGTCGAAGCCGTCCTCGGCCTCGTGGCGGAGGAAATAGAACTCGCCCTCCGAAGCGTAGCGGCCGCGCACGTCCTGGACCACCGCCGCGTAGCCGCGGCGGGCGAAGAAGCGCGCGGTGATCGAGTGCGAGGTGCGCGACTTGTCGTAGGGCGTGCGCTCGAGCACGACGGGGAATCTACCGTCGAGCGCGCGTCCGCCGAGCGCCGGCAGGTAGATGTCCGCCGCGAGACGCGTGCCGTCGCGCAGCGTCACCCACTGGTCGGGTCGGACGGCGTAGTCGTACGCGAGCGGCGAGCCTTCGTAGGGCGTGTTCAATTCTGTGAACTCCTGTCGGTATTCCTCGATCTCGCGGATTCTAGCACGCTAACGCCCAGCCCCCGCGCCCCCGATCCAGTCCGGCCCCGCGGTGGTGGAGGTATGCACGGGGGGAAGATCGCGGAGAGATTTGGCGTCCACTCGCGGTCGCCGGAGATGCTGTGGGCAAGCCTGCAGATACGCAGCGGCCGCCTCGAGCACTGCGTCCTCGCGCAGCCGGCGCCCCACGATCTGCAGCCCGACCGGGAGCCCGTCGTTTGTGAATCCGCACGGCACGGAGATCGCCGGCAATCCCGTGACGCTGAACGCGTAGGTGAACAGGAACACATCGTAGAAGCGGTCGACGCGGGCACCTCCGACCTCGATCGGGAGCGGGCGGTCGAGCCGGAACGCCGGGGCGCCCACCGTGGGGCACAGGATGTAATCGTAATTCTGAAGGAAGCGCCGCACGCGCTGATAGTAGGCGGACCGACGCCGCTCTCCGTCGGTGATGGTCCGCACATCGAGCTTGAGGGCATCCGTGACCTGCCGCACCAGCGGCTCCGTCATCTGGTCCCGGGAGGACTCCAGGTAGCCGGCATAACGACCGACCATGCCGAAGGCACGGGTCGCTGCGACGATCGGGCGGAGATCGGACATGTCGGGGCAGGCCTCGTCCACGCGGCAGCCCAGCGCCTCGAACTGTCGCGCCGCGGCCCGGGTGAGCGTGACCACCTCGGGCGCGACCGGCGCCACGCCGCCGAGATCGGATGTGTATGCGATGCGCCGGCGCGTGATCGGTACCCGGCCGCTGCCCGCGCGAACGTAGTCGATATCCTGATCCGGGAGCGAGTTCGGCGCCCGGTCGTCCACGCCGGCCATCACGCTGAGCATCAGCGCAGCGTCCGGCACCGTGCGCGTGATGGGACCGTGCACGTGCTCGACGAGAGTGTCCCAGGCGAAGTCGGCAGGGTAGACGGGAATTCGCCCGGGCGCCGTCCGCAGCCCGACCAGCCCGCAGAACGCCGCCGGAATGCGAATCGAGCCCCCGAGGTCCGTGCCGAGCCCCAGCGGCGCCATGGCGGCGGCCACCGCGGAGCCCGTTCCCCCGCTGGAGCCGCCCGCGGTGACATTCGGGTTCCACGGATTTCGTGTGGTTCCGAAGAGCCGGTTCGTGGTGTTGACGTCGTGGGCGAACTCCGGCGTGTTCGTCTTGCCGAGGAGGATGGCTCCGCTCGCCGTGAGCCGCTCCACGCAGATGGCGTCTTCCGTCGGCACGTTGTCGGCGAAGGGCACGGCGCCGTAGGTCGTGCGTAAGCCCTTGGTCGCCAGGTTGTCCTTGGCCACGAACGGGAGGCCCTCCAGTGCGCGAGGGGGCCTTCCGGACTCGAGTCGACGATCGCACTCTGCCGCCGCGGCGAGGGCGGCCTCGCCATCTACCGTGCAGATCGCGTTCAGCCCCGGGTTCACCTCATCGATCCTGGCGAGGCAGGCCGCCACCAGCTCGGTGGCACGGATCCGGCGGGTGGCCACGTCTCGCGTGAGCTCGCTCGCGCTACGCCCGAGGAGCTCCGAGCTCACCGGCCGGGTTCCTCGCCCTCGCCGCGCAGCGTGGGGTCGAGCACATCGCGCAGACCGTCGCCGAGGAGGTTCAGACCGAGGACCGTGATCATGATTGCCGCGCCGGACAACCCGGAGATCCAGGGGGCGTTCTGGAGGAACGAGCGGCCGTCACTGATCACCGCGCCCCAGGTCGGCGCGGGTGGCTGGACTCCAAGGCCGAGAAAGCTCAGCGACGACTCGACGAGGATGGCGTCGGCCGCGCTCACCGTCATCATGACGAGCACGGGAGCGAGGCAGTTGGGGATGACGTGGCGGGTGAGGACGCGCCGGTGGGTGCTGCCGAGCGCGACCGCGCCCAGGACGAACTCGCGCTCACGCACCGTCAGCGTGACCGCGCGCTGCACCCGGGCGAATCGCGGAAGAAACGCCACGGCGACCGCGAGGATGACATTGAGCAGGCTCGAGCCCAGGCCCGCCATGACGGCGAGGGCCAGCAGCAGGGCCGGGAAGGCCAGCATCATGTCGACCACGCGCATGGTGAAGAGGTCGAGGCGGCCTCCGAAATATCCGGAAAGGACGCCCACGCTTGCGCCGCCAACCGCAGCCACGCCGACCACGATCAGGGCCACGACCAGCGACACGCGCGCGCCCCACACCACGCGGCTCCAGACGTCGCGGCCGAAGTCGTCGGTGCCGAAGAGGTGTGCGCGGCTCGGCGGCTGGAGACGATCGGTGAGATTGTTGGCGATCGGGTCGTGCGTGGCGAGAACGGGAGCGAGCAGCGCGACGGAGACCACGGCCGCGAGGACGACGCCACCCAGAACGGCGGCGACGCTGCGGCGGAGCCGCGCGCGCACCTGTGCGGCCCAGTCGAGGGCGGAGGCGGTCGGCGTGGGGCGGCCGCCGGTGGCGCCCAGCGGCACCCGGCGCTCGGCGGCCCGCGCGGTCATGCTCGCACCCGCGGATCGAAGGCGGCGTAGAGCACGTCGACGAGGACGTTGACCAGCACAATGCTCGTGGCGAACACGACGACCAGGGCCTGCACCTGCGGGTAGTCGCGCTGATAGATCGACGAGATCAGCAGGCTCCCCATGCCCGGGCGGGCGAAGACGGTCTCGACGAGGATGGTGCCGCCGAGCTGGATACCGAAATTGATGCCGACGATGGTGACGATGGGCAGGGCGGCATTGCGGAGCGCGTGCTTGGCGATGATCAGAAGCTCGGACAACCCCTTGGCGCGCGCGGTGCGGATATAGTCCTGCCGGATCACCTCGAGCATCGCCGACCGCGTCATGCGTGTGACCATGGCGCCGAGCGACAACCCGAGGGCGAGGGCGGGCAAGAGGATGTGATGCAGCGTGCTGAGCCATCCGCCTTCCGCACCGGCCCCGATCGTCGGGGTCCAGCCGAGCGTGAACGAAAAGAGGAACAGGAGGAGCAGCCCGAGCCAGAAGACGGGCATCGACATCCCGCCCAGGGCGAGCGTGGTGGTGACGTAGTCGAGGGGGCGGTTGCGGCGCGCGGCCGCGACGATGCCGGCCGGGATGCCGAGGAGCATCGACACCAAGGCGCCCGCGGCGGCGAGCTGCATGGTCGGGGCGAACACCGCAAAGACTTCGTAGAAGGCCGGACGCTGCGTGACGAGCGACTGCCCGAAGTCACCCCGCAACGCCCGGCCCACGAAGCTCGCGTACTGCATCCACACCGGACGCTCGAGCCCGAGCGTCTCGCGGAGCCGCGCGATCGACTCCTGGGTGGCATAGTCGCCGAGCATGACCTGGGCCGGATCGCCCGGGATCAGCCGCATGACGAGAAAGGCGATCGTGAAGGCGCCGAATACGCTCAGCGCCAGAAACGACAGCCGTTGCAGCAGAAAACGCTTCACGCGAGCCGGCGGCCTACCTCTCGAGGGTCACCGGGTACGCGTTCATCGTGAACTGCGGATCGGGCGCGAAGTTCTTGACGCCGGCCCGCGAGGCGGCAAAGAGCACGTCGTTGTAGAGCGGTACCACCGGCACGTCCTCGCGCAGCTTCTGCTGCACCTGACGGTAGAGCGCGAGCCGCTTGCCGCGGTCGAGCTCGACCTGCGCCGCCTCCAGGAGCTCATCGATCCCCTTGTACCGGGAGGTGTTGAGGCCGGGGGGGAAGCTGGAGGAGTGCAGCAGGTTCCAGAGCGGCTGGTCCGGGTCGGCCGGGCCCGTCACACCCGTGAGCACCACGTGGGGCGTGCCCGCGCCGCGGGCGGCCAGGTAGGCCGCGCGCTCGAGAATCTGGACGTTCACGTCGATGCCGACCTTGCGCACGTCGTCGGCGAGGAGCACCGCGATCTTGTCGTAGGGCTGCAGCGTGAAGGAGGTGATGGTGAGCTTGAAGCCGTTCGGGTAGCCGGCCTCGCGCAGCAGGGCCTTGGCCTTCTCGGGGTCGTACGGCCACTCCGTCAGGTCCTTGGCCGACTCCTCGAAGCTCGAGGTGAGCACCCAGTTGGGCTGCCCCTTGAGGCCGTTGAAGAAGACCTCCCGCATCGCCTTGAGATTCAGGGCGTGCGCGATGGCGCGGCGGACCTGCGGCTTGCCGAGCGGCTCGTAGGTCTCATTGAGGATCATGTTGATCGTATGGTTCGCGGTGCGGCGGTGCACCGTGATCCCCGGGGCCTTGGAGAGCCGCCCGATCACCTCGGCGTTCTGGAGCGCGTAAAAGACGTCTATCTCCCCGCGCTGCAGCGCGATCTCGGCGGTCGTCTCCTCCTGGATCAGCCGGAAGACGATCCGGTCCAGCTTGGGCGCGCCCAGGAAGTACTCCTTGTTCGCGAGCAGGACGACCTGATTCTTCGGCGACCAGCTCTCGAAGACGAAGGGTCCGGTGCCGATCGGGTTGGTCGCGTACTGGTCCCCGAGCTTCTCCATCGCCTTGCGGCTCACCACGAATCCCTGGTTGTAGGCGGCCACCTTGTTGAGGAAGCCGGGATACTTCGACTTGAGACGGATCCGCACGGTGTACGGATCGACGACCTCGATGGTCTCGACGAGCTTGAACTCGCCCTTGTAGCGCGACGCGGTCTTCGGATCCAGCACCCGGTCGTACGAGAACTTCACGTCGTCCCCGGTGAGCTCGCCGTAGCCCTTGTGCCACTTCACGCCCTTGCGGAGATAGAAGGTGTACGTCTTGCCGTCGGCCGACAGCTCCCATTTCTCGGCGAGGTCCGGCACGATGGCGCCGCTCTTCTCGTACTCGTAGCGCACAAGGCCGTTATAGATGTGATTGCTGATCGTCTGGTTCTCGATGTTGAAGAGCTTGGCGGGGTCGAGGCCGGTCATGTCGGAGCCGATGCGGACACGGAGCGCCTTTTCCTGCGCGAGCGCCGGCGTCCCCGCCGCCAGCACCGCCGCCACACAGGCCACCGCCGCCAGGAGCGTCCAGCCGGTCGATGGACGACGGGTCATCGGGCTGCCCCCGTCGCGGGAATGCGATTGAGCGCCGCGAGGACCTCGTCCAGGTCCATCACGTCACCGTACTTGGCGTCCATGTCGAAGAGATTGACCACGTGGGTCAGGGGCACGCGGTCCGCCACGCACTGACGCGGAATGACCACGCGGAACCCCGACGAGACCGCATCGACCACGGTGGCGCGAACGCAGCCGCTCGTGGAGTCGCCGGTGACGATGACCGTATCGACCCCGCAGGTCGTGAGGTACGAGTGGAGGCTGGTGCCGTAGAAGCCGGACGGAAATCGCTTCTCGATCACCAGCTCGCCCGCGCGCGGCGCGAGCTCGGGGACGATCTGCGATTCCTTCGATCCCGGCCGCAACGCTTCCAGGCTGGGGATCTTCTTGATGAACCAGCCGCCGTCCCGGAAGTGCTCCTCCGTGTACACGACCGTGGTGTGGACGACCGGGAACTGCTTGGCGCGCACGGCGTCGAGGAGCCGGCGGATATTCCGGATCTCATCGTCCATGGCGATCGCCATCGAGGAGACGGCCGGGTCGCTGCAGCCGTGGTTGCAGTCGATGACGAGAAGCGCCGGACGCTCACCGAAACCCGTCCGCCGGCTGAAGCCGATGCTCGCGTAGTACTTCTCCGCTTCCTTGAGGTCCATGGTGTTCCTCCTGTGGCGGCAGCGTGTCGGACCATCGCGGGGATGTCGACGAACGTTACCAACATCGGCCGGCGGGTGAGGATCCGTGGCGGATGTTGCGCTCGGCCCCCGCAATCTTGCG
>Ga0335070_10004852_pt1 | contig 15762 bp, 17 predicted proteins | sample Lox_Sample_13_FD_206722 | JGI IMG/M metagenome (GOLD analysis project Ga0335070, IMG submission 206722) | Soil microbial communities from Loxahatchee National Wildlife Refuge, Florida, United States - Lox_Sample_1.3 | ecosystem: Environmental > Terrestrial > Soil > Wetlands | place: USA... | reverse complement strand
GCGGAGCGTGCGGATTCTGGATCGAGAACGGAGAACTCGCCTATCCGGTTGAGGAGATCACAATCGCGAGTACACTTCAGCAGATGTTCGCAGGCATCGAGTTGGTGGGGAGCGATCTCGTGTTTCGAGGGCGGATTGCCAGTCCGACCCTGAAGATCGCTGAGATGATGGTAGCGGGAAATTAGCTGATGGCGTATGCCGAATAGCGGATGGCACGAATTCAGATTGGGAGAGTTGCGCTCGTGGCATCAGCCATATGCTCTTTCCCCAGCAAGGTAAGCCATGCCTGAACCGATCAGAGAGACGATGGTTCAGTATCCGAGCGGGAATGTCACGGTGCGTGCATACGTGGCCACGTCGAAGAGCGAAGAGAGGCGCCCGGCCATCATCGTGGTTCAAGAATGGTGGGGCCTCAACGACCATATGAAGGATGTGGCTCGGCGTTTTGCGGCAGAAGGATACGTGACGATCGTGCCGGACCTCTATTCAAGACTCAAGAACGAAGTCGTTCCGATGAGTAATCCCAGGCGGGCAGGGGAGTTGATGGCCGCTCTCAAGCAAGAAGACGGGTTGAAAGATCTGAATGCGACGGTGGCATATCTCAAGTCAGTCCCCGAGGTAGATGCCGGTAGAATCGGCGTCACGGGGTTCTGTATGGGAGGTTCCTATGCCCTGATGTTGCCATGTGTGAATGCCGATATCAAAGCGGCCGTGCCGTTTTATGGACAAGTGCCAAATCCTGATACTCCGCTGCAGAATCTGGGCGCCCCGGTTCTGTATATTTATGGAGAGGATGATGGCTGGATCACCAAGGTCGATGTTCAACGACTGGTTGCGGCCTTGAAGAAATACAAGAAGCTGGGTGAAGTGAAGACGTACCCGGGTGCTCCCCATGCCTTCTTTAACGATACGCGCAAAGAGGTATACCGTGCGGCCGAAGCAAAAGATGCGTGGACGCGGGCGCTGGCTTTTTTTCGGCAATATCTGAAACCATAAACGGGTCAGACGCGAGAGGGTTTTGGTGAGAGATTGCACGCGAACCACATCCCGCTCGCCTCGTGTCTCTAGCCTGTGAGTGAGGAAACATGCCGCTTGATGCTGAGCTCGGAAAGAAAATGCTCCAACTGATCACGTCTCGATACGACGATCGACATTGGAGGAAGAAGATCGAGAAAACGTTGAGCCTTCCCCAGTCCGGTGTGGGCGATCCTGCTCAACAGCAGATCTTCACGTATTTAAAAATCGCCCTCAAAGCGTACAAGTCCCGGCGAGCCGATCCGGATTCCTGGATTGTCGGAGGGTATGCCACCAAGGAAGTGATCGATCGGGCCAAGTTCCAGCCCCATCTTGTCGGGCCATCTCTCGCCAAGGAAGACCTGACATTTCTCGGCAGCGATCCTGGCCCGGACGTTGATGATGCCTGGTGGGACGAGATGCTCGTCGCCTGGTTCGAAGTGCCGGAAGAAGACACATCTGCCCCAGGGGAAGGGGCAGCCAAGTCGAACCAGCCTGAGAATCTCGAAAACGCAAAACCTTCCGCTGACGCGCCTCTTTCAGCTGATCGCTGACGGCTGCGGGCTACGATCCAAACAAATCCATTTGGGCCGCTTGTGGCGATTCGATCTGCAGCGTGGGAGTGGCCGGAGCCTGGGCGTCGGTGGGGTCGGCTGGTTTGGTGTGACGATCGAGGAATTCCTTCAACTTCTTGAAGTCTTCCTTCAGCGGTTCCAATAGACCGCCCTGATGCAGCGCAGCAGCCGGGTGAAGGAGGGGGAATAGGACAAAGTCCTTCATGTAAAAAGCCTGCGCCTTCACTTTCGTAATCCCTACTTTTCGTTCCAAGAGTGTCTGGGTGGCCCAGTTGCCCAACGTACAGACCAACTTGGGCCGAATCATCTGAATCTGCTGCATCAAGAAGGGCTTACAGGTCTCCACCTCATCCATTTCGGGGTCGCGATTGTTCGGCGGCCGGCATTTGATGACGTTCGCAATATAGATTTCGTCCCGCGAGAGTCCTGCCGACTGTAAGAGATCGTTGAGAAGCTTTCCCGCCGCGCCGACAAACGGTTCTCCCTTCTGATCCTCGTAGAAGCCTGGCGCTTCGCCGACGAACATGATGGTTGCATGAGGGTTCCCGACACCAAACACGACCTGAGTCCGACCGAGTGTGGCGAGTTTGCATCGCTGGCAATTGTGGAGAGATTTCGCAAGTTCTTGGAGGGTCATGGCTGTCATGATTGAATAGGATGGGTGAAAAAAGTGGCGGTATCTTAGAAAGGTGGGGCCACGTTGTCAATCCATGAGCCAGAGAAAACGAGAACTGCGTATGAGTGCGCCGGCATGTATGTGCTTTTCAGTCTGTTCCTGCTGGCGTTTCCGTCGATCGCCGCCGCGGGTTCTATAGAACTGATGGCTTGGAAGGATAAGATGTACTGTGAACAGGTTCTCGAGCTGTTTCAGAAGAATATGGGAGGCGGGAGTCGCTTCAGTTTAAACACAGAGCCGTTTAGCGCGATCCCGTGGGAGCCGGTCTCAGTGGCGGGGGTCGGTCCCAAAGTTCGGCATTGCGCGAGTCTGGACAAAGCCCTCATCGATCTCGACAACGATGGCACGAAGGACTTAGTGATCAAAACCACCTTCTGTATGAAAGGCAGTCCAAGCGATAGTGTCTACGTTTTCCCTGCTGATAGTCGAGTCTTGGAGCAGGCATCTTGGCAAGATATGTCGCCGTTGCTCGCGACTTCGGATAAGTTCGAACGCACGGGCGGGACGTATCCTTTGACCGCTCTTCCGATGGGCGGGTTAGAACAACCTGTTCCCGTCCTAAGCACCGTCTTCACGCTCCAGCCGTTTGTTGTCGAGGAGAAGATCTCTGTGGCCCTCTCGGATACACGCGGTACCTGGATCGTAGTTGCCAAATATCATCGAGGCGAACGGTTCGAGGATCAGTGCTATTTCAGATCTTCCCCTAAGTGACAACCGGGCACTTCCACCCTAGTGGGCTCGAATTCCTGTGGCGTCAGACGGAAATCACGCGTGCTGGTGATCGTTCAGAGTCCGTGCACCGGTCTACGTGACGGCTGAGGCTTCACGCATGTTGGCCGGCTGGTGTCGCTGCTCGGTGCAAATTACCGCTCGATCATTCATGCCAGGAGGGGAGTTCGGTCATCCACACGAACCGGTCACGATCTCCGCACAACGGTTGGCGCTTACAATGGCGCTTTCTGCATTCGGCGGCCAGCCTGTATCGGTCCAGGCTCCGGCTATGAGCAGGTTCCCGATCGGACTTCGTTGAAGAGGTCGGCGGAGTTGCATGCCGGGCCGGAGAGACAGGCATCCGTCGTTGGTTTTCCGGAAGTCGAATGACACCACGGTCTGTCCGGGAGATAGCAGGTCGGACGAGCGAAGAACCGCTTCTGCAGCCATCTGTAACATCTCTGACGTCGTGGGAGTGGATGCTTCCTCCTCCCCGCCGAAGAATCTGCAGACCGTGAGATCCGATCCGCTCGGTTGGGCCACCATGGCATAGAAGGGTCCGCCGCTCAGGAGCAGGATGCGTGCTTTGGTAAGGCCTCGCCCGAGAATGACTTGCGCACTTGTCGTGGGAAGACCACCCAATTCCGCGAGGTGCTGGAAGTAGGCGTACCGTGAGAGCCATCGCTCTGGCAGGAGGCTAGCGAGGCTCCGAGGGGGGAGTGCGGCGAGGTACCAGTCCCCTTGGAGAGTGGTCCCGTTTCTGAGGAGGACGCCGGTCACCCGATCACCCTCGCTGAGCAATAACGTCGCCTCCGTCTCGAGCAAGACCGTGGCGCCGTCGGTTCTGAGTTTCTCCATCATCGGTTGGAATAGCGATGTTTGGAGAGACGAAATGATCGCCCAACGACTCTCGCGGGCCGATCCGAGAAAGGTCCGTTCCACGGCTCCACGAAAAGCATCAGCCGACAAGCTTCTCAGGTGGTTTCCGGTCAACCACTGAGCCACCGGATTCCAGACCGTCCGGCGCGCTTGGTCTCCTTGACCAAGCCAGGCGAGCCACTCGTCGGCAGTGCGATGGGTGAGGTCCGAAGGAAGCTGAAGCGCGCCTTCCCAGATCTGTTCCAACCAGGACACGAGTCGCCAGCGTTCGCGCCATGTTAATCCGTTGAAACGAAGAAGGCTCAACGCGACATGGAGAGGCCGAGGAAGAGGCGTGAACGGATAGGCCACCGTACGCCCACCGGGGAGCAGGAACTCCAGCGGGATATGCGTGAGAGGAGCAGAGCTGACTCGGGACGGAAGCGAACGCCAGAGGGCCCACGTGGCGTGATGGGTTTTTGAAACCGCCAGCGGCAAGGATTCCGACCCTGCACCCGACTCGATTACATTGCCTCCAAGGGTGGAGCGTCGCTCAAGTAGGGTGACTCGAGTGCCACCCGAGGCCAGGCGATAGGCGGCTGTCAGGCCGGCAAACCCCCCGCCCAGCACGATGATCGATTGGGAAGTTGGACGACTCACGAGAATCGAGAGTGGAGCCACACTCCGGCTGCCACGATCAGTCGATGTGCGGTCGAAAGGCGTGCGCGCGGACCGAAGGGATGATGGTCGGCACGTTCAACACGTTGCAGGATTCTGAAATACACAGCGCGCATGATTTCTGCGACCGTGAGCGCGCGCCGATCCTTGGCGGCCAAGGATTCCAGTGCTGCAGCCGCTTTCTTGTAGTATTCGTGTGCCCTTGCGGCTTCGAAGCGGATGAGTTCTCGCAAGCCGGGATTGTCCTCCTGGCGCCGGAGAAGCTCGGCGGAACAGTCGAACTTTTCCATGTCTTCTTCAGGTACATACACGCGGCCTTGGGTTGCGTCGGTGCCAAGGTCGCGTAGAATGTTGGTAAGCTGAAACGCCATGCCAAGGTCGACCGCATAGTCTTGTGCGCGTGCCGAGGTGATGCCAAACACATGGAGGCAGATCAGTCCCACCACGGACGCAACCCGATAGCAGTAGAGTGAGAGGTCACGAAATGTCTTATAGCTCGTCAACGTCAGGTCCATCTCGACCCCTTTAATCAATTCTTCGAAATACGCCTGCGGGATGGAGAGACGTCGAGCATGCTCGGCCAGGCTGATCGTGACGGGGAGAGTGGGAGTGCCGTGATAGGCCGCCTCAAGCTCTGCCCGCCATCGGCGCAGTTCCTCCTGAGGATTGTTACCGGGTGGGGGCTCATCGACGGCGCTGTCCACCTGCTTGCAGAAGGCATAGACCGTGTACATTGCTTGCCGGCGGATACGAGGCAGGAAGAGGAATGAGTAGTAGAAATTGCTTCCGCTCTTTTTGGTGAAGGCCGTGCAATAGGCTTGGGCTTCTGCAGAGGTCATTGTCTCTTCGGATCCGTCATACGGTGGGCCAGAGTCGCTCGTGTAATTCAGACAGGCGGACTTGGCTGAGGCTGTGGGCGACAGCATGCGCTTCATGAAGATCCTGCACAGTATGGGTATTGGCGACGGCGAGCACCTTCATGCCGGCGGCCTTGCCGGCCCGAATGCCCGGAATCGAATCTTCGATGACCAAGCAGGCTCCAGGGGAAATTTCCAGACCCCGATGAGGTCGATTCAGCCCCTGCAGAGCATGAAGGAAAGGTTGCGGATCCGGTTTGCCCCGTGTCACGTCCTCCGCGCTCGTGATGTGTGAGAATTGTTTTCGCAATCCGGCTTGTTCAAGGATCAATTCGATCTCGCGGCGGAGGGCGCCCGACGCAATCGCTAATGGGTGAGAAGCAGCGGCCTCCTGCACGAACTCGCGGACGCCGGGAAATATGATCAGATCCTCCCGAATCGAATCCAGGTAGGCCTGAGCTTTCCGCGCCATCAATCGGGCGATGACAGCGGGATTACTGGGTTGACCGTGTGTCTCCAGAGCGGCGATGAAACAACCCCGGTCATCATAACCCAGATAGTTCGCATAATAATCAGATTCGCTCAGTGTGATACCGACTTCCGCCAGCGTCCGACGAAATCCTAAAAAGTGCAACGGCTCGGTATCTGCAATCACACCGTCGAAGTCGAAGATCACCGCTGCCAGGTCATTCATAATCATCGACAAGCTATAATGCAGGTGTAGGGTCGGCGAAGTATAACATAGCGCAGAAGCAGCGATGCTGTGATGGTTCCGAGAGAGGAAAGAGAATCGGGCCGCGAGGGTCAGAACTTCAACCGAAGACGCTTTTCCGGCACCCACCCTTTGGTGCCCTCGTCAGTCCGTACCGAATAGACCCAGCCGTTTCCTTGGAATTCTCCGTCTAAGACAGTGAGCGTTACACCCGGTTTTACTATTGGGCCGGGTTTCGCACCCGAGGAATCCATGAAGAGCGGGATACCTTCACCCGGTGCTGTCGGGTCTACCGTGACGGTGACTTTCTGCCCTTCGGCAAATATGGGAATAGCCGCGGTTGCTGGCGGTGTAGTCGGCCCTGGTATTGCAGCCGGCGACGTCATTGCCGGAGCGGCCGGTGCGGGAGCCGCAACAGTCGGCGCTTGTTCTAGGGCCGGGGACGGAACTGTTGCCGGAGCTGGAACGGGAGCGGCGCTCGCAGGAGGCTGTGGCTTCGGAGACATTGCTCGTGGGGGCGGTCCCGGCACGGGAGCGTTCTCTCCCAAGATGGGATTCAACAATTCCGTCAGCATCTCCGGTTCCATGGCGACATAGGCGATTCCGCCGACAAGGATGAGCAACAACAGCCACATGATCGGTCGTCCTCCACCGGATTTCTTGCCCGGTTTCTTCGGAGACATCGGACGTGTGGTCGTCGTTTGTTCGAGTTCCTCTTCGGTGAACTCCAAGTCCGGTTCCGGCTGGCGAGCGAAGAGGAGGTTCCATTCAAAAGGAACTCCGGGCATAGTCAGGTAATCTGTGAAGGCCGCCATCGCACACCTCCCTGCTGAGCGCACGGGTCAGGATCCAGGCTATGGTAAATCTGGGGAAGTACTTATCACCATCCTCCGATGGTGTCAATTTCGTTCGGAATTTTGCCGACGGTCTGAACGTCGCCGAGAGTCAACAGGCCTGAACCTGAATGCAGGAGAGGACTTGTTTTTCCCGGCTCCCTGAACGGAACACGGTCAGGCCCTTGCACCCGAGTTGATAGGCCAACCGGAAGGCTGCTGCGACGTCCGCGTGAGTGGAGGTCGCCGGCAAGTTGATGGTTTTTGACACGCCACTGTCGCTGTATCGTTGGAACACGGCCTGCATGCGAACGTGGTGTTCGGGAGCCACATCATGCGCGGTGACGAAGAGCCGGCGAAGCTCCAGCGGAATCTGGGTCAGATGTTGAATGGATTCATGGGCCGCCACATCGCGTTCAAGTTTCGCAAGATCGAGACCGAGGGCGCGTGCACGGCGAACAAACATCGGGTGCAGGCTGGTGAGCCGAACGTCCTCCATGACGGTGCGAACGACTCGCACGCCATACAGCGGCTCAATGCCGGGCGAGCAATCGGCGATGATGCTGATGGTGCCCGTGGGAGCGATTGTCGTGACGGTGGCGTTGCGTCGGCGCTGGCCCATGGCACTGAGTCCGCTGGCCCGATAGGCCGGGAAAGTCCCGCGTGCGGCAGCGAGATGGGCGGAGGCCTCATGTGCGCGAGCTTGAACAAATTTCATCAACGACTCCGCGGTCGCCAGCGCTTCCGGGCCGTCGTACCGAATGTTCAAGGCGATCAAAAGGTCGGCGAATCCCATGATGCCGAGTCCGATTTTTCTCGTCCGCTTTGTCGCTGCAGCGATCTGGGGGAGCGGGTAGTGGTTTCGGTCGATAACATTGTCCAAGAAGCGGATGGTGAGAGGAATCACCGCAGCCAGCCTTGCATAGTCGATCGCGGGGCGAGTTCTCGAATGAGAAACGAATCGGGCGACATTGATCGATCCGAGCGTGCAGGATTCATAGGCCAACAACGGTTGCTCGCCGCAGGGGTTGGTCGATTCGATCATGCCGAGTTGCGGCGTAGGATTGGCACGGTTGACCGTGTCGAGAAAGATCATGCCCGGCTCACCCGTGGCCCAGGCCGCTTCGACGAGACCGTCAAAGATCATGCGAGCCGGCACGCGCCGAACGGTTGAGCCGTCATGAGGGTTGATCAGCGCATAGCTGCGGTCACGATCGACGGCCTGCATGAACTCATCGGTAATCCCAACGGAGAGGTTGAAATTCGTCATCTCGTTCAAATTCTGTTTGACCCCGATGAACTCCTGAATGTCCGGATGGTCCACCCGCAGCACGCCCATGTTTGCACCACGTCTCGTGCCACCTTGCTTGATGACGTCAGTGGCCATATTGAAAATCCGCATGAACGAGACAGGACCTGAAGCGACTCCACTGGTCGAGGCCACGCGATCGTCCTTGGGGCGGAGGTGACTGAACGAAAAGCCGGTCCCGCCTCCCGATTGATGAATCAGGGCCTGGGATTTGACGGCCTCGAAAATCGAGTCTAAAGAGTCTTCGACAGGAAGAACGAAGCACGCAGAGAGTTGTTGCAGCCGCCGCCCGGCGTTCATGAGGGTCGGCGAGTTGGGGAGAAACTCGAGTCGGGCCATGATTTCATAGAATCGTCGGGCTGCGTGAGGGAGCCGTGTGCGCGCCGGGTAGAGTCGTTCGGCCAGCGCGATGTCCGAAGCGGTTCGCCACAGCAACTGTGCCGGCTTTTCGATGATTGCGCCAGTCGGAGATTTGGCCAAATATCGCCGACGGAGGACGGTTAACGCGTTGGCGGAAAGCCGGAGAGACGGAGTCTTCGGGGGACGGCCTGTGCCGGACGTGCCTGATCGAGGCATGGTTGTCATTATACCCGTATACCGAGGACCATGGAACAGAGCCACAGTGGATGTCCACGCTGGATCGCTTGCTTCCCCGAGGGCATATTCGGCAGAATGCAGCTCCCACTGGCTGACTCCGATGAAGTCCTACCGAGAAGAACTCTGGTTTGACACGAAGACACGGCGCGCGTTCGTGAATATCACCTCTCAGGTCGAAGCCGTCGTCAAGAAGAGCGGTGTCATGGAAGGGATCGTTCTGGTCAATGCCATGCACATTACGGCAAGCGTGTACATCAATGATGACGAGCCAGGACTTTTGCATGACTACGAGCGGTTTCTCGAAGCGATGGCTCCGCAGGCCGCCACCTATCGCCACAACGAGACCGGCGAGGACAACGCCGACGCGCACATCAAACGTCAATTGATGGGGCGAGAAGTCGTGGTGGCGATTACGAAGGGCCGGTTGGATTTCGGGCCGTGGGAGCAAATCTTCTACGGAGAGTTCGATGGGCGCAGACGGAAGCGGGTACTGGTCAAGGTGATCGGCGAATGACGAATGGCCGACGAAGAAGATCGCCATTGAGAAATAAACCCATCTGGTGCTTGCTCCTCGGACAAAAGTTTGGCAACATGGTGTTTAGACACAGACCGGTTCGTGTATTGCGTTGCCGGTTTTGTGGGAGCGTAACATGCTGAGTTGGTCACGTCCTGATCCCCTCACGCGAGACTTGATTCATCTGATCAATGCGCGGCGCCATGACCATGGTGATACCGGTGCGGCGATCGACACGCTCCAGGCGTTTCTCGAACAGGGGCGTGAACACGATCTGCTGACGGTGCTTGCCGCGCTTGATGAGGACATGGCGGAGTGGCTCTTCGATCTGCTGGCCGAGTCTGCGTGCACGGTACTCCTGGACGAGGAAGCCGACGAGAAGCCGCTGTATGCTGTCATGGCGGCGCTAGCTCTTCCTCTTCAAGCCAATCTAGCCCATCCTTTGAAGCTCAGGATCGACCCGGTCGCTACAGCGAATCTGCTCCACCGCGCGCTCCGTCTGCCAGCCGGGACTGTGGTGCGGGTGGAATCGCGATTGCTGACTGATGCGACACTGGAGCCATTGACGCTCCAATCGCTCAATGAACACGTGAATGCTGTGGCTGACTCTCAGCGGGCGCAGGCCATCGCTGCTCGACTCTATCCGCCCGTCGAAAACACGGCCTTCCTGTTGTTTGAGCTCATCGGCGCCCCGGATGCCGGGTTGCCGGATTCGTTGGAGGATCGGCACCGTCGAGCGTTGTCGGAAGGCCTCGTCGAGCAATGTCCGGAATTGGCGTTTGCTCCGGATACGGTCGAGGCTCCAGTGTATGCCGCCTATGCGTTGTTTGATGCGCAAAATGCGGTTCGACTTCATCGGTTGGCCGATGAAACGGCGGCCGTATGGCGGGACTTGGATCCTTTGGTGCGGGCTCGCACGATCGTGCATCTTCACACCCAGTGTGGAAACGGCGTCTATATGCCGGTCTGGACGGACCTGTTCGACCCTGAATTGCCCGAAGAGCATGGTCCCGTGTGGACGTCGCCCGATGTGTGGGTCTTTACCGCCGATCTGCCCATCGAATGGCCGGGTGAAATGCTGACCAATCGTTTACTGGCTGAAGGCTGTACTCGATTCGAAAATCACATCGTCGAGACCCCCGAGAATTAGCGCTTCTTATTCTGACCAGCAACGTGTGCTTGTGCAGACCTACTCCGCTCTCCTTTCCTGGGCGCGAAAACCGGACATTTCATCGATTTTTGTGCCGGCTTGGCCTATGCTGACATGATTGCAGAGGAGGAAGGCGGGTGGCGCAGCAGGGATCGTCTGGCGGAATATACCTATGGCTAGTGACGACGCTTGCGCTGGGTCTTGTCTGGGGTATCATCGTCACAAGTTTTCCTTCACAGCAGGAATTCACGGCCATTGAGGCTTCTCGTGCCGTAGCGGCGTCGCCGACACCGCCGGCAGCAGTGCCGAGCCTTGATTTGAGCATTCCGACATCACCCCCTCTCCCGGTGCAGGATCAGTCGGCTGCCCAACAGGATTCTGTATTAGCTGAAGGTTCCCATGCGGACATCCCCGCGGAAACGGCTCTCTCTCCTCGATCTCGGCAAGTCGTCAAACTGAAGTGCGAAGCCGAAATGGAACAGTTCTGCCCCGCTTCGTCCGATGGTCCCGCGCGTCGTCAATGCATTGAGCAGCGCATGCACCAACTCGCCCCCCCATGCCAACATCTGATACGGGAACGATTCGTCAAATGGAGAGAAGAGCGGACGAGGATGATGGCAGCCTGTCAGGAAGACATGCGACGATATTGCGCCTCGATGACACCCGGCTCAGGCAATATTGTACGGTGCCTTCAAGAACATGCGCAGAATGTATCGGAAAGTTGCTATCAAACTCTGCCGAAGGGCACGGTGTACTTCAAACACTAGTCCCCATCCGCTACCGAGACGGGGTTTTTGAAGAGGGCGTGAGGAAAAACGACAGTGTGACGCCCGCCACCTCGATCTGGTCACCGTTTTTGAGTTCCTGCTGCGTGACGACCTCCCTCCCGTTGACTAGAAGTTTCTTGGTCCTCTGTACTGGGCTAATCGAGTACTGGGGCCCTCGGCGAGTGATGCGCGCGGCAGCCTTGGGCGTGAACCATCCAGTCAGGCGAATCGCTGCATCCTCTTGCGATCCGATCAGTGTGACCTGTGTGGCCAGCGTGTATTCCATCTGATCGGTTTTCCCCGACGTTACCAGGAGACGTGCGGCCGGAGCCGCGAGTGTCTGAAGTTGACCGCCGCCTGCGAGGACCATCGTCTTGTCCATATCCACTGATGCGGTCGTGGGAGTAGTTTCGGCTGGACCGATGTCTTGAAAGATCAGATGATGTTGGCCGATCGAGATGATATCGCCGTCTCGAAGCTGATGTCGGTCGATCCGTTTCTCATTGACGGACGTGCCATTCGTGCTCTTCAAATCTTCAATGAAAAAGACCGACTGTACCTTGATGATCCGTGCGTGGTGGCTTGAGATACTCTGGTCGTCGATCGTGAGATCGTTATCGGTTTTGCGTCCAATGGCAAAGCAGTCTGTCCCGAGGTCGATCATCCTCGATGCTTGGCCGTGCAATTTGACGAATAGTTTCGCATGTGCGGTGGCAGTGTCCGGCATAAGTGATCCCTCCTTTTCCAGTGTCAGCTCACATGGTTACAAGAATCGTGTACGAAATCGCTCCCACAACCCCTGATGGTCGCCTTGTTGGATGGTAACGACAAGTACCGTGGTGTTATCGTCCCCGCCGGCTTGATTCGCCATCGCGATCAATCGATCGGCCTTCGACTCCACGTTGTGCTCTTCACGGAGCGCCTCGAGAATCTCCGGTGTTCGGACGCCTCGGGTAAGTCCGTCGGAGCAAAGCAACAGAACATCGCCCGACATCACCGCCAATTCGCCGAGTTCGATCTCCACGGCGCTTTCGACCCCGAGCGCTCTCGTCACAATGTTCCTGCGCGATGAGCGCTCTGCTTCTTCTTCGGTCAGAAGCCCGTTCAGGACCTGCTCGGCCACCCATGAGTGATCCTTCGTCAACGCATGTAGGGTGTTGCTTCGAACAAGGTAAAGCCGGCTATCTCCAACGTGGGCAATGGAGAGAATCTCGCTGCCGAAATGTGCGGCCACGACGGTGGTGCCCATGCCGACGCAATCCGGCCGCGCCCAGGACTCTTGATGAATCCTCTGATTCGCGAGCCTGATGGCGCTGGCGAGCCGATTCGTGGTGGGCGAAACGGTGGCGTCGTATGGACCGATGAACGGCAGATCGGATTGAAGAGCCGTATCCGCCATATAGGCTTGAATGGCGTCGACCGCGAGGGTGCTGGCGACCTCTCCCGCATTTTCTCCGCCCATTCCATCGCAGACCACGTAGAGACCAAGATCGTGATTTGCGCAGAAACGATCCTCGTTGCGATGGCGCTTGAGTCCGATGTCCGTCTTCCCGCAATGGAGGATCTCGATGGCCATGAGGGGCCTTTCTCATGCGGCGAGGCTGTGAAGGCACGCGCGAAGATCCTGGGCGAATTCTCCCGCGCGACGGTATCGTTGAGGCAACTCTTTTTGTAGCGCTCGATCGAGAATCTCCTGCACCATTGGTGAAAGATCCTTTCGAAACGAGGAAATCGCAGGATGAGGGTTATGGGTGATCGTGAAGAGCAAAGCCGACAAGTTGTCGGCAGTGAACGGCGGCTGTCCTGCAAGAAGCTCGAACAGGACGATTCCCAGGGAGAAGATGTCGGAGCGTCCGTCGACTTTCCTGCCGGCAATCTGCTCCGGCGACATATAGGTCGGCGTGCCGAGCACGATGTCTGTTTGAGTCTTGTTGTTGGAGGCCATTTTGGCGATGCCAAAATCCATCACCTTCACGGTCTGATCTTTGGTGATCATGATGTTGGCTGGCTTGATGTCTCGGTGGACGACGCCCTGTTGATGGGCATAGTCGAGGGCATCGGCGACGGTTGCGAGCGTTGAAAGGACGTCTTTCTGCGAAAGCAGTTTGGGTATCCGGGCATATTGTTTGAGGGGAGTCCCCTCAAGCAGTTCCATCGCGATGAAGCCCAAGTTCTGTTCTTCACCGGCGTCATAGATTGTGACGATGTTGGGATGGGACATGCGTCCGGTCGATTCGGCTTCGCGGAAAAAGCGGGCTTTGAAATCCTCAAGTTTCTCGTCGTCATCGATCTCGTCGAGTCTCATGGTCTTGATCGCGACGAATCGTTGGATCTTGGGATCTTTCCCAAGGTAGACGACTCCCATCGCGCCGCGCCCGAGTTCCTTCAGCACCTTGTATCGTCCGAGCATGACCGGAGTCTGACCGTTGGTGGCCAGCGAGACCGGCTTGCTCGTCGGATCGGACCGTTTGGTCGAAACCTCTTCCGACTCAGCCAATTGTTCCTCGGCCGGAACGAGTTTGCGGGACTGGGCGCGGGTAGACCAGACTGCCCGCAGAGCATCGAGATGAAACACCCATGCCAGTGTGAACCAGCCGCCGGTAATCACAAGTCCGATCGCATAGCCCCATGCATATCGTGCGTTACCGATCTGTTCCACAAAGGGGAGCCCTACGGTTTTCAACGCTTTGTTGGTGAAGAGGAGGGTCAGAAGGGCTGTGAGTGGGAGGACGAGATTGCGGAACAATCCCATTCCCCGGCCATTATCCGGGATCTCCCGGAAGGCTGCGGCAGCCATCATCCAGAGAAGGACGAGGGCCAGACCATCGGCTGCCAACCGGACGACGTTGGGTCCGCTCAATCGCAGCGAGACGATCGACAGCGACTGAACAACCGAGAGGCTGCTGAGAAGAGGCCCGGCGATGAGCGCCGCCAGGATGGCAAAACTGTACGAGCCGATCCAATTCCAACGTGTCGACATGATCGAGATCTGGCTTCCAATGGATGTGTCAAAGTCTAGCGGATGGGAGCGGAGAGTCAACGATTAGGCGAAAACGTGCGGAATCTCTGTGCCTCATTCAGAAGCAAGCCGCAACGGACATTACAACCGCGCCGCCGCTTCCTTCAGGGGAGCGAGCAACCGCTCTGGAACTTTCAGGCTTCCACGTCCGGTCCCTACCTCGATGTCGGGCTTTGTCAGTCCGTGGAAGTCGCTTCCTCCGGTGACCAATAGGTCGAACCGTTTGGCAAGATCGAGAAACCTCGCGGTCTGCTGTTTTGTGTGGGTGCTGTAGTGAACTTCGATGCCGCCAAGCCCCTTGTCCTTGAGGCCGCGGACGAACGCCGGTAACGCGTCATCCGATTCTTTCACCCAGATCGGATGGGCCAAAACCGCCACACCATGTGCCTCCCTGATCCAACTGATCGCTTCACTCGGGGTCGGCAACTCGCGCGCCACATACCCTGGTCGTCCTTCGGCAAGGTAGCGGTCGAAAGCTTCCTTGGCAGAGCTCACGTATCCCTTCTCCATCAGGATCCGTGCGATATGGGGCCGACCGACGGATTCAGTCCCTGCCAGGGCTTTGACTTCGTCGTAGGTGAGCTCGAGCCCCAATGCCCGGAGCTGTTCAATAATGAGCGGGTTGCGGCGATGCCGACTGGCGCGCAGCGAGGCCAAGCGTTGTTCGAGCATCTCATCCCGCCAGTTCAGGCCATAGCCCAAGATATGGAGTTCGCCTTTGCCGTCAAAGGAGCTGATTTCCACGCCGGGGAGCACCTCGATTCCGAGTCGAGCGCCAGCCGCGATCGCTTCAGGAAGACCATCCATGATGTCGTGATCGGTGATGGCAAGTGCCGTGACGCCGGCTTTCTGAGCGAGAGCCAGAACATCGGCTGGGTTCAGGCTCCCGTCAGAGTGCGTGGTATGGAGATGGAGGTCAATGCGGCTCATGAGACCGCTCTGGAAGGCCGGATTTTTTCGCGACGAGTTGCGCAGTGAAGGCAGGAACAAGACCGGAACCGCCGTCGTGCTCCCCTTCGTCGTAGGAAAGGACGCGGAGTTCCGACGTGAGCCGGAGGAGTTCGTTCTGCGCCAAGCAAAACTCCCATCGCCGAGGATGGTGATGGCGGAAGTAATTTTCGATGGTAAACGTTTCATAGATCAAGACGCCATTCGGTCTCAGCGCCTCGATCAACCACGGGAAGAGTGGGCGATGGAGATAGAAAAACACCAAGATCACATCATAGGTATTCCTGGGAAATTCCGGTCGGTCGTCGCTGGTCCGCTCCAGATCGACCCTCTGCACGCTCAAGTTCGGAAGGTTCCGTTGTTTGGCCGTTGCTGCGAGCTCGGCCAGCCGCTCTTCATCGCGGTCGAGCGCATCGAGCTGAAAGCCATGTGAAGCCAAATAGAGAGCATTGCGCCCGGAGCCTGCCGCGACGTCGAGCACGCGACCCTTCGGCAACCGGTGCAGTTGCTGGGTGAGGAATCTGGCCGGTGCCGTCTCCACGGA
>Ga0335070_10004851_pt1 | contig 15763 bp, 10 predicted proteins | sample Lox_Sample_13_FD_206722 | JGI IMG/M metagenome (GOLD analysis project Ga0335070, IMG submission 206722) | Soil microbial communities from Loxahatchee National Wildlife Refuge, Florida, United States - Lox_Sample_1.3 | ecosystem: Environmental > Terrestrial > Soil > Wetlands | place: USA... | reverse complement strand
CGCCGTTTATTTTCATATCCCGTCTTACCATAATGCCGCCGATCCGCACCAGGTTGTCAACCGCAGCATCGAGAATCTGTTCAGGCAGGCGATAGTTGGGGATGTACCGCACTGCCCCGCCGAGCTTTGGATTGGTGTCGAATATCGTCACATCGTAGCCCCTCTTTGAGAGCTCCCACGCGCACATCAATCCACCGGGTCCGCCGCCCACTACGGCAACCTTCTGTTTATCTTTCTTGATTCCCAGCGGTGGTTTCTCGGCCAGGTAAGGAGTGTAGGAATCTGACAAAAATTTCTTGAGAAGCCGCCGCTTGATTGACCCGCCCTGGGTCTTGTAGTTGCATTCCCGCTCACAGATCCCGCAGACATAACCGCACACGGTGAAAAGTGGGTTGCGGTCGTAAAGAAAATCTCCGATTTGAATGATGCCTTCACGGGCTTTCTCCGGATCGTTGGGCAGGAGAGAGATCATCACGTTCGATCGCTGAATGGATTCCTTGATGGGGCATTTCACCTGACACGGCGGCAGCACCTGCATGACGGCAGCTTCCGCCTGCGCCTCCTCGTCATTGCGCAGTTTCCACATAATTAATCCTCCTTTTTTGAATCGACGCATGGATTCCGGTGTTGGATATCGTGCAGATAATCTGTTCGCAGAAAATCAGACAAGGACTTTGCATCCGGGACTCACCTTCTCTGTCGCGAGACTGTTCTTCCGGACTTTGCCAAAGCTTCACGCCGCGAATCTAGGATTCGCCAGCCTGTTTTCTAATGTTACCCACGTGTAAAAAAATAGGCAAGAAAAATTTTGGAAAGCGACCGATGGAGATCTTTGAGGGAGTCGCTAAAGGTTGACTGCTTTAGAAATAGAGATCTCGTTCCCCTTTGCAGACACGTTCGAGCCGCCTCTCTGTCTCGGCTCTGGCCTTTGGATTGGGTATCTGTTCCAGGTGGGAAGCAATGGTTTTCTCTCCCTCTTCCCTGGTAGCGGGGGATGCATAGTCAAGCAGATATTCTTTAAAAGTCAGAATGGCGTTAGGCTGACAGACATTCTGGATCTGTCCGGTCTTCGCGAGGCGCATGAATCGGTCACCAGTCCTGCCTTGCCGGTAGCAGGCTGTACAGAAACTGGGCAGATAACCCTGTTCACACGTGACGCGCAGCATCTCGTCTGCACTTCGATGATCTTCGATCTGGAACTGTCCCTGAGGCGCTTCTGCTATGTCTTTGTGATAACCGCCTACGCCCGTGCATGAGCCGGCGCTTACCTGTGATATGCCCAGTTGGATTACCTCATCCCGAAAACCGGGCTTCTCCCTGGTCGAAAGGAGCATGCCTGTATACGGTATCGCCAGCCTGATGATAGCAACGACTTTTTTGAATTTGTCATCGGTGACGATGTGGGGGAATGCGTCGATGTTGACACCTTCCGCCGGTCTCAGACGGGGGACGGACACGGTGTGCGGGCCTACGCCGAAGCGCTCCTCCAGGTGAAGCGCATGAAGGAGTGTTGAGATTACCTCAAACCTGTAGTCATAGAGACCATAGAGGACGCCCAATCCCACGTCATCGATCCCGCCTTCCATGGCGCGGTCCATGGCGAGCGTATGGTAGTCGTAATCCTTCTTGGGGCCCGTGGGATGCATCTCCCTGTAAGTCTCCCGGTGATAGGTCTCCTGGAAAAGAATATAGGTGCCTATGCCAACTTCCTTGAGCTTGCGGTAGTTCTCAACAGTGGTTGCCGCTATGTTTACATTGACTCTGCGTATGCTCCCGGTCTTCTCCTTTACAGAATAGATAGTTTTTATGGTGTCGAGCACGTACTCGATGGGGCACTGTTTGGGGTCCTCACCTGCCTCCACGGCAAGCCGCTTATGTCCCATCTCTTCAAGCGCTGATACCTCCAGGCCGACTTCCTCTTGCGTGAGCCGGCGTCGCCTGATGGTTTCGCTCTTATTGCGGTAGCCGCAGTAGAGACAGCCATTCACGCAGTAGTTGCTGATATAGAGCGGGGCGAAGAAGACCAGCCTCTTTCCGTAAATCTTTTCCTTAACTTCCCTGGCAGTCTGGAAAAGGGCCTGGAGCACGCCTGGATCATCACTCTGCAACAGGATGGCAGCCTCTTCGGGAGTCAGCCCTTGAGCGTTCCTGGCCTTGTCAATGACTTTCAGAGCGTCAGCCGGAGATGCTTTGCTGCCCTTCACGAGGAGATCTGCAATCAATCCTTCATCTATGAAATCGGCTGTCGCCGTGTCCTTGCTGGTCTTCATGTCACGTCCTCCGTTGTTGGTGCATCCATCCATGACCATAACCGGTTCCCACAGACCTCCCGGAAGAGGCGATAAGAGCCGAAATGCACGGAATGCATTGCGTCGTTCCCTCTTCATCGATGCAAATTTTGTTCGGATAAATCCTGTAAAGCTTCTTGTAGCCGACGGGTGTGATGTCAGGCATTACCACATTTGCTCCGCGCGCGAGGGCCATTTGGCGGCCTTCGGGATGTATGCTCCCAAGTGCAGTGGTTGCCGGCAAGTGTGTATTAGGTAGAACGATTCGTGCCACAGCCAGCACCTTGAGTGTAGTTGCCACGTCTCCTCCCTGTGCGCGCGCCAGAGGCGTATCACTATTAGGGATAAAGGGGCCTATGCCGGCCATCTCCACTTCCAGTTCTTGCATAAGCATGATGTCATCCGCCAGGGTTTCCGCATCCTGTCCGGGAAGCCCTACCATATTGCCGGAGCCAATCTGAAAACCAAGTTCTTTGAGCCACCGAAGCCGCTTGATTCTGTCTTGAAGGGTAGTACCGGGCCTTAAGCGCGAAAAAAGCTCGGGATCCGAGGTTTCATGCTTCAGGAGATAACGGTCCGCGCCTGCTTCTTTCATAAGGCGGTAATCACGTTTCGTTCTGTCTCCTACCGATACAGTGACTGCGACATCGTATCTTTCTTTCACTGCAGCGATTATTCGGGAAAGCTCTTTTGCAGTAAAGTGAGGATCTTCACCCGACTGGAGAACAATTGTCTTCAGGCCTGCAGCAGCGCCTTCTGCGGCCGTTTCGAGGATTTCGTCTGCTGTCATGCGGTATCGCACCAGCCTGCGGTTACCCCTTCTTAAACCGCAGTAAAGACAGTTCTTCACACAGTAATTTGAAAACTCTATTATGCCCCGCAGGTGGACCTCATCACCGAGACAACGCTCACGGATCTTGTCCGCATAGCTAAAGAGGAACTGCTCCTCACTGCTAGTCAGGAGGGCAACAACATCGTCGCGTGAAGGCCTTGCGCCTGTTTCAAGTCGCCCAAGAATTTCTTGTGTCGCAGTCACGTTTGTACAACCTCACAGAACTTCTAGCCCACGTATTTCCCTGCTATGTAGTTGCTCAAGTGCTCTATCAATGTTTCCTGCTCGGAGATGATCGACTTCACCACATCCCCGATGGACACAAGGCCGACAAACGATCCCTGCTCGAAAACCGGCAAGTGTCGAACGTGTTTCCCGGTCATGAGAACCATGCACTCCTCGACCGTATTCTCAGGCTTAAGAACGTACATCTCGGCAGCTGGCGTCATGATCTCCGCCACCGGGGTCTCTTGCGATTTTCCCTTGAGCATCACCTTCCTTGCATAATCTCTCTCGGTGATAATGCCTGCCACCTTGCCTTTGTCGTCGAGAACAACGAGAGCACCGATCTGCTTATCCGCCATCATTTTGAGCGCATCGTAGACAGTTGCTTTCGGTCCGACCGACCAGATATCTTTGCTCTTTGTTTTCAAAATCTCCTTCACTGTCTTCATCCCGTACCTCCTTAATGTGCGTTTGATCTATCCTCCACCACATGGGCCTTATTTTCCTCACTCTCCATCAGCTGAACTACTTCCGGAAAGGGCTGTAGCGCTCTTTTCAGGATGCCGAGCACGTGCGCGATCAGCACGCCGTAATTGACGACCGGCACGTTCGCAGCCTGGGCCGTCATGAGGCGGTGAAGCATTTCTTTGCGGTTTATCATGCATGCGCCGCAGTGTATGATCAGCTTGTATGACGTTAATTCAGGAGGAAGCTCCAAACCGCTGACCCACGTGAAATCGAGCGGCCCACCCACCAACTGCCTGAGCCATCGAGGGATCTTTACAGTGCCTATATCGTCCTCGACCCGGTGATGCGTGCATGCTTCAGCGACAAGGACCTTGTCTCCAGGAACAAGATTTTCAATCGCCATCGCACCTTGCGCGAGAGCCTGCAGGTTACCTTTATATCTCGCGAACAGGATTGAGAAGGATGTCATGAGGACGTCTTTGGGTGTATCCGCGGCCACCTTTAAGAATGCCTGTGAATCGGTTACCACCAGTTTTGGTTTTTCCTTCAGCTTCTCCAATGCCGCTTTCAGTTCCCGTTCTTTGACCACGAGGGTCATAGCATCGTTGTCCAGTATATCCCTGATCGTTTGTACCTGGGGCAGGATCAAGCGGCCCTTCGGTGCTGCGAGGTCGATTGGTACCACCAGAACGACAACATCTGAGGGTGTAATCAGGTCGCCGAGAATAGTCGGGTGCGTCCAGTCTTTCGGGGCCCTCTCAATGAGGGCCATCTTCAGCCGGTCTATGCCTGTTCGCGCGAGGGCGCTGACAGGTATGACGGGTATATTCAGCTTTGCGGCCAGAGCATCAGGTTGCACGTGGGTATGCACGTCTATCTTGTTGAGTGCGCCTACTACCGGTACCCCGCTCTGACGCGCCTTGGCTACTATATCCTCCTCGTACGAACCCGCGCCTTGCAGAGGATCGATCACCAGCAGGAGAAGGTCGGTTTTTGCCATGACCGCGAGAGTCTTCTTGATGCGCAACGCGCCAAGATCACCCGTGTCGTCTATTCCGGCAGTATCTATCAGAACCACCGGGCCCAAGGGTAGGATTTCCATGGATTTGTAAACGGGGTCCGTGGTAGTGCCAGGTACCTCAGAGACAATGGCGACGTTCTGGTTGGTCAGTGCATTGATGAGGCTCGATTTTCCTGCATTGCGTCTACCGAAAAGAGCTATGTGGAGCCTGCTGCCACGGGGTGTTTCGTTAAGCGTCTGATCCGCCATTCGTTACCCCCGTTGCTTTGCGCTTTAATCTGCGTGCTCCGGCTACGCCGGGTCTCGTCAATTCAGCGGCTGAAAAGATTATATTCAATTCCTCTTCCGTAAAAAGGCCGGCGTCGAGCGCTGCCTGCCTGACGCTTTTATTCGAAGCCTCTGCCTCCTTTGACAGCTCTGCTGCCCTTTCGTAGCCGATGTAAGGTGTCAACGCCGTTGCCAGGCAGAGACTCTCTTCCAGCCAGCGACGGCATCTCTCTTCGTCGGCTTCAATGGAGTCGATGCAGAGAGTACGGAAGAGGAACGCCGCCCTGGTGAGCATCTTGAGTCCTGTCAGAAGGTTGAAGGCAACCAGAGGGAGAAACGCATTGAGCTCCAGCTGGCCGCTTGCCGCGGCCATGGCCACTGTCTGATCAAAAGAAATAACCTGAAAGGCTACCTGCGTTATCATCTCGGGTATGACCGGATTGACCTTGCCCGGCATAATAGAGGAGCCCGCCTGCAGGCGCGGCAGCTTCAGCTCACCAAGTCCGCCGCGAGGTCCTGAAGAGAGGAGACGCAAGTCGCCCGCGATCTTCGCCAGATTTACCGCTGCTGCTTTTACGAGCCCCGAGACTTCCACGAACACGTCGGCGTTCTGCGTGGGGTCTACACTATTCTCCGCGCGCGCCACCCCAAGACCTGTGATGGACTGCAGTTCTTCGATGGCTGCATAGATATACGTTCTTTCTGCGTTGAGTCCTGTCCCGACTGCTGTGCCGCCCAGGTTGACCTGGCGCAGCCGTTCTTCCACCTTGAAGAGACGCCACCGGTCGCGCGCCACTGCTTCGGCCCAGGCAGCGAATTCCTGACCCAGGGAGAGCGGCACCGCATCCTGCATCTCCGTGCGCCCGAGCTTCAGGATATGGGCGAAGGCAGCCTCCTTTGCCTGAAGGCTCCCCTGTAGGGATGCCATCTCACGGCTCAATTCCAGAACGAGCCGAATAGCTGCCACCCTGAGTGCCGTCGGATAGACATCATTGGTTGACTGTGAAAGATTGACATGGGCCAGTGGATTGACCAGGTGGTAATCGCCCTTTGTCCCACCCAGCAACTCGATTGCACGGTTTGCGAGCACTTCGTTCATGTTCATGTTGAGCGACGTCCCTGCCCCGCCCTGGAATGCGTCTGTAGGGAACTGGTCCATCAGCTTGCCGTCAGCCACCTCTGCGGCTACGCTCACGATGGCTGACCCTATCTCCTCAGACAGCAGATTGGCGCGCATGTTGGCCAGCGCACAGGCACGCTTGACGTCTGCCAGGGCCCGCACGAGTTCCTCGGGTGCTCTGAAACCTGAAACTGGAAAGTTACGGAGAGACCTTACGGTATGACCGCCGTAGAATGCCTCTTCGGGCACCTCGACCTTTCCCAAGAAATCTTCTTCGACCCGGTACTCCATCTTTGCTGTTCAAGGCTGTGTCACACGGGGTCCGGCGTGCATAAGACATCCGTCCCCCGTGCCCAGCTCGTCAAATTCCCCTCAGTAGGTCTTGCTCCTCGGGGTATACTTCGTGTGGAGGAGCTTGTGGGACTTGTGGCCCAGAGGCTCGCCCAGGAAGTCCTCGTATATTTTCTTGATCGCAGGATTCTCATGCGATTTACGGTGCTTCAGTGCTCGGTCCTCTCCATAAAGAGCCTCTGCACGAAGCTTTCTTTTTTCATTACTTACAGGAATTGGTTGACCTCCGCCGCCGACGCATCCTCCTGGGCAGGCCATTATTTCGATGAAGTGGTACGCTTTTTCTCCTTTTTTCACGCTCTCCAGCAGCATCCTTGCATTACCCAGCCCGTGTGCAACGGCCACTCTGACGTCGCCGACGCCCTCGATGGGAATAACTGCCTCTTTGAGACCGTCGAGCCCGCGGACTTGCACGAAATCGAGGTTCTCCAGGGTTTTGCCTGTAAGCACCTCGTAAGCTGTCCGCAGCGCCGCTTCCATAACACCGCCGGTTGCGCCGAAGATGGTGGCTGCGCCCGTGTACTCTCCAAGAGGACTGTCATACGTTTCGTCGGGCAGATTGCGAAAATCGATGCCCGCCTCACGAATCATCGCTGCCAGTTCCCTTGTTGTCAGCACATAGTCGACGTCCGGGTAGCCGCTGCTGGCCATCTCAGACCTTCCACATTCAAACTTTTTCGCTGTGCAGGGCATGACCGAAACAACGACAATCTTGGACGGATCAATCTTTTCTCTTTCCGCAAAATAGGTTTTTGTGAGCGCTCCGAGCATCTGGTGCGGTGACTTGCACGTAGAGAGATTGGGAAGAAACTCGGGATAGAAATGTTCGGCAAATTTGATCCATCCGGGGGAGCAGCTGGTGATCATGGGGAGTACGCCGCCCTCCTTGACCCTCTTTATCAGTTCATTCCCCTCTTCGATAATAGTTAAGTCGGCAGTAAAGTTGGTGTCGAAGACGCGGTCGAAGCCCAATCTGCGCGCAGCAGCCAACATCTTGCCTGTCACCAGGGTTCCGGGAGGATAACCGAATTCCTCTCCCAGCGCTGCACGGACTGCGGGCGCATCCTGGATGACTACAAACTTGTCAGGATCGGAGAGCGCTTTCCACACGCCTTCTATATGCGATTTTTCAGTGATCGCGCCAACGGGACAAACAACAGAGCACTGTCCGCAGAAGGCGCAGACTGCCTCATTGAGGCTTGCGCGGAATGCTGGTTCCACCCTGCTTTCGAACCCCCGGCCCTGCACGAAGAGAGCACCTACCTTCTGCTGCTCCTGGCAGACCGTGACGCACCGGCGGCACAGGATACATTTGTTGGGATCGCGTCGCAGTGAAGGGGAGGCGTCATCGATTTCCCCTCCGCTCTTCTCGCCCGGGAACGTTACTTCTCTGACGCCAAGCTCCTCTGCAACTTTTTGCAGTTCGCAATTGAGATTCCGTGCGCACGTGAGACAGTCGAACGGATGATCCGAGACAAGCATCTCTACGGCGAATTTCCGCGCTTTTCTCACCCTTTCGCTGTTGGTCGTTACTACCATACCCTCAGCCGCAGGAAGCGTGCACGATGCCTGCAGATTCTTGTTCCCCTGCACGTCGACCAGACACACACGGCAGGCGCCGATTGCCTGCACTTCGGCAAGAAAGCACAGAGTGGGTATATGCACACCCGCTGCCCTGGCAGCGTCGAGAACGGATGCGCCTTCTTTCACTTCTACTTTTCGTCCATCCACAGTCAGGTTTATCTTTTTTGTCGTTTTTGTCATGGGGCTACTCCTCTTCTCTCAAATAGCAGTGAAGGCACCTTCGTGCTTCCTCTACCGCCGTTTTGATGGGATACGCAAGCACCACCTCGTCAAAGCTCCTGTAGCGGGCCGATAAGGGAACCTGGGGCTGTTCTTCTCTTTTCCTCTCGGTCTGGTACGCCTCCATGTCGTAGGTCGGATTAAGTGTGAGGAGGCTTCGACGGAACGCGCTCTCAGTAACTCCATTGCCACCCAGGTAGCGGTCTATGGCCATAGCCGATTTTTTTCCATCGGCAATGGCTTCTACCACTGTGGCCGGTCCTCTGACAGTGTCACCCGCCGCAAAGATACCGGCGCGGGTTGTGGCCAGGGATTTATCGACCTGGAGAGTTCCGTTGTCGGCAGGGCGTACACCATCGCCATTCAAATAAGAGAGATCCGGCTTCTGTCCTATGGCCGCAATGACCATGTCAGCCGGGACAACAAATTCAGAGCCGGGTATTGCTTCCGGTCTGCGCCTTCCACTGCTGTCAAATTTGCCGAGAGCAGAACGCACGCATTCGATGCCTGTCACTTTTCCGTTCTCAGTGATAATACGTTTAGGTGAGACAAGTGTGTTGATGTGCACGCCTTCTTTGTGTGCCTCTTCGACCTCCTCGATGTATGCGGGCATATCTTCCTTTTCCCGGCGGTAGAGTATGGAAACATCTGATGCACCCAGCCTGAGTGCGGAACGCGCCGCGTCGATCGCGACGTTGCCTCCGCCGATTACCGCGACCTTTCCGCGGGCCTTGATCGGTTTTTTCAGGCTCAGGTCTCTCAGGAACGTCACCCCTTCAATCACACCTTCTGTATCTTCGCCAGGGATGCCCATTCTTTGTCCGGCGTGTGCGCCGGTTGCCAGGAGTATTGCTCTATAACCATCGGCGAAGAGTTGTTCTGATGTGACATCCTTGCCGAACGTGCTGTTGAGCCGTATCTCTACGCCGAGATCCGTGATGAACGCGATCTCTGATTTCAGGATCTTCTTGGGTAACCTGTATTCCGGTATGCCGACTGCCAACATGCCGCCCGCAACAGGCAGTGATTCGAAAACCGTCACGCCGTAGCCCTTAAGGGCGAGGAAATAGGCTGCGGAAAGTCCTGCAGGACCCGCACCGATCACCGCCACGCGCATACCGTTGGAGGGTGCTGCCTGGGGCCGGTGGGGATCGAGGGACGCCATATCCTGGTCGGCGGCAAACCGCTTCAGAGCACAGATTGCGATCGACTCGTCCAGCTGGTTCCGGCGGCACTTGCCTTCGCAGGGATGGACACAGACCCGTCCGCACACCGCGGGAAAGGGATTGGCTTCCTTGATGACCGCTATGGCATCTTTGAATCTGCCCTCCGCAATCAAAGAAACATATCCCCATGCGTTCTGATCCGTCGGACACGCATTCTGGCATGGAGCATCAAATAGAGAACTGCAGACACCTGCGCGACAATGCTTATCGTGGATGTGTTCCTCGTACTCATGCTTGAAGAAGCGCAGTGTTGAGAGCACCGGATTAGGCGCAGTCTGGCCAAGACCGCATAGCGCAGAATCCTGGATCCGCTGCCCCAGCTCGATCAGCTTATCAATATCGTCTGCTTTTCCTTCGCCATGGGCAATGCGGTTGAGGATCTCGAGCATCCTCTTTGTGCCGATCCGGCATGGAGGGCACTTGCCGCACGACTCGTCCTGAATGAAGTCGACAAAGAAGCGCGCGAAGTCGACCATGCAGGTATCTTCATCGGTCACGATCAACCCGCCCGAGCCGACGATAGCGCCCAGCTGCGCAACCGATTCATAATCGATGGGTACATTCAGATGTTGGGCCGGAATACAGCCGCCGGAAGGACCGCCCAGCTGAGCTGCCTTGAATTTCTTGCCGTCCTTGATTCCTCCGCCGACGTTGAAAACCAGCTCGCCGAGCGGTGTGCCCATGGGGACCTCGACAAGGCCGGTATTGTTTACGCTCCCTGCCAGGGCAAAAACCTTGGTCCCCTTACTCTTCTCTGTTCCGAAGCTCGCATACCATTCCGCACCCTTGAGTATTATGGCCGGAATATTGGCGTAGGTTTCCACGTTGTTAAGAAGGGTGGGGGAATTGAAAAGACCGCGCACTGCCGGGAAAGGCGGCCTGGGCCTCGGCTCGCCCCGTTTTCCCTCTATGGAGAACATGAGGGCTGTCTCCTCACCGCAGACAAAGGCGCCCGCTCCGATACGAATATCGAGGTCGAAATCAAACCCGGTCTCAAAGATGTTCTTTCCCAGAAGCTTGAATTGTCTGGCCTGATTGATGGCCCAGCTCAACCTTTCGATGGCCAGCGGATATTCGGCCCTGACGTACACGTAGCCCTGATGCGCACCAACCGCAAAACCTGCGATCGCCATTGCCTCGATGACGCTGTGGGGGTCGCCTTCAAGCACGCTCCTGTCCATAAACGCGCCCGGGTCGCCCTCGTCGGCATTGCAGACCACAAACTTCGTATCACCCTCGGCTTTGCTGGTGAAGCGCCATTTGAGGCCGGTTGGGAACCCGCCGCCGCCCCTTCCCCTGAGGCCTGATTTTACTATCTCATCGATCACCTGATCCTGCGTCATAGAGGTGAGCACTTTCGCGAGGGCGCCGTAACCGTCACGGGCGATGTACTCTTCTATGTTGAGAGGATTGATGATGCCGCAGTTCCTGAGAACGATCTTCTCCTGGGCCTTGAAGAAAGAGATGGCATTCAAGGACGGAATTGTCATCGATGTAGCCTTCTCCTTGTAGAGAAGCCGCTCCACGATCCTGCCCTTGAGCAAATGCTCTTCCACTATTTCTTCGGCATCCTCGACTTTGAGCTTCTGGTAGAGCACCCCTTCCGGATACACCAGTGCCAGAGGCCCGAGATCGCATGAACCGATGCAGCCTGTTTCAATCACACTGATCTCGTCCTGGAGTCCGAACTCCTTTACCTTCATCACCACGGCGTCTCTTATCTCACGGCAACCGGAGGAGACGCACGCAGCACCTGAACAGACCAATATATGGGCGCGATTCACATCCATGTTGATCACCTCTTACTCGTACTTTTGGAGGATTTCCATCAGTTTGGTGGTTTTCACCCGGCCATACACGTCATCATTGACCAGCATGGCCGGCGCCAGACCACATGCTCCTATACAGCGGACCACATCCAGGGAGTATCTCCGGTCTTCAGTAGTTTCACCTACACCCACAGAGAGTTCCTGTTTCACTTTCGCCAAGGCCCGCTGACCTCCACGGACATAGCACGCTGTTCCGAGACATACCTTGACACTGTTTCTGCCTTTTGGTGAAGTGGAAAAAAAGGAATAGAAACTGATAACACCATGGACCTGGCTAAGTGACAGGTCAAGACCTTCGGCAACCTCCTGCTGTACCCTTTTCGGCAAGTAGCCGAACAAGTTCTGCGCCTTGTGCAGAACCATTATAAGGTTCTCAGGCTTGTTTCTGTTCTCCGCTATGATTTCGGCCAGCTTGGGATAGAGTTCTTCCTCTTTAACCTCTTCACAACGGCACTGATGATTCTCTTGTTGAACTTGGTCAGACATTCCTTCCTCCTTTACATGTCGAGTACTGTCAAGAATTCTTCTCTACTCCTGAATTGGCTTGCCATCGAACGCGCTGCGCCGCACATAATGCGTATGGAGGAGATGGTGAGCCTTTTCTGAGTTGGGTTCCTTCAGATATTTTTCGTAGAGACGCTTAACCGACGCATTCTCGTGCGATCTTCTCTTGGGCAGGGATTTATCCTCGGCGTAGAGCGCTTCGCCCCGACGAGCGCGGCGTGCCATGGTGCCGCCCCAGGGTTGACCTCCACCGCCGACGCATCCTCCCGGACAGGCCATTATTTCGATGAAATGGTATTCGCTTGTGCCTCCATCCTTCAATTGAGCAGAGACTTTGTCCAGCAGTTTGCGTGCGTTGCCCAGCCCATGCGCTACGGCGACCTTGAGATTGAGAGCGTCGACCGGGACCACGGCTTCCTTGACCCCCTGCATTCCTCTAACGGGAAGGATGTCGAGATTCTCCAGTTCCTTGCCGGTCACGAGAAAATAGGCGGAGCGCAGGGCTGCTTCCATAACACCGCCCGTCGCGCCGAAAATCGTGGCAGCGCCTGTGTATTCACCCAGCGGATCATCCGCGGGTTCATCAGGTAACTCCTTCAGGTCGATACCCGCCTCTTTCATCATGCGGGCGAGTTCCCTTGTCGTCAGCACATAGTCTACGTCCTGATACCCGCTTGACTTCATCTCGGGCCTTTCCGACTCGAACTTCTTTGCAGTGCAGGGCATGACAGAAACCGAGACGATCTTATTCGCGTCCAAGCCCTTGATTTCAGGATAGTAGGTCTTTGCAAGCGTGCCAAACATCTGCTGCGGTGATTTTGCTGTGGAGATGTGGCCGCGCAGGTCGGGATAAAAGGTCTCCATAAATTTTATCCATCCAGGGCTGCAGGAAGTAATAATGGGAAGCTTTCTGCCGCTCTTGATGGCGTTTACCACCTCGGTCCCTTCCTCCAATATTGTCAGGTCGGCGCTGAAATTGGTGTCGAACACCGCGTCGAATTTCATTCTCCGCAATCCGGCGTGCAGCTTTCCGGAAACCAGACTTCCCGGCTCCATCCCAAACTCCTCGCCCAGTTGAGCCCTGACAGCGGGTGCCTCCTGCACGACTACGTGCAGGTCAGGGTTATTGAGCGCTTTCCATACCTCCTCGGTGTGGCTTCTCTCATACAGCGCGCCCACCGGGCAGAAGACAGTGCATTGACCGCAGTTGACGCAGGCACTGTTGCCGAGCCCCAGGTTGAGTGTGGTGCTGATCGACGTATCAAAGCCCCGCTTGTCCAGGGTAAGGGCATTTACCGTCTGGATGTCCGAACATACATGAAGACAACGCCCGCAGAGAATGCACTTGTTCGGGTCCCTCACTATGGCTGTGCTGGATGTGTCCACCGGTTTTTTTCGTTTTGATCCGTAGTCTCCAATTTCCCTGATACCAACGTCGCGTGCCACGTCCTGCAGTTCGCACTTTCCATTCTTGATGCAGGTGAGACATTCGGCCACGTGATCGGAAAGGATAAGTTCAACAAGCTCTCTACGGGCTTTCCTCACGCGTGCCGAATTCGTTTCAATGGCCCAGCCTTTTTCCACCTGTGTGACACAGGCTCTTCGCAAGGCCGGAAACCCCTTAACTTCCACCACACAGATACCGCATGAACCTTCGGGGGTAAGATCAGGGTGATGACAAAGGGTCGGTATTGAGAAGTGTACTTTTTTCGCAGCTTCCAAAATCGTTGTCCCTTCCGGGACTTCAACCTCTACTTTATTAATCGTGGCTTTTATCATCTTTGCCGAAACCTCCTTCTGTAGTTCCGAGTACGTGCTATACTCAGCCGGCTAATTCATCGCGGAAGTATTTCATGCAGCTCGACACAGGAAGGTATAGGGACTGCCCCAGGGGACAAAAAGAAGTGTCCTTCATCGTTCCTGCGATCTGGAGTAGCCGGTCCAGATCACCGTTCTTGCTTTTCTTCTCCGCAACCCGGTCTATGATCTCTGTCATTTGTGCCGTGCCCAGCCGGCATGGCACGCAATGACCGCACGATTCGTGTTTAAAGAAATGGATGACATTTTTCAGCATGTCAAGCATGGATGTATCCTCGTTCATCACGAGGACGGCCCCGCTGCCCAGTGCCGCTGCGTATTCTTTCAAGTTAACGAAGTCCATCTGTACGTCGAGCATATCCGGACCGAGGAACGCTCCGGCTGCGCCTCCAACAAGAGCGCCCTTGAACTTCTTCCCCTTGGTGATGCCGCCGCCGTATTCGAAAATGATGTCTCTCAGTGTGGTTCCCATTTCCGTCTCGATGAGGCCCGGCGTTGCCACGTGTCCGAGTATCGTGTACACCTTGGTGCCCGTACACTTTGACGTGCCGTAATGCCTGAACCAGTCAGCCCCGTTCCTTACTATATCGGCCACGTTTGCAAGGGTTTCGACGTTGTTGACGACCGTCGGTTTGTCCCAGAGCCCCGCAACAACAGGGTAGGGCGGTTTGTTCCTGGGATGACCTCTTCGTCCTTCGAGGGACTCTATCAAGGCCGTTTCTTCGCCGCAGACATAGGCTCCTGCGCCCTTCATCACCTTTACATCAAAGCTAAAAGGAGATTCGAAGATCCTGCTTCCCAGAAGGCCCATCGTGCGGGCGTCTGCGATGGCCTTCTCGATGCGCTGTATGGAAAGGGCGTACTCGCCGCGTATGTACACAAATCCCTGGTTTGCTCCCACTGCGTAGCCCGCGATGATCATCCCTTCGAGCAGCTTGTGCGGATCTCCTTCAAGTATAAGCCTGTCTTTGAAGGTCCCCGGCTCGCCTTCATCGGCATTACAGATAATGAATTTTTCGTCACCGGGCACCTTGCGGGCAAATTCCCACTTCATGGCGGTCGGGAAAGCAGCGCCTCCCCGTCCCTGAAGCCCTGACAGCTTCACTTCTGTAATAACCTCGTCCGGGGTCATTTTGGTCAGCGCCTTCGAGGCTCCCTCGTAACCTGCCGCAGCAATATATTCCTCGATGTTTTCCGGGTTAATAACGCCGCAGTTGCGCAGAACCACTCTCGGCTGCTCCTTCATCAAGCCTGTTTTATCGCGTTTGACGACAAAGCGTTTCGGCGCCTGTGTCAGCAGAAGCCTCTTAACAAGCCGTCCCTTGAGCAGATGTTCTTCGACCAGTTCGGGCACATCATCCTTTGTCACGTTCGCGTAATAGAGACCTTCGGGATAGACGACCAGGACCACTCCCTGTCCGGTGATGCCGAGAGAGCCTGTCTCCAGGACAGCTACTTCACCCGAGAGCCCCTGTCTTCGTATCTCCTGCACGAATTCCTCTTGAACAGCGCGCGCACCTGCCATGAGGGCGCCCGCATCAATGCCTATCAGCACGTGGTTTCTGACAGTGTTCATACGTTGCCCCTCCTTTCCTCCAGAATTGCGTCTATCCTTTCCGGAGTGAGCTTGCCGAACATCTCGTCATTGATCATGATAGCCGGAGCGACACCGCACACCCCGAGACAGCTGGCAAGCTCCAGTGTGAACGCACCGTCGGAGGTGGTCTCACCGACCTCGACTCCCAATCTTTTTTTCAGGTAATCGAGAGTGGACTCAGAGCCCATGAGATGGCACGGTGGCGAATCGCACAGCCTGATAATATTGCGCCCTCTGGGACTGAGACTGAACATTGTGTAGAACGTAGCCACCCCGTGTACGTAGCTGTACGGCACGTTCAAATAGTGAGCGCAGGCTTCTATGTCTTCCCGCGCCACATAGTGTTGTGGATTATTGTCCTGCAGCTCATGAAGCAGATACAGGATGTTATGAAGATCCGGAGTAAATTTCTTT
>Ga0335070_10004850_pt1 | contig 15768 bp, 16 predicted proteins | sample Lox_Sample_13_FD_206722 | JGI IMG/M metagenome (GOLD analysis project Ga0335070, IMG submission 206722) | Soil microbial communities from Loxahatchee National Wildlife Refuge, Florida, United States - Lox_Sample_1.3 | ecosystem: Environmental > Terrestrial > Soil > Wetlands | place: USA... | reverse complement strand
TAGGGAAGGCGAGGTATTCCCACGACAGAGTTAGGACAATATTTATTAAACGGCATATCCCAGGGATGCGTTTACATCCTTTTAGCGTCGGGGCTGACGCTGGTTTTGGGCATCCTGAATGTGCCCAACTTTGCCCAGGGGCATCTCTACATGGTTGCCGCCTATCTGGGATTTTATATGGTGATGTCCTACGGGATGAACTATTGGTTGGCTCTGGTTTTGGCGACCGTTGCGCTGGGGGTCTTCGGGCTGGTGATCTACGGTCTTGTCTTCCATCGGATGCGGAATGCGCCGGAAGTCAACCTCTTCGTAGCCGCCATGGCCCTGCTGATGGTTCTGGAAGGCATTGCCCTTTACTTCTTCGGGGCATCCACAAAATGGTTTCTCATTCCCTTTACGCGGCGCGTGATCACTTTCATTGGCCTGGCGCTTCCTGTGCAGCGCCTGATTATTATCGTGGGGACCCTGGTCGTAATGGTCTTGCTCGAGTTGTTTATCAAGAAGACCGCTGTTGGAGCTGCCCTGGAGGCAACCGCCCAGCATCGAGAGGGAGCGATGCTCTGCGGGATCAAAGTGACGCGGATTTCCGCGATGGCCTTCATCATCGGGACAGGACTGGCTGGAATTGCGGGGATGCTGATCGGGCCTGCTGTTCTGCTGGAGCCGACCATGGGAATGGGGCCATTGCTTGTTGCTTTTTCTGCTATCATTTTCGGAGGCCTCGGGAGTGTCGGCGGGGCGGTTCTGGGTGCTTTCATCCTCGGACTGGTGGAAAGTCTTGCCTCCGGATATGTGAGCGCGAAGTATAGCCTGATCTTTGTCTTCGGCATAATGATTTTGATGTTGCTGTTCCGACCGAAAGGTCTGTTTGGCAGGGAGGTATGGAGGCCATAAGAACGGTATTTTCCCCCAAAGCCGTTGTCTGGATACTGGTTTTGATTGCGGCGGTCGCCGTTCCTCCTATTGTGGGAGGATACGTGACCAGTATGCTGATCTTGATCGCCATATGGACGATCATGTGTTTCAGTATGAATTTGATCTTCGGCTATACGGGGCAGCTTTCCCTCGGCCATTCTGCCTTTCTGGGGATAGCCGCTTATACGTTCGGCCTGATCACCGTGAAGCTCCACGTCGGTTTCTGGCCGGCCTTTTTCATCGCCATCGTTTTTACGGGTCTCGTGGGCTTTCTCGTGGGCATTCCAGCCCTCAAACTGAGGGGTCCCTATTTTATTCTGGTCACCCTCGGATTTGCCGTCATCGTAGGGGTGATCGTTCTCGGCTGGATTGATCTCACCGGCGGGGCGAACGGATTGTTCGGTATCCCTAGACCGAATCCCATTCCTCTCCCCGGCGGAGCAACGTTGCGCTTCGACTCGCTCCTTTCGATGTACTATTTCATTTTATTCTTCGTGGTCCTCATCGGCGTCTTCTGTCATCGGCTGGTTCATTCGCTAATCGGGAAGAGGTTCATTGCGATTTCGTACAATGAAAATCTGACCGAGTCGTTGGGAATCAATACCATGTCCCAAAAACTTCTCAGCTTCACCATCAGCGCGATATTGGCCGGAATCGCCGGCGTGCTCTATGCGACTTATAATGCTGTGATCAGTCCTGAGTTGACCCACTTCGCCAGGGGCATGGACGTCGTCGCCTACTTGATCGTGGGAGGAGCAGGAACGATGGCCGGACCCATCGTAGGCACATTGGTCTTGATGGCCGTTCCTGAAGTCCTCCAGGTTCTTCCGTATCTGAAAACACTGATCAATGGAATTATTCTGATGCTATTTATCCTGTTCCTCCCCAACGGAATCATCGGGTGGTTCAACGCCAACTTGGGGAGGCGCTTCACGTCAAGGAGGGCAGTCCATGGCTCTGCTTGAAGTCGCCGGTCTGACCAAAATGTTCGGTGGCCTGACGGCCGTGTCGGAGCTCAACTTTGACATTCAACCCGGTGAACTCCTGAGCATTATCGGACCGAACGGGGCGGGGAAGACGACTCTCTTCAATCTTCTGACTGGATTTTACAGACCCACGTCGGGCACGATCACCTTCAACGACATCGACATTACCGGATGTAAACCTTACCAGGTTACCCGTCACGGCATAGGCCGCACCTTCCAGTTGACCAGCATCTTCAAGAAGAGTACGGTCCTGGAAAATGTCCTGATCGGCAAATCACTTCACGCCGCGGTGGGCGTCTGGGGATCGGTCCTCCGGACCCCGGCGACCCGGCGTGAAGAGCAAAAGATCCGGAAAAAGGCGAGAGAGATTCTCGCTTTTGTGGGCTTGGGAGATAAAGAAGACAAGGTGGCGGGCGGCCTGACGGAGGAAGCGCAGAAGAGGCTTTCGATTTCGATGGCCTTGGCGACAGACCCCAAGCTGCTGCTTCTCGATGAGCCGACGGGAGGCGTGAACCTGGAGGAGATCAGCGGTCTCATCGAGTTGGTAGGAAAAATCCGAAAATCCGGGACGAGTATCTGCCTGATCGAGCATAAAATGAGAATGGTGATGACCATCTCCGACCGCATCGTTGTGCTGAATTATGGGAAGAAGATTGCAGAGGGGGCGCCTAAAGAAGTGGCCAGCAATAACGAGGTGATCAGGGCATATCTGGGGGAGAGGTATGCTGCTTAACGTGGAGGAGGTCCATACCTTTTATGGCACCTTCGAGGCATTACGGGGCGTTTCTCTGGATGTCAACGCCGGGGAAGTGGTGACGATCCTGGGCGCCAACGGGGCGGGTAAGAGCACCCTGTTGAGAACGATATCGGGCTTGATAAGGAGCATGTCAGGCAATATTCGATACGAAGGAGAACGGATCAACGGTGTGACTCCAGAAACGATTGTGAAGCTGGGGATCTCTCACTGTCCCGAGGGAAGGATGCTCTTTCCGGAGATGCCTGTCTATAAGAATCTGGAACTGGGCGCTTATGTTAGAAGGAAAGACCGCAGCCTGATCGAGAGGATGAAGCAAGAAGTGTACGAGCTGTTCCCGATCGTCAATGAGAGACAGAAACAGCCGGCAGGAACTCTCTCCGGAGGGGAGCAACAGATGCTGGCGATTGGCAGGGCACTCATGTCAGGCCCTAAATTGCTGATGCTGGATGAGCCGTCGTTAGGGCTGGCTCCGCTGGTCGTCATGAACATCATGGATGCGCTGGTGCGGATCAAGGAACGGGGAACGGCGATCCTTTTGGTCGAGCAGAACGCCGCCGAGTCATTGCGAATTGCGGGGCACGGATATGTGCTGGAGACGGGAACCGTGGTGGTTTCCGGTAAGGGTGGGGACCTGATGAATGATGAAAAAGTCAGGCAATCGTATCTGGGAGCCTAACAGGCTCCTGAAAAATGCCTTTTGCGGAACGCATATATGCGTTCCCGACAAGAGATTTGTAAAGAGAACTCGAAGGAGATAATGGTGCAGGGATCGTTCAAACATTTATTCGAACCTATCAAGATTGGAAAGGTCGAGATCAAGAATAGGATTGCTCTGGCGCCCATGGGCACGGGCAGCATCCTTGTCGACTCTGAGGGAAAATTAGGACCGCGAGGGGTAGAGCATTACCTGGAGCGGTGCCGGGGCGGCGTTGGGTTGATCATTAGCCACGCGAGCAAGGTCGAAAATGAGATTGATCCTTTGAAGAAGGGGGCGGGATTTCCTTTGATCACGCACGTTGTAGCCGGCCCCTTCGCGGAGCTTGCGGATGCGGCGCATGCTTTTGGGACAAAGATTTTTGTTCAGCTTTCGGCTGGGTTTGGCCGCACGGCCAATCCGCGAATACTGCGCGAGACACCGGCTTCGGCCTCTGTCAATCCGAACTATTGGGACCCTTCGATCATTTGCAGGGAGGTGACGACCGAAGAAGTGGAAAGGCTTGTCAGGGCTTTTGGGCCTGCAGCGCAACTCTTGGCCGAGTGCGGCATCGATGGAATCGAACTTCACGGTCACGAAGGTTACCTCTTCGACCAATTCACAACCGCGGTATGGAATCGCAGAACGGATAAGTACGGGGGAGAACTTGCTAATCGATTGAGATTTCCCGTCGAGGTCTTGCAGGAAATCAAAGGACGAGTCGGCAAAAACTTTCCGGTTCAATATCGTTTTGGTTTAAAGCACTACATGAAAGGACTCCGTGACGGGGCTTTGCCCGGCGAAAAATATGTCGAAGTCGGCCGCGACGTTGAAGAAGGACTCAAGATGGCCAGGATGTTGGAGGAAGCGGGTTTTGACGCTCTCCACGTGGACGCAGGCTGCTACGACAGCTGGTATTGGGCCCATCCTCCGGGATATCAGAAATACGGGTGTATGGTCGACATGGCCGCAGCGGCAAAAAAGGTTGTTAAGATTCCAGTGATCGCGGTAGGAAGGCTCGATGTCCCGGAGCTTGCCGAGAAAGTGATTGCAGAAGGCAACGCGGACCTGGTGGCGATAGGCCGAGGTCTTTTGTCGGACCCGCACTGGGCGAAGAAGGTGGAGGAAGGCCAGCAGAAGCACATTCGTCCTTGCATCGGCTGTCACGATGGCTGTATGAACAGGCTGGTCAATGGAAAACCCACCTCCTGCGCCGTGAACCCTGCGAGCGGCCGGGAGAGGGAATATGCTCTTCATCCTACGAACCGGCCGAAGAAGGTGATGGTGATTGGCGGCGGCGTTGCCGGCATGGAAGCAGGCAGGGTTGCCGCGTTGCGGGGGCATAAAGTTGTGATTTACGAGAAAGGCAGTAAGCTTGGCGGTCACGTGAGGGAAGCAGTCCGCATGCCCTTTAAAGAAGGCGAGCAGAGGCTCCTCGGTTGGTATAAAACGCAGCTTGAGAAACTTAAGGTCGAGATTCATCTAAAGACGGAGGTTACCCTAAAGCTCATTCGCGAAAAGAATCCGGGCGCCGTTGTCGTTGCTACAGGATCGAAACCCATTTGGTTGAACGTTCCTGGAGCCGATAGACCGGGCGTGATCACTGCCTCCGATTTTCTTTCAGGAAGGAAAGAGGCGGGGAAAAGCGTGGTTGTCGTAGGAGGCGGCCAGGTAGGATGCGAGATGGGTTTATGGCTGTCCCAGCAGGGTAAAAAGGTGACCGTCGTGGAGAAACTTAATCAGCTTATGGTTGGGGGACGCCCCATCCCATGGATGAACCAGGTGATGCTGCTCGACCTTCTGAAATTCCACAAAGTGGACGTGAAGACGAACTTCAGCCTTGATGAAGTCACCGATCAGGGGGCTGTGGTCATTGGTAAGGATTCCCGCAGGGAAACCCTTCCCGCGGACACGATCATCATCGCGGTAGGGCTGGCGCCCGAGCAAGGAATCTATCACTCGCTCTTCGGGAAAAAAATAACCAACCTTTATCTCATCGGTGACGCCAGAGAAGCGAAGAACATCTTGAACGCGATCTGGGATGCGTACGAGGTAGCTCGTACGATATGAGTTCATTTGTGAACGTCGGAATTTGACTTTGCAGACATTATCACGTGTGGACGTAACTTTCTGAAGTCCTGATTTTTGGAAGTCTCGCCTCCATACAAGATTTCAAGTAGTAATGACCGTTAGAAAATCCACAGAAGACCAAGCAAAGCATCTCATATGGGAGGAGTGGCCTGATGCCCCTAAAGACAAATTGATGCGTCACATTCGCTGGGTTAAAGGAAGGGGAATGACCATTGAAAAGATACACGCTAAGTTTGAGGTCCCGGATAAACGGGTAGGGTCTAATAGGGTCTGGTACAAACTGACGAAGTATGTTAAGCGTTAAAAGGAGGTAAAGACAAATGGCAATTAAGACAAACAGTAAATCTAAGCCAAGACGGATTAAGGAATGGCATCCTGAGAGTGGCAAAGGTGACAGACCACTTGATGATTGGGAGCGGCTCATGTCTGAACCTTATGAACAAACAGTAACCAAGACAGAGAAAGACCCTAAGAAGCCATAAGTGAGTAGGATAGATACTGAGCCCGTAGAGGTAAGAAGACAAGAGATTCATGAGAGGAGAGATCTGACGGTAATCACTTCTCCTAAGAATCAGGAAAAAGGGCCCGGTCATGTAAAAACATCGACTTTTAAGGCAAAGGGAACAAGGGAAAAGGAGGTACGCAATGGGAGACAAAGGCAAAAAGGACAAGGACAAGGGCCGGAAACAGAAGGTAAACAAACAGGAACAAAAGGCAAAAGACAAGTTGGCGAAGCAACCGAAGAGAAGTTTTTGACAGAAAGCATGGTAAGGTGTCTGCCTCACCCATGGCGATATGGAATGAAATTTGCGAACGGGTCTGGCGAGCGGACGCCCAGGCCAACAATGATAGCCATGAATTTGTATCGCCGGTTCACGACGATTTAAGAATTCCTGTGGAGGAGGGTAAAGAGATGTGCACACGACGGCTTGTTCCTATGCCTTGTACGAAGTATCAATGTCCCCACAACCTGTTCTGGGAAGGGTTAAACCTTAATCCAGAAAACCTCAAAATCACGGATAGGGCCCTTGAGATAGGAAACTGTTGTTGTTTGATCAACGAACCGTGGAGTGCAGAGGAGATTGGAGACGTTTGGGGACTTACGATTGAAAATATAATTCGCTCTGAGGGAATGGCATGGGGAAAAATAGATAAGAAAAACGGCTGGGGACAATCAGATCAAGCGATTTCTTCTTTATTGAATTAATAAAACAGTTCGCATGACGATTTCAATCGACTATCCAAAAAGGAGCTTTTTGAAGGAAGGGAGAGAACCTTTACGGGTTAAATAAAACTGATCAATGAGGCAACTCTTGGAAACAAGGGGACAAATCAATTTGAATAGAACTTTTGATCCGGAAAAAATCGGTATGGTATTATGTCCGTTGTGTGACTGCAAAGGATTTACAATAAATCCAAAACGTAAATGTTGCCAAAAATGCGGGGGATTTGGGCTCGTTAAAATGGAGGTAGAAAAAGATACGAATATTCCCCCCAGAAATGATTAATTGCCAAGCACACCTCAGGCTGCAGACTGGCAGGTGTAGCAAGTAATCCCCTTTTTAAGGCTTCTTTCCCGAAAGCGTGTTTTTCAAACTTCACTTAGAGAGGAAAATCATCCACACTAAACCTCCCCGAACATGGGTAAGGATTCAATTTAGACCAAATTTCTGAAAGAGGAATGGGGTTCTGTTTGGTTTGTTATGGTGGTAGGAAAAATGAGAAGTGTATTAATCGTTGATGATGAAATTGGAGCCAGAGAATCTCTCAAGATGATTTTGAAGAATGATTACGAGGTGTCTTTAGCCAGAAACGCCGAAGAGGCATTTTCCAAAATCAAAGAGCACGCTCCAGACATCATCCTTCTCGACATCCTTTTGCCCGACCTGGATGGTTTAAAAGTTTTGGAAAGAATCAAGCAGAATGACCCGGATATGGTTGTGATTATGATTACGGCCACAAACACGGTGAACACAGCCGTTGAAGCAATGAAGCTTGGAGCCTATGATTACGTGACAAAACCTTTCGATATTGATCAATTGCGTCTTATCATCACGCGATCTTTCTCCGCCAAGGCCTTGGAGCAAGAGGTGAAAAATGGCCGCAGAGAAATGGATAGGCGTTGAAAATAAATCCGCATGAAATTGTTCAAAACCAAGGGCAGGATCTGTAATGTTCCTGCCTTTTTTATTTACTTCACTGGTAATCATCAACTTCCAGATTACCTTGCTATCGAAGATAAGTGTAACGTGCAACCCACTTCCTTCCTTCAACTTTCTCTTCCCTAATTCGTGAAATGAGTGTATATTGCAATCACGAATGGACAATGCGGATACGACCCGGATCGGCGATAATCCCGGCTTCCAGTAAGCCGTGGTGTTGGGTTCCATGAAAGAAAGACCAGTGAGTCGACAATTCGTTTAAAAAATGAGGACTCTTTCCTGAAAGGAGTGGAGAAATGAGTGGGAAAAGTAGTTTTCCTTACCGCAAGTATGACCGGAAGTCCAATCCCAATATCGTCAAGCAAATCTTAGACGATAGCGAATTGATTGAGATGATGAAGAAAATGCTGATCCAGGAGGGAAGGGTCTGTCCCTTTTGTCGTCGCAAGTTGAAGGAAGAATCTCAGGCAAAGGACATCCGGTGAGAGGCGAAGACCAAAGGAGATTCACGACAAATAGCCGCCGCGCCCTCGGCTTTTTCGTTATGCTCACCTTCCATCCGTAATCCTCAACGCCTGAGTATGGCTGTCAGTAATGACTTGTAGGTACGCCTCAAAGAAAGGGAATCTTGACAGTGTCCGTCAACTAAAGTCCTGGTCAGGACAGTTTTATTTCTCCCTTATTCGTCTTTTCTTTATCAATCGTCCTCTCCTCAATTTAAGAAGAGACATTGAACCAATTTTTGTCCTTATAATATCGCCCGCCAGATCGATCACTCTCTCGGATCGGTCAATAATGGCCGTGTCACTGGTAGCGACCACTCCTTGAAATCCGATCAGTGTCTTCTCCGGAACCTTCACAGCCAAAGCATCGCCGGGGAGGCCTTCTTTTTTCAACAAGGCCCTCAAACCTTGCGCCAGAATTCCACTCTTGCTGATTGGGGCATCGAAAAGAAAAAGCGTATTGCGGAGATTCCATTTCTTTAAGAAGGTGACAATCACTTGAAGAGCTTTCTCTGTGACCGCCGTCTTCTTAAAGCTTCCGGAAAGCCCGGAGATGTCTCTGACAAACCCGTCATCGGCAAGGATGAGTGGCCGTCCCAAAATTCCAGCCTCGATAGTAATCAGGACATTATGACCATCGATGGCGAGGTCTTTGTTCCGAATTGCTATGATGGGGACGATTTTCTTTCTTCTCGATTCCGAGTCCGCATCTGAAAAAACCCCTCGATGAAGAAGATGGCGCTCGTCGAAAGTCAATCCGTATCGATTTCCAACTATTTCGAGCGTCGCCTTTCTTGGATACCCTCGGTTGAGTAGGTAACGAAAGTCTTCTGCGGCTTTTTGAAGATTCTCTAGATTTGCTGTGGCCAAGGGTGATTTGCCTCCCGCAGAATTCATGAAGGTCATTATACATTAAATTCTAATCAAAGATAACCGCCCTTTACCAACCAAGATTGATATTCTTCGCGTTAATCCTTTGCGCTGTATTGCTGAAATATGTATATTGTCAAATAAGGAGAATCTCAGTTTTCAGGGGTAGACATTCGGAATGGTCTTTGATATTTTGTTAACTCAGCATAGGAGCAGGAGAGGTCAATCTAGGCAATAGGGAGGAGATGAATGGAGGAAGTTGTAAGAACAATATGTCAGGGCTGTCATTCGGAATGCGGCGTCCTGGTTCATGTGAACAAAGATAAAGTCAACGAGATAAAAGCCGATCCGAGCCATCCGTCGACCAGAGGCTACATCTGCGTCAAGGGAACTCATTATGCCGACTTTACCTTTCATCCTGACCGTTTAAAGTATCCCCTTCGACGGGCGGGTGAAAAAGGAGAGGGAAAATGGAAGAGGATCTCTTGGGACAAGGCCCTTGCTGAGATTGCGTCTCGGCTTACCGAAATTAAGGAAAAGTATGATGTGCGGTCGATTGGCGCCTTTCACGGGACTGCCCCGAGACAATCTCTCCTGTCCTGCAACCTTCTGGCCAGTGCCCTGGGAACACCAAACGTGATCAGTACGGATCTTCATCTCTGTTTTGCCCCCTCGATGGTCGCCGAAATTGCGACCGTCGGGTATACCGTCATGATGGAAGAGGGCCCGGATTATCTTTCGTCAAAATGCATTCTCGTTTGCGGAGGAAACCCGCTTGTTTCCCATCCCCCCAGAGGGAGGGATTTGCTTGAAGGGATCAAGAAGAATAAGGCAAAGCTGATCGTGATTGATCCCCGCCGCACTCCCTTGGCGGCCCAGGCAAATACGTGGTTTCGTATCAGACCGGGAACCGACGCCGCCTTGATCCTGGGAATGCTTCACACTGTCATTTCAGAGGAACTTTATGATAAGTCTTTCGTAGAGAATTACTGTCTTGGATTCGATAAGCTAAAGGAGCACATCAAGGCCTATCCTCCTGAAAGAGTCGCCGAGATCACCTGGCTCTCTGCGACGAAGATTAAAGAAGCAGCGCGACTATTTGCACAGACCAAACCGGCGACTGTCCACCATCGAGTAGCCGTCGAACAGAATCTCAGCTCAACCCAGGTGGCCCGCGCACTCGTGATTCTGGCTGCGATCACCGGGAACCTGGGGGTGAAAGGTGGCAATCTGTTTTCAACCCATGTGCCAGGGTTTGCTGGTACGGGGCAGGTGATCGGGAGCTGTAAACTCCCCTTGGAGACAACCAAAGGACGCCTTGGAAGCGAGGAATATCCTTTGATCTCAGGACCGAAGCCCCTGTTCCTGTTCGTCCACGCTGCCCTTGCCGCTAAAGCGATGCTTTACGGGGAACCCTATCCTCTAAAGGCGCTCTTTCTTGCGGGGGGAAACCCGGTTGTCAATATGCAAAACACCCGTCGGACATGGGAAGCCTTTAAGAACCTCGATCTGCTTGTCGTTTCCGATTTTTTCATGACTCCTACCACCGAGCTGGCTGACTACGTGTTGCCGGCAACCACTTGGTTAGAGAGAGATGAGTGCTGCGACCTGCAGTACGTGAACTGCATCGCCGCGAGACAGAAGGCAGTGGATCCTCTCTGCGAGAGCCGGGATGATATCCAGATGGTTATCGATCTCGTCAGAAGAGTGCCTTGGGCGAATCGAAAGTATATCCCATGGAAGAGCGTTGAGGATTTCAACGATTTCAGGGTCAAGGGAATGGGCATGACGTTTGAGGAATTCAAAAGGAAGGGATATGTGACTGTAGATCCGCAATATAAGCAGTACGAGAAGAATGGATTCACTACACCTTCGGGAAAGGTGGAGATCTACTCTACAATCTTTGAACAACACGGGTATGATCCGCTGCCTACTTATACAGAACCGAGGGAAAGTCCTGTCAGTTCGCCAGAGCTCTTAAAAGACTATCCCTACGTCCTGATTACAGGAGGGAGAACGATCGAGTATTACCATTCATCCGGCCGGCAGATAAAGCCGCTTCGTAAGAGGTTGCCCGACCCGGAGATTGAGGTCCATCCGGAAGCGGCTCAGAGGGAGAACATCAGAGAGGGGGATTGGGTCTGGGTGGAAACTCCGCAGGTCAGAGGAGAACGGGTCAGGCTGAAGGTGAAGTTTGCTTCCGGCTTGGATCCGAGGATTGTTCACGCCCAGCATGGCTGGTGGTTCCCCGAAAACCGGGCTCCGGATCACGGATGTTTTGAATCAAATATCGACGTGGTCCTCTCTGACGATCCGCCCAGGGAAAAGATCTGCGGGTCGGTCCCAACCAGAGGGACACTCTGTAAGATTTATAAGTGATTGGGCCATTTCTAGAAAATGATGAAAAACCATAGTATGGGAAGGAATGGAGGAATCATGAAACACAAGCGGTTTATTGACCTAAGCATCAGCATCGAGTCAGGTCTTCCCAGCGATCCCCCTCTCACGATTCCCAAAATAGACTACGTGGATCATAATCGGGGAGGGGAGCAGATGAAGAATTTCTTCCCTGGGATTACCAGTAATGATTTGCCTGGCGGCCTGGGCTGGGCCGTTGAGTTTCTGACCCTGACTACTCATTCAGGGACGCATCTCGACGCACCGTATCATTACAGTCCGACGATGGACCAGGGCAAACCCTCTATGACGATCGATGAGATTCCCCTCCAGTGGTGCTTTCACGACGGGGTCATTCTGGATTTCCGTCACAAGGCGGATGGGGAACGGATCAATGTGGAAGATGTGGAGAGAGAACTAAAACGAATAAAATATCAGATCAAGCCGATGGACATCGTCCTGATCCAGACTGGGGCTGACGCTGCCTGGGGTACGCCTGAATACTTAGTTAAAGGGCCTGGCATGACCCGTGAGAGTACCCTTTACCTTGTAAAAAAAGGGGTCAAAGTGACGGGTATCGATGCCTGGAGCTGGGACCGTCCATTACCATATCAGGCCAAAGAATTCAAAGAAACCTCAGATCCCAAAGTGATATGGGAGGCCCACTTTGCAGGGATTGAGATGGGATACTGCCACATGGAAAAGATGGCCAATCTTTCAGCCATCGGGCGGTCCCATGGATTTATGGTGTGCTGTTTCCCCGTGAAGATCAAGCGGGCCAGCGCCGGCTGGGTCCGACCCGTCGCTATTATTGACGAGGATTAATTCTTCTGTTGGTTTTCAGCGCAGAAAATTAAATTACTCTTCTCCTCCCCTGTCTGCCTGCGGCAGGCTTTGCAAGAGGGTAGAATTCCCCTCTCTGGCAAAGAGGGGCTAGGGGAGATTTTCGAAACAGTATCTTTTGTTATTTAAGGACCACTTAGTAACATTGCCCTTTACTGCTCGCCGAACCTAAACTTGATCGAAGTACTTCCTCGGTTTTCTCACTGCATTCATCCCTTTCCAATACGCCACCCCTCACCCTATCCCGCTCCCTGCTGGGAAGACGGGAGGGTGAGGGGGGACTTCGTCGAAATATTGATTGACTTACTGTCGACCCTTTAGTACATTCCAGATAGCCAATCGTTAAGGAGGGGACTTGATATGTCGAAAAAATGTTTGATAGGTGTCAGTTTATTGATTCTGTCGGGTGTATCATTCCTATTGTATCCGACGTTAGGTCCAGCAAAAGATTCCCCGCTGCCAGTGCTAACCACGAAGGCGAAGAACATCGCTGTCTTCAAAAATGGGCTTGGCTTTTTTATGAGAACGGGGACGGTTCGTTTAAGTGACGGATGGGCCGTCACAGAATACGTACCGAATGCATCTCTGGGCTCTCTATGGATCGGCTCCCTGGAAAAAGACACAATTTTGGAAGAAGTGATCGGTTTCAAAGAAGATGTTCAGAGATCCTTCGAAGCGATTTCTATTGAAGAGTTGCTTGCGTCGAATATCGGGAAAAAGGTGAAGATAACCTATGGCGATAAAATCATCGAAGGGACGATTAAATCCGTGCCCGAGGCAAGAACCTCTGAGAGGGGAGAGGGGAGTGGGATCGCTTATACCAGAAACGTTTACGATCCCGGCTTACAGCCCAAGGCGGCTGCGATTGTGGTCATCGATATTGGAGATGGTGAGGTGGTTTTGAATAAAGGAAATATCTCAAAGGTTGAATTCCCTAAAGGTTTTTCTACCAGTTGTCTTATTAAAGAAAAGGCGAAGAGGATAAGGTTCAAGGTGGCTGCCTCGAAGAAAGAAGTCGGGCTCGGGTTGTCGTATCTTCAAAAAGGGATTAGCTGGGTTCCCAGTTATTTAGTTAATCTTGAAGATTCCAAAAAGGCACGGATCACCATGAAATCGACTCTGATTAACGATGCGGAGGACTTGGAGAATGTGGACATTTTCTTCGTGGTCGGCTACCCCAATTTCCTGTATGCGGACGTGATGTCCCCCATGGCGCTCGAAGAATCGATAACTCAGTTCATACAGGGGCTGAGGAGGGAAGGAAGGCAGGAAGATGCCGGGGGACTGATGGCCGTTACCAGGCAAAGGGCTGATTTCAGAGAGAGCGGGACAATGTCCAACGTGGATTACGGTTATGAAACAATCAAGGGGCTTCCGGGCGCTGCGGAAGAGGATTTGTTTCTCTATCATAAAGAAAAGATCAGCATCAGGAAGGGTGAACGGGCCTATTATCCCATCTTTTTTGATGAAGTCGATTATAAACATATCTATGAGTGGGAGATACCCGATACCATCAATGTCGATCCGAGAGGATATCAGCGCTCAGAGCAACAAAAAATCGAAAAGGAGAACGTCTGGCATTCGGTCAAATTATCAAATTCTACGAAGTATCCCTGGACGACGGCGCCGGCTTTTGTCGTCAGCGGATCGAACCCCCTCTCACAGGATACCTTGAATTATACTCCGCAAAACGCAAAGACCAATCTGAAATTGACGGTTGCCACGGAGGTCAAACACGAGCGGCATGAGTATGAAGTCGAAAGGCAACGGGATGTAAAAATCTATAATCACAATTATGATCTCGTGACGGTGAAAGGCGAGCTAAGCATTAAAAACCACAAAAATAAAGAGATCACGATGGAAATCAAGAAAAGGCTGACCGGTGAAGCGACAGACGTAAGCCACAAGGGGAAAATAGAGAAAGTCGCCGAAGGACTCAAGGGTGTTAATCAGAACTCTTCCGTTTCATGGGAGATACCCCTCAAAGCAGGCGAGGAGGTTAATGTCACTTACATGTACAAGGTATATATAACCCGGTGATACTTACTGAGCAACCCATAATAGAAAAGGTATCATTCTATAAAAATCTCCCCTAACCCCTCTTTTTCAAAGAGGGGAATTCCTTCCTTTCGCAAAGGGAGGGCAGGAGGGATTTGGTTTCTAATGTCTATACAATTATGACGTGACTAATAAGTTTTGACATCAAACAAGGAGCACAGAAATGAAAGCATCGGAAGGACGAGTAGGAAGGGTTTTTGTGATTAGGTTGGAACATGGTGACGTTATTCCGGACTGTATTGAAAGGTTCGCTGAAGAAAAAAAGATTTTAGTCGGCCAGGTCATGCTGATTGGAGGCATTGGTGAGGGTCAGGTGGTGGTCGGACCACGGCGTTCAAATGAGATGCCGCCGGAACCCATGCTTGTGCCCGTTGATGGAGCGCACGAAATGATGGGGGTAGGGGTGATCGCTCCCGACAAGACCGGTAAGCCGGTGCTCCATATCCATGGTTCGCTAGGCAGGTCCGGAAAGGCGACAGCCGGTTGCCTTCGACCGGGCGTTTCCACTTGGACTGTCGGTGAGGTCATTATTTGTGAGATATTGGGTGCAACCGCAGTTCGTGAGTTGGATGAAAAAACAAAATTCGAGTTGTTGCAGGTGAAATGAAATTCTTGGCCCCCACTGCTTCCCTCTCGCCTGAAACGCCTTCCTGCAAGAAGTTCCGCCATTTCGGGACGAAGGCAGGGGGGGGAGGTGGTTTATCTCTCATTTCCCTCTCCCTCGATGGGAGAGGGTGGGGTGAGGGTGGACAACGAGGCGAAAATCTAAAGGAAAAAACATCGGTTGACAATTGAAGGAGGATGTGTGTAAAAATAAAGGAGAAGATGTGAATCAATAAATGAGCGAGGAGGAATTATCATGGCAGAGGACGAAATCAAAGTCTATTCAACACCGACCTGACCTTATTGCAAGATGGCGAAAGAGTTTCTTTCGCAAAAAGGGTACAAATTTAAAGAGTACGACGTGACCAAGGACCGCGCTGCCTTAGACGAAATGGTGACCATTTCGGGTGCACGAAGCGTTCCGGTCATTACCGCTTGCAACGAGGTGATGGTAGGGTTCGAGCGGAATCGCCTCGAGCAGATGCTCAGTTGTATCAAACAGAGAACAGAAATATAACAGACAAAACTCGAAATCCGAATTTCGAAATCCGAAACAAATTCTAATTTCCGAATGATCAAAACTTTCCGGAATCAAGAGTTTTGAATTTTGGTCATTTGAAATTGTTTCGAATTTCGGATTTCGTGCTTTGGATTTATTTATTGTTTCTGGAGTCGTTGTTTTAAAAACTGCCCGGTATAGGATTGCGGCGAGGCCATGATCTTCTTAAGATCGCCCTCCGCAACAACCCTTCCCCCTTCTTCCCCTCCTTCAGGTCCCAGATCAATGATGTAATCCGCACGTTGGATGAGGTCCAGGTTGTGTTCAATCACGATCAGCGAATGGCCCTGGGAAATAAGCCTCTGATAGGTTATCAGGAGGAGTTCGACG
>Ga0335070_10004848_pt1 | contig 15769 bp, 10 predicted proteins | sample Lox_Sample_13_FD_206722 | JGI IMG/M metagenome (GOLD analysis project Ga0335070, IMG submission 206722) | Soil microbial communities from Loxahatchee National Wildlife Refuge, Florida, United States - Lox_Sample_1.3 | ecosystem: Environmental > Terrestrial > Soil > Wetlands | place: USA... | reverse complement strand
CGACACGGTCAACCGACCGGTTGGGACGGCGCTTTCCCTTTAGCCAACGCCGGTCTGCTGCGCTGGGGCTATCCTGCCTCACCGACCCTGAGCAGCCAATGCGACAGCCAGCGCGCTGTCAAGAGTTTCGACAGGGTGGAAGGTCAGCTGCTTCCGGACCTCATCCGGCAGGTCTTCCAGGTCGCGCTCATTCTCCTTGGGCAGGACGATGTCGGTGATGCCCGCGCGGGCGGCGCCGAGAACCTTCTCCTTGAGGCCGCCGATGGGGAGCACCGTCCCGCGCAGCGTGATCTCGCCGGTCATCGCCACGTTGTGGCGGGTCGGGCGCCCGGTCAGGGCCGAGATGAGCGCCGTCGCCATCGTGACGCCGGCCGAGGGGCCGTCCTTGGGGACCGCGCCCGCGGGGACGTGGATGTGGATCTCCCGCTCACGCAGCGCGCCGTCCGGGACGCCTAGCGCGGCGGCGTTCTTCTTCGCGTAGCTGAGCGCCGCGCGCGCCGACTCCTTCATCACGTCGCCGAGCTGCCCGGTGAGGACGAGGTCGTCCTTGCCGGTCATCAGCGCGGCCTCGACGAACATGATGTCACCGCCGCTGGGTGTGTAGTACATCCCCGTGGCGACCCCTACCGCGTCCTCGTGCGCCGCGCGTTCGGGCCGGACCTTGGGGCGCCCCAGCTCGTTGCGGGCCTCCGTGTCGTTCACGACAATGTGCTCCGACGAGCCCTCGGCCACCCGGCGCGCCACCTTCCGGGCCAGACGGCCGAGCTCGCGCTCCAGCTGGCGCACCCCCGCCTCGTGCGTGTAGCCGCTGATGATCTCCCGCACGGCCGAGTCCTCGATCACCAGCCGCTCGTCCGACAGGCCGTTCTCGCGCAGCTGCCGCGGCACCAGGTACTGGCGTGCGATGTTCAGCTTCTCGTGCTCGGTGTAGCCGGAGAACTCGACGGTCTCCATCCGGTCGAGCAGCGGGCCCGGGATGTTCTGGAGGACGTTCGCGGTGGCGATGAACAGCACCTCGGAGAGATCGAACGGGACCCCGAGGTAGTGGTCGGTGAAGGAGTCGTTCTGCGCGGGGTCGAGCACCTCGAGCAGCGCGGCGGCCGGGTCGCCCTGGAACGAGACGCCGAGCTTGTCCACCTCGTCGAGGAGGAAGACCGGGTTCTTGGTGCCGGCCTGCTTCATCCCCTGGATGATCCGGCCGGGGAGCGCGCCGACGTAGGTGCGCCGGTGGCCGCGGATGTCGGCCTCATCGCGCGCCCCGCCGAGGGAGATGCGCACGTACTTGCGCCCCATCGCCCGGGCGATGGACTTCGCGATGGAGGTCTTCCCGGTGCCGGGCGGCCCGACGAACAGGAGGATGGGGCCGTGCTGGAACACGCGGTCGTCCTCCTGGCCCTTCGGCCCCTCGCCCGCCGCGCCCGCCTCCTGCGCCTTCGCCTCCTCGCGGTCCGCCCGCTCGCGCAGCTGCCGTACGGCGAGGAACTCGAGCACCCGTTCCTTGACGTCCTGGAGCCCGTAGTGGTCCTCCTCGAGCACCTGCTGGGCGCGCGCGGTGTCGAGGAGGTCCTCGGAGCGCGTGTTCCACGGCAGTTCCGCGATCCACTCGAGGAAGGTGCGGACGACCTGCGCCTCCATCGACTCGCGGGCCGCGCGCTCGAGGCGGTTGAGCTCCCGCTCGACCTCCTTCTGCGCCGCCTCCGGGAGTTCCAGCTTCTCGAGCTTCTCCCGCAGCGCCGCGATGTCCTCGTCCTCGTTCCCCTCGCCAAGCTCGTGGCGGATCGCCTTGAGCTGCTCGCGCAGATACATCTCCCGCTGCCGCTCGCCGATCTCCTCCTGGACCTGCGACTTGATCTCCTCCTGCGCGTCGGCGACCGCGATCTGACGCTGCACCTGGATGAGGATGCGCCGCAGGCGGTCCTCCACCGACAGCGTCTCGAGGAGCGACTGGCGCTCGGCGGGCTTGAGATCGACGTAGCCGGCCACCAAGTCCGCGAATCGGCCCGGCTCGCTCACCCCGGCGAGGGTCTGCTGGACCATCTCCTCCGGCAGGCCGCTCTTCTGCGCCAGCTCGGCCGCGCGCTCGCGGGCCTCCTTGTAGAGCGCCTGGAACGCCGGGTCGTTCGGGTCGATGGGCCCGAGGTCGGCGACCTCGCGCAGCGCGGCCTCGAGGTACCCGTCGCGCTCCGTGACGTGCACGGCCGCGGCACGGAACTCGCCGTGCAGCACCAGCTGCACCCCGCCGAGGCCGCGCTGGATCTGGCCGATCCGCGCGACGGTGCCCATGGAATGCAGCAGCTCGGGCGTGACCTGCTCGACGTTCTCGCGCTGCGAGACCGCGAAGATGAGGCGCTTCTCGTCCTTCAGGGCCGTCTCGATCGCGCGGAGCGTGCCCGGCCGCCCCGCGCTGATGGGCGAGGTGACGCCGGGGAAGAGAACCAACTCGCGCAGCGGGAGGACGGGGAGGATCAGCGGTTCACTCATGGTGTGCACTCTGCCTTCCGTGATGCCGACGTGTGGGGGACAGCGCCCACGGAAGCACCCTTCGTGCCAGGCCGCAGCACGGATCCCGCGCCAAAACGGCAGGAAGCGCGCGCATGTGGTTGCCACGGTGGAGCCCTGCCGCTAATCTATGCCGCGATGCGGAACCGTGCCCGATGACGAGCGGTCCGGAGGGCGGTCTCCAGGTGCGCCTGGCGGCGGCACTCGGCGACGCGTACTCGATCGAGGGCGAGATCGGTCGCGGCGGGATGGGGGTGGTCTACCGCGCCCGTGACGAGAAGCTCAAGCGCCTGGTCGCCATCAAGGTGCTGCCGCCCGAGCTCGCCTTCCGGGCCGACATCCGCGCGCGGTTCATGCGCGAGGCGGAGACCGCGGCCCGCATCTCCCACCCGAACGTCGTCCCGATCCACACCGTCGGCGAGGCCGACGACCTCGTCTACTTCGTGATGGGGTACGTGGACGGCGAGTCGCTCGCCGTCCGCCTGAAGCGCCGCGGCCGCCTCTCGATCGAGGAGGCGCGACGCATCTGCCGCGAGACCGCCGACGCGCTCTCGTCCGCCCACCAGCAGGGCGTGATCCACCGCGACGTGAAGCCCGACAACATCCTGCTCGAGGGGACGCGCGGGCGGGTGATGGTGACCGACTTCGGGATCGCCAAGGCGCTCTCGGCCGAGGGCGGCACGCTCACCGAGGCGGGGATCGCCATCGGCACGCCGGCGTTCATGAGCCCGGAGCAGGCGGCGGGGGAGCGGGAGATCGACGGGCGGTCCGACATCTACTCGCTCGGGGTGGTCACCTACCAGATGGTGACGGGGGAGCTGCCCTTCCAGGCGCCGACGGTGCCCGGGCTGCTGATGAAGCAGATCTCGGAGGAGCCGACCCCCGTCGACCAGAAGCGGCCCGAGGTGCCGCCCGAGTTCGGGCAGACGGTGATGCGCTGCCTCGAGAAGGACCCGGAGCGGCGCTGGCCCACCGCCGACGCGCTGCGGCGGGCGCTCGAGACGGGGACGTACACGCCGCCGCCGCCGCGCCTCTCGACGCGCGCCGGGACGGCCGGGCGCGGTCCCTCGCGCGCGCCGCTCGAGCGGGAGGACTCCCTCCTCGACACGCCGCCGGCCCGCGCCCCGCGCGCCGCCGACCGCCTGCTCCCCATCCGGGACCGGGCCGCGAGCCGCGCGGCGATGCGCGCCGAACGGGCGGCCAGGCGCGCCGACCACGTCGCGGAGCGGGCGCGACACCGCGTGGGAGACCAGAAGCGGGAGGAGGAGGAGCTCGCCGCGCTGGCGAAGGCCTCGGGCGAGCCGCTCATGGTGGTGCGGTTCCGGCGCAAGCTCGCCAGCTTCGCCTCCGTGAACGGCATGCTCATCCTCATCAACCTGGCCACCAACGGGTTCCACAACCCGTGGTTCATGCCGATCACGGCCATCTGGGGGTTCTTCGTCGCGAAGGACTACGCGAGGCTCTGGTCGTCGGGCTACTCGTGGCGCGACGTCATCTACCGGCCGCCCGCTCCCGATGCCATCGAGGCGAAGGGGAAGGCCTCCGCGCTGCTGCCAGCCTCGCCGCAGGACTTCGGGCGGCGCGCCGAGGCGATCACGCAGGCGCGGAAGGACCGCGCCGCGATCCTCGCGATGCTGGAGCGGATGTCGAAGGCGGAGCGGAAGCTGCTCCCGGACATCGTGCCGACGGTCGAGCAGCTCCTCGAGCGCGCGATGGACCTCGCCCGCACGCTGAGCATCCTCGACCGCGACCTCGACGTGGAGACGCCGGAGAAGCTGGACGCGCGGATCGCCGCGCTGCGCGAGGAGCCGGCGTCGGGCGACCGCGAGCGGCGGATCGGCCTGCTCGAACGCCAGCGGCAGACCCTGACGGAGCTGAGCCGGCGCCGCGAGACGCTGGTGGCCCAGTTCGATTCCTGCCTGCTGGCGATGCAGAACGTGCGCTTCGACCTGCTCCGCTTGCGCTCGGCCGGGGTGGCCGAGGCCCTCGGCGATCTCACGATGGCCACGCAGCAGGCGCGCGCGCTGTCGCTGGACGTAGATGCCGCCATCAGCGCGGCCACCGAGATCCGCCGCCTCACCAGGAACACGCCCCCGACGCCGTCCTGAGCGTCGCCGGCGGCGCGCCGCCTACCGCCGCCCGGCTCCCGCGCAGGCGCGGAGCAGTGAGACCGCCTCGCTCTCGAGCCAGCCGAACCGCCGCAACTGCGCCGCCAGGTCGAACGCCCGGGCACACCCGGCGGCCCCGCCGCGCGCGTAGACCTCCGCGCCCCCGTAGTACGCCACGTCCCACGACGGCCGTGTCGCCACCGCCACGTCGAACACCGGACCCGCGAGGGCCGGCCCCGCGCGCTGGCCGAGCGTCCGCAACACCGGCTCGAGGGCGCCGGGGATCGGCTCCGCCAGGGTCGGCACGGGTGGCGCGCCGCGGAGCGCCCGGAGTGCCTCCGCGGCGGCCGTCGTGTCATCGTTCTCGCGGAGCGCCAGGTCCGCAAGCATCGTGGCCACGAGGACGCTGTCGCCGGTGCCTGCCGCCCTGGCGCGGAGCAGCGCCCGGCGCGCCTCCGGCCACCGCTCCAGCCCGCGGTACGCGAGCGCGGCCCCGACCATGGCGCGCGGCTCCCGCGGGCGCTGCCGCTCGATCCCGTCGTACACCGCGAGAGCGGAATCGAACTCCCTCCGCTCCAGCAGGACCCGGCCCGCATCCAGGACCGCCTCCACGTCCGCGCCGGCCCCGCGCGCCAGGCGCCGGGCCAGGTCCAGCGTGAGGTCGCTCTGCGAGGGGAGCGCGTGCAGGTACGCCGCCGGCGCCGCCGCTTCCGCACCGGGCCACTCCGCGCCCCGGGGCACCTGCTCCCCGGCCGCGTGCCGGATCGCGAGCACCGTGTCGAAGACGTTCCCCTGCGGCCCGACGAGCAGCGCGCGCGCCGCCACGAACTCCAGCGCCGGGCGGTCGTCGCTGTGGACGAACGGCGCGCGCCGCGCGAGCAGGGCCGATCCGCTGTCCCCCAGGAGGTAGTAGCCGAGGAACTCATCGGGCGAGGCGAGCCGCAGCCAGGCCCGCATCGCCATGCCGGTCGGCCCCGGCTCCCCGAATGCCGCCGCCACGCGCGCGCGGCTCCACCGCAGGGGCCGCCGTGACGCGAGCACGATCAGGTCCGACGGGTTCGAGTACCAGACCTCGACGTACGGGAACACGGCGCGGACGTTCCGCACCACCACTGCCACGAGCCCCACCGGCACCTTGTAGGTCTGCAGCCACTGGGCCAGGATGCCGTCCGGCCGCAGCCGGCTGGCGGCGATCCGGAAGTAGTCCGCCGTGAACAGTGACGCCACGCCCGCGATCCACGGGTTCGACGGCTCCGAGGCGATGACATCGTAGGGCTCACGCGCCAGCTGCAGGGCGCTTCGGGCGTCATCCTCGATGACGTGCACTTTCGGATCGCGCAGCACGCCGCGGTTCACCCCGTCGAAGTATCGCCCGGCTCGGAGCACCGCGCGCTCGATCTCCGCGACGTCGACCCGCTCGACCCCGGGCACGTCGGCGAGGGTGCGGGTCGAGACCCCGCTCCCGAAACCCACCACGAAGGCGCGGCGCGGGTGGGGGTGGGCCAGCGCCGGCAGCAGGCCGACGAGCACCTGGGTGTTCATGTCGAACAGCGACGACGCATCCACCTTGCCGTTGGTCTTGAGCCAGGTGGACGTGCCGTTGCGCCACACCGAGACGGCGGCATTCCAGCCTTCGTCGAAGCTCAACTGCTCCGCCCCCACGCCGCGCAGGTAGCTGTCCAGCTCGCTGCGGCTCAACCGCTCGCGGCCGTAGATCGTGGGTCCGCGGTCGAGCGTCCGGCTCGACCAGCTCGGCGTGGCGACGGTGACCGCGAGGGCCGCCGCCGCCAGCAGCGGCGCGGCCCACGCCAGGACCCTGGACGGTCGCGCCCACGCGCCGCGCCGCACCACCCACCAGGCCAGGAGCACGGCGGCCCCGGCGTTGATCAGCACGCCGAGGACGAGAGTGTGCTCGCTCCCGATGAGGTGGATGAGCACGAACCCCGTCAGCGCAGAGCCGAGGATGCTGCCGAGGGTGTTGGCGAAGTAGGCGCGGCCGGCCTCGCCGCCGGCCCCGGATCCGCGTCGCGCTGCCACTTCCGCCAGCAGCGGGAAGCTGACCCCCATCCCCACGGCCGCAGGCGCCACCACCGCCGCCGCAGCGAGCGCGTGCAGCGCCAACAGGTCCGCGGCGTCGAGGAAGCCGACCTGCATCGTCGCCACGACGTACACCGGCAGGCCGCCGAAGAACGGAAACAGCAGCGAGGCGAACACCGCGATCAGCGCCTGCACCACGGCCGCGGCGACGAGGAGGTCCCGCGGCGGGCGGCGGGACCCGACCGCCAGGAGGCTCCCCACGCCGATGCCGGCGAGGAACGCCGCCAGGATGGTCGTGAAGGCGTACGTGGAGGTGCCCAGCACCAGCACCAGGACCCGCGTCCAGGCGATCTCGTAGAGCAGCGACGCGAACGCCGTGATGCCGATCAGCCAGATGGCGAGACGCCGGGTCGGCTGGTCGGCGGCCTCGGCCGCCGCGGGCTCCGTCTCGGCCGCGTCCACCTGTTCCGCCTCCGGCGTGCCGCCGGACTCGGCGAGCGGCCGGCGCGCGAGGAGCAGGGCCGCGACGCCGAGCAGGAGGTTCACCACCCCGACGCCCGCCAGCGTCCCGCGTACCCCCACCTTCTCGACGAGGACGAAGCCGGCGAGCACGCATCCGACGACGCCGCCGATCGTGTTGAGCCCGTAGAACAGCGCGAGCTGGCGGCGGTAGCCCTCGAGGCGCCCGCCCGCGAAGGCGCGGGTCAGGGCGGGGAGCGTGCCGCCCATCAGGAACGTCGGCACCAGCAGGATGAGGAAGGCGGCCGCGAACTTCATCGCGGTCGCCGGCCACACGCCGGGGGCGAGGACACGCGCCAGGGCGAGGTACGCGGAGCCCACCGCGTCCAGCGCCCAGGCCGAGGCGAGCCCGAACACGCCGATGCCGATCTCCAGCATGCCGTACAGGCGCGCCGGGTTCGCGCGCCGGTCGGCGAGCCGGCCGAGCAGGTACGCCCCCAGGCCGAGGCCGCCCATGTACGCGGCGACCACGGTGGTGATGGAGTGGATGGTGGAGCCGAAGAACAGGTACAGGTCCCGGGTCCAGACCAGCTCGTACACGAGCCCGGTGGCGCCCGAGACGACGAACAGGACGGCGAAGAGCGCGCGCCGCGGCACCGCGGCCCCGGTATTCAGAATGAGGCCAGCTCCCGGATCGCGGCCGCGAGGTCGTCGACCTGGGGGAGGATGTGGTCCTCCAGGTCGGGGGCGTATGCCACGAAGGTGTCAAGCGCCGCGACCCGCCGCACGGGCGCGTCGAGCCACGCGAAGTGGTCGCTCGCGATGCGCGCGGCGACCTCCGCGCCGTAGCCCCAGGAGAGCGCGTCCTCCGTGGCGACGAGGACGCGGTTCGTCCGCCGCACCGACGCGCCGATCGTCTCCCAGTCCACCGGCGAGAGGGAGCGCAGGTCGATGACCTCGGCGCTGACGCCCTCGTGTTCCTCCACCGCCTTCGCCGCCGTGACCGCGCGCTGCACCAGCGCGCCGTAGGTCACGACGGTGAGGTCCGTGCCGGGGCGCACGAGCTTGGCCTTGCCGAAGGGGATGAGGAAGGCGGGGCCGGGGTTGGGGGACTTGTTGTACGTCTGGCGGTAGAGGTGCTTGTGCTCGAGGAAGAGCACGGGGTCGTCGCAGCGGATCGCCGTGCGCAGCAGGCCGTTCGCGTCGAGCGCGGTGGCGGGACAGACGATGCGGATCCCCGGCGTGTGCGCGAAGATCGAGGCGCCGGTCTGCGAGTGATACGGCGCGCCACCCTTCAGGTACCCGCCGTACGCCACCCGCACCACCACCGGGCAGGAGAAGGCGTCATTCGACCGCCAGCGCAGCATCGCCAGCTCATCGCGCAGCTGCATGAACGCCGGCCAGATGTAGTCGAAGAACTGGATCTCCACGACCGGCTTGAAGCCCCGCGTCGCGAGCCCGATGGCGCGGCCGATGATGTTCGCCTCGGCGAGCGGCGAGTTGTACACGCGGTCGCCGCCGAACCGCCGCTGCAGGCCCCACGTCACCTTGAAGACGCCGCCCTTGCCCTTGACCCGGCCGAGGTGCTCCTCGCGGGTCACGTCGGCCACATCCTCCCCGAATAGCACGAGGCGCGGGTCGCGCTCCATCTCCTCGCGCAGGCACGCGTTCAGCAGGTCCACCATCGTCGTGGGCTCGCCCGTGAACCGCGGCGCGTCCTCGGTGTCGAAGCGCGCGTCGGTGGGGTCCACGTCGGGGGAGTAGACGAAGCGCGTGGCCGACTCCGGCGCCGGCTGCGGCGCCGCCAGCGCCCGCTCCGTCGCCTCGGCGATGGCGGCGTCCACCTCCGCGGCGACCGCCTCCAGCGCCCGCGCCGTGGCCAACCCCTCCTCGGCGAGTCGCGCCGCGAGCAGCCGGATCGGGTCGCGGGCCGCCTCCGCCTCGCGCTCCGCGGGCGGCCGGTACATCGTCTCGTCGTCGGAGAGGGAGTGCGAGTAGGGGCGGATCACGTGCGCGTGCACCAGCGCCGGCCCCTGGCGGCCCCGGCAGTGGGCCACCGCGCGCGCGAGCGCCTGCCGCGAGGCCTCCACGTCGCACCCGTCCACCTCCTCGACGTGCAGGCCGGGGTACCCCGCCACGAGCTTCGAGATGGACCGTCCCGGCGTCTGCACCTCGACCGGGACGGAGATGGCGTAGCCGTTGTCCTCAACCAGGAAGAGCACCGGGAGCTTCAGGTTGGTCGCGGTGCTCAGCGCCTCCCAGAACTCCCCCTGGCTCGTCGTCCCGTCCCCCAGCGAGCAGTAGACCACCTCGTCGCCGTGGACCGGGCCCACCAGCTCGCGCGCCGCCTCGACGCGGTCCCAGCGGAGCCACGCCTCGGCGCACCCCACCGCTTGCAGGCACTGCGTCCCGGTGGGACTCGACTGGCTCACGATGTTGAGCGCTTTGTGACCCCAGTGCGAGGGCATCTGCCGGCCGCCCGAGTTGGGGTCGGCGGCCGCCCCCACCGCCGAGAGGAGCATCTCCTCCGGGGTCATGCCGAGCGCGAGGCAGAGCGCGCGGTCGCGATAGTACGGGTAGAACCAGTCGTACCCGGGCTTGAGCGCCATCCCGGCCGCCACGAGGACCGCCTCGTGACCGGCGCCCGAGATCTGGAAGAAGATGCGGTTCTGCCGCTTGAGCTGGATCTCCCGGTCATCGAGCCGGCGGGACAGCAGCATCAGCCGATACACATCCAGCAGGTCGGTCTGCGCGGAGCGTTCGCTGCGCTCGCCGCTCTTGGTCCGGGTCGCCATAGCCGAGCAAGTTACCCGGGAACGACCGGGAATCAACGCCCTTCGTAGACGATGCGCCCTCCGACGATCGTCGTGGTCACTCTCACCGCGTTGAGACTGTCCGGCGGGGTGGCGAACAGGTCGCGGTCGAGCACCGTCATGTCCGCGAACAGGCCGGGTCGCAGCACGCCGGTGCGGCCCTCCATGAAGCCGGCGTACGCCACGCCGGCGGTGTAGGCCCGCAGCGCCTGCTCGAGGGCGATCTTCTCCTCGGGGAACCAGCCACCGGGGTTCTTCCCGTCAAGCGTCCGCCGCGTCACGGCCGCGTAGATCCCGAGCAGCGGCGAAAGGGGCGCCACGGTCCAGTCGCTGCCGAACGCGAGGGGCGCGTTGGTGGCGAGGAGGCTGTGGAACGCGTAGGTCCCGCGCAGCCGCGCCGTGTCGAGGCGCTCGTACGCCCAGCGGCCGTCGTCGATGGCGTGGTAGGGCTGCATGGAGGCAATCACGCCCAGCGCCCCGAACCGCGGGACGTCCACCCTCCGCAGGTGCTGCGCGTGCTCGACGCGAAAGCGCCGGTCGCGCGCGCCGTGGAGCCGCTCCGCCTCGGCGTAGAAGTCGAGCAGCACGGCGTTGGCGCGGTCGCCGATGGCGTGGACGGCCACCTGGAGGCCCGCGCTGTCGGCCGAGAGGATCGCGCCGCGCATCACCGCGGAGTCGGTGACGAACAGGCCGCGGCTCGTGGGCGCGTCGAGGTAGGGATCGTAGAAGGCCGCCGTGGTGGACCCGAGCGAGCCGTCCATGAACCCCTTCAGGCCGCCGATGCGGAGCCAGTCGTCGCCGCGGCCCTCGGCGCGCACGGTGTCGGCCAGCATCCGCCAGGTGGCGAGGGGCACGAAGTCGTAGATGCGCGCCGTGAGCGCGTTGCGGGAGCGCGCGCGGCGGAAGGCCGCCAGGTCGCTCCAGTTGGACGACATCACGTGGATGGTCGTCAGGCCCAGCGACGCCGCGTGCCGCAGGGCCGTGGCGAGGGCGGAGTCGGTCTCGGCCGCGGTGCGCTCGGGCACCGCGCGCCAGATCGCGTCGGCCGCGTTGTCCTTGAGGACGCCGGTCGGCTCGCCGGTGGCGGAGTCGCGCACGATGACGCCCCCCGCGGGCGCGCGCGTGGCGCGGGTGAGGTGCGCGAGCCGCAGCGCCAGGCTGTTGGCCACGCCCATGTGGCCGTCGAGCCGGCTGACGAACACGGGGTTGTCCGGGGTGACGGAGTCGATCCACTCCTTGCGGGGCAAAGGCGAGCCGGGCCAGCGCTCGTGGTCCCAATCGCCGCCCAGGATCCAGCGGCCCCGCGGCTGCTTGCGCGCGAACGCGGCGAGGCGGCGGACGAACTCCGCGGGGGTGTCCGCGTCGCGGAGGTCCACCGACAGCAACTGGAACCCGCCGTCGATGAAGTGCGTGTGCGCGTCAGCGAGGCCGGGCAGGACGGTGCGCGCGCCGGCGTCGAGGACGCGGGTGCGCGGGCCCTGGAAGCGCCGCACCTCCCGCGTCGAGCCCACGGCGACGATGGTGCCGCCGCGGACGGCCACGCCGCGCGCCTCGGGCCGGGCCGTGTCGCCGGTCCACACGCGCCCGTAGACGATGAGGTCCGCCGGCGGCTCGGGCGGCGCCTGGCGGCACGCGGCGAGCAGGCCCGCCGCGACCAGCAGCAACACGGGACCGCGCATCCTCACACCCCGTCCTTTCGGGCGACACGCCTCGCGCCGTCGCGGGCGCGTCGCTAGGTTTTCGGCCATCCCCCGTCGCGAGCGAGTGCGTGAACGACGCTGACCGGCGGACCGTGCTCCGCCTCTTCCCGTACGGCCTCTACGCCATCACCGTCCGCAGCGGCGGCACCGACCACGGCATCACGGCCGCCTGGGTGATGCAGGCGTCGTTCGCTCCGTCGATGCTGGTCGCATCGGTCGAGAGCGAGTCGCGCGCGCTGCCGATGATCCGCGACGCGAAGGGGTTCGCCGTGAACGTCCTCTCGGTGGAGCAGCGCGAGCTCGCGTCCCGCCTGGGCGCCGCGGCCCCCGCCGAGTCCCCGCCGAAGCTCGCCGACACGCCGAGCCGCCCCGGTCCGGTGACCGGCTCGCCGGTGCTGACGCGGGCGCTGGGCTGGCTCGAGTGCCGGCTGGTGGCGACGATGCCGGCCGGGGACCACACGCTGGTGCTCGGGGAGGTAGTGGAGGCGGGCGCCGAACGAGAGGGCACGGCCCTGACCCTGGCGGAGACGGGGATGAAGTACTCTGGCTAGGCGCACGGCTGTCAAGGTGGCGGGCGCGGCGCTGGCGATCGGCGCCGGCGCGGCACGCCTGGCGGCGCAGCAGGCTCCCGACACGGCGGTCTACAACCTCGCGATCACGGGCGTGCGGCCGCACCTGGCGGTGGAGGCGCGCTTCGTCGGGCCCGACGCCGGCCTCCTCTTCCTCACCACCCGGTCCGCCGCCACGGGCGCCGAGGTGGACGGGTTCGGCGCGAGCGACGACCGCGGGGGGCCGCTGCCGTTCCAGCGCACCGGCGACGGCTTCGCGATCACCAACGTGCAGGGCGGCCCGGTCCGTTTCCGCTACCAGGTTTCCTTCAGCGACTCGGTGGCGTCCGCCAGCACCGCCTCCGGGCTCGACACGACGCGGCTCTACGCGGTCGCCCGCAGCCTCTTCGTCGCCCCCGACCCCGTCCTGTACCGCAAGACCGGCCACGCGTACCCGGTGGTGCGCGTCGTCTTCCTGCTGCCGCCGCGCTGGCGCCTGGTGGCCGACTGGGACACCATCGGCGAGGCGCTGGCGCCCCGCTCGGCCGACGACCTGCTGGAGAACGCGGTCGCCGCGGCGCCGGACTACCGGTACCACACCGGCACGGCCGGCGGCGCGGAGTACGTCGTGGCCGTCCGCGGGCACCGCGCCTTCACCGACTCGGCCCTCGTGGAGGTCGTCCGGCAGAGCCTGGAGCGCGGCGCGCGGGCCCTCGGCCCGGTGCCCGTGCCCCGCGTGCTGTACATCAGCGACGCCGGGCGCAAGGGACGCACCAGCGGCAGCCTGCAGGGGACCCGGACCATCGGCCTGCTGTGGGAGCCGGGCGAGATGCTCGAGCGCGCCCGCAGCCACGACACCTTCCACGAGACCCTGCACCTGTGGTTCGGCGGGGTGATGGAGTCCGAGCGGTGGTGGACCGAGGGCGCGACCGACTACTTCGCGGCGCGCCTCTACGCCGACTGGCGCGGCGACCCTTCGCAGCTCGCCTCCCTCTGCTACGAGTCGCTCCGCAACTACGAGGAGATCCCGCACCGGGCGACGATGACCATGGCGACCGAGGCGCGGACCCTGCCGGGCGGGGACAACACCGTCCGGCTGGTCTACCGTAAGGGGATGCTCGCGGCCCTGCTGCTGGATGCGGCGGTCCGCCGCGGCTCGCACGGCAGCGCCGATCTCGACACGGTGGCCCGGGAGTTGCTCGCCACCGCGCGCACCCGCCGTTCCCGCACGGTGAGCGAGGCGGAAATCGGCGAGGCTGTCGCGAGGGCGGGCGGGCGCGCCGCCCGGCGCGAGTGGGAGCGCGTGGTGACCGGCACCGGCCCCATCACCGCCAAGCAGGTGGCCGCGGCCCTCAAGGAGGTGACGGGGGTGGACTTGCCCCCGCCCCCGGACCGCGGCAACGTCCCGAAGGCGCTGGCACGGCCCCCGGCGCCGTGAGGGGAGCCGCGATGAGACTCCAGGGGAAGTCAGTGCTGGTGTTCGCCGCCCCGCAGTTCGAGGACCTCGAGCTGCTCTACCCCAAGATCCGCCTCGCGGAGGAAGGGGCGAGCGTCGTCGTCGCGGGGCTGGGCGAGAAGGCCTACGCCGGCAAGAAGGGGCACACCGTCACCGTCGACACCAACGTCGACGACGTCTACGCCGAGGCCCACGACGGGCTGGTGATCCCCGGCGGCTGGGCGCCGGACGTGATGCGGCGCTCCGACAAGCTGCTGCAGATCACCCGGGAGATCGCGGCGGCGGGGAAGCCGGTGGCCTTCATCTGCCACGCGGCGTGGGTGATGGCGTCGGCGGGACTGCTGAAGGGCCGTCGCGTGACCTGTGTGCGCGCCATCCGCGACGACGTCGAGAACGCCGGCGCCACGTACCTCGACGAGCCGGTGGTCGTGGACGGCAACCTCATCTCGTCGCGGACCCCGGCCGACCTGCCGCAGTTCTGCCGCGCGCTCATCGCGGCGCTGTCGGGGACGCCGGCCGACTAGGCTCCCCCGTCGAACGGCCGGATCACCACCCCGGTCGGGATCTTCGGCGCGAAGAAGGTGGACTTCTGGGGCATCACCTGCCCCGCGTCCGCCACCTTGCGCACCTCCTCCAGCCGCGTGGCCGGCAGCAGGACGGCGAAGGCGCACTCCGCACCGCAGGTCGCCGCACGCGCCTCCTCCGCGTCCGCCGTGTAGCCCAGCGCCGGCACCCCGTGCAGCAGCTCGGCCGCCACCGTGCGGATCGCCACCGCGTCCGCGACGGTCACCGCCAGCTCCCGTACCGAGGGGTGCGCGGGCAGGTCCCGCACCCGCGAGAGGTCGGCGTCGGGGCGCAGCTGGAGCGGCACCGCGGCGCAGTCGGCGAACAGCACCGTGAGCGTGGCCTCGGCGCCCGCGGGCGCCACCGTGAACCAGGGCCGCGCCGCGGCGAGGAACGTCTCGCGGCCCACGGGGCTGCCCTGCACGATGCGGTGGGTCGGCAGGATGGCGAGCCCCGGGTCCCGGAACGAGACCACGTGCGCGAGCGTGCGCGCCGCACCGGCCTTCCACCGCGCCGGCGCCTCGTCGCGGAACATCACCGACGTCTCGAAGCGATGATGGCCGTCGGCGATGTAGACGGGCGCCGCGCCCGCCGCCGCGGCCAGGGCGGCCGCCCGTTCCCCCGCGACGATCCACACCTCGTGCGCGGCGCCGATCGCCTCGCAGCGCGCCCACGGCGCCCCGCGCGTGACCTCCGTCAGCCGCGTCTCGAGCGCGCCGCCCGCGTCCGGCGCCAGCACGAACACCGGGCTCAGGTTGCACCCCGTCGCGCGCATCAGGCGCCGCCGGTCCTCCTTGGGACCCGCGTGGGTCCGCTCGTGCGGCAGCACGCGCCCCGCCGCGAACGGCTCGGCGCTGAGCGCCAGGAAGACGCCGGTCCGTGAGCGCACGCTGCCGTCGGGGAGCCGCGCCGTGGTCCGCAGCACGTACGCGGAGTCCGACCCGTCGCGCACCAGCGTCCCCGCGGCCCGCCACCCCTCGAGCAGCCGCGCCGCCTCGGGGTAGGCATCGCCGCCGTCCCCGGCCAGCGGCAGGTCCACGTGCACGATGTTCGCCGGGTCGAGTGCCGCGAGCGCCGCGCGGGCGGGCGGGCTGATGACGTCGTAGGGCGGGGCGAGCCGCCTGGCCAGCGAGGCCGCGTCCGCGAAGTGCTCGCCGCAGAACGCCGTGAACAGGGGTACGTCCGTCACGCGTCCTCCATCCGCCGCCGCTCCGCGATCAGCCGGTCGAGATGCCGCTTCACCTCTGCGAGCGTGAGCCGGCCGACCGCCTCCTCCGCGCAAGTCGCATCGGCGTCGTACGACAGGAAGTCCGTCTCCAGATGGCCGTCGGGCTCGTTCGAGGCCGACCAGCGCACGAAGATCAGCGCGGCGCCGTAGCGCCCGTCGGGGCCGGGGTCGTCGGCCGAGAAGACGCCGACCGAGTACGACCGCCCGTCGACGCCCTCGAATCCCGGCGGCCGCCCGTGCACCGCCTCGTAGCCGCGCAGCGTCGCTTCGTCCGGCCCCGTCACCGCCGCAGGCTCTCCTTGATCACGCTCATCGGGATGAAGAAGAGCGTCGAGGGGCTCTCCGCCAGCCGCCGCA
>Ga0335070_10004847_pt1 | contig 15770 bp, 15 predicted proteins | sample Lox_Sample_13_FD_206722 | JGI IMG/M metagenome (GOLD analysis project Ga0335070, IMG submission 206722) | Soil microbial communities from Loxahatchee National Wildlife Refuge, Florida, United States - Lox_Sample_1.3 | ecosystem: Environmental > Terrestrial > Soil > Wetlands | place: USA... | reverse complement strand
TCGCTGCCACCGTCGCGCACGAAATCAACAATCCCCTGGAAGCCGTCACGAACTTGCTCTACCTGGCTCGCCACGATCCGCAGGGACGGGAAAACTATCTGCGTCTGGCAGAGAAAGAAGTGGAGCGCATTGCCGCCATTGCCCAACAGACGTTAGGCTTCGTCCGCGAGAGTTCCTCACCCATGCTGCTCAACGTGGCGGAGACCATGGAACAGGTGCTCCACCTGTATTCGCGCAAACTCGAAGTCAAACACATCCAGATCGACAAGCAGTACGACACGGGCGTGAACATTCAAGGATTTGTGGGTGAGCTGCGACAGCTGTTCTCCAATCTCGTGCTCAACGCCGCTGACGCCATGGAGGAAGGCGGCAAGTTGCGTTTGCGCGTCAGTCCGGCGCGCGAGTGGTCGAACCGCCAACGCACCGGGGTGCGAGTTACCGTCGCCGATACAGGTGCGGGCATCCCCTCCGCCGATCGGGTTCACCTCTTCGAGCCGTTCTACACCACCAAGAAAGATTTCGGCACCGGACTGGGCCTCTGGGTCTCTCAGGGAATCGTCAAGAAGCATCACGGATGGATCCGCATCCGCAGTCGCACTACTCCGGGTGCCAGCGGCACCGTTTTTTCCATCTTCCTGCCCGGCACCGTGGAGGTGTCCCAAGGCCCCGTTTCGGTGGGCGCGGAGCCGCTTCCTTCCGCCAAGTCAGCCTGAACCCGTTCTTAAAATACCTCCACCTAACCTGCTCTTTAACAATGACTTGCAGACCAACGACCCACGCGTACAGTACCTTTGGTACCTGCCCTGTCTCCGTGTAACCACCGTATAATCATGGCCGAATCCGGCGACTGTCATTCCTCCAATCAAAGGACGCGGTGGATCCTGCATTGGCATTGGCGATCTTTGCTCTGGGGCTGGCTTTTGGCAGCTTCTTGAACGTGTGTATCTACCGCCTGCCGCGCGACTTATCCGTGGTGTTTCCGGCTTCGGCTTGTCCCAGATGCAAGCAACCCATCCGCTTCTTTGACAACGTTCCTGTCCTGAGCTGGCTGCTATTGCGCGGCCGATGCCGGCAATGCAAAGCGCCGATTTCGCCGCGTTATCTTGTCGTCGAACTTCTTACCGGAATTGTCTTTCTGGCGTGTTATTCGCATTTCGGGCTGTCCTTGGCGCTGCTCAAATACTGCGCCTTCTCATTTTTGCTGTTGGGACTGATCTTCACGGATGCCGAAACCCTCCTGCTTCCCAACAAATTGACTTTGCCGGGCATTGCGCTGGGTGTGCTGTTCAGCCTTTTTGTTCCCGTGAACGATCTGGCTTCGCAATTCTTGCCTGGTCTCGTTCCACTACCAGCCAGCTTTGATCTTTCCTGGCACTTGCTCTCACTGTTCGATTCCCTCCTGGGAGCTGCAGTGGGCGCATCGTTCATTTACGGCGTAGGTGCGATCTACCTTCGCGCCAGGGGCATTGAGGGCATGGGTTTCGGTGACGTCAAGTTGATGGCCATGGTGGGCGCCTTCCTGGGTACGAAGCTGACCATTCTGACGTTGTTTTCTGCCTCCATTGCGGGATCGTTGTTCGGGGTATGGACTCTGGCTGCGGTGTGGGTGAAGCGGACTCGCCGCCGGATGGCACGTCAGCATGAATCGGCGCCTGAGGCCCGCCGCCGCGCCTGGATCTCCGCTACAGTTGCGCTTCGCCGCTACCAGATGCCTTTCGGCGTCTTTTTGGGAAGCATGGCCATGCTGGCCCTTTTCTTCGGGGGTCGTTTCCTGCGTTGGTATTGGGGGGTACTGTGAAACTGCTCACCAATCCCATCATGCTGCGGATGGTGCTGGTACTCGCTGCCGCAGTGGCCGCGTTCCTCTTGGGCCTGTTCTTCATTCGGCGCCTGCGACGCAACCTGGCCGAGGAAGGCACTTTACCGGAAGCATTTCCCTCCAGCGACAGTTTTCCGCTGCAGACGTATCACGCGGTGATCCAGCAGCTCAAGCAACAGAAACATGAACTGCAGAGCCTGCAACAGCTTGAACGTCGCCGGGCAAGAACGACCGAGAACGTCAGCGCAGCAGTGCTTTCCAATCTTTCCAGCGGTGTGTTGTTTTTTACCGGGAACGGTCTAGTACGCCAGGCAAACGCCGCAGCGAAGCAGATCCTGGGTTACGCTTCACCCGCTGGAATGAGCAGCAGCGAGATTTTTCACCACGCTAAAGTGTTTCCCGCTGGAGGCGACTCCAAGACCAGTCTGGCGCAGGCGGTGCAAGCAAGCTTGCACGAGAACACGCCCGCTCGCCGGATGGAGGTGCAGTTCCGGACTCCGGCCGGAGAAGAGCGCATTCTGGAAATCACCATCACCTCGGTGCTGGCGCCGAGCGGTGACGTCTTGGGTGCAGCCTGCTTGATCAACGACGAGACAGAAATGGCACTGATCCGCCGCCAGCAGACGCTGCGTGGCGAGATGTCCGCGGAAATGGCGCTCCGGCTTCGTAATTCGTTATCGGCGATTTCAGGCTATGCCCGTCAGTTGGCGGCCAGCCACGACCTAGCAGCGGTGCGGCAATTGTCCACCGACATTGTGAGCGAGGCGGCACAACTGGACCATACGATTGGTGGATTTCTCGCCGAGGCCCGAACGGCTAGGGCTTCGGCAGGAACCTAGTTTCATGACAACGCCCAGCCGTCGCGTGGCTATGACGGCGAAGGCAATCGAACACGGAGCAACTATGAAGCACAGTGTATTTGCATCGATGACCGGAGCACTGCTTTTGGGACTGGTAACCCTGGGTGTTGCTCAGCAATCCGATTCGCTCGGCGACTACGCTCGCACGATCCGCAAGGACAAGAAGCCTACCGTTGCCAAGCAATACGACAACGACAACCTGCCCCGCGAAGACAAACTGAGCGTCGTAGGCAACGCGACCGAGCCGGCCGCGCCTCAGGCGGGCCAGGGCAATGCCCAAGCCAACAAGGAAAGCAAAGAAGGAGAAGTGAAGCCAGGCCAGACCAAGGAGGAGCGCCAGCAGGCTTACGACGAGTGGAAATCGAAGATTTCCGCCCAGAAAGATAAGATCGATCTGCTCTCCCGTGAACTCGATGTCCTCCAGCGCGAGTATCGGTTGCGCGCGGCGGCATTCTACGCCGACGCCGGCAACCGCCTGCGTGGCTCCGCCAACTGGGACAAGGAAGACGCCCAGTACAAGCAACAGATCGACGATAAACAAAAAGCCGTGGACAGCGCTAAGCAGGAGCTTGACGACATGCAGGAGCAAGCTCGCAAAGCTGGAGCTCCGGCCTCGGTTCGTGAATAGTCAGTGTATGGGGATAGCGTTGGGAGCATCCCCGAAGAGCCTCTCCGGAGGGCCGCTCTCCTAAACTGGTGGGTGGCCCCGCAATTGCAGAATCTGGCGGATGTGATGGCGTCCGTGTACCCAGTGAAACTTCCGCCACTGTGGGCCGGTCAGGGGTCCGAGAATGGGGTGGTCCAAAAGCCTTACGTTGCTTCCATAACGTTCTTCACATTCTTCAATCAACTTGTCCATGCTTTCGAGGAGAGGGCCAATGCCCGCCAATACTTGCTCCGCCCGGGCCCCTTTGGGCCGGGCCGGTTCCGGGGTCTGCCGTCCGTTTGGCATGTGCCCCATTCCGACGACCACGGATGTAATGAACCGATGCTTCAGGTTGGGGTTGGTCGCCAGCGGTTTGCCCACAGCAAGGCAACGCTGGAAGCCCTTGCTTGTACCGGAATAGGTAAGAGAAAGATGCTCCAGGATCTCCGCGATGCTCCATTTGCCCTCGCGATGACGGATCAAGTCCTCGAGAGCGACGCCGCGCGTAGCGGCGCCAATAGCGTCTCGCAGTTTATGTAAGTGGTTCATGGCATGGCAAGAATGTGCTGTTGATCACAAGAAAAACGAATCGTGTTTAGTAGAATTATCATGTCGTGCCGCAGGTCGTAAAACACCATCGTGGTAGGTAAGGAATCATCCATGACCAGACTGCTCACGATCATGCTGACGACTGCCCTGCTGGTCGGCTGCTCCACTCAACCGACAAAGCCGGCGGGAAAACCACAACCCAAAGGCCCAGAACCCGTCACTGGTCGATACGCCTTTCAGAAGCTCTATGTCGCCGCGCACGGCTGGGCGCGGGACGCGCAGCCCTACCAACTCCTCTCGCTGACCACCTCCGATTCCAAGGGCGCCGAGGGCAAGTCCTGTGTGTGGCGTGCAGGTTTTGCCTCCAGCGTGCAGCGCGGAACCAAGCCTTATGTGTGGTCGGGCAGCGATGCCCAGGATGCTCCCCCTCGTGGCGTCAATCCGGGTACCGAGGATACCTATAACCCTAATAATTCTTCTACCCAGGTCTTTGACATGGGTTTTCTCAAGATCGACTCGGATAAAGCGCTCGAGGTAGCCAAGGCGCATGGTGGGGACAAGGTCCTGGCCAAGAGTCCCGACACCCCGATTCTTTACGTACTGGATTGGAGCCACTCCACAAACCAGCTCATTTGGCACGTGATTTACGGAAACAGCCGGGATGACGCCAAGCTGCGAGTGGCGGTGGACGCAACCAGTGGCGAGTTCATCCGCGTGGAGAAATAGTCCGGCACTGTAGGTGGCAGAAATCCGCGGGCATCGGCCGAAACATTACTGTTTCGTTTTCTGTGGCGTTTCCGTGGCTGCGGACGCCTTTAGCTTCTCCAATCCCTTGCGTGCCTCTTCCGACAGCGGACCGTGGGGCAGGATTTTCAAATAAGCCTCGTAGTGATTGATCGCTTCCGCTGGATTGTCTAGCTTTTCGAAGCATTGTCCCAGGCGGAAGTTGGCAATCGCGTCATTGGGCTTATACAACAATGCCTCTTGATAGCGATCCATCGCCGCGTGGTAGTTCTTGCGCTTGAAGTAGAAATCCCCGACCTCGATGTCCTTGGCTGCCTTGTGGGGATTCCACGGATGAAGTTCCTGTACGTTGCCCGCGGCTTCAGCCTCTGCATCCGCGAGGGCGGCAGCACTCTCGGGGTGGTTTTTGGCGTCATCCTTAGGCGGGCTGAGGTCGATGCGGCTGTCGCGGCTGGAACTCTCCCCGGCCTCGGCATTTCGGTCGGAGCGAGGCGAGCTCTGCGTTTGCCCCGGCCTTTTTTCCGTGGGCGCCTGCGGTTCCTGCGCCGTGGCCAATCCCGCCAGCGCCAGCATCAGAGACAACATCAATATCGAGCGCCGCATAGCCATTATTCTACCGCGCCTAAAGCAGCCCACCGCAGAGGACGTCACACCCTGGGATGCGGCGGTGGACGAATGGTCGATAAACACGCAAAAAAGCAGGCCGTTTCTTGGGGGAGAAACGGCCTGTGTTGGCGAAATCCTCCGGGGAGGAGGGGAAAACTCGCTTTTACATGCTCGATGGGCTCGTTGCGCTGCCCGTAGTCGTGGGCTGCGACGGGGCATTCTCGCCCACCGTGTTGGTCATCAGCCGGACATCAACCCGCCGGTTTGCCGCGCGGCCCTCGCGCGTCTTGTTGCTCTCCACCGGCTTGTCCTTGCCTAACCCGATCAGATAGATCTTGTGGGCAGGAACGCTGTGCTTTGAAGCCAAGTATTGAATCACCGAGTCCGCGCGCCGCTGGCTGAGCGCGTAGTTGTAATCGGCATCGCCCGTGGCATCTGCGTTGCCCTCCACCGCGATAATGTAACCCTTGGTGTTCGGGATGCTCTGCGCGAGTTGATCCAGCGCTTCCTTGGCCTTCTTGGTCAGGTTGTCCTTATCGAAGCCGAAGTGCACTGCAGCCTCGGTGACTACTCTGTAGTTGTCCAAGTTGGCCACGGTGTTGCTCAGCGAGTCCACGCGGTGAACAGCAGTATCTGCCAGGGTCTGTGCCTGCGCTGCCTGCTGGCCGGCGGCTTGCGCCTTTTGCTCCACTTCGGCAGTCTTCGCCTGCACTTGTTGAATGCCGGCCTGGGCACGCGCATCCACGTCCTTGATGTCGCGCGAATTCTTGGCGGTCAGGTCGTCCAGCTCATTGGTCTTGTTGATGAGCGGCGTTGTCTGCTGACGCACATAGTTCTTGCTGGCGCAACCTACCGACGCGATCATGCTCGCCGCCAGCAAAACCGTTAGAGAAGTACGATTCATATATAGAGGGCTCCTTCCTCTGTGTATCCGCGATTCGCTTTCAGTGATCCTGGGGTCTGGCTGAACTCCTGGGCTTAGTTCTTTCTCATCCCGCACCCTGCACATGAGCACGGACGATGCCAACCATTCACAATTGTAAACCTGTCCGTAACCGGTTGTGAATGATGGACTTGTTGGTTCTTTGGCTATGACTTGCAGCCCGGGGCAACTGAGCAAAGGCGATACGAAGAGGGGAAATTTTATATGGTTGTCTTCGCCTGTGTATCCGTCGGACAGAGCACCGGAATTGTTTCCCGTTTGTTCCGGCGGTAGATACGGAAGTCGGCATCGACTGTAATAACAGCATAGCGCGAGTGAAGTTCACTCATGCGAATCAGGCATAGATCGGCTAGATCTGGCATCCGGTCCGAGTATCGTTCGGCAAGCTCCCGCAGCTGACCAAGATTTGTATTGCAGTCGAAAGCCACCCGCAACAGGCCATCCTCGATCAGGGACAATACATAAGAGGTTGAGCGTAAGTGAAACGCAGCCTCGGCTAAAACTGCTTCGCAGGTCAGCAGTGGTTCGGTCACCACCCTTTTAGCAATGTTTACGGCCCATTGATGGTAGCGATCGGAACGATTGCCGAACGCCACAATAAAGCCCGTATCTGCAATGGCTTTCATGACCGCGAGAAACCCTTTCGCGAAGAAAGGCTACTGGGCCCGGTAACGGCTCCAGCATGACGAAGGAACCTCTGGCTTCCGTCCTTGGCCTTTGCGCTTTCCAACTGTTCGCGAATGATCCGGCCAATGGGTACGCCGGTGCGTTTAGAACTCTCCTTCAGCCACTCGAGGAGCTCCGGTGCAAGACGAATTGTTAGTGTATGACTCATAGTGATATATTGTAACACATTCCGCCCTATTAGCTCAGCTTTGAACTCAACTAAAATGGCAATGTAAATTCTCTCGTGGATCTTCCCCAGAAAATTCGCACCCTGCCCACCGAGCCCGGTGTGTACCTGTACAAAAATGCCGAGGGCGAAGTCATCTACGTGGGCAAGGCCAAGAACCTGCGCAGCCGGGTTTCGTCTTACTTCCACGAAGGCAGAATCGCGGACGCCAAGACGGGCACGCTGCTGCGCGAAGCGGTCGACGTGGATTACATCGTCGTCGCCAACAACAAGGAAGCCCTCGCCCTCGAGAACAACCTCATCAAGCAGAAGAAGCCTCGCTTCAACATCCTTCTGCGCGATGACAAGACCTATCCCTACGTAAAGCTGACTCTGGGGGAACGTTTTCCTCGGGTCTACGTCACCCGGCGTTTGCGCAAGGACGGCAGCTTATATTACGGGCCCTACTTCCCTGCCAACCTAGCTTATCGCATCGTCGATCTCATCCACCGGCATTTTCTGGTCCCCTCCTGCAAAGTGGACCTTACGCGCTATCATCCGCGCCCCTGCCTGCAGTACTACATCGGACGCTGCCTGGGTCCATGCGTGCAAAGCTTGACCACTCCCCAGATTTACCAGGAGGCCATCCGCGACGTGAAGTTGTTTCTCGAAGGCCGGCAGACGGACCTTGTGCGGTCATTGCGCGAACGGATGGAGCGAGCGGCCGGAGCGCAAGAGTACGAGCGCGCGGCAAAATGCCGTGACCTGATCTCCACAGTCGAGCAACTACAAGAAAGACAGCGCATGGCCGGGGTCGAGGGCGACGATGCCGACGTCTTCGGCTATCACTTCGAGAACGGCATGCTGGCGGTGAACCTGTTTCACTTACGCGGCGGAAAAATTCTGGACCGCCGCGAATTCTTCTGGGAAGACCTGCCGGAATTCTCGCAAGGGGAGGGTCACGTGGGGACAGCCGCCACCAGCTGTCCGGCCGAGCCCAGCTCGGCTTCTACACAGACGGCCTTTCACCCTGGCCCTTTCTTCTCCACACTGCTCGAGCAGCTCTATCTGGGCCAACCCTATGTACCCCGGAATATCTATGTTCCCGTCGAGTTCGAAGATCGAGAGACCCTGGAAGAACTGCTCACCGAGCAGTCGGCCGGGAGGAGTGCACGGCCCACACGGGTGAACATTGCCGCTCCCTTGCGCGGTGAAAAGCGCTCTCTCATCGATCTCGCAGGTAACAATGCCAAGCAATCCTACGACCAGCGCTTCCGGGTAATGAAGCCGAACATGCGTGCCGTTCAGGAGTCTCTGCAAGACGCGCTGACCTTGCCTGACTTGCCACGCCGCATCGAGTGCTTCGACATTTCTCACATTCAGGGAGCGGAGACTGTGGCCTCCATGGTGGTGTGGGAAGACGGCGCAATGAAAAAGTCTGAATACCGCAAGTTCATCATCAAGACGGTGGAAGGCGTGGACGATTTCGCTTCCATGCGCGAAGTGGTCACACGGAGGTACAAGCGCGTGCAGAATGAAAAGAGGAAGATGCCGGATCTGGTATTGATCGATGGCGGATTGGGGCAGTTGCACGCCGCCGCGGAAGCGCTTGAGTCTTTGGAAATCATCAACCAACCGCTGGCTGCGATCGCCAAGCGCGAGGAGATTATTTACGTGTATGGCCAGGAGAGCGAGCCGGTTGTTATTGATCATCACTCGCCCGTCTTACATCTCGTACAGATGGTCCGCGATGAAGCCCACCGTTTCGCCGTAACCTTCCATCGCAAGCGCCGTCAGATACGCGACCGCTCGACCGAGCTACGCGAAATCCCGGGGGTGGGGGAGCTCACCACGCGGCGTCTGCTGAAACACTTCGGCAGCGTGCAGGCGGTGAAGCAGGCCGATGTGGCGGCTCTTTCAGCGGTCGTCACCCAGTCGCAGGCGGAAGCCATTCTGAACCACTTCCGGAAATAGCCCAGGGCATGCGATGAAGCAGTGGCGAAGTGCTTCTGGGGCTAACTCACTGCCTTCTTCTCGAACTGCCGCAGCCCGACAACCAGCAAAAGCACGTCGAAGATAAGCAGCGCAACGAGGACCGCAGCCATCGACAGATGCGGAAACTGCGGGACCAAGGTGGCCCGCAGACCCTCGCTCGCATACACCAGTGGGTTGATGAGCACAGCTTTTTGCAGGACGGGAAACGTTTTCAACGCGCTCCACGGGTAGTAGGTACAACCGAAAAAGATCATCGGAGTAATCACCATGCCGAACATGAGTCCGATGTGCTGCTGGTTGATGCTGCAGCCCAGGGCCAGCCCTCCGCATGCCGAGAAGGTCGCTACGAGCACGATAATGAGAGCGAAGGTTAAGGGGGTGCCGATGCTGATTTGAACTCCGGGTCGCAGCACCAGCCAGGCTAGAGGGATCACCACTAACCCGGCGATCAGCGCTTGCAGCATTCCAGCGATAACTTTCTCGATTGCGATCCAGGCAACGCTGATGGGAGCGAGCAGTCGGTCCTCGATTTCGCGGGTCCACTGAAATTCAGAAATCAGCGGCATGGCCACTGCCCAGATTCCAGTGAAAACCATGCTGATGGCGATGATCCCAGGAAGCAGCAGGCTCTTGTATGCCGCGGGCATATAACCGCTGCCGACCATCACCCGGCCAAAGATGAAAACAAACAGCAGCGGCTGCAAGAAGGTTTGCAGGAAGAGTTGAATCGCGTTGCGCCGTGCCACGTGGGCGTCGCGCGCCAGCATCGCGCCGAAGGCTTTCCAGTTCAATCGCGCAAGCTCCTTCCCGTATGGTGCAGGAACAGGTTTTCCAGGCTCGGCTCGGAAATGTGCACGTCGGACAACTCTGCGCCAGAAGTCGCAGCCAGGCTCGCGATCTCCGGGATGAGAGAACCGCCCCGGTCCGCATAGACATCGGCGCCAGTGCCATCCACTGAGTGCACCTCGCGGACTCCGGCCAGTAACTGTAATCGTTGCAGCAGATCTGTCGTGTGATTTCCAAAGCGAAGCCGCAGGAGAAATCCTCCAGGAATCGACGCCTTCAGCTCTAGCGGAGTACCCAGCGCGATCACGCGGCCGTGGTCGATGATGGCCAACCGTTGGCACAGTGCGTCGGCTTCCTCCATGTTGTGGGTGGTGAGCAGGACAGTCTTCCCCATCTGGTGATATTCGCGAATGATCTCCCAGAGCAGGATTCGAGTTTGCGGGTCGAGCCCTGCGCTGGGCTCATCCAGAAACAAGACCTGCGGATCGTGCATCATGGCGCGGGCGATGGAAAGCCTTTGCATCATGCCGCCGGAAAACCCGCGCACCATTTGGTGCGCGCGCTCTGTGAGTTTGAACTTCTCGAGCAAGGTGTCGGCGCGCTCATTTCGTTGCTTGGATCCAATTCCAAAGTAGGCAGCGTGAAAAATGAGAATCTCGCGGGCCGTCAAAGAGAAATCAAGATTGGGACGCTGAGGCACAACTCCGATAAGGTGCTTGACCCGCGTCTGTTCCTTCCACACATCATGCTCGCCAATCCAAGCCTGGCCGGAGGTTGGCCGCACCCGCGTGGTCAGAACTCCGACCGTGGTGGACTTACCCGCGCCGTTTGGCCCGAGAAGACCAAAAATCTCGCCGGGAAGAACCTCTAGTGACAAACCATCAAGAGCCGGGATTTGGTTCTTCGGCTGCTTCCCGCCCTTCGCATCGGCGCGGGCAATGAACCCGCCCGCAGCCCCTAACGGCGGAGCGGAAGTGTAGGTCTTGTGAAGGTCTTGCGTGCGAACGCCAACGGCCATTTAGCGGAATCCTCGCCCAGTGCGCAGGTCTGTGGAGTATATCGTACGGGCTAACAGGTATTGCAAACTGCTTTGCGGGATGGACATTGGGATGATCAATCTGTCGCTGCCGCAGCAGAAGCCCAGTGATGTGTTGGGAGCAATTACTCGGCCTTGTCCGGCTGCCTGAAACTCCGCCACCCCAGCCACGCCGACGTTCCCAGCATTCCGCACCAACCGAAGAATCGCACAACAGCTGCGATCGCCGTGTCGTAGCGCAACACACCTAGACTGGAGAAGATAGTGTTCCAGTCATGCTCAACGTAGTCCGGATCGCCAACGGTCACCAGCGGAAGAGCCATGGCTCGCGCATCGGCCATGTAGGTCGCGGTATATAACCAGTTCTCGAAAAAAAAGAACAAGCAAAAGGCAAACGCTGCGGGCTGGCGCTGGGTGAAGAAGTATCCTGCCAGGAGGAGTGGCACCAGCCATTGCAGAATGGTTCCGCCCCAGATACCCAGCGTCGGGTCGAACCAGCCAAATAGCAGGTGCCCGCCCTCGTGGACCACCAGGTTTGCAGAATCAATAAACAGGTAACCGCCATGTTGCGCGAAAGCGTAGATTAGAAACAGCGCGAAGAAGCTGAGCCACGCTGCTGCCGCCCATCGAGCAACGGGTTTCCACGGTTCCTCCCACAAGGATTGCAGCCATTCGCGCATTGTTCACTGTCGAAAATTGTATGCGGCGTGGCATCGAATCCAGAGTTACCGAAGTACTCCGCGCTGATCGCTGCGGGCGGTGGGCAAACATTCACCAAGATTTCACTTCCCTGCAATCTGGCCGCAACATTATGCGGCTACAAATTGAGTACCAGAGAGACTACGGTTCCGCCCGGTTTTGCTGCGGAGAAATCCCAAGTGCGAAGGTCTGGAATGAAGAATCTCCGGCTGGTTGTAGTTGATGAAGAGCTCGCAGTTGTCCTGACTCTGCGAGACCTGCAGCACATTCAGGAACTCATTCGTAATAAGAGATTCGATTGGTACCGAAACGAAAGGCAAGCAATTATGGACCAGGAAGATGTGTTGCTGGAAGCAATCCGCCGCCGCGCTTACGAACTCTATGAGGAGCGTGGAGGAGAACCCGGCCTGGCGGAACAAGATTGGTTTCGGGCCGAGGCTGAAGTCCTGAGCCGAAACAAGGTTCAACAGGTGCCGCAACCGGTGGAACCCGTGTCCACCGCAGAACATGTGGACTTTCCTGCCGCGTAATCTACAATCAACATCGCTGTTGTAGCTTTGTCCTCGAGGAGAGGCTGCCGCTTTTTCCCAGGCTATCCCTTCATGTATTCTCATCTGAGCCACTTCCCAGGAAGGCCGACGGCTGGGCTGTTCTGGCACCCAGCATAAGGCAACACTCCGCGAAAGAGTCGTGCAATTCTTGACCAAATCCCGGCATTGGACCATTGCCCTGGGACTGTTGGCACTGGTTCTCGTCGCAGTCGCAGGCATGGTGCTGACGCGGCAGTCGGCAACAGAGTCAGCACAGATAAGCGGCCGGCACGCTCCCATCGTCGACGAAACACCGCTGCACACCGCGCGGGCAATGGCGGCCTTGGCTTCCAGCCGTGAAGAACAGCGCTATGCGCAGCAGGCTCTCCGTCTGGCCGATCACGAAGTAGATCTCGCCTTTGCCTATGAGATGCGCTATGCCACGCAGCATCCCGCGCCGCCTACTCCCGAGACCAAAGAGCTATACGCGCGCGTGAACCGGGCCACCGCGCAGGTGAAATCCGATCAGGAACTGATCGATGAACTGAAGAAGTCTTTACCAGCCAACGGCCCTCCCAGTGACGAACTCCAGCAGCAGCTCGACCTCGTGCAAGCGCAGATGGAGCTGGATGAAGACGAATTGGAGGACGCCAAAGGAGACTTGATTCGCTCGGGGGTTGACCGCCTCAGCCGGATTCAGCGCCAGTTCGCACGCTATCAGGCAGCTCAATCGCAAAGCGACGCAAACCGCCAGCCATTTCCGGTACTGGTGGCCGATACCGCTCCTGCTGCGGTCAACCTCGTCGCGCAGGCCACAACGTGGCGCACGCTGCGAAGCAAAGTACTGCAATTACAGCAAGCGCACGACGAAGCTTTGCAGAAGGCCGGGACCCTCCAGCAAAATCACGACACCCTGGAAAAACAGATCGGCTCGGAATCGGGTGCACAACCGAGTCAGGAAATGGAGAGCGCCACAAACAGTTCGCAGGCGGTAATTGCCTCCTTGCGCCGTCTTTCCGGCGACCAGAAGGACTTATCGGATCTCGATAAGCGCATTCAGGATCATCAGGAACTTAGCACTGTCTACAACAATTGGATCGCATTCGCGCAACTTCAGCAACGCGCCGCTCTGCATGGCGTGATCCGCTCGGCCTTTTGGATCCTCCTTATCGTGTTGGTCGTTTATCTGATAGGGCGCGCGATTGATCATTTCTTGCCGGAAGCTCTGCAGGAACTCACGCGGATGCGCACACTGCGGCTGATCCTCCGCTTTGCCGTGCAGGTGGTCGGACTATTGCTGATTCTGCTGGTGGTTTTCGGCGCGCCCAATCAGACGCCTACGATCATCGGTCTGGCGACGGCCGGCATCACCGTGGCCATGAAAGACTTCATCGTGGCCTTCGTTGGCTGGTTCGTGCTGATCGGGCGCAACGGAATTCGCGTCGGCGACTGGGTAGAAATCAATGGTGTTGTGGGAGAAGTGACAGAAATTAGTTTGTGGCGCACCGTGTTGCTGGAAACCGGCAACTGGACCGATACCGGCCATCCTACCGGAAGAAAAGTAGCCTTTATGAACAGCTTCGCCATCGAAGGCCATTTCTTCAACTTTTCTACTGCAGGCCAGTGGCTGTGGGATGAACTGGAGATCATGGTGCCCGCCAGCGACGATCCCTATCCGATCATCGAAGCCATTCAGAAGATTGTAGCCAAGGAAACCGAACCCAACGTGCGGATGGCTGAACAGGAATGGCAGCGAGCCGCAGGTCGTTCTCCTTCACGCTCCATCTCGGCGGCGCCCGCCATCAACCTGCGACCCACCCCGGCAGGGGTGGAAGTACACGTTCGCTACATCACGCGCGCCAACGAGCGTTTCGCCATGCGGTCCCGCCTGAATCAGGCAATGGTTGATCTGTTCCATCACCGGGGCGTCCCTCAGCAGAGCCCTGTGGAGCAGTCGGCCTGAGACTGACTCGTCAGTCTGTCGCGCCTGCAACTGAATGCAGCCTGTGGCTACTTGTTGCGTTGTACACTTCGCTCGGCAAGGTCCCTCAGCAAGCCCGATTTCACGCCAGCTGGAAGTGGCGAACTCTGCAAAATCTCCCGCACAAGCGACGGAGGCAGCGAGCGCGCAAATTCCAGAGCACGGGCCAGCGGAGTCTTTTCGTTTCGCAGTAGTGCTATGCGAACCTCCCGCCGTAACGACCAGCGGGAGTGATGACAGACTGCCTGCACGAAAGCGGATGAAGCATTGTGGCGCATTATGGCCTTGATGACAGCTGCTTCCGTGATCCGGGCATTCTCGAGCGCAACCTGAACCACACGTGCGTCTTCGTCGAGCAGCAGCGCGCCTGCCACTCGTCCGGAGGCCCGGTGCGCCAGCGTGAGCTTCTCCCCCGAAGAAATCGTCTCCAGCCGGTTTATGAGGACTTCATCGGCGGCAAGTTTGACATCCGCGGGAACAACCGGGGTGAGAGCTGCTTGCATAAGATCGAAGGTGAACAGATGCCGCACCATGGGCAGGGAAACATGGCGCGGAGTCTTGAGATGTTCGACCAGCGCCAGTTTCACCTTGCGGCTCTTCATGACGCCGCCATTCTTGCTGAGCTGTTCTAGAACTTCGGGGGGAAGATCGCTGCGTTTCAGCAGGCTAAGCGCCAGGTCCTCCGTGAGGGCGGGATCGGCTGCGGCAGCCCTCAGAGCATTCGGAGAAAGGCTGTGGATTCCTTCTCCAGGAACCGGTCCCGGCGTCGACCCCGCGACCACCGGCTGCGAATTGGAGTCATCTGCCATAAGGGACGCGGGAAGGGTTTCAATGCGCTTCGGGCATTCCGTTTCGAGCCAACTGCAGTGCACCGCGCACAGGATCAATCACCGTTGTGTTGACCACGGCGTTGCTGACTGCGGATCGTAGATTATTGTAGAAAGACTGACGCACCGTGGCGCAATGCCGGAACACACCGCCGGACATGGCCACCGGGACAGTTTCCTCGCCTGAAAAGAGCCTCAACGTGACCGTCCTGGCGAGAGCCGCCAGCTCGGCTCCTGCCCGTGCGAGAACATCCTTGGCCAGGAGATCGCCGGCATCCGCCGCCGATGTGACAAGAGGCACCAGAGTGGCGTAGTCCGGCGGTGGCACTGCATTCCCTGCCAGTACGACTTGTTCGTGATTGCTCGAGCCCCAGAGCTTCATGATGCCATCAAGGAGCGGCGGTGTTTCGCCTTCATCTCTGGCGCGCAGCGTCGCAGCCAGCGCCGCGCGGCCGATCCAGTGCCCCGATCCCTCATCGGAGATGGCGTATCCCCAGCCGCCGGCGCGTGCCGTCTTCCCTTCCCGATTACGCCCGTAAGCAACGGAACCGGTGCCCGCGATTACGACTATCCCGGAACCGCCGCCGAAAGCCGCTTCCAGAGTTGTGACCGTGTCGCCGACGACCGCGACCTCACCAGAAACGAAGCTGGAGACAATTCGGTGTACGACCTCCCCCATCTCGGGCCTTCCTGCTCCCGCCATGCCCAGGCAAGATCGCAACACCTGCTTCGGCGAAATATTGGCCGCCGCGCATGCCTGATGGATTGCGGCTTCCAAGGCATGTTTCGCCTTGACTTCTCCGACGCGCACGATGTTGCTGCCGGTGGCGCTTCCGCTGCCAAGGACCGAGTCTTCATCGCCCACGAGACACGAGGTTTTGCTGCCGCCCCCGTCAATTCCCAGATAGATCGCCACG
>Ga0335070_10004846_pt1 | contig 15771 bp, 22 predicted proteins | sample Lox_Sample_13_FD_206722 | JGI IMG/M metagenome (GOLD analysis project Ga0335070, IMG submission 206722) | Soil microbial communities from Loxahatchee National Wildlife Refuge, Florida, United States - Lox_Sample_1.3 | ecosystem: Environmental > Terrestrial > Soil > Wetlands | place: USA... | reverse complement strand
TTCTTACCCGCCTGCACAATACCCATCCTATTGTCCATGTCCGGTGCGTCAACCTTCTCTAATATCTTTTCTTTGGATCCGAGAGAGACCAATTGATGAAGGTCCTTCTCTTCTTTTTTCAAAGATGACAGCGTAGTATTGAAATCCGCCACCTTTCTTGAATATTCAAGAATCTGTTTTTCCATGACATGGTATTTGACGGCATCGGGGATCATGGAGAAGATGTAAACGGCGCCCACAAAAAAACAAATGACCGATAGAAGGACACCAGCGACAGGCACATTTAAATTCAATGATCTTCCGGGATTGCCGTGGGGGATAAACATGATGCTGATGGGCGTAACGGCTTGTCCACAGAATTTTTTAAATCTTTGATAACCTGACACGATGCCCCCCTTGCGCAATAAGGTTTATATTCTATGGCTGATGATGAAAGAGAGATGACATAAAAATGAATATTTTTTTTGCTGTCGTTTGCGGAACAGGCCGGTTTTCATGACAGATAGCCGGCTTAGTTTCCCTTAAAATGTTGTATTGGAAATAATAAAAACTTTAGAAAATCAAATCGTACTGTGAATACCAAAGTCAAAGGACACTGGACTCTTTAAAAAGCAATTAACATACCATCTGTCGAGGATAAACAACCCCTTTTCAGAACGGCAGAAACATCATTTTTGATAACGGCAAATTAGACATTTTATTTTTTTTGAAGCACAAAAATGTTTCTGATGCAGTCAGTAAAAAACAGGTAATTTTCACCAATCATACGTAAAAATTTACCTTGTCACCCTGAGCCTGTCGAAGGGCCTGTCATCCCCGCTCTTTTTTTTGTCATTCCCGCCTCCCTCCCTGTCATTCCCGCCCCCTTCCTCGTCATTCCCGCGAAAGCGGGAATCCAGACTTCTTAGTTTTTGCCCATCTTTCAAAAACCCCTTGAAAGATGAATACGGTTTCAATAAACTAAACAATATAACTTTTAATTATGACAGGATAATAGAAAGGAGAAAGATCATGACTCCAATTAAGCACGCTAAAAAATGTTTTTTGGATAATATGCGTTTGTGCGCCGATTATGACAATGAGCCGGAAAAATATAACTTATATAGTGGGCTCGCCAGCCTTGCCGATTCAATTGAGGAATTACATAAGACAATAGATGACGTTAAATACTCACTTCAAGCTTTAGGGGCAGTTTTGGACAAGAAGTAGATCTTTTACCTATTACCCGTGACCCGAACATCATTCTCTGCGCATTAATTGTTTCTGAGTAAAAATAAGCCTTTTGACTCCTGAAAGGAGATGAGCGGGATGAATATCGTGATAATCGGTGCAAGCGCTGCCGGACTTTCCTGCCTTAACACCCTTTGCACAATTTCCCTTCAGGCAAACATTACCGTCATATCTGCTGAGAGATACCCTCCATACAGACGATGCTTTCTGCCTTATTACCTCAGTAACTCCATGACTGAACAGGAATTGACTATCAGTTCTCCATCCGACTATCCATCGAACGTACACTTTATTTTGGGACAAAAAGCAGAAAAGATAGATGTGCAAAAAAAGACTGTCCGTATTTCAGACGGCAGGGAGCTCGGATATGACAAACTTCTTATTGCCGTGGGCGCTGATGCGGTACAACCGAAATACTACGCCGAGGGAAGAAGAACGTTCACCCTGCGCAATCTGGATGATGCGAAAAAAATAATCGACGCAGCGAAAGGAAGAGCGGTCGTGTTAGGGGGCGGTTTTGTAGGGATACAAACCGTATGTGCTTTGCTTGAACGGAATATCAAGACTCATATGGTGATCACCTCCCGGCACCTCCTTGCCATGTTTTTAGACAAAGCTTCTGCTAGGTATATTGAAAAAGACCTTGTTGATATGGGTATAGAAATCACAACCCGTGATAATGTTGCCGATATCACCTGGCACAAGAATCAGCTCAAAGTCTTTCTGTCTTCCGGCATAGCGTTGGAGACTGATGTAGTAGTGGTGTGCAAGGGTTTTAAGCCATCGGTGGATTTGGCGAAGGCATCAGGTATTAAAGTCAACGAAGGGATTTCTGTAAATGAATATCTTGAGACATCCGCCCCGGACATATTTGCTGCCGGTGATTGCTGTGAGACGATAGACCTGGCCTGGAATAAAGTTCGAACAATCGACCTCTGGCCTGCGGCCGTGGAACAAGGCCGTTTCGCGGCGTTGAACATGTCCGGCACCAGATCCCGTTACCCCGGAAGCATTAGAATGAACAGTTTGCAAACGAAAGCTTTTCACCTTATATCGGCAGGAGTCTTGAAAGGCGAACCCGGATTGACCATCTATGAAAAGTATATGCCCTCCAGAAATCAGTTCAGAAAATTCGCCCTCAGGGGCAATGTCCCCGTGGGTATGGCTTTTTATAACTGTCCCGAAGAAGCCGGACTTTTTGTCAACGTAATAAAAAAAGCTATGCCCCTTACAGTAAACCCTGAAAATATCGTTAACGGTGATGTCAGCATACATGATCTCATGAAACCTTGATCTTCTCTCCCCCTTTCATAAAGGGGGATTGAGGGGGATTTTTCATATCAATATTCTTCCGGTCACCTCCACCCCGTTATCGTCATTCCCGCGAAAGCGGGAATCCAAGACTAACTCATCATTCCCGACCTGATCGGGAATCCAAGACCAATCGGTAGTCAGTTCTTTTTGCATTTTGCATTTTACATTTCTCAGAAATCTCTTGACTGCTTCCCTATTCAGTTATACTTTTTTACTTAACACGCGTAATAGTCGTCGTTGCCACTCAAACCATAGGCGAATTAACTATTAAAGAATCATTCCCATATGATTAGTAAAGTTGCAGTTGTAAGTCATTACAGAGAGGACATTGTTCCTGTCCTCGAACAATCAGGAATAGAAATTTCGGATAAATCTCCAGATGCTGTCGTAGCATATGGAGGGGATGGTATTTTTTTGTCTTCTGAGAGAGAGTTCCCCGGCCTGCCGAAATTTCCTCTCCGGGACAGCAGGACTTCACCGCTTTGCGCTGCGCATAATACCAGGGACCTTGTAGAACGTTTCGCTTCCGGAAAACTTGAAAAAAACGTGCTGATCAAAATTGACGGATTTTTCAGGAATAAAAAAATTACTGCACTGAATGATATTTTTCTTCACAGCATTAACAGAAACACGGCAATACGGTGCGACGTATGGATTGATGATGAACTACATCTCAAAGATGAGGCCAATGACGGCATCGGGATCGCCACACCTCACGGCAGCACCGCATATTTCAAAAACATTACGAATTGTATTTTCAGATCCGGGATTGGCCTTGCATTCAGCAATTCAAGGGATCACTCAAGCCACATTATCGTCCCTGAAAATTCTGTCATAAAAATAAAGGTTACACGCGGCCCGGTCTTAGTGATTAACGACAACTCAACCGAAACAAGCAGACTCGAATCGGGTGAAGAGATATCAGTTAGGAAATCTGAAGAAAGCCTTGTAGTCTATGGATTAAAAGATTTCATGTGCCAGGCATGCAGGGCATTGAGGCATGCGAAAATATAAGTTGGAGCAGTCTAAGGTAGAAGGCATTGCAATGGATATGGCTAAAAGCATAAGTGATATAATTCCCTCCAGAGAGGAATGTGAAAAACTCATGGTACAACACTCCATGCGACCGAATATCGTTGAGCATTCCATTCAGGTTATGAACGTTTCACTGGCGATCACAGACAATCTTAAAAATGGTGTGTCATTAAACAGGGACCTGGTTACTGCCGGAGCGCTCCTTCACGACATCACCAAGACAAGATCTCTTGAAACAAACGAACGACATGATATATCCGGCGGAGAGTTTCTCCGGGAAATGGGATTTACAAGTGTAGCTGAGATTGTGGAGCAGCATATTATCTTTAAGAATTTCAATCCCCAGGGCAGACTTGAGGAGCGTGAGATAATATTCTATGCTGATAAGAGGGTGAACCATGACAAGATAGTGACCATCGATGAAAGGGTGCATTATCTGATACAACGATATGGAGATACGGAGGAAATAAGAAGCCACATATTACGAAACAAAAACTTGGTGCTTGCTGTTGAAAGAAAGATTACCGATTTTATGAAAATTGACATTAATCGCGCTATCGAGGAAATAAAAGCCGGTTGAGATCAACCGCCCCTCATCCCTACCCCTCTGTCACCCCCCACTCCGTTCGGGAATCCAGTACAAATTCCTCCCCCTTTTGTAAACGGGGATTGAGGGGGATTTTGCATATCTTTTTTTTAGGATTCCCCCCCTTTGTCATTCCCGACCTGATCGGGAATCCAAGAACAAACCTTCCTGTCACACCGAGCCCGTCGAAGGGCCTATCATTCCCACGAAAGCGGGAATCCACGACAATCATGTCATTCCCGCCCCCTCATCGTCATTCCCGCGAAAGCGGGAATCCAAGACCAACGTGTCATTCCCGACCTGATCGGAAATCCAGTCTTTCTGTCATCTACATTTTTATTTTGTATTTTACATTTTGCATTTCTCAGAAATCCCTTGACGGATTTCACATACAGGTATAGTTCCACTTAAAATTCCAATGCATACGAAGAATGTTTATATAAGCGTATCAGGTAATAACCATTTTGTAGATTGCTCGAACTTTCTCCGTTAGTGCCGCGATTTCATCACATCTTTTTATGATGTCCCGCTTCTTTAATCTGTTGAAGTTATTTTGGAATCCTTTTCTACGGTTTGCTCTTCCCTTAGCACAAACAGCAAAGCGACGTGGTGATTCATCAGAACGCAACCAGAGGCTGTGCACAAATTGATTACGAACTTCATTTATTCTATGGATTTCGCCGATTGTATCGTCTGTAAGGCGGAGAACATCGGCGTCATCACAATATTCATGAACGATAGCGCCGAATGCATTCAACAACGCCTGAAAAGAGAGCTGTGAAGCTAAAATTTCGCCGGCTGGGGCACCAATATTTGGTATTTCTAAAATTACGCCGCGAAGCCACTCCTCCAAGAGCGAGAAATATGCAATAAAACGTCCAATTGCAGATTCTACTCCTGGAGGCAATTGTGAAGAGAATCTTTTATTCATAGCCACATAAAGTTCAGAACTATCTAAATGATTGGCATATTGCTCGCCATCTTTTACTCCAATAACTCCCGCATCTCCAACCCTCTTTTGAATGGAGGCCAGAATCCTAATCGACTCAACAGCAGTCTTCTTGCCAACATTCTTACATTTTCGACATCATATGCTGTTAAAGAAGATACTACTTCACTCATCTTATGCGAAGATATCTTACTTCTTAAGAAGCTAGCTATATTTATTGCATCAATCATTGCAAGCTCGCAATCCCTTACATAAGGACCTTTTGCCCAGCTACACTTGCCTTTTGAGGGCAGTTGTTTCGACTTTTCTATGCGTGTAGGTTTTCCCCTCAGATCCCAAGGAAATGTTTCCTTTGGATTTATTCCTGCCATTTTAAGCCTTTGCTCCAAGTCATTTTGAACTATTGGATTCCATTTGCCCTTTATCATGGAAGGGTTGTTTGCTGATGCTCTTATTTCCAAACCTATTTCCTCAATTGTAGAATAGGCGGCAATAATAGAGTAAGCATATCGAACATGATTAGAAGTAAGAGGCGAAACACCGAGGTGCTCAGTTGCGCACGATGGATCAATATCAACTCTAAATATGCTGTGCAGTCTAGAGGCGAAACCGAACTTAGTCAATGCATACTTATATGCCCTTTGATGACTTGCTCTTGCTGCAATCTTACATGAAACTGGGAAACCGTCGGTCTGACATGTACTTGACGGTAATGGCCCGAACTTATCTTCTGAAAATATTTCTGAACGCTCTTTCTCATCTTTCGGAATAGCCACTCCGCATTCGAACATTAACGGTTCACCAGTACTCAGCAAAGTAGCGCAGTTGATCATTTCTAGTGCGTTTTGGGCGGTATTGAAGCTACAGGCGCATATGGTGACTTCTCTAATATCCGCCTTCTTGTGATCGTAGTATATCTCACCCCTGAATTTCTCACAAGTCGGAGTTCTTTCAAAATTGATGGTCCATCCTTTACCTTTATATGGTGAAGAAGGATAGAAACTCCAATCTGAAGAAATTAGGCCCGTGTAATATGTTTTGAGCTTTTTCAATAATCGATCCCCAAATGCAATTTTTCTGACTTTATTTTAATGCCTTACTGAAGAATTTCTGTCAATACTCAAGAAGGTGTCCCAAGAAAGTGTATGAATTACTAAGATTGAAAATAGTAATCAGGAATTAAACGGGACGGTTCTATTTATTTTTTATTGTTCCAGAGTCGCTCCGTGATGCTTTTTGGGATATGGAGATAATTTCTTCCAACTTTACTTCCGGATGATGGTACCTCTCATACCGGGGAGTTCTTTTTCCATATTGTATCGCTTCTTTCGGGCACCATTGGATGCAGGCTAGGCATTGTTCACAATGGTGCAGCCACAAGGGTTTACCCGCTTTCAGATCAATGTTTCCGCAAGGGCAGATTTTTTTGCAGATGCCGCAGGTATTACATTTACTATCGACCCAAAAATTCTTATCCAATGTGGGAATATGCGGAAAAGATTTTTTATAAAACCAGGAAAATAGAATATTCTGCCATAGCGGCCCTTTTTCTACACGACGTCGTTCTCTTTTAGCAATAATCGCAGAGACTGTTTGAATCTTTTCCCTTGCTTCGCTTATCCTCCGCATACGCTTATCTTCCGATCCCGGCCTGCCCCATGGAATATAGTTGGACGGCATAACAATAGCAAAACCCGATGAGAGAAATAATCCTCTTGATTTCATGAGTTTCTTCAATTGCAGCAATGTGGCAGCCACCTGTCCCGCATTGACAGCAAGGGCAAAGTAGTACTTGGATGTATCGATGGCTAATGAATTGAGGAAGGTGATAACCGGCTGCGGCAAACCCCATACATGGACAGGAAAGATGATGCCAATTGCGTCGGCTCGGCTCTGAACCGCATTACCGGTGGCCCACAGCATGGGGATAAGCTCGGCATCGCCAAGTTTGCCTGCCAGAGTGCGGGCAGCCCAAAGAGAATTGCCCGTGCCGGTGGTGAAAAAGAGATCAGTTTTCATGATTAACACCCAAAATGTATAAAATTGAAACGCATTCTATAAAATGGTTGAGTTATGAGTCAATATTAAAGTAATCTATTAGTAGATTCCCGATCAGGGTAGGGATGACAGAAAAGAAACAAAAAATCCCCCTTGATCCCCCTTTACGAAAGGGGGGATAGAAAAAGACACTGGATTCCGGATCAAGTCCGGGATGACAGATAGTCGTGGATTCCCGCCTGCGCGGGAATGACAAAGGAGGGGGCGAGAATGACATGGAGGTGATTGATTAATAGATTCAGAGTCGATTAATTGATTTTTTTAAGAACATGCATATTTTTTAAATATCGCCTTGACCGTGATGGAGGACTTGTAATGATCTGTATGCTTATTAATGTTCATGTCAAACCATCAATGCTCGATGAATTTCTAGAAGTCATCAAATACGATGCAGTGCACTCGGAGAATGAACCCGGGTGTATGCGCTTCGACATACTGAGAGATAACGATGACCCGCTGAAGTTTTACTTTTACGAGGTCTACAAGGACAAAGAAGCTCAGATGGCTCACCGGAAGACACCCCATTTCGCCAAATGGGCCAAGTTCAGCGAGACAGGTTTGAATGGGGTGATAATAAGACATTCAACTACTAATTTTTACCCGACAGATGCTGAGTGGCGGTAGACAGACCCTTCGACTGACTCAGGGCGATAAGACAATTGATTCGTGGATTCCTGCTTTCGCGGGAATGACGAGGAGAGGGCGGGGATGAAAGCAAGAAAAAATCCCCCTTGGTCCCCCTTTACGAAAGGGGGAATAGAAAAAGACACTGGATTCCGGATCAAGTCCGGGATGACAAAGGTAGGGAGGGGCTATGACTCAAAAAGTATCAAACATGAAGGATATGGTTGCCTATCAGGACGGTTCCGTCGTCAGCAAAGAAATCATCAAGAAATCGACGGGGACAGTAACAATATTCTCTTTTGACCAGGATCAGGGATTGAGCGAACATACAGCGCCCTTTGATGCTTTGGTTTATCTGCTGGATGGTGAGGCTGAGATAATCATAGCCGGGGAGCCTCATCAACTAAAAGCAGGGGAAATGATCATGATGCCCGGTGGAAAACCTCACGCATTGAAGGCGGTGAAAAGATTCAAGATGATGTTGGTGATGATACGGTCGTAAAGACATTATCATGAAAATCCTAAAATAGGAGTATTCAGCATGGCAGAAAAAAGCACAAAGATGAAGATCAGGGCCATATTGATAGTTATCGGTGTTTGCATCTTGATGGTATTGTATAGTTACTTTATCGCGGATACTGTCGAGACAAGAATAACGGATGCCCAGATGACGAAGGTTGACGGAAGATTCATGATCGCTACTGAGTACCGTCCTTTTATAAACGAAGATGTCTGGTATCGATTCAAGTTTGATTCCGGTACGGTGCAGAATGATGCTGTCAGGTTAAAAGGAAAGATAGTCAAAATCAAGAAATATGGATGGAGAATGCCGATGTTCTCGATGTACGAGAATGTCTTGAAGATAACAGAGATTAAGTAGAATCCAGATCAGGTAGGGAATGACATGTTGGTCATGGATTCCCGCTTTCGCGGGAATGACGAGGAGGGGGATGACAGGAAAGAAACGAAATCCCCTTTGATCCCCCTTTACGAAAGGGGGAATAGAAAAAGGCACTGGATCCTGGATCAAGTCCGGGATGACAGGAAGGATTGTTCTTGGATTCCCGCTTTCGCGGGAATGATAAAGTGGGCGGTAATGACAGAGGAGTGAGAGGAGGTTGAATATGGACTTTGAGGAATTATTAGTAAACAGGCGGGCTATCCGTGACTATCAAGATAAGGCAGTGCCGTTATCGATTATCAAGGAAATCCTTCAGGACACATGTCTTGCACCGACAGCGACTAATCGCCAACCGTGTAAATTTATAATTATCAGAGACCGTGACTACATGAAAAAACTTTCTGATGAAAGCAAGAAGAGCCTTCTTTCCGATCTTGAAAAGAATCCTGGATCACCACTGAAGAATTATGAAGACCGTCTTCGTGACAAGCAGTTCAATGTCTTTTATAACGCACCTTGCCTGGTTTATGTTATCGGTCCCAAAAATATCCCATCACTCGACGTGGACTGCGGGCTGACAGTCGCGTATTTGATGTTTTCTGCCACCTCCAGAGGATTGGGAACTTGCTGGATCGGATTAGGCGCTCATATTCATGACCAGAAAATCCTCTATGAAATGGGAGTGCCGGCGGATTGTGAAATAGTGGCGCCTGTTATTATTGGCTATCCAACCAGTATTCCTCCTGCCTCAGAAAGGCATGCCCCTGATATTTTGAAGATACTGTGAGTGAAGTCAGTGGCGAAAAGAGAGACACGACTGGATTGCCGTGGGCAGCGTCCTCGCAATGACACGCGTTGGTTGTTCTTGGATTCCCGATCAGTCTTGGATCCCGGATCAAGTCCGGGATGACATAGGTGGGGTGGGAATGACGAGGTGCTGTTGATTTCATAAGGGAAGGAAAGAAACCATGGACAATCTTTTAGAGGGCTATCCGGTAGTCATAGAAATCCCCGTGCACTGGGGAGAGATGGATGCTTTCCAGCATGTCAACAACATAGTGTATTTCAGGTACTTTGAAGACGCCAGGATTGTATATTTTGAGAAATTCGATATCATTGGATTCATGACCAGGACAGGGGTCGGTCCTATTCTTGCCGCGACATCCTGTAGATTCAAGACACCGTTGACATATCCCGATACAGTTCTCGTTGGGGCGAAAGTGACCGCCGTCGAGGAAGACCGGTTTATCATGGAATATCGAGTTGTGAGCACGAGGCATCAGAAGGTGGCGGCGGAGGGTGATGGTGTGATTGTGACCTTCAATTATCGGGAGAACAAGAAGGTTGCTGTGCCCGAAGAGTTGAGGCGGCTGATTATGGAGATTGAGAAGGCTTGATGACTGTTAGTCTTGGATTCCCGATCAGGTCGGGAATGACAGAAAGGAAAAGATTTCTCCCTGTTGGTCGAAATGACATACCCTTCGACAGGCTCAGGGTGACAGAGGAGGGGCGGGACAGAATATGAAGGCATACAAAATAAACAAGTATATTATCTGTGCTGATACACAGGAGGAAGCGAAAGGCTTTTTCCGTAATGAGTGCCGAGAGCCCCTTCCGGCTCATATCGAGGAGATGGGGTGGGAATGCGCAATTACCTGCGAAAGCGGCGAGAACACAACCATCAGGGATATCATCAACTGTGTATTGGATGAACGCAATACCTGGCTCCGCATGGGCGTCCCCTGCGATTTACATCATCCTTTCATTATTGTTAAGCTGCCCTGAAATATTTATTCAGATTATTTCTTGGATTCCCGCTTTCGTGGGAATGACAATTTAGATACTATCTTTTCCTGAGTCCGGCCAATAAGATCAAGCCAAGACCGAGAAGCCACAATGTGATTGGTTCGGGTATCGGAATTTCAGATTCACTAGAGGCAGTTTCATATCTTTCTGTATGACCACTTACCGTATTCTTGTTCAATGTTCCCTCATCCGTAGCTCCGGCTTTGCCTGCACTTGTAATATCACTTGCTGAAGTTATTCCATTTTGTAATCCAACAAGATTTACTGAATCCTGGGGATTAGGCCTATCATAGTTTGCCGATCCGAAAAGCCCCATACCCGGACTTGAGATGCCCTGTAAGGCATCAAAGGAATCAATTGTAAATTGGCCGAACATGACAATAACAACAAACACTAAAAATGACATACTCAACAATATTATTAAAATTCTGTCTTTATTCATCTGAACGTCTTCCTGGCTAAAGCGCAATGCAAATACTATTTTTCTGCATAATGGTTGCAATAGATGTACCACGATTATATGTAGTTGATTATATTAACGTTATTAAAAATAAAATCATTTCAACGATGATTAATTTGTAAAGTTAACCGACAGTTTTTTGAAGTGTTTAGAAGAAAAGGAAGCGAAAATTTATATTTTACAATATGTTATACAAATTGTTGTTCTTTGTAAAAAATTCCGACGATTTTATTTTTTTTACTAATAATTTCAACGTTATATTATATTGCAATGAAATCTCTCAGTTATTATTCATTGACAGACAAATATGCCTTACCTATACTTTTATTAAGGCAAAAGTTTTCGCAAAATTATTCCTATTTGATGTTTTAAGCCAGATCATGAGGATTGAACAATGAAAAGCAGATCCCTTACCCGAAAGACCATAACAATAATCATGCTTCTTAGTGCCTGCATATTTGTCATGATGCAGGCGGCATATGCAGACACTGATGAAATCCTCCAGCAACTGAAAGAAACAAAAGAGTGCCAGGGTTGCGATCTCTCGAACTTAGAGATGTCCGGAGTAAGTTTGTTCGGTGTTGATCTGACCGGCGCTGACCTTACAGGCACAAACCTGTCGGGGGCAGACCTCACATATGTAAAATTTCGCGACGCGAACATGTCCAAGGCAGATCTGTCCGGCGCCGACCTCGGCAACGCTGATCTCTCAGGCGCAGACCTGACCGGCGCTGATCTGCGGGGCGCAAACCTCAAAGACGCAAACGTGTATGGAACATATTTTACCGATGCAGACCTGTCCGGCGCAGTATGGACTGATGGATACAAATGCGTGGAGGGCTCCAGCGGCGACTGCACGAAGTAATGTCATACTGCCGGGAGATATCTTATGCAAAAACATAACAAGAACATATTCATTTCATCAGCAGTCATATTTTGTCTTTTCTTTTCCATTAGCTCTTTTGCGCAGGCTGATGCGGACAAGCAATTGAAAGAGATTGGCGAGAAGAGCAAGAGCATAAGCACGAGCGACCCGTGGACTGTAAAAAACGTCATTACGGTTGATGAACTCGCGGTGCTGTTAAATAAAGGTTCGAAGGAAGTTTACATTTACCAGGTAGGTTTCAAAAAGCATTATTCAAAAGGACACATAAAAGGCGCGGTCTACGCGGGCCCGGCATCGGAAGATGACGGCTTGCAGCTGCTTAATTTATCAATCAAAGATTTGCCGCGGGATAAGGATATCATTCTCTACTGCGGCTGCTGTCCCTGGACGTACTGTCCCAATATCCGCCCGGCATTTGAAACTGTCGATAAGATGGGCTTTAAAAATATAAAAGTTCTTTATCTGCCTGAGAATTTTACTGAGGATTGGGTGAATAAAGGGCTGGCAGTTGAAAAATAGTTTTGGTGTGTTTTAAAGGCCAGACTTTCTTAATCCAACTATTCCAATAATCCCCAAGGCCAGCAATGTTATACTGGAAGGTTCAGGGACCTGCGTTGGAGAATCTTGTGAACTTGCAGCATATGTTACCTGCTGAGTTGTCACTTTCTTTTCGTCATTACAAGCTGTAATCAAAGCCAGCAAAGATAAGACTATAATCATTTTTTTCATATCTATCTAACCCCATGAACTTACATCTGTCGGTCTGCACTCTATCACTCGAGTTGCTCTTTATTGCCCCGAAAGACCTTCTCCAGAATTTCATCAGGCGTCTGGTTTATTGCCGTCACCTTCCACGCTGCCGATATGCTTTGCGGCGGGTTGGAAGTATCGCCTTCTTTCATCGTCTTTGCGGTGTCTTTATCGGCCAGCCTTTTCGCACCACGTTCCTTATTCGCTTTGCCGCTTTTCCCTTTATCCATCGTATTTATCTTTTTCCTAATTAGGCTTTTCTTTGGCTGATACATAAAATCTATCAAAAAATATGCCACTTGAATAAGCATTTAATATTACGTTATATTTTCTTTTTAAAAGAAACGAATGTATAACATTATTGTAAAAATTCCCGACACTTTGAAGGTGACACGTTAAAGTATTTTATGATTTACTATAATTATTGCAGCCACATAGATAATGTCGTGGAAATTGTAAAATATCTCGACAATTTTGCTTTTTTTTTCATTTGCACCGCCGGGAAGCCTGATTCATACATAAAAAAGATTGCTACTTTCTAAGAGAAACCTTAAAGTTTTTTTAGGGAGAAGATAAAAAGCAATTTATAATATCAATTGACCAATTTGAAAAATCATAGAAGGAGCAGCCATGAAATCTAAAGTATATCACATCACCCCACATTCCAAGACATTCGCCTATGAATCAGGGATCGAAGGCAAGTTCGAAAACTTTCTGAAGGGCTTCGATTTTTCCTCGTATATCGCAAAGGATGAGGTAGTACCCGTCAAGATGCACCTGGGTAACAAGGGAGCTTTCAGAACAATCCGGCCGCAGTTTGTAAAGCTGGTCGTGGATGCCGTCAAGAATGTCCCTGCCCAACCTTTTGTCACAGATTCTGTAAGGGTGCCGGGCTATGAATACCTTGAGATTGCCAAGAATGGGGGTTATACGCACCTCACCCTCGGCGCCCCTGTGGTACTCGCCGACGGTATCTACGGCAACGATTCCATTAAGGTTAAAGCGGGAGAATTGCTGGGCGAGGTATCGATTGCGTCTGCGATACATGACGCACGCTCCATGGTGGTTCTGACCCATGTGAAAGGCCACATCCAGGCCGTTCTCGGCGGCGCGATAAAAAACCTGTCCATGGGCGGGGTATCATTTGCGCCAAGGAACGATAACTGGCAACACGGAAGGGGCAGGATGCATTTTCTGATGGGCGACATTATGGAATGGGATGAGGAAAAATGTACACTGTGCCAGGATTGTATGGCTATATGCCCCATGGAAAGCATCACATTCCCGGATGACAAATACACGGTGGATAAGGAGAAATGCTGGCGATGTGGGCGATGCGCCAGGGTATGCCCGGTGGAAGCCCTTGCCGTGCCCATCACCCATGAAATCTTCATGAAGGCCCTTGCTGAAGGGGCAAACGCGGTTCTAAGTACATTTGATAAGCACCGCATCGTATATGTGAGCTTCCTGCTCGAAATGCAGCCCGAGTGCGACTGCATGCCAATGGCAGACCCGCCGGTAGCCCAGGACCAGGGCATCCTCATTTCAGACGATCCAGTCGCCATTGACGTTGCCACTCTGGATATCTTAAGCAGGGTCATACCTCTGCCCGATTCAAGGGCTTCGGAAATTAAGATGAAAAAAGGTTGGGACGTCTTCAGTCTTCTCCACAAGAAGGACGCAAAACTCCAGATAAAGGAAGCGGAAAGCCTGGGCCTCGGCAGCAGTGATTACGAGCTGATAATGGCCGGTTAGTCGACAAGTCTCTCTAATTCATATCGTAAATGCAATTTTTTAATCGGAAATAATGCTTGACAATAGTTTGATATAAAACTATCATGCGGTTATGAAAAAAAATCACATCATCTTTTTAATCGGTCGTATCCAATACAAGGCCAACAGGTTCTTAACCCGGGAGATGCGGTCCCATCACATAAATGGGCTGGCCCCATCCCACGGCGAGATTCTCGGTTCCGTGATGTTTAGAGGGCCGCTGCCGATGACGGAGATCGCAAGGATCATCGATAAAGACAAATCCACAGTCACAGCACTGGTGAACAAGCTGATCCGGTTGGGTTATGTAGAAAAACGGAAGCACGGTACAGACAATCGGTTCAGTCTCATTGCCGCGACGAAAAAAGGGGAGGCGTTGAAACCAGCCTTTGTGTCCATTGCCAAAAAATTGCGCGCTCTTTCCTACAAGGACATTCCCGACGATGAAAGAGAAACCATAGTTCGTCTGCTGACGAAGCTCAACAAGAACCTTTAAATTTTTTTGAGTATATAGTTTGATATCCAATCATAAATCTTTATGTCGCGTCATCACAACTGAAAGGAGGAGGGAAAATGAAATATGACAACATTATTTTAGAAAAGGCCGATCGGGTGGCCGTTCTCAGGCTTAACCGTCCCGCTGCATCCAACGCATTGAACAGCGGCCTGTTCGAGGATTTTATCAAGGCCCTGGAAGTATGCACTGTGGACGCAGAGATCAAAGTCATTGTCATCACGGGAGAAGGTAAGGCATTCTGCGCTGGGGGCGATGTTGCTGTGTTCAGCAGCTCTCCAGATCCCGGCGAGACCATACGGCAGCTGACGAAGCAATTGTACTTCGCAATCTCAGGAATCCGCCGGATTCCCAAACCTGTTATTGCCATGATTAACGGCGCCGCCGCTGGTGCCGGAATTAGTCTAGCCGCTGCCTGCGACCTGAGAATCTGCGCTTCCTCCGTTAAATTCAGGCAGGCGTATACTTCGATCGGACTAGTCCCCGATGGGGCCTGGACTCTTCTGGTGCCGCTGCTGATCGGATTCGGCAAGGCGTCGGAACTGGCCTACCTGGATCCGATTTTCGATGCGAAAGAGGCCTTCGCTATGGGATTGGTCAACAGGGTGGTTGAAGACAATGAACTTGAACGGACAACCCGGCAGATTGCTTTAAAGCTCGCCCGCGGCGCGGCGCTGTCTTACGCCGCTGTGAAGGAGAACCTCAATGAAGCGCTCCTCGGTTTGCTGGAGCGCATGCTCGAACTGGAACGGGGAGGATTTATCCGGGCCGGCAAGACAAAAGACGCGAGAGAAGGAATCTCCGCTTTTATGGAGAGAAGGCAGCCAAGCTTCAGCGGGCAATAAGGAGGCTCTGTCTATTCAACACTTTCCACGAGTAATCGAT
>Ga0335070_10004845_pt1 | contig 15774 bp, 14 predicted proteins | sample Lox_Sample_13_FD_206722 | JGI IMG/M metagenome (GOLD analysis project Ga0335070, IMG submission 206722) | Soil microbial communities from Loxahatchee National Wildlife Refuge, Florida, United States - Lox_Sample_1.3 | ecosystem: Environmental > Terrestrial > Soil > Wetlands | place: USA... | reverse complement strand
CGGGATCGTCTCATCCTTCTCTCCGTGCCGGAGCCTGCCCGCCGAGGGGGGCATCTCCACGGTGATCTCTCACACTCGAAACTCCCGGTCGCGCTGCTTGAGCTGGAACCTCAGGCGGTCCACGATCGCGGAGTGCATCTGGCTCACGCGACTCTCCGACAGATCGAGCGTCATGCCGATTTCCTTCATGGTCATCTGCTCGTAGTAGTACAGCACCAGGATCAGCCGCTCGGTCGGCGTGAGCCCTTTCTGAATCAACTGCTTGAGGTCCGACTTCTGGACCTCGCGGACAGGATTGCAGGCTCGCTCATCCTTGAGCACATCGATCTCGGCCACGTCGCGCGAGGAATCGCCGCCGAAAACCTTCCGCGAGAGCGAAGTCATTGAAACAGCGGTGGCATCGCGGGACATGCGCGTGAACTCGGTGGCCGAAACGCCGATCCGCTCGGCCACTTCACGATCGCTGGGCATGCGGCCCAGCTCGCTCTGCAAGGCCTTGGTGGCGCTCTGGATCTTCTGCGACCGGTTGCGAACCAGCCGCGGCACCCAGTCCATCGAGCGGAGCTCGTCAAGCATCGCTCCGCGGACTCGCGGCGAGCAGTAGGTTTCGAACTTCACGCCGCGATCTATGTCAAATGCCTCAATGGCGTCGATCAAACCGAACATGCCCGCCGAGATCAAGTCGTCCAGCTCCACCTCGGTCGGCAGCTTGGCGTGGATTCGCTCGGCGTTGAACCGAACGATGTGGCTGTATGACTCGATGAAGATGTTGCGCAGCTCCTGCGAAGGGCCTTGCCTGTACTCTCGCCACAGGGACTCAAGATCAGTCTCGGTCGCGGGCATGCACCGCACTCCTTGCCGGCCGGGCCACGCGAGCGGCGTGATTCACCGATCCACGATCGTCATGAATCCTCTACTTCCTCGCCGCCGCGGTCTGAGGCGCCTCGGCCTCTCCGGCCTTCTCAGGTGTCTTCGTTCGGTCACCACCCGGGGCAGCGGCGTTCTCCCTGACGACGGACATGCCGATCCACCCGGCTACCGAGCCGACCACGAATCCGCCGGCCAGTCCAGCCAGGGCTCGCAACACGATCTTCTGTACGCTGTTGCCTGCGAACATCCCGCAGAGAATCATCGCGCTGAACACCAGCAAACCCAGGCAAGCTCCGTACAGACGCGCCATGTCCTTCTCGTCCTGCCACCCGCTTCTCGGGCCTCAACCTGATTGGCATCGGCGGCGCATTCAGCTTGATTCAGTAGAAAAAGCGGGCCACGCGACCGAAGAAACCCGGTCGGCAGGAGCCCTGCGAGACCGCCCGATCGACCCGCTGTGCCAATGCTGCTATGCAGCCCGAAGCGGGACTGTCGGGATACTTCACGATAAACGGAATCCTTTGCCTGACGGCCAGGGGCACGTGTCGATCCTGCAGGACCGACCCGGTCGTCGCCAGCGAGACGCCGAGGAATCGGGCCGCCACGGATGCAACCCGCTGACCCACCTGCCGTCCTTCCCGGGCACTGGCTGCCTGGTTGACGATCAGGCCCATCGGCGGCGGATCCGGCGCGCGGCTCAGCACCTTGATCAGAGCGTAAGCGTCGGTGACCGCGGTCGGCTCCGGCGTGGTCACGATGAGCAACTCGTCGGCGCTGTGGGCGAAGGCCAGCACGTTCTGGGAAATGCCCGCCCCGCAGTCCAGGATAACGATGTCGGACTGATCCTCGAGGCAGCCCAGCTCGCGGACCAGTTCCTGACGGGCGAAGGGATTCAGGTCCGCGACCGACGCCAGCCCCGAGGCCCCGGCCACAAGGCGGAGGCCGCGTTCGACGCTGACCGCCACTTCCTCGACGGTCCGCTGGCCGCGAACGACGTGCGACAAATCAAAATGTGATTGCACGTTCATGACCACGTCGGCGTTGGCCATCCCCAGGTCGGCGTCGACCAAAGCGACCCGCAGGCCGCGCCGGGCCAGGCATATCGACAGATTCACGGCGATGTTGGTCTTGCCGACGCCGCCCTTGCCGCTGGCGATGGCCACAACACGGGCCGAGCGATGAGCGAGGGGGCGACGCGCCGACAGCGCCGGCCGCGCCTCCATCAACATCCGCAATTCGGCGGCTTGATCCTTGGGGATCGCGCTCATGCTGTCGGCCCTTCCCTGACCATGGCAGCCTCAGGCTGCCTGCCGACCGCGCGTTCGCACACCGACTCGCGAGCGGAAACCAGGCCGCGACCGTGAGGCAGCGGCAACGGCAAGGGCCTCGGCAACCGCTCCTCGGCTCCCGCCGCGGGCAGCACACCGGCACAAAACGCGCGGCCGGATCGAGAGGGCAACTGCCCTTCCGGAGGCTGGAGCGGAGCCTGTGACACCTCCTCGGACGCCCGCGCCGGCTCGCTGACCTGACCGACGATCAACTGGGCGATCCGCCAGGCACTGCCTTCCTCGATGTCGTTGGGAACGGACTGCCCCGTGGTCAGGTAGGAGAGCCGCATGTTCACAGAGTTCAGGACGTTCAGAATGACCCCGAAACCAAGGGCTTCGTCGAGCTTGGTGAAGATCAGGTGCTGTATGCCGAGAACGGAGAAGTTCTTGATGGCCTCGTGAATCGTCGCCTCGCGGCTGGTGGTGGCCAGAACCAAGTGCACCTGGTCCGGCTGGGCCGCGGACAGAAGTCCCTGCAGTTCGGCGATCCGAGGCTCGTCGCGCTGGCTGCGCCCGGCCGTGTCGATCAGGATCAGATCGAGATCCGACATCCGGCCGATGGCAGCCGCCATCTCCGCCTGCGACACCACCGCCGCCAGCGGAACGTCCAGGATCTGCGCGTAGACCTTCAACTGCTCGACCGCGGCGATCCGGTAGGTGTCGATGGTGATGAGGCCGACGGTCTTCCCCTTGCGGAGCTTCATGTTGGCGGCCAGCTTGGCGATGGTGGTGGTCTTGCCGACGCCCGTCGGTCCGACCAGGGCCACGATCGTGGGACGGCCGGTCGCGGTAAGCCGCAACGGCTCGGCGGGCGGCAGCGTCTCGCTGACCAGCTTCTGCAATTCCTCGCGAATCCACTCCGGCGGCGCCGATGCCCCCGCGACCGTCGAGGCCTGCGCGCCGCCTTCCAGCTTCGCAAGCACGGGTCCGTTCTCCCGCAGCCTGCCCGCGAGACGCTCGAGGAGCTGCGTCGCCAGCTCGTCGCCGACATCCTGCCCGATGAGCCGGACATAGTAGTCCACCAGCTCACCCGGCACGCGAGGATGCTGCGATTGCTGCGTCCGGCGGAGCAGATCCGCCACCATGAGGCGGATCTCCTCCACATCATGCCGCATCACCGGATCAGGGACGACGGGCGCCGCGGCGGAGGTGCCGGGCTGTTCTGTCGGCGCTGCCTGAACCGCCGTGGCTTTCTCGGGGCAGGGGGCGTTCGAAGCCGGGGCGGACAGAACCGCCATGTACTCCATGATCGCGGGCTTGACCACTCGTGCCCCTCGGACGGCGGAGGAATCGTCAAGGGCCTTGGCGGCCGCCCTCGCGTCCATCACCCGGGCATCGTTCGTGGCGGTGATTTCCACCAGCGACCTTGCTCCAATCCCGAACAACCCGCCTCGCCGGATCGTGCGGGTGTGGAGAATCACGGCGTTGCGTCCCATGTCGCACTTGACCTTGGCCAATGCGTCAGACATGGACCGGGCTTGATAAGTTTTCAGCTCCATCGGTTACCGTCACCATTCCATGCGTCCGGACGTTGACGCCGCGGACGACCTCGTTGTATCCCAGCACGGCCACGTTCGGCAGTGCCGCTTCAATCAGTCTGCGAACCCACTGGCGGACCTGCGGCGAGGCCAGAATCACCGGCGGTTTGCCGGCTGTCTTGGTGGCCGCGGCGTCCAATTCGTTGCGGATGGCCGCCACGATCTTGTTGGCCTGGGCCGGTGGGAGGGTCAGGTACGAACCGCGATCGGTTCGCTCGACGTGGGCATTGATCGTGTCCTCCAAGGTCGGATCCAGCGTCACCGCGTGGATCGTGCTGTCGCTGCCGCGATGGTGCTCGCAAATCGTGCGTGCCAGGGCGTTGCGGACGTATTCCGCCAGGACATCGGGGTCCTTGGTACGGCCGGCCCAGTCGCCCAGCGTCTCCAGGATCGTCTCCAGATCGCGGATCGGCACGCGCTCGCGGAGCAGATTCTGCAACACGCTCTGAATCTCGCCGGTCTTGATGACCTCCGGCACAATCTCTTCCACCAGCTTGGGACAGCGCTCCTTGAGATTGTCGATCAGCCGGCTGACGTCCTGCTGCGTGAGCAGATCGGAAGCAAAACTGCGAATGATTTCCGTCAGATGCGTGGCCAGCACGCTGCTGCAATCGACCACCGTGTAGTTGCGGTGCTCGGCGGTGGCCCGGTGTTCCTCCGGAATCCAGATCGCCGGCAGGCCGAAGGCCGGCTCGCGCGTCTCGATGCCGTGCAGCACCTCGGTCACCGCCCCCGAGTCGATTGCCAGCAGATGACCGGGCATCAGCTCGGCCCCGGCGATGCGGGCGCCTCGCAGCTTGAGAACGTACTGATTGGGCTGGAGTTGGACATTGTCGTGGATGCGAATGGGCGGGACGATAATGCCCATCTCGATGGCGATCTGCTTGCGGATGTTGGCGATGCGGTCCAGCAGGTCGCCGCCCTGCTTCTTGTCGACCAGCCGGATCAAACCGTAGCCCACCTCCAACTCCAGGGCATCGAGAGCCAGACAGGTCTCGATCTTCTCCGGCTCCTTCGGCTTGGTTGCCTTGGCCGCCCGGGCCGCCTGCTCTTCCTTGCGCCCCTTGCCGAACAGGAGATACCCCAGCCCTCCAATGCCGGCGGCCGTGGCGATCAGGGGGATCTTCGGCAACGGCGTGAAGGCCAGGATCGACAGAAAACAGCCGGCCAGGATCAGGGAGATCGGCCGCGAAGTCATTTGGGCGATCAACTCCTCGCCCATGCTGGTCTTGGCGGTGGAGCGGGTGATGATCATGCCCGCGGCGATGGACACCAGGAACGCAGGGATCTGGGCCACAAGGCCGTCACCGATGGACAGCCGGGTGAACACCCGCAGGCACTCCATCAGCGGGAGTCCCTTTTCCACCATGCCGACGTACATGCCGCCGAGAACATTCACGAAAGTGATGACGATCGCCGCGATGGCGTCGCCGCGGACGAACTTGCTGGCACCGTCCATGGCCCCGTAGAAGTCGGCCTCACGGGTGATGTTCTCCCGTCGGCGGCGGGCCTCGGCCTCGTCGATCATGCCGGCGGAGAGGTCGGCGTCGATGGCCATCTGCTTGCCGGGCATGGCGTCCAAGGTGAATCGGGCGGCGACCTCGGCGATGCGGGTGGCGCCCTTGGTGATCACCACGAACTGAATGACGGTGATGATGACGAAGATGATCACGCCGACGGCCAGCGAGCCGGCGGCGACGAATGCGCTGAACTGCTCGATGACATGGCCCGCGGCGGAAAGACCCCGCTCGGCATTGGTCAGGATCAACCGCGTGGTGGCCGTGTTCAGAACGAGTCGTAACAGGGTCAGCGACAAAAGCAGGGAGGGAAACGCCGAGAACTCCAGCGGCCCGTTCATGTACATCACGGTCAGCAGCACCACGGCGCTCAGGGTGATGTTGGCGATCAGAAGAACATCCAGCACCGCCGTGGGCAGCGGGATCAGGATGACCAGCACCAGCGACAGGGCCAGCATCGGGAAGATGAGGCCGCGGTTCTCGTGAACCAGCATCATCGTCCTGCCGACTGTGCTCGGTGCCGTTGCCATGAATCACACTCGCTCGCGGGTGCGAGAATCCTCTCTCGCACCCGCAACTCACCACCTCATGCCGCCGCCGGCGCCCTCCGAGGACGCCGCGCCTTGCCGGACAACTCGTACACGTAGGCCAGAATCTCGGCCACGGCCTGATAGAACTTCTCCGGTATCTCCTGCCCCACCTCGACCGTCTTGTACAACGCCTGGGCCAATGGCTTGCGTTCCACGATCGGGATACCGTGGGCCACCGCGATTTCGCGGATCTTCTGGGCGAGATAGCCCTGGCCCTTGGCCACCACCGTCGGAGCCCGCATCTTCTCGGCCTCGTATTTGATGGCGATGGCGAGTTCCGTCGGATTGGTCACCACCACATCCGCCTTGGGCACGGCCTTCTTGATTCTCTGAATCGCTGCCGCGAACTGCATCCGTCGCCGGCGCTGCTTGACAATCGGATCCCCCTCCATCCGCCGCAGCTCCTCCTTGACCTCCTCCTTGGTCATTCGCAGATCACGCTCGTGCTTGTAACGCTGCCAGGCATAGTCCAGCAGAGCGAGCAGCAGCAGGATGGCACCGAGCCGCATGCCGATCGCGTAGAGCACTTTGGCCAGCACGGCGACCTGATGCCAGCCTCCGATGGCAATGGCCAGGAGGATCTCGTCCTCCCGCTTGCGGATGGCGTCGTAGGCCACCAGGCCGACCATGACGAGTTTCAGGAGATTCATCAGCAACTGGACCACGGTCCTGGCGCTGAACAGCCGTTTGATTCCGTTGATGGGATTGAGCCTCTCCCATTTCGGCTCAAGAGGGCGAGTGGTGAAGAGGAAGCCAACCTGAGCGAAATTGGACAGCATGCCGGCAAGCATGACCGCAAAAAGAACCGGGCCGGCCGCCATGAGAACCGATCTTGCCACCGACGGCACCAGCGAGCCGACATCCACGTGCCCGGCCGCGACGGGATCAGCCGTCGTCAGATAGTCCCGCATCGACCGCATGAGCGATGCCATCAGGTGCGGCCCGAACCAGCTCAGACTGAGCATCGCCCCGAGCAGCAGCAACGCCGAACTGAGATCCGTGCTGCGGGCGATCTGGCCTTGCTCCCGCGCTTCGGTGCGACGGCGCGGCGTCGGGGCTTCAGTCTTGTCGCCGGCGTCAGACGCCATGCATCACCCTCCTGGATACATGCTCGAAGAGCCCGCCCACCTGGTCCAGACCGTCGAACAGCGCATCCGAGAGCAGGTCATATGAGCAAGTGATGGTCACCGCGACCATGAAGATCGCGACCGCGATCTTGAAGCTGAATCCCACCGATAGCACGTTCAACTGCGGCATCGTCTTGGTCAGCACACCCAGAATCAGGGACGTCAGCAGCAGGGCCAGGATCGCCGGCCCCGCCAGACGGACGGCCACGTCGAAGATGCTGCGGAGAAGCCCTTGGAGGCAGTCGGTCATGGCCCCGTCGACGAACATCATCATGGGCGGAACCTGCTTGAAGCTGCTCAGCAGGACATCGACCACCGCCACGTGACCGCGCAGGGCCATGAAGATCATCAGCGAGGCGAAGAACCACACCTGGTCCAGCTCCGTCGTGGTCGTGTCGGATACGGGGTTGTAGACTTCTCCGAGGGCCAGGCCGGATTGGTGACTGACCATCTTGCCGGCCACCTCGGCGGCGAGAAGAACGACACTGGCGGCCAGCCCCAGGATCTCGCCGACCACGAACTCCCCGACCATGCCCGATCCGACCTGAAGCAGGGTCAGCGACTGCGGCAGCAGAGGGGCGACGATGGGAAAGCTCATCAGCGACAGCGTCGCCACCAGCCAGAGCTTGAACACGGTCGGGATCTCGGCGCTGGACAGAACCGGCACGCCCATGACCAGTCCGGCCATGCGCGCCACCACGAGCCCGAAGGCCGGCAGCAGCAGCTCGATCCGTATCAGTTCCAGCGGCAAGCTTGTACGTCCCTGCTCTCATCCCATCAGAGCCGCGCCCGGCCGCGGCGTCGGCCCTATTCAGGCCCGCGTCACGGCATCCACATCCCCTCGCCCCACAGACGCTGCGTGTATTCGATCATCTTCGCGGTGAGCCACGGCACGAAAAACGCGGCCGCCATGCCCATCGCCACGATCTTCGGCACAAAGGTCAGCGTCTGCTCCTGCAACTGGGTCACCGCCTGGACGATGCTGATCACCAGGCCCACGGCCATGCCGATGGCCATGATCGGCCCGGCCAGGATCAAAGCCATGAACAGAGCGTCGCAACTCAAATCAATCGCGGTGGTCGCATCCATTCAGCCGTCTCCACGCCTTCCGCATCATCCGAAGCTGTTCAACAACGATCCCACCACCAGCCCCCAGCCGTCGGCCAGCACGAACAACATCAGCTTGAACGGCAGTGAGATCAGCACCGGCGGCAGCATCATCATGCCCATGCTGATAAGGATCGAGGCAATCACCATGTCGATGACCAGGAACGGCAGATAAATCCGGAAACCCATCACGAAGGCGGTCTTCAACTCGCTGAGCACGAAGGCCGGGATCAGCTCCACCAGGCCGACGTTGTCGCGGCGCAGCTCGTCGCCGTCCGGCAGGGGGCCGCGGGCGTATTCCGAGAAGATGTAGATGCTCTCCTCATTGCCGGCCGCCTCGATCTGGCGAAACATGAACTCCCGAAGCGGCGCCGCCGACCGGTCGAAGGCCTCGGCCTGGCTGAGCTTGCCGTCCATGTACGGATCCACGCCCTCGGCCTTCATCTTCTGCCAGGTGGGAGCCATGACCAGGATGGTCATGATCAGCGCCAGGCCGGTCAGCACCTGGCTGGGCGGCAACTGCTGCGTGCCCAGCGCCTGCCGCAGCAGGGCCAGCACCACCAGGATCCGCGTGAAGCTGGTCACCATGATCAGGATCGAGGGGGTCAGCGAGAGAACCGTCAGCAGAACCAGGATCTTGATCGAGGCGCTGAGGCCGCCCGCATCCTTGGCCGGCGGGGCAATCCGGCTGAGGTCGGGGATACCCGCGGGATTGTCGAGATTAGACGCGGATGCCGGTGCAGGCGGGCCCATCAGAGCGGCATCGGAGTACTGCCCGGAGACGGCGGCCGGCCGGCCGATGCCCGCCCCCAGGAAGGCGGCGCCGATCAGGACGACCGCGCGACGCCGCCGCAATCCTCGCCATGTCATAGACACTGCGCAACTCCTTTGCGCTGCGGTGCGCCCGAATCCGGAAAAAACCGGTTCGACGACCGCTACGTCGGCTCCGCCGACGCCGGCGTCCCGGACAGCGTGCGAATTCGATCGACCAGGCCGCGAACGGCCTCACCCGCGCGGGTCAGCTTCTCATCCGCGAGCAGAACCTGGCCTTCCGCGGGCTCCTCGTGCACTCTCTTGCCTGAATCCCTTGCACAAAGCCGGGCAAAAGTCGAAGTAAACGAAGTGGGCCGCTTGCGCTCGATGGCGGCGACAATCTCCGCCAACTCCCCGGCCTCGAGGATTTCCGCCACAGGTGTGATACGCTCCGGCGTAACGCCGAGCAGCACGGCCCGCCGACCCAGACGAACCAGGCAAAGGCTCTGCTTGCTCGACAGATAATGGCTGGCCACGACGTCGATGACGCCGCCGCCGCCGAGCCGGTTGCCGCGAGGCAGGATCTTACGGATCACCAATGTCGCTCCGGCGATGGCTCCCAACACCAGGAGCAGCGGCCACACCAGCTCGATCGTGCCGGTCTTGCCATCACGGCCCAGCAGGCTGTTCTTGTGTATCGGAGGAGGACCCTCGGCTGGGGCCCGAAGGGGTCGGATCGAATCCTTCGGACGGGCCACGGTCTGATGCATCCAGGCGGAAGCCGCGTCATGGTCCGCCGCCGGCGCCTCGGCGATCTCATTCGCCTTGACCGAGCCGCCGGTGTTCGCGGCGGGCCTGCTGTCCTCCCCGGGTGCGGGCGAAGCGCTCACCGCGCACAACCACAGCACGGCGACGACCACCGCCAGTCCACAGACGCTCGACCTCATCGGTGTCCGCACGGTCACGCAATGGTCCCGTTTCCTAGGCCGCTTCCTCCTCGGGAAGGCCGGCGACGATTTCACTCACCCGCACGCAGAAATTCTCGTTCAGGACGATGACTTCTCCCCGGGCCACCAGTCGATCGTTGACCAGCACGTCCACCGGATCGCCGGCCAGCTTGTCGAGCTCCACCACGGAGCCCTCTCCCAGCTTGATCACATCCTCGATCAGCATCTCCGCCCGACCGAGCTCGATCTTCACATTCAGCTCCACGTCATTCAGTAACTCGATGCCCTTCTTGTCAGCAACCGTGTCGGTCGGCGCAAAATCAGGCAGATTGAGGGGCACCGCATTCGCGGGCAGCGGCGGCAACGGCTCGGCCTCGCGAGCTGGAGCGCTCTCGCCGGCGGGTGGGGCGGCGGCTCGTTCCTCCGCGATGGCCGCCTCCATCATGGCAGCCATCTCGTCAAATGGGCGACCGGCCGAATCCAGCTTGACCTCTTCGGGTGCCGCAGCGGTCACGGGAGGTTGCTCTCCAGAGGCGCCCCCGAGGGCTGCATCGATGTCCGCCTGTGACAGGCCCGCCGCGCTGCCGGCCGATGAATCGTCGGCCGGAGCACCGGCCTGATCGGCGGCGGCCTCTACGGGCTGTTCGGCAGCGGCGCTGACGGCGTCAGCGGCAGGAGTTGCATCTGCTGGAACTTCCTGCCCGGTGGTGGCCATGTCTTGAGGGGCGGCCGCTTCGGCGGCCTCCCCGGAGGTGGTTGCGTCTTGAGGAGTAGTCTGTTCCGCGGTCTGGCCGGCGGCAGCGGCCCCTTCGGCTGCACCGTCTCCGGCGGCGCTGGCGAGAGCGGCGTCGATTTCTTCCTGCGACTGACCGTCTTTCTCGTTAGGGTCTACCCCGGACATACTTTTCTACCTTCCATGGCAACATCCGGCATCCATGCCCAGTTACAACCGCGTCCGGACCACATGGCCCGTCGCCGAGACCGATCTTCAAAAGCCCGTCGGCAACGGCATGCATTCCGGTATCAGCACTTGCTCGATGATGGCGTCGTCGTTGATCAATGAGCTCAGCTCAAAGCGAAACTGCCGTTTCAAGGTCTCCAGGCCGGGCTCGTTCAAGTGCTTTTCGTCAGCGCTGCGGATGATCCGGCTGAGCGCGTCGTTGATGGTGTTCTTCCGGTTCTCCAGGAATTCCTTGACCTTGTCGGCGTCGCTCTGGTGAACGCGGACGACGACCGTGACACTACACAGCACCGTTCGCTGCCCGTTGTTGTTCTGAACCCGAAGCTTGGCCACCTCCAGCTCGGCGCTTTCCTTCCATGGCTGCGAGGCCTGAACCTGAATGCCCTCCACGCCCAGCGTCGGATCGGGGTGTGAGCCGAAGAACCTCATGCACAAGAAGATCGCCAGCCCCTCCACAACCATGACGCCGCCGAACAAGCCGAACGTGGCCAGTGACTTCTTCTTCTTGCCGTTCGCAGCCTGGTCGGCTGCCGGGGCCTCGGGTTTTGCCGGCGCATTGGGCATGAAAGTCCGTCCCTCTCGCCCCCGGAATGATCCATTACACGCGGGGGCCTAGATGTTTATCGGTCGATTTCTGCGCCGAGTCCATCGCCCGCAGCGACGCCCAATGCAAACTTTTGTCGCATATTGCGCGAACCGCGCAATTGGTGCCGATCCTCACGGATCGTCCGATAAGCGCCTCGTCACACGCCCTATCGCAGAACCTGCCGATCTTGCGCGTCCGTCTGCGAAGGGTGGTACCGACAAGCCCGAGCCTGCTTGGCGATGGGGTGATGATCCGAGCCGGCCGCCTGCGGCGGACGGTTCGGATCGATGCGGCTGCCTCTTGACACGTACACAGGCCCGGCTCGTCCGTGCTTTCGTGACCGTGCCGTCTCGCCCCCGCGCGAGGCGGCGAACCAAGGGATAATGGCTATCTTTCTCCGCATCCCCTTCTGTGGGCCTCCTGGCAAGCTCGGTGCTGGGCGTATACCATCACACCACCGAGCCACACCATGACCGCAGGAGGTGCAACATGCCCACCACACAAGAGAACATCCAGGAAGCGTTTGCCGGAGAGTGTCAGGCGTTCCGCAAATACACGGTCTTCGCCGCCAAGGCCCAGCAGGAGGGGTTCCCCAACATAGCGAAACTCTTCCGCACGACCGCCGAGGCGGAGAGAATCCACGCCGAGGGACATTTCGCCGCCATGGCCGCGGTCGGCCCCACGACGCAGAATCTCCAGGCCGCCGTCAACGGTGAAACCTACGAATTCACCGAAATGTACCCGCCCATGCTCAAGCAGGCCGAGGCCGACGGACACAAGGCCAAGCGGATGTTCGCCTATGCCGTGAAGGCCGAAGCGGTGCATGCCAAGCTGTACAAGCTGGCCCTGGATGCAGCTCAAAAGGGCACGGACTTGAAAGAGGCCCGCTTCTATCTCTGCCCGTTCTGCGGCCACATCGAGTTCGGCAAGCCGCCGGCGACCTGCCCGATATGCGGGGCCAAAGCGGAGAAGTTCCTGGAAGTGGCCTGAGCCAATCCACTATTGAGCAGCGCTCACGTCTGCCATTGCTCTGCGAGCAGTGCGAAGGCGAGTGCGCGCCACACGCCCGGCGGTGGACAGTCACAAAAAGGAAAACCGCCCCGGATATCAGCCTACGCCGTCGCTTCGGCGACCTCACGGAGCAGGCCCGGCGGGGCCTCCATCGTCTTCTTGCACTTGGGATAGTTGACGCAGCCGAGGAACCGGCCTGTGCGGCCCATTCGCAGGACCATCTTCGCGCCGCAGTCGGGACACTTCAGATCGGTGTCGATCGGCTCGGGCTTCGCCGGTGCGGGCATCTGGGCCTCGGCCTGCTTTTTGGCGTCCCCGCGCAGGTTCGCCGCTGCCTTGCACGACGGGCAACTGTAGAACGGCCCGAACCGGCCCGTTCGCAGGGTCATCTCGCTCCCGCACTCATAGCAGTGCAGCGGTTCGACGGGCCACGTCTCGACAACCGGGCGGCCGGTACGCGTCCAGGCAAAGCCGGCCGGCGGCGGGCCGAGCCCGGCCACTTCCTCTTTGGTGAGGCTCTTCGCCTTGCCCCGCGTCTTGGACTTCGCCCCGCCGTTCTTGCCGCCGTTCGTGGACCCGTTCTTCCCGTTCTCCGGCCTCGGCTGCGGAATCTGTCCGGCGGCTTCCAGTGACTTGAGGTGGTCGAGCTTGTCCATGGGCATGGCATTCCGGCACCGCGGGAATCCCGAGCAGCTCAGGAATGGGCCGCGACGGCTCTTGCGAATGACCATGTCCCGCCCGCACTTGTCGCACCGCACGCCCGCGGCGGCCGGCTTGGGCTTCTCCACATAGATGCCCGGCGGCATCTGCGCGGTCGCCTTGCAGGCGGGGTATTTCGTGCAGCCCAGAAATGACCGGCCGCGGCTGAATTTCACCTGCATGGGTGAGCCGCACTCCGGGCAGGATTGCTTGATGTCCTCGGCTTTGACCTTCTTGAGGGCCACGCCATCGTCGCCGCAAGGCTTGGTGTTGGTGCAATCCGGATAACCGGAGCAACCAAGGAACGGTCCGCTGCGGCTGCGACGCATCACCATCGGCCGGCCGCACAGATCACACGTTTCCGAAACCTTCGGCATCTCTATGATCTTGCCCTCGCGATCGACATCCTTGGCGGACGTGCACTCCGGATAACCGGAGCACGCCAGGAAACGGCCTTTCCGGCCGTGGCGATAGACCATGGGCCGGTGGCACAGCTCGCATGTGTAGGGGCTCGGCTCCGCCCGAACCGCCTCCATCTCCTCGTGGGCCCGCGCCAACGACTCCTTGAACGGATCGTAGAACTCGTGCAGCACATCATGCCAGTCGATGTGCTTCTCCTCGATCTTGTCGAGGTCGTCCTCGACATGGCCGGTGAAGCGAAGGTCCATGATCTTCGGAAAATGGGCCACCAGCTTGCCCGTGACCAGCTCCCCGCGGGCTGTCGGATGGAACTTGCGGTCCTCCTGCTCCACGTAGCCGCGATCCTGGATCGTCTTGATGATCGTGGCGTAGGTGCTGGGGCGACCGATCCCCTCGGCTTCGAGCGCCTTCACCAGCGAGGCTTCGGTATATCGTGCCGGCGGAGAGGTGAACTTCTGCTCCGGAGTGAGCGCCAGGGGCATCACCTGCTGGCCGGCCCGCAAGGGCGGCAGCGTCTGGCTGTCGCCGTTCTTGGGTACGCCCATCACCTTGTAGAAACCGTCAAAGACCAGCACGCGGCCGGCCGCCTTGAACACGGCTTCGCCTTGCTTGACTTTCGCCGAGATCAGCGCGGCCGTGGAATCCCATGCCGCCTCGCTCATCTGGCAGGCCACGAAGCGATTCCAGATCAACGCGTACAGGCGGTGCTGCTCCGGCGTCAGGTGCCCGCGAAGCGATTCCGGCGTCCGCCGCACGTCGGTCGGCCGGACGGCTTCGTGGGCCTCCTGGGCCTGCTTGCCGCTGGCGTAGTGAACCGGCTTGCCGGGCAGGTATTTCTCGCCCCACGCTTCTTTGATCATCTGTCGAACGGCTTGCACGGACTCCGCCGAGAGATTGGTTGAATCCGTTCGCATATAGGTGATGAGACCGACGTTGCCCTCGCCGGTCTTGATATCCACGCCTTCGTAGAGACTCTGGGCGACCTTCATCGTCTTCGACGTCGGGAACCGCAGTTGGTTTGCGGCGGCCTGCTGCAGCGTCGCCGTGGTGAACGGCGGCGACGGCTTGGATCGCATCCGCTTCGTCTCGACCGACTTCACGGTGAAACGGGGCTCTGCCGCCACTTCGGTCGCGCCGGTCAGCGTGACGCGGCTCAAACCCAGGTGGGAGTATTCCTTCCACGGAGCGGTGTCGACTCGCGCGATGCGGAAGCCCAAGGACTCGGCGACGGGCCGCACTTCCTCGACCGCGCTGACAAACTCGGGGGCCTCGGGCTTCTTGCGATCCAGCCGGCCCTCGGGCCGGAACGGCTTGCCGGAAACTTCCGCCAGCGATGCCTCGAAGCAACCTCGCTCGCTCAGCCAGGCCCCTCGATCCTTGTTCGTCTGCGCGACGCCGCCTTTCTCCCCGGCCGCCAGGAACTCCCGCCACTGGCCGGCCAGCTCGGCGGCCCGGCCCACGTCCGGGGTGAAGACGCCGTCGACAACCCAATACTCCTGCGGCTCGAAGGCGACGATCTCGGCTTCCCGGTCGACGATCATGCGAACGGCGACAGATTGCACCCGACCCGCGGACAGGCCTTTGGCCACTTTCTTCCACAGCAGGGGCGACAATTCATATCCGACGACACGGTCGAGAATGCGGCGGGCCTGCTGGGCATCGACCTTGGCCATGTCGATCCCGTGCGGATGTCTGAAGGCCTCGGTGATCGCGCTCTTGGTGATCTCATTGAATACCACTCGGCGGATCTTCCCGGGCGGGAGGTCCAGAGCGTGCGAGAGGTGCCAGGCGATTGCCTCGCCCTCGCGATCCAGGTCGGTCGCCAGGTACACAACCGGCGCGGCCTCGGCCAGCTTTGCCAGTTCATCAATGATTTTCCGGTGGCTGGCCAGGATCTCATAATTTGGCTCGAAATTGCGACCCGGATCGATCCCGTATCGACGCTGCGGCAGGTCCCGAACGTGTCCTCTGGACGCCTTTACGACGTAACCGCTCCCCAGGTACTTGTTGATGGTCTTCGCTTTGGCAGGCGACTCCACGATCACCAGGGGCTTGCCGCCAGCCTCGGTGGCCCCGCCTGTGGTCTTCTTGATCGTTCGGGTCTTCTTGGCCATTACTTATGTAACATCCTGTTACGAAATAGGTTGGCTAGTGCTGCGTCCCTGCGCCCCCATAGTCGGTTGTCCCCGATCGGGACATCCTCCGCTATATCGGCCTCACTCCTCTGATTCTGAATGACGAATCCGCTCCCCGCTCCATGAGGAGCGAATGACGTTAGCACTCGTCGGAAGCACTGTCAAATATGGGTCCTTCCAGCCGG
>Ga0335070_10004844_pt1 | contig 15774 bp, 13 predicted proteins | sample Lox_Sample_13_FD_206722 | JGI IMG/M metagenome (GOLD analysis project Ga0335070, IMG submission 206722) | Soil microbial communities from Loxahatchee National Wildlife Refuge, Florida, United States - Lox_Sample_1.3 | ecosystem: Environmental > Terrestrial > Soil > Wetlands | place: USA... | reverse complement strand
CCGCCTCAGCCGGAAGGGGAACTTCGCGGTATTGCATCAGTTCGAGCAAGATTGCCTTCTGCGCGTGCAGGCGATTCTCGGCCTGCTGATACACCACGGAGTGCGGCGAATCGATGACTTCGTCCGTAACTTCTTCCCCGCGATGCGCCGGCAGGCAGTGCATAAAGATGGAGTCGAATTTCGCGCGACGCAAGAGCTCCGCGTTCACCTGGTACGCCGCGAAGATATGCTTCCGCTCTCCCGCTTCTGCCTCCTGTCCCATGCTGGCCCACGCATCCGTGTAAAGCACGTCAGCCTCTGCGGCGGCCTCCACCGGATCATGCGTCAAAGTGCACGTGGCCCCGGTCTTGCTTCCCCGCTGCAGTGCCCACTCCACGGCCTCAGGCTTGGGCTCATACCCTTCGGGCGTCGCTACCCACACCTGCGCGCCCAGTTGCGCTCCGGCGAACATGAGCGAATGGCACACATTATTTCCGTCGCCGATGAAGGCCACTTTGAGTTCAGCAACATCTCCCTTCACTTCCTGCATGGTCAGATAGTCGGCCATGGCCTGGCAGGGATGGCTGTAGTCGGTCAGCCCGTTAATGACTGGAATCTCGGCGTATTCCGCCATGCGCTCGACAATCTCGTGCGCATAGGTGCGGATCATAATGGCCTGCACCATCCGCTCCAGATTCTTGGCCACGTCATAAATCGATTCGCGCTTGCCGAGGTTGATCTCGGCATTCGATAAATACAGCGAAAACCCACCCATTTGCTGCACTCCCACGTCGAACGACACGCGCGTGCGCAGCGACGGCTTCTCGAAGATCATGGCCAGGGTCTTGCCCTTCAATACCCCGGTGTGCGCGGTAGGATGCTCCTTGATTTCATGGGCAAGGTCGAGCAGATAGCGGATTTCTTCCGGCGAAAAATCTCGAATGGACAGAAAATTATGACGACCCATTTGTCTTCCTCACTTCTGCAGGCGCATGGCGGAGGGGATTTGGCGTTGCCTCATCCAGATTTGCGATGTGAATTGGTAACCGGAGGAGAGTACCTATGGACTGCGGCCACTCGCTGTAGCTCATTGAGAACACGGCGAGATCCTCGTTTTCATACTCGCCGTTCTGGGGGTAAATCAGCAGTGGCAGGCATCACCGCAGGGAGTGATGTAGGTCACTGGGCTGCCGTTGCGTGACAGTACAGAATGCGTCAGATCCCTAGTGATTGCCGTTGTCCCCCGCTGTGCTTCTGGTCACATAGTCTGCGTTGCTGTCTTTCCTACAATCCACCTGTCGGGAAAGGCAGGACACCCATGGCGACGCAGTTCTTTGTATGCACGCAGTGCCATAAGAAGTCTCCCACGCATCAGAAGTTGTTCGACACGCTGTATGGATTCTCCAAGGCAGCAGCGGAAGACTGTCCAATCTGTGGCGCCCCGCGCGAACTGCGCCTGACTTTGGATTTCCAACTCGGTGCCGGGGACAGCGAGTTCCGGGTCGTCTCGGCCTTCCTGCCCGACAAACTCGAATCTTGGCTCGGCGAAGAGGAAGAAGAAGTAACGTTCTATCCCTTCCTGGTAGTGCTGGAGCGCTTCGATCACAAGCAGTTCTGCTGGATGCCGTATTGGCACGTCACCGGGAAGGACGCGCGTTACGGGCAACACGCCGTTTGCCTGGAGCAGACACAGTTCGAGAGCCTGATGCGGCAAGTGGGGGAACACGCAGACGCACACGAACTGATGATCATTTAGAATCGCACGCCGGACTAGACATGCTTGCGGCAGCCCGTGCGAACCGCCTGTGTCTCAGCCGACCTGCCAAACCGTGTCGAGCACAGTTCCATCCACCCATTTCACAACCGCTACCGGCCGATCACTCCGTTTCGGCCGTTGCGGCCTGCCCCCGCAGATTCGTTCGACTTCTCTCTTGATGTCTCCCAGCGGCCGAATGGGTAGCTTTGAGTTCTTGGTCGCGTCGATCAAATCCTGACGCCGCGGGTTGATCGCGATGCCTCGTTCCGTGGCCACCACATCGATCAGTTCGCCCGGCCCGCACAGAGTCGTCACTTCATCGACAATCACTGGAAGCCGATCGCGGAAGGACGGCACCGCCAGAATCGTACATCCGGACGCGAGGCAGTTCTGCCATCCGCCAATACCGTGCAGCAGCCTGCCGTCGGAGTGGGTCACCACGTTGGCGTTGAAGTTGAGATCGACTTCAGTCGCGCCCAGCACCACCGCGTCGATCATCGACGCAAAATTTCCCTTGCCGTGGTAGTTGTACGACGTGAACGGCGACGTGGCAACGTGCCGCGGATTGTTGGCCAGCGAGCGCACGCCATCCAGATCGAAGGTCTGTCCATCGAGGATGTAATCCGTGAGTCCTTCTTCCAGCAATTCGACCAGATACTTGGTCGAACCGCCGCGGACAAAACGTGCACGCACGCCCTCCTCTTTCATCATCTCCTTCAGGTAGTTCACGAACGCGAGGGCGATCCCTCCCGATCCAGCCTGGAACGAGAAGCCGTTGCGCATAATTCCTGCGTCGCGCAAAAAGCGCGCAATGAACTCCGCGATGCGCAGGCGGTCCGGAGATTTCGTAATTTGTGTTGTGCCGGAAACAATCTTCGCTGGATCGCCAATGGAACCCACTTCCACGACATAGTCGACACTGTTGCCCTGAATCTGCCACGGAACGCAGGGGAACGGCACCAGGTTGTCCGTTACCACGATGACGTGGTCGGCATAAATCGAATCGGCGAGGGCAAATCCCAGCGAGCCGCACGCTGATTTTCCGTGAGAACCGTCGCAGTTGCCAAACGCATCAGCCGTGGGCGCCGCGATCACAGCGATATCGATATGCACTTCGCCGTCTTGAATCGCCTGCCAGCGCCCCCCGTGAGATCGCAGCACGCCCATGCCGCGCATTTTCCCTTGCGTGCAGTAATCGCCCAGCGGCCCGTTCATACTGCCTTCGATGTGATCGATGACGCCGGCTTGCATCAACTCGATCGCGCCCTTCTGCGAAGGAAACGACGCACTCGGGAACCACATCAACTCTTTCGCGCCACTGCGGGAGGCCGCCTCCAGCGCCATCAACGCCACGAGATCGCCGTCCCGCAGGTGATGGTGCGACGAGATGACCATGCCATCGCGCAACCCGCACTTGCGCAGCGCGGTCTCCAGGTCGGCAACGCGCTTGTCGCCTTTGGCCGGATAATCCGCAGCGCTGCGAATCGGAGGTGCAGCCTTGTTACCCGCCGGCGAATACTTGCCAACGCCCATGTACGCCGTCTGTGGACGTCCATTTACCGTTTCCGGCACGACTCGACCCGCCGCATTCGTGACTAGCTCAGTTTTTTCAAGAACTGCCATAAGAATTCCTCAGTGCCGCTCACCGCGCTTCATGCCAGGCCCATGGCTCGCGCGCGCGCCATCAATTTCAACGCCCGCTGCACGACCGGCGGGTCGATCATCTTCGATCCCAGGCTGACCACGCCAAGGCCCTTGGCCTGCGCGTCTTCATATGCCGCCACGATTCGTTTCGCTTTCTCGATCTCGACCGTCGTCGGCGCGAAAGCCTCGTGGATGACTGGAATCTGCACGGGATGCACGCACCCCATCCCTTCGAAGCCCATGGCGCGGGAATTCGCTCCCCAGGCGCGCAGACCATCCAGATCTCCAACGTCGCCGAAGACCGAGTCGATGGCCTGCAGACCTGCGGCACGCGCCGCGTTGACCACTCTCTGCCGCGCATACATCGATTCCGCTCCAGCGGCCGTCTTCACCACACCCAGATCTGCGGTGTAGTCCTCAAGCCCGATCGTCAACGCCACAATTTGTTCTGAGGCTTTCGCAATTTCCAGCGCATTCTCGATTCCCAGCGCAGATTCAAGAATCGGCATCAGCCAGATCGAACGCGACATCCCGTAATCTGCCTTGATCTCGGAAATACGGCGGCTGACTTCAGGCACTTGAATGGCGTTCTCGACTTTCGGAATCAGAATCAGGTCCGGACATTCGGGAACAATCTCATCGAGATCGGCAAGCCCCAGCGGAAGCTGGTTGATGCGCACCATCCGTTCGCATTCGAGAAAGTCGACCGCCCGCAAGGCATTGCGCACCAGCAGCCGGGCCGCATCTTTTTCCGCAGGATGGACCGAATCCTCCAAATCGAGAATCACAGCGTCGGGGCCATGCAATGCTGCGTTGACGAAATATTTTGGCTCGCTGCCCGGGACATAAAGCCGCGATCGCCGCACCCGATCTCGAGATGACGGCTCTGCCAGGGCGATGCGGTCGGGCAGCACGCGGGTGCCCTCGCCTAGTCCAGCCCGGCGCACCGCCGCTTCGATCCGCGCCGAAATTACAAATGGGAGTGCGCCTTCGTCCTGAATGGCAACGTGCGCGTGCCGAACGCCCAGCGCTTCCAACACTTCATCCGTTTGCCGGCGGATCGCTTCTTCATAATAGGCGGCCACTCGCGACTGCAGTTCAATCTCAATCCCGCCGCGCTCGCGCAAATCCACGTGCACGCGAACATCGGAGCGCACTTCGGCCCCCGAGTGTCCCGCCTCTCCCACCGCTACCGCACGGCTCTCCATTACACGACTCATAGTTATGCTCTTTTCTCGGCGATGCCCGCTCCTACCAACTCCCGGCTCGCATCGAGCTTATCGAGCACCGCATCCGTCATGTCGATCGTGCTGGCCGCACCTTGGCCGATGGCTTTCGCCCCGCCGGTAATCCGCATCATGTCGTAGGTGCGAACCCGTCCCTCTTTCACCACGGCGGCAATAGCTTCGCGGATGCGGCGCGCTTTCTCGATTTCCCCGACATGCTCCAGCATCATCACCGCGGATAGAAACATCGCAATCGGATTGACGATCGGCGGATTGAGTTCAGCGTACTTCGGTGCAGAACCGTGGGTCGGTTCAAACACCGCAACGTCATCCCCGATATTTCCGGATGCCGCAAATCCAAGGCCGCCAATCAGTCCGGCAAAGGCATCGGAGATCACGTCGCCGAACAAATTGGAAGCCACCACCACTCCGTACTCTTCGGGATTTTTCGTCAGCCACATGGTCTGCGCGTCAATGTTCGTCGACCACAACGCGATTCCTGGATATTCCTTCGCCACCGACTTCGCTTCCTCTTCCATCATTCCCGATGTTTCGCGCAGAACGTTCGGCTTCTCGCAGATCGTGACTGACTTGTATCCGTACTTCTTTGCCCAATCGAACGCGGCCTTGCAGATCTTGCGGGCGGCCTTGCGCGTGACAATGCGGACGGAAATGGCAAGATCGGCCCCCGGCGCGGCCGCGAACGGTTTGAATTTTGAATGCGTTTCCAATGCGGCTCGCACCTGCTCGGGCGGATTCGTCCACTCGACCCCCGCGTACAAGCCTTCTGTGTTCTGGCGGAAGACCACAACGTTGACCAAAGGCTCGTCGAATCCTCCATCGGCACGCTTGCGGATAAAGTTCAGCGGATTCCCCGGAAACGAAATGCAGGGACGAATACAAGTGTCCAGACCAAACTTCTGCCGCATGGTCACAATCGGGCTGAAGTACGAGTAGCCGAGGCCCTTCAGTTCGGTGCGCAATTCGGCTTCAGCCTCTTTTTTCGGCTTCGAAGTGATCGCACCAAAGAGTCCCAGCTTATGTTTCGCCAGTAATTCCACCGTGCGATCTGGCAGCGCATTGCCATAGCGGCACCAGCAGTCCCAGCCGATGTCAGCGTGCACATAGTTCGCGTCGAACTCCACCGCCTTCAGAACGCGCAATGCTTCCGGCAGAACCTGATTGCCAATGCCGTCTCCCGGCATGGTCACGACTGTGTATTTCGCCATTTCGTGTCTCCTCTGTCGATTCCCTAAGCTCCCACCGGCTCCGGATGCTCGTTCTTCAATCCCAACTTGTGTGCGACAACATTTTCGGCCCCGCCGGCGATCACCAGCGACTGCGGCACGCTGCCCAGCGCGGGGAATGTGAATTTCTCGCCGCTCCAACTAACGACGCTGGCGGTGAAATCAATGTCGAGACTCCCGCCCGGAATGATCGTTTTCTCTTTCGCGGCAATCTCGTCCGCGAATTGCTCGCGCAATCGTTTCACCAGCCCCGGCACTTCAATGCACAGGAATCCGTTGTTGTACGCGTTGCGCAGATACGTCTGGGAGAAGCTCGCCGCAATGACCAGGGGAATTCCCTTGGCTTTCAGGCAGGTCACCGCCTGCTCGCGGCTGGACCCGGTGCCGAAGTTGAAGCCACCCACAATCACATCCCCGCTGTGCGTGCGGCCCGCAAACTGCGGATCGTAGTTCTCCATCACCACCCGCGCCATCATCTCGGGCGTCATGTCGTCGCGATAGGTGTAGTCCTTGCCGTAGATGGCGTCGGTATTGACGTTATCGAGCGGCATGAATACCAGGCGGCCGTGAACTCGCTCCGGAAACCCTCGAAGGATTTCGACGTGCTCCGCCGACTGGCCCTGAGCCGCAAACTCTTCGTAATTGCGAGTCAGTTCGCGCACCTCAAATCGGCGTGGGCCGGTTATGTATCCCGCAATGGCCGAAGCCGCGACCACCTCCGGACTCGCCAGATAACACTGCGCATCCCGCGATCCCATCCGTCCTTTGAAATTACGATTCGTAGCGGAAATCCCGACTTCACCTTTCTCCAGCAGCCCGGTTCCCAACCCGATACACGGACCGCAACTCGGCGGCAGAATAATCGCGCCCGAGTCGCGCAGCGCCTGCCAGACTCCTCGACGTTCCGCTTCTTGCTGTATCCACGCGCTCGCAGCTCCTACATAAAACTTCACGCCCGGATCCACTTTCTTTCCGCACAGTACCCACGCCGCCGCTTCCAGATCGTCAGAACGCGAGTTCACGCAAGACACGAGATACGCCTTCTGAATCGCGATCTTCTTCTTTTCGATCTCCGGCAGCGACTGCATCACCTGCACCGTATCGGGGCCGGCGACGTGGGGCGTCACCTGGCTCAGATCGAGCACAATCCGCGCCGCATAACTCGCATTCACATCCGGTCGCGGTGGATTCGTGCTCCATTTCTGGAGATCTACTTCCGTGAATCGCTGTTGATCTTCGGCCAGCAGACGTTGCCGCACTCCCCGCAAATAGCGAATCGTCACCTCATCGACCGGGAACCAGGCAACGATCGGCCCCCACTCCGTACTCATATTGGCAATCGAAAAGCGGGCGTCCATCGGCAGGTTGGCCACGCCCGGCCCAGTAAACTCGATCGCCGCATTGAGAGCTTCGTCGTGGTTGTACAGGCCACAGAGCGCAATGATCACATCCTTGCCCGCCACGCCCTCGGCCGGTTTCCCTTCCAGCACAACCTGGATCGTCCGCGGCACTTGCCACCAGAATTCGCCAGTGGCCCAGACCGCGGCTGCATCGGTCCGCACGATGGGTGTTCCAATCGCACCCAGCGCGCCATACATATTCGAGTGGGAATCGGACGCGACCACGAACGAGCCGGGGACGACGTATCCGCGCTCCACCATGATCTGGTGTCCAATGCCGGTTCCTGCCGGATAGAAATCGATGCCGTGCTCGGCCGCGAATCCCTGAATCGAGAGGTATTTTTTAAGATTGGCCTCGTCCTTGTTCTGGATATCGTGGTCCAGCGCGAATACGGGCTGCTTGGGGTTGCTGATCTTCTTCGCCCCGATCCCTTTGAACTTGCTCATCACCGCCGACGTATTGTCGTGCGTCATGACGTGACTGGGACGGATCGACAGGAAGTCTCCCGCCCGCAACGGCCGGCTCGGACCTTCCGCCATATGGGCTTGCGCGATTTTTTCGACAATCGTCTGCGGCATCGTGACTCCCCTCAGCCTGCTGCGTATCTACGCGTTCACGGGTTTGCGGTTCTTCGCTTTCTTCATCGCAGATCGGTATTTGCCATTGGGCTTCCCTGACTTTGCCTTCTGAACGTCGGCTTCCATTAGCGCCATCAGGTCGCTCACGGAGGCAACACGTTCCAGGCTCCAGACGGCATCTTTTACTCGTTTTTGCGCTGCCTGCGAGAGCACTCCGTCAGCCAGCGCGGCGAATTTTTCTTCGATTTCCTGATCCGTCAGCGGATTGCGCGGATCGCCTTTGGGATAATCCAGTTGTTTGCTAAGAGTGCGTCCATCAGTTGTATGAATGTTCACAATCACCCTCTGTAGTGCGGGAAATGCCTTTTCGATCTCGGGATCCGCCACCACTTCCACCTTCTTCAGTTGTGCGCGAATCTTCGCATCGAGAATCTTCTCCATGGTGAACTGCGCCGGCGTCACCTGCCGCTCCACCAACGCCGCCGCGATCACATAGGGCAACGAGTGGTCGGCGGTCTCTTTCGTGCGCGGATCGTATTTGCTCGGATCCGAGAGAATGTCAGCCGCCCGCGCCAGCGAACGGATCTGGATCTTCTCCACCTGATTCGGTAGCAAATCGTTCGTCTTCACCAGGTCGAGCACGGCTGAGATGGGCGTATGCGTCAACGCCTCCGTGGGAAACGCTTTCATGCCGCACTGCGTAATCCGCCACGATTCGCCAAGGCCGTCGGTCAGCAGATTCAATTTCCAATCCGGCTTGAAGACATGAGTCAGTCCTTCCTTGCCGTCGATCACGTGCTCAGGTCCCGAATATCCCTTTTCCGCCAATAGCGCCGCCAACACTCCACTCTGCGTCGCCATCGGATCGACCGTATTCTTCATCATGGTCAGCTTCCCCGCGGTTACCGCCCCAAGCGTGCAGTGCCGGCTGGCCGAGATGCCGATGGCGTGCTGAATCTGCTCCCAAGTCAGGTGCAGCGCTCGACCCGCGACGATCGGAGAAACAAAAGCGGTCAGGGTCGCGTGATGCCATCCCCGTTCGCGAATCCCCGGAAAGGCCGCCTCGCACAGACGCATCTCAAACTCGTGCCCCAGCACCAGCCCAACGATCAGTTCCTTGCCACCGGCCCGCGCCCGCTCACAGCAGGCCATCGCCGCCGGAAAAATGTCCGACGGATGCGACGGGTCCTGCTTCCAGTAAATGTCGTTGTAGTCCATGCAGCGAATCATCAATGCATTCGCCAGCGACGCCGATACCGGATCGATCTGCTTCCCGGTCCCAATCACCGTCGCCCGCCCGGGCCCGGCGACTTCGTCAAGCACTTCCAGCGCAATCTTCACGTCATGCTGCTGATAGCCGCCCAGCGCGCAACCGATGGAATCGAGCAAAAAGCGCTTCGCCTGGTACACGGCGTCGGCCGAGATCTTCTCGAACTGCAATCCTGCCGCCCAGCGCGACATGGCGGCCGTAATCGTTTCTTTGGCGGGGGAAAGCAGTTTCGTCTCAGACAAGTGCGGTCTCCTTGGGCTGAACTTTGATGTTTTTGGGATTCTTGAACGGCAGAAACGCCATGAAGTCGGCGTGATGCACGATGAAGGCCTCGGTCGTGCGCTTCACCAGATCGCCTTCCGCGGCGTGCGCCGCGATGATGTGACACACCGCATCCGGAATGCCGCATTCCAGCGCCAGCGCAACCCCGGTAAACGGATGCCGCAATGCCTCACCCCGCTCACTCTGACGGCTCTTCCCGTCGGGCCCAATCTCGTACTCGAGAAGTTTGCCCACGTCGGCCAGGATCGCGCCCGCAATCACCGCGTCTTCATCAACCGGCAAAGCTCGTCCCATGAACGCGTTCATGGCTCGGGCACTGTCGCGCGCAATGTGCACCACACAGCGCTTGTGCTCCATGAATGTGATGGGGCAGTTCGGCACCAGAAGGGTGAAAGGAATCTTGTTCAGATCTTCCGGCTGCAGCGGACTACGTTCCAGCGCCTTGATCCAGGTTTGAGTAACTTGTTCCCTTAATTCGAGATCTTCAATCCAGTCGATCTCCGGCCACAACCGCTTCACCGTCTCGCGCATACGGGGATCCTGAGGCAAACGATTCAGGCTAGCGTGGCAGGCAGTTCACAACGACGACTGGAATCACACTGAGGTGTGATTGGAAACAGAAAGGAGATTCCGCGAAACGAGATAAGGCGCTTCTTTTCTTCGGCTTACAGCAGCTTCTTGATTTCGCTTTCGATGCTTTCCGGTTTCTGCGCGCCGATCTTTTTGGCGGCGACTTTCCCGTCCCGGTCAATGAAATACGCAATCGGCAGCCCCAGCACGCCGCCATATTGTTCGCCAGTCGAGGCCGTCCCCATCACCACGGGATAGTTCATATGGAACTTCTCGTAAAAGGCATGCACCGGATCCGGCGTATCGTCCATCGAGACACCGATAATCTGCAGCCCTCGGTCCTTATATTTCTCCTGCAGTTCCACCAGGTGGGGCGTCTCTTCCCGGCACGGTTCGCACCAGGTAGCCCAGAAGTCGACCAGCACCACCTTCCCGCGGAAAGAAGAAAGCTGCAGGGTTCCACCGTTCAGCGCGGGCAAAGTGAAGTCCGGTGCCGGACGCCGCTCGGCACTCTGCTTATGTTTCAGCGAATACACCACCAGCAGCACGACAATCGCCGCAATCAGTACGAACAACCCAATTCTCGGTCTTGGCGGCAAATCTATTCTCCCTTGGCGATCGGATATCCCTTGTCGACCCAATCCGCTCCAAAGTTGTTCGCGATGTACAGCACCTTCACATTCGTGAATCCCAAAGCCGCCAGCGCATCGTACGCCGGCTTCACATTCGGGCAATGTCCCCACGGACAGCATCCGCAATACAGCACGATCAACTTCGTCTTGGATAGATTCTCAACCCGCTTGCGCAGTTGCTGCACACCTGCATCGCCCGAAGCCGGCCCAATGTACTCCGAACCCGGGATGTGCGCCTGCGTGTACAGAACATGGGAGCCAACCTGAATTAGCAAAGGCTTCTCCGCCTTCGAGTTCAGCACCTTAACGAGTTCATCCGTCTGCATTAAGTGTGCCGGCGGGATCGCGGAAGCCTGCGCCGCGGCCATGACCGACATCAAGACAGAAACGGAAACGACTAGAAGAATAGATTTCAGGAAACTACTTGCGGTCTTTTTCATTGCGTCCTCATTATGAATTTCCGGGAACACACGAGAATACACTCTGTCCTCAACCCGGCACACTTTCGCTGAATAAAAGATGCACAAACTCCGCTTGCGAAATCAGGCATTGTAACGTTTTAATAGGGCGTTCCAAGAAATCCGGAGATGGCTATGTCCTACCGCCCGCATTCGTTTGCTGTAATTCTTCTGGCTGTTACTTCCCTGGTCCACGCCCAGCAAACGGCCATTGTTCACGTCGATACCAATCCCAAGCACATCCTCAACTCGTTCGATCCCGACCGCTCCCTCGGCAGCTCGATCGACGTCCTGTCGCACAACGGCATTGACCAGGTCTTCACGCCGCACATCCTGCAGGAATCCCTCTCCGCCGGATGGGGCCCGATCACCTATCGGAACAACACCGAACTCCGCATGGCCGCCTGGCACTGGACCGAGAACGGCACCTGGAGCGACGCCACCCACAGTTCCGGATACTTCACCGGTAGCACCGAATTGAAAGAGCCCACAAGATACATCCTCGCCTACGGCCTGCCCCATCGCGGATTCTCCACCAGCGGCGACCGCCCCATCTCGACGCCCAATCTTTCTTACTGGAAAAGCAATCCCTACCTGACCAGCAAGTTCACCCATGAAAGCGACACGCTGCATCCGCAATGGGTCGTCGTCGATCTCCGCACCCCCCAACCCATCAGCGCAGTCCAGATTGCATGGAAGGATCCCTATGCCTCCACCTACCAGGTCGAATACTTCGACGGCAAGAATGCGCTCGACTTCGACCGCGGCCCTATGGGCAATTGGAAGGTCTTTCCCAGCGGCGCCATGAAAAATGCGAAGGGCGGAACAGTCACTCTGAAGTTGTCGGACGCTCCCATCACTACACAATACGTTCGCGTGCTCATGACCGAATCCTCGAACACTTGCGACGAGCACGGCTCTTCCGACATTCGCAACTGCGTCGGTTATGCCATCGATCAAATCCACGCCGGAACCATCGGGACAAACGGAACCTTCGCGGACGCGATCCAGAATCCAACCGAAACCACGGCCCCAACGTACTGCTCATCTTCCATCGATCCCTGGCACTCGGCGGAAGATGTCTTCGCCGGCGGCCCGTATGAGCACACAGGCTTCGATCTGTTTTTCACCAGCGGCATCACCAACAATTTACCCGCGATGATTCCCATCACCATGCTGTACGGAATACCGGAAGATTCCGCCGCGCAAATTGCTTACATCGAGAAACGTGGCTATCCCATCGGCTACATCGAAATGGGCGAAGAGCCCGACGGCAAACACGCCATGCCCGAGGATTATGGGGCCCTCTACGTCCAATGGGCCGACGCTCTGCACAAAATCGATCCCAAGCTAAAGTTAGGTGGCCCGATTTTCGAAGGCGTGAATGAAGACATTCGCGTATGGCCCGACGCGCAGGGCCGCGTCTCCTGGATGGGCCGTTTCGTCGACTACCTGAAATCCCACGGTCACATCAAAGACCTGGCATTTGTATCCTTCGAACACTATCCCTTCGAACCTTGCGAAGTGACGTGGAAATCCCTCTACGTCGAGCCGCAGCTGATGAAGCATACTTTGCAGGTATGGCGCGACGACGGCGTTCCCAAAGATGTGCCTCTGATGGTCACCGAAAGCCATCTCGCCGCCGAACTCACCGGGCCGATGAGCACCAACTTCGCGGGACTCTGGCTCGCCGACAACATCGGATCATTTTTCGAGGCAGGAGGCGCTGCTTTCTATCATTCCCCGATCCAGCCCCAGGGACTGCAAAACAGTTGTGAAGGCTGGGCGAGCTGGTCCAACTTTGTCGCGCCCCACGAATTTGACATCGTTGGCTACACTTCGCTGTACTACGCTGCCCACATGATCAATCTGGAGTGGGCACAGCACCGCTCCGGCGTGCACGAAATGTTCCCGTCAACGATCGACCTGAAAGACGCAGGCAACAACGCGCTGGTAACTTCCTACGCGCTGCATCGCCCGGATGGGAACTGGTCAATCATGCTGGTGAACCGTGACGAATCGGCAGCGCACGAGGTGACGGTGCAGTTCGACAACACCGAGACCAGGCAGCAGGAAGCGTTCGTCGGTGAAGTAAGTTTCGTCACCTTCGGCGCCGAACAATATGAATGGAAAAGCGACGCCCTCAACAGCCACGCCGATCCAGATCATCCCCCCGTAGGAATGCGAATCAGCGCAGATCGCCACACGGTCTTCACCCTACCAAAAGCGTCTATCACGGTAATCCGAGGCCACGTGCACTAAAAGACTTGGGATGCTGGGATGCCCCAAATGCCTGCGCAAGGTGCGTATCACGCCACGCGTCAGCGTGCCAGCCAAGGTTCGTATCAGGGCACGGCTTCAGCCGTGCCACTCAGCCCCACAAAAAGAGGGGGCTTTAGCCCCTGAGGCCCTCACTCCCCAGCCTTGATCTCCGCCGCCTTCCCATCGTGATACACAATCACCACCGGCTTCCCTCCATTCGGATACCGCACCGTCTTCTCATACGACGTATCCCCCGCATCCGGCATGCCCATCCCAATGGCAAAATCCGCCATCATCTCATTCATGCCCGGCTTCACCTGATGCTGTTCCACAGCCTGCCACACGTCCGCCGGCCAGTGCTTATACAAATCGTGCGGATCTTCAATAAAGAACATCTCGTCCGAATAGATCTTGTATTCGTCGTTCTCCTCGTACCCGATCGGCACCGCATACATCTTCCCGTCCTTCTCAAACGTCGCGACCACCTGCGTTCGTTCTTTTCCCGGCGCCTTCGCCGTGACGACATCTTTAATGGCCAACTTCTCGATCGGCAACAGCAATCCGCCCTCGTGCGCGAAATCGACGTGTTTCGTTGCCGGATCATACTTGTAATACGTATAGCGATATCCCTCTTTCACCCACACCGGCTGCTGGGTCAACTGCTCCGCCGTCTTGATGTCGTAGGGATATAGCTTTTTGGGCGTGACGTAGTAGTCGGCATTCGAGAAACCCTTATCGCGAGCCAGTTTCTTCTGCTCGGCGGCAAGGCGATCCTCATGCCGTTGATAAAAGATGTAGCCCGCACGCAGCGTGGCCACCACCAGGGCAACGATTAAGGCAAGTTGAATTCTCTGTCGAGCTTCCGGGCTCATCATGCAAAAACTTTAGCAGACGTCCAACTTGAGGTATATCCACTAGCATCCGTATAGCTATTTAGTACTTAAATGAGCTTGCAGCGACGCGGCGTCGCGGAGTGCATAAACTGATCCGAAATGGGATGCTCCATGTCTCGCCACATGTGCGAGCCATGGGAACCCGAACGCTGGCGCTGAGGTTCGTATCAGGGCACGGCTTCAGCCGTGCTGCTAAAGTCCGAAAAGAGATCGGGGCTTTAGCCCCTGAGGGCCGCTCCCTCGGTGTATCAACTGATTGATGAGGAGTTTCATGACCCATGCCCTTTCCGCCAAGCTGACATTGCTTCTCCTGGTCATCGCCGTCACTCGACTCTTCGCCCAGGAACCGCTTCCCTGCCCACCGCCGGCGGCCCCGATCGCGCCTGGCGACCCCGCCTACGAAGACGCCCTATCTCTGAAGAAGAACCTCGAATCGCAAGGCATGGAGGTCCGTTGCATTTTCGAAACCAAATTCAGCAGCCAGTTTCTCGACAGAACCTCCCCAATACTGCGCAGCAAAATCGAAGGCGAAGCTTGTCTCCGCACCAATCTGGGGGATCTCGGTGTGCTTTTCATGTGGAGACCGCGTACCTTCGCCGAACTCAACATCAAAGAGCGACACCAGGGCGGATGGTACGTCTACACTTTCTCGGGCATGGCCGATGTTTGGCCTAGCAATATCAAACGGTCGGCGAGCAAAGACCGCACCTATTACTTCCTGCACGGCAACTATCTGCTATCGGCGGTGGGGGACAAAATGCGCTCGGCCCTGGAATCTGCGCTCCATCAATCGCCTCTCTCACTTTGAGAACAATCCGCGAGTCGGCGGTCTACGTTAAACTGAAAGCTGAGGATTCCGCATGCCAGTAACCGAACAAGACGTGATGAGCGCGCTGAAAAGCTGCTACGACCCGGAGATCCCCGTCAACATCGTTGACCTGGGATTGATCTATAGAGTCAATTTCGCCGACGCTCCCGAAGACAAGCAGGACGTCGCCGTCGATATGACGCTAACCGCGCAAGGATGCCCGGAGCACGTCAACATCAGCATGCAGGTCAAATCCCGCATCGAACAACTCCCCGGCGTCCGCAACGTCGCCGTAAATGTAGTGTGGACTCCGCCCTGGACGCCAGAACGCCTCAGCCCCGACGCCCGCAAGCAACTAGGCATCGAATAGATGTCGTGGTTTTGAAAGAGCACGCTTCAGCCGCGCAGACGATTCGTATCATGGCACGGCTTCAGCCGTCCCGAAAAGTGGCGAGAATGGATGGGGCTTTAGCCCCTGAAGTTTGCCCGATGCCGCACCGCGAGCTTGATCAGCCGCCGATTTCTTCCCAGGCCTCCACTGCGCTTCGCCCGGCAGCTTCGGTGATCTTCTTCCCCGCCTGGCCCGCCATCTCCATCACGCGCATCCCATGTTCGAAATATTCCGGCAAAGCCCGTCGCACTTTCTCGAACTTCTCCGGATATTCCGATGCCAGCACCGCCAGCCCAACTCCCGTCGCCAGCACGCCCGCCGGCCAGCGCTTCTTCATAAACAGGAGTCCCGCCCCGCCAATCGACGCCAGCACCAGC
>Ga0335070_10004843_pt1 | contig 15775 bp, 12 predicted proteins | sample Lox_Sample_13_FD_206722 | JGI IMG/M metagenome (GOLD analysis project Ga0335070, IMG submission 206722) | Soil microbial communities from Loxahatchee National Wildlife Refuge, Florida, United States - Lox_Sample_1.3 | ecosystem: Environmental > Terrestrial > Soil > Wetlands | place: USA... | reverse complement strand
GGCTGGCAGAAAGGTAATCCTCTGACGCAGCGATCGCCCTCAGATCTGCAGAGAAGAGCTGGAAGATAAGGGCCACAGCTGTAGCCAGGAGGGCAATGGAAACGAGGACCTCGAGGAGGGTGAAGCCTGCCCGGGAATTACGCCTCGCAGCAAAGGGATCGAGAGCCCCATGGTCCCCCAAACGGTTATTCAAAATGGTGAAGCGTGGTCTCTGTATCATCGCTACTTTATGATTACCGACCCGACGATGGGATCGGTCTCTATGCTTATTGACTGCTTCTTACTCGATAATACAATCGTCCCGCCCTCAATGGCGCCGGCGCCGTCGAATTGTATCTGGTATTTCCCCTTGTCGATCTCGCCGGATATCCCGTCGAGGATCTTCACGGCAATATCGTTGGGGATGCCTCTGTTCCCCTTGCCTTCAAGGCCATAGAATTTCGAGTCCAGGTCTATGGTCACGATCTCCTTTTCTCCATGGATCTGGGCGAGGGACCGGGCGTGTCGCAGGGTTGCCGACAGTTCTCTGGCTGTTGCGCTGAGTCTTGTCGAAGACATGCTGTTGGCGAAGTAGACGGTGGAAAGGCCGAGGACAAGGGTGATGAGAAAGATAACGACGATCAATTCGAGGAGTGTGAAGCCTTCTTTATTCCGTAGTCCCTGATCGCTCATGGGTGACAACATCCGGCAATGAACCGCTCGACTCTCTCCGCATTCCTAAAACGGCAGGTCCGTTATGGTGAATATGGCCATGAGCATTGAGATGACGATGAACCCGATGACCAAAGCCATCCCGAGGATCATGGCAGGCTCGAGGAAGCTCACAAATCGCTTTATGGCGATCCTGAGGCTCTTTTCATAGGTCGTCGCAACCTTCAAGAGCATGTCGTCAAGCTGGCCGGTCTCCTCGCCCACCTTGATCATCGACAGCGCAAGGGGAGGGAAGACGCGGGCGTTTGTGAGGGGGAGCGCGATTCCCTTGCCTTCTTTTGCGCCCTTTGATACGGAGTCAATCGCCGAAGCAATTACCTGGTTGTTGATGACGTCCTTTGAATTATTCAATGCCTGGAGAAGGGGAACTCCGCTCTTGATGAGCGTACCGAGGGTCCTGCAGAACCTTGCAGTTTCGAGCTTTCTGATGACATCGCTCAGCAGCCTGAGTTTAAAGGCGTCCCACTTGTACCTTCCGGGACCGGATTTGACGGCGTTCCTGAAAATGATCCACGCAGCTATGACCGCTGCGAGGACGAGCCACCAGTATGTCTGCAGTCCCTTGCTGAAGGTCAGGAGGATCTGTGTCGGGAGAGGCAAGGTCTTTCCAAGCTCGGCGAAGATGGTGGTAAACTTGGGAAGTACGAACGTCAGGAGCACTGCGATTGACGCCCCGCCGGTAACGATGAGTATCGCGGGATAGATCATCGCAGAGACGACGTGGTCCTTCAATTCCTTCGATGACTCAAGAAAGTCATTCAGCTTGTCAAGGACCACATCGAGGACGCCGCCTGCCTCACCGGCCCGCACCATGTTCACATAAATTCTCGGGAATATCTTTGGATGCTGCTGGAGCGCCTCGGAAAAGGAACTGCCCTCACGGATGGACTTCAGAATCGACTGGATGAACTCTTTCGTCTCCTTGCTCTCTGATATCTCGGCGAGGATGTTGAGCCCACGGTCAAGGGGCAGTCCTGCGCCCAGGAGGGCCGACAATTCTGTTGTGAACGTCAGGAGGTCGGCCTTTGAGGATCTGAAGGAGAGCTTCTTTGTCCCTTCCTTGGGGGATGTTACTTTTAACGGTATGACGCCGCTGTTCCTCAGTCGTTCGACTGCTGCCTTTTCGTCTGCGGCATCGATGACGCCTTCGAGAACCGTCCCTTCCGCCGTGGCCGCCCTGTATGAGAAGATAGCCACCCCTAGGCCTCCTGAGTCACTCGCAGGACCTCACTGAGCGTTGTTGTACCGGACATGATCTTGTCCGAACCGTCCTCAAAGAGGGTTCTCATACCATGCTGTCGGGCTGACTCCCTGAGCTGGTTTGCATCTGCGTTCTTCAGGATGAGGGTGCGGATATCGTCATCAACGACGAGGAGCTCGAATATCCCCAGCCTGCCGTAATATCCTGTGAAGGCGCAATGTTCACATCCCTTTCCGTGATAAAGCGTTATGTCGGTGCCGAGACCAAAGGACGCGAGTTCCTCCCTGTCAGCAACCGAGGGGTCTGCCTCTTTGCAGGAAGGGCAGACGACCCTGACGAGTCTCTGTGCGAGGATCCCGCGAATCGTTGATGAGAGGAGGAAATTTTCGACCCCCATCTCAAGGAGCCTCGTTATTGCGCTCGGAGCGTCATTTGTATGGAGCGTCGAGAAGACAAGGTGTCCTGTGAGAGCCGACTGGATCGCTATTTCGGCAGTTTCGAGGTCTCTGACCTCTCCTATCATGATGATGTCAGGGTCCTGCCTCACGATGTGCCTCAGGGTATTCGCGAAGTTCAGCCCTATCTGCGGTTTTACCTGGATCTGGTTCACCCCTTTCAGCTGGTACTCCACAGGGTCTTCGACGGTAATGATCTTCTTGTCGGGGGAATTGATCTTGTCCAGGGCGCCGTAGAGGGTTGTCGTTTTTCCACTTCCCGTTGGGCCTGTGACGAGGATGATGCCATTCGGTTTCTTGATGAGCTGATGAAAGGCGTTGAGAGTCTTCGGGGGGAAACCGAGCATGTCCAGGTCTATAACGATCCCCTCTTTCAGGAGGATCCTCATGACGACGCTCTCACCGTACAGCACCGGTATCGTCGATACCCTCAAATCTATTTCATTCTCACCTATCTTGAGCCTGATGCGGCCGTCCTGGGGCAGCCTCCTTTCGGCGATGTTCAATTTCGCCATGATCTTCACCCTCGAGACGATCGCTGCCTGGAGCTTCTTCGGCACCGATTCGATCTCATGGAGCACGCCGTCAATACGATACCTCACCTTGAGTTCATCCTCGAAGGGTTCCATATGGATATCGCTGGCCCTGCTCTCAACGGCCCGTGTAATGAGGATGTTCACGAGTTTTATGATAGGCGCCTCAGACGCAAGGTCTTTAAGGTGGCCGATGTCCTCTTCCTCCTGTCTGATGAACTCAATCCCCTGCTCCCCGATATCTTCGATAATCCTGTTGATATTCTGCGATTCCTGTCCGTAGAACTTGGAGACGTACTCTTCAAGGGCCTTGGCGTCGGTCCCGTAAACGACAACGTCGGCTGAAGTTGCGACCTTCAGGGCGTCGATGGCCGACCTGTTTTCGGGGTCCGCCATCACAACCTTCAGGACATCGTTCTTCAACTCCAGGGGAACGACGAGGTGCTCCCGGATAAATCTGGCTGATATCCCGTTAAGGACAAAGGGCACCTTCGGCAGGTCTTCAGGTTCCAGGTATTGCAGGCCTTTGATCAAAATAACCTCTCAATTTCAATGAGTCATTCTATTGTAGCACAAAAGGGCGCTAATAGGCCCCGTCCATCTTTGCGACAACCTTGAGTGTCTTGAAGAGGATCGCTATGTCAAGCCAGAGAGACCAGTTCCTGATATACCATGCATCCAGTTTCACACGCCGGTCGTAATCCGTATTGCTCCTGCCCGAAACCTGCCAGAGGCCTGTGATTCCCGGAGGGACGCAAAAACAGAGCGCAGCCGTATCTTTGTAGTACGTCTCAACCTCGAAATGCGTCACCGGTCGCGGCCCTACGAGACTCATGGTTCCCTGAAGGACGTTGAACAATTGCGGCAATTCGTCCAGGGACGTTTTTCTCAGAAAACGGCCTGTCCTTGTAATCCTCGGATCGTCCTTCAGTTTCCATGTCGTCTCCCATTCTGCACGGAGGTCCTCATCGTTTTCGAGGAGCTCTTTGAGCTTTTCCTCGGCATCCTTATGCATTGTCCTGAACTTGTAACATCTGAAGACCTTTCCGTTCTTGCCGACTCTCTCGTGAGCGTATATCGCCGGACCGGAAGTTTCGAGTCTGATCAAGGCGGCAAAAGCTCCGATGAGGGGAAGCACAACGGGTAGGAACAATACCGAGAAGAAGACGTCAAATCCTCTTTTAATCGCCCTATTTGTTAGCGACTTGAGGTTGTTCTTGATATTCATGAGAAATATCTCTTCATAGAAGAGATGGAGAAGATCCGTATTCAGCAGCGCAATTCCTCTGAGGTCGGGAATAACGATTGTGTTAACGGCATGATTCTGGACACTGGCTGTGAGTGACGTGAGTCTTTGCGGTGTTAAAGTCGGTATCGCGATAATTACCGTCTTAATACCGAGCTCATTGACGTACCTCGAGAAGTATTTCACCCTGCCGAAGACCTTCTTGCCGCCGATAATCGTGCCTTTTTTTGATTCATCATCATCGAGGAAGCCTATGACGTCGTAACCCATATGCTTTTCTCTCTGGAGTCCTTCCATTGCAAGTCTGCCGGCGTTTCCTGCTCCAAGGATGAGTGCCCGCTCTCTCCAGAGGCCCGTGTTATAGAGGAATCGTTTGCCCAAGAGTCTGAAGATGGGAAAGACGAAGAGAGAAGCGACCCACATGCCCAGCAGGACGAGCCGCGATATGTTATCACTGCCGATCTTTCCCAATGTTACGATGGCCATCACCGTCAATGTACCGAGGGAAAGGGATTTGACCATCTCCCTGGTTTCGTCCCAGAAGGGCATATTGCTGTCGTAAAGGCCTTCGTAAAACATAAAGAAGACATAAATGAATGGTATCCACCACAGGGAAATGAAATACGTGTATGAAAAATTGAAAGGGGGAAGATTCGATATAAAATACGGCACCATTCCAGCCCTTAATGACCACGCTATGAAAAGCGAGACGTAGAAAGCGCAAAGATCGATAACGACAAGACAAAGAATCTTCGCTAGTCTTCTTATCATGGTTGCGATTTCCATCATCCAGCGAGTAACCCTATCCTGTAGCCGGCGTATTTTGCAAGAGACTCGAGGAAAACATATGGAAGCAACGCATATCTGTGTTCTTCCAGCAGAAACCGCATCTGTTCTCTTACGAATCTTTTCCCTTCCCCATCTGGTCGTCCGTAGTTGAGAATCCATGCATTCTTCCTGAAGGCCGAAGCAGTATTATAATACCTCCTGAATTGTCTCAAAATCGAATAGTTATGTGAATGGATTACCTTTGCACCGGGAAGATAAGATATTTTGAAACCGCTAAGAATGAAACGTGCGGCAAGCAGCATATCTTCATTCGAACGTACGCCTTCGGGAAACATGCCCGCCGCCAGAAAGAAGTCCTTTCTTACGGCAGAGCAGACGTTGCTAAAGAAGAACGTCTTAATGCCCAATGTGGGTATATCCTCTTTCCCTTTTGTGAAAGGCGTGTCAGGGTAGTTGAACCTTCTTGCAAAGACCTCGAGCGGCGACGCATCGGCCCGCGGCACCTGTCTTCCATAGGATGCGGCGATTCCAGGGCTACACAGAGGAGCGACGAGGTTGCCGAGCATGGTACTGTCATAGGGGAGCGCATCCTGAGTCATAAATGCCAGGATATCACCGCACGCCTCTCCTGCAGCCATGTTCCTCGTCTTTCCATGGTTGAAGCTCTCTCGCGGGATCACGATCACCTTTGCTCCGAGGCGTTCCGCGATCTCCAGGGTATTGTCTTCCGACGAAGAATCAATTATGATAATCTCCAGCGGCTTTGTCTCTTGAAAGAGGAGACTCGATAGAAGTTCCTCCAGGCGATCGCCCGCGTTCAGTGTGGGTATGATAACTGATACCGGCATAGGCCCATATATTCTATCATAATGACTGAATCGGCGATTCAATTACATGGTAAGGCAGGCATGGATCGAAGCCCTCAAGGGAACACGGGGAGGCGTGCATGAAAGTACTGGTGACGGGAGGCGCGGGGTATATCGGAAGCCACGTTGTTAAAGCCCTCGGCGAGGGCGGCCATGATGTCCTCACGTATGATAACCTCTCCTTCGGCCATGCAGATGCGGTTCTCCATGGAAACCTTGTTGTCGGTGATCTTGCGGACAGGGAACGGCTGAAGGAGACCTTTAGGGCCTTCAGGCCTGATGCCGTGATGCATTTTGCCGCGTATATCGTTGTGCCGGAATCGGTCCATGAACCGATCAAGTATTACCGGAACAACTTTTGCAATGCGATGAATCTTGTGGGAGTCTGTCTCGAATGCCGTGTGAGCAGATTCATCTTCTCGTCAACTGCCGCTGTTTATGGCATCCCCCGGACAATACCGGTGAATGAAGGAACTCCGCTCGATCCGATCAATCCCTACGGCCGTTCCAAGGCGATGGTCGAAAATCTGCTCTCCGATGTATCGGCGCAGAACGATTTCCGTTATGTCTCTCTCAGGTACTTCAATGTGGCGGGGGCTGACGAGAAGGCGAGGATCGGCCAGAACAGAAAAGACGCCACTCACCTCATAACGGTCTCGGTGCGGACGGCCCTTGGCAGGAGGCCCTCTCTTGAGATTTACGGCACTGACTATCCAACCCTTGACGGTACGTGCATCCGTGATTACATCCATGTCGATGACCTCTCGGATGCCCATCTCGTGGCGCTCGAATACCTTGCAAAGGGAGGCATGAGCGATATATTTAATTGCGGGTATGGCCACGGCGCTTCTGTCAGGGAGGTCGTGGCCGTCGTGAAAAGAGTGACGGGCATCGATTTCAGCGTTGTCGAGACGGGCAGGAGGGAAGGCGACCCGCCGCAACTCATTGCGGACAGCTCAAAGCTAAGAAAGACCCTCGGCTGGACGCCAAAGCATGACGACCTCGACTTCATCGTAAAGACTGCTTTTGAATGGGAGAAGAAGATTACACGTTGAGGGCGTGACCTGAACGTGGTTTGACAGTAAAATGGTAGGCGACAGGCATATCAGAGACCAACGCTGAACACGCGCTTTCCAGTTATATTCAGTATTCTTCCTTAACAAAGAATCCTTGTGACCTACTTCCTGGAGGCGACGCCATAGGTTTTTTGAGCAAAGGGCATCATGTCTGACGCCTCTCCTTATTGCAGTTCTACGCCAAAAAAATCCTGATATCGAGTCGTTGGTCTATCATTCTGTATTTTGCGGAAGAGCGCAAATCTCTATCTTCTATCGCCTCCGTTCTAAATCTTACGCCTCTGCCGAGCGGGTCGGTGCATTTTCGTATTTCGTTTATCAGTCTGTCAGCGTCTTCATTCTTAAACAGGACGTCAGGCCATATGCGCATTTCCACTTCACCTGGGATTTCCTGAAACAATTGAAACTTCCTGATCCCTTCAAAAATCTTGAAATCCAAATTCAGGTAGATCGAGATGATCCTCCCCTCGGCGTCTATAAGGAAATCCCCCATGCGACCTGTCAGGTTATACGCAATATCGAAATTCCGTCCGCATTTTGGGCATGCCTTTTTCATATCTTCGCAAACATCGCCGGTCCTGTATCTGACAAGGGGCATGGCATAATTGACAAAACCCGTTCCTACCAACTCATGCTTGGAGTCATGAAGATGGGCCCTCTCGGTGATGCCGTACTGGGGATAGAGGTGAGATACGGCGGAATGTTCGCATCCGCCTCCGTGAATCACCTTCTCGACCATGCCGTAATCGCCAAACACTCCGACCCCGAAGACATCCCTGATCATTTCCCTCTGCCAGTCATAGACATTTTCCGCATATACGATAGCGCCCTTGAGCCCGAAGCCCAATGATTTTCTCTTATTCTTCATATATGAAGAAAAGGTTGCGAGCGTATGAGGAAAGCCTATGAGATATTCGGGCCTGAATTTGTTCATCATTTCCGCAAACCGATCGATCCATTCATCGATGAAATAATTGCTTGAAAGAATCATTTTATTGCCGTATTTCTTATAGGGAAGACCGACTTTCTTACCTTCTCGGATGTTGGCCTCGAAAAAAATTGCCCTCGATGCGGGGTGATATCCGATTCTGCTCCAAAGATCAATTATCGTAGCCCAGTGTTTTTCTTCCGTCTCCTTCGTGCCGTAGATTGCAAGAGGTATTCCCGTGGTGCCGCTGGTAGCAGTCGGGATTAACCCTGTGCGCGGAATATTTTCAGCCATAAATTCATTATAGTTCTCTTTGACGGTCGCTCGATCAATGTAAGGTAATACAGAAATATCATCTAAACACTGCACGCCTTCCGGTCTGAACCCATATTCATTAAAAACTTTCCTATAATAAGGGACATTCCTTCCGGCATGGATCAATAAATTTCTCATTTGCTCAACCTGATACGCCTCAAGCCTTTCTCTGTCCCATTTCTCCGATTCCTTGAGAAATCCAAGCCAGTATCTGAACGTCGGTCCGTATGAGATGCCGTATCTGAATCTTAAAGGAAGCCTTTCCAATACCTCCCTAACAGCCATCTCGATGACCGAGGTGGATTCTATGAATTTCTTGATTACGTCTATCGTTCCCATACGGATATTGAACGGTCTTTTACACGCTCAAAAAAGTCCTCACGTCTAATTTCTGGTCTATAACCTTTATTTTGCCGGAAGAGGTCTTCGGTATTTCATCGAAAAAGACGATCTTTATATCCAGAGTGTCCTTCATCGGGCCGAGTGTGGCGCGTATCCTCGATAAGATATCCGGGGTGTCGCGTTCGGAATATTTTTCCGCCCTCACAACCCTAAGTTGCGCCTTCCCCGGTTCATCCTGATAGAACTGGCACTGCCTCACATTGGGGAAAAACCTTATGAGCTGATAGAGTTGCGGGGCAACTCTCCCGTCGCTATCGAAGAGGAAAGCGTTTACCCTGCCATCTATATTACCCACAAAATGATGATGCCTGCCGCACCGGGGGCAGCTTTCTTCGAATCTCCTCACCATATCGCCTGTCCTATACCGAAGCAGGGGCATCGCATAGTTGGTAAATCCGGTAACAATAACTTCCCGGCAATCGCCGATCAGCGCCGCGGATTCGGTCAACCCATGTTGAGGATAAATATGAATGCCGATATCGTATTCGCATGAGCCGCCGAAAATAGCCGACTCTCTCATAGAATAGACCGAAAAAACCCGGGCACCGAAGACCTCACTCAATAATGTCTCCTGCCAATCATAGAGAGTCTCGCCAAAGACAATAACCGCCTTAATCCTTCGAGGCGGGATGAGACCTCTGTTCCTTATAAAGGATGCCAGAAGTGCCACCGAATAAGGAGACCCGGTTATAAACTCTGGATCAAATCTTTTCAGCACCTCTGCGTATCGAGGAAGCCATTCTTCGGAGAGATGCTGATTCGAGAAGGTGAGTCTGTTGCCATGTTTCACGAAGGGCAGATGCCTCCTGTTTCCGACCTGCAGGTTGTATAAGAACCGAACCTCTTTGGACTTAAGGGTATAGCCGATCCTGTTAAGCGAGTCGGAAAGAAATGCCTGGTATATCGCTAAAGCTTTCTTGTCCTTATAAACCGTTAACGCCATCCCGGTAGAACCGCTCGTGCGATCCTTGACCAGAGACTCTCTCGGCACGCTCCGGTCTATGAATTCATCCAATCTCTTCCCGACGGTCTTCTTGCTCAAATAGGGCAAAACGGTGATATCTTCCGGGGCCTGCATTTTCAATGGGTTGAATCCGTAGTCGGAAAAAAGTCTTCCATAAAACGGGACGTTTTTCATCGAGTGCGCCAACAGCTTTTTGAGCTGCTCGAACTGGAACTCGCGTAATTTATCTTTTTGCCACGTATCGGATTCCCTTAAAAAGGCTGCCCACTCGAAAAAAACGGCTCCATAAGCGATGCGGTATCGCAAAGAGTGAGGTAGCCGTTCATTTACTTCGAGCGCCGCCCTGTGCAAAACATAGCTTGAACCGATGAATTTTCGAATGATCTCCGAAATGGCCATTTACGTAGGTCTCTCGCCTCTTAGTCTGGCTCTGTCTCCGCCCGTGTACAGGAAGCTCCTCCTATTTTAGGGAGAGATAGTTTACAATAGCAACAGGTATATTGCATCGGTAGGATCTCTTTCGTCGGATTGCAGATTGCGGTAAATTGTAAATATCGAGGACGCCATTGTGCCGGGAAAATTCAAGAAACATTTCATATTTCCGTATAACTTCATAAGATTCCTCAATCGGCCGATCTCATTTAGAGAAGCACAAGATGCTATACGGGGCCGTCTCGAGCAGAGAGAGAAAAATTTTCTGCGTTTCGTCAAGCAATGCATCTATGACACCCGTTCAAGCCCTTATCTGCCGCTGCTCAGGCGCGCACGATGGGATTATGACGACATTGTGTCGGAAACGCGAAGTTGCGGGATAGAAGGGGTCTTAAAACGACTAAAAGATTCTGGTGTTTGGGTCTCCTTCGAAGAATTCAAGGGCCGGAAGGCGATATGCCGGGGAGGAGAGCGCTATCAAGCCAGGGATTCGGATTTTGACAACCCCCTGATTTCATCCGGTGTGAGAGTTTCCACTGGTGGCACATCCGGTCGTCCCGTCAAATCAAATATCTATCTGGATTTTCTTGCCGCCCGCGCCAACTATGACCGTCTCATGTTCGAGATGCTCCATATCTATGATGTCCCTCTCATCTTATGGTATCCTGGACTTCCAGCTGTTACAGGCATAAGCAACAGTCTGCGATATGCAAAGATAGGCCGTCCACCCGAACGCTGGTTTAATTTGGCATCCTCAGCAAAACGTATGGATTCGGGTTGGAAAAACCGACTCGGAACGTCAGCGGTCGTCTGGCTCAGCCGCCTTTCAAAAGCCCCTCTTGCCGTTCCCGAACCTCTGAGCCTTAACGATGTGAATGTTGTTCTTGAATGGATTGATAGGAGGAAAAAGCGCCACGGCAGATGTGTTGTCCAGTGTTATGTCAGTCAGGCTGTGCGTATTTGCCGGGGTGCCTCGGCCCGCGGGATGGATCTGCGGGGAACACTTTTTATTGTGGGGTCGGAACCACTGACAAGGGCAAAATATCAGGAGATTGTCGGGACAAATGCGGAAGTGTTTCCGAGGTATCATGCTACCGAAATAGGTTCTATTGCCACAGGCTGCGGGCGGCCCTCCGAGGTCGGAGATCTTCATCTGCATGTCGATACCGTTGCCGTTCTTCAGGGAGAAGATCCCACCGACGGCGTTGGGTCTTTCTTCTTTACCTCTTTTATAAATGCTGCACCGAAGGTTATGCTTAACGTTGAAATGGGCGATTCCGGCGTTATACGGCGGATGCGCTGCGGTTGTCTTTTTGATCAAATGGGACTTCACACACACCTTCTTGGAGTGAGGAGCTATTCCCGTACGAGCAGCGAAGGGATGTCCGTGTGCCATAGTGAACTTTCACGGCTTCTCGAGGAAGAGCTTCCTTCAAAGTACGGCGGCTCTTTGCTCGATTATCAGTTGGTGGAGGTCGAAGACGGTAATTCCATGACCCGTCTTTTGCTGCGCATAGACCCCGGCCTCGGCCCGGTTGATGAGCATTCTGTGGTGAAAGACATTCTGACAGGATTGAGACGAATAGACGCGATTCATCGGGTCCATGCGGAAGTATGGGAGCAGGCAGGCGCAATAAAGGTCATAAGACAGCGCCCGGAAAGCACCGTTTCCGGAAAAAGCGCTTCGATTATCGGAAAAGACGGCGTCCCGTTTGGAAGATGACGATGGTTTGGACAAAGCGGCGTTGTTTAATCGGGAGTAAAGAATAATGGAACAAGGCGTTTCCATTGGCAAGGTAAAGGTTGGCGGGGAACCGAAGATCACAGTCAGAATTATAGGAAGGTGCAATTTCCGCTGCCCTCTATGCTCTACTTTCAGCAGTCCCGAACGGAGAGGGATGATGCATTCTTCAGACTTCAGGAGAATCATAGATATCCTGACAAAAGAATCCTTTCGCGGCGTTCTGAATATATCGGGCGGCGAACCCACCCTGCACCCCGATCTGCCGGCGATGCTTGCTTATTGCTCAATGCGGCTCCGTGACGCCAGGATAGTCGTTTTCACTAATGGTCACTGGGTCGGCAATCCTCGCTGGCAGGCGACATTGAAAGGTCTTTTTGCTGGCAGGAATATATTAGTTCGCTTTTCCCTTGACCGCCAGCACGCCGAAGGCGCGGCGCTTGCAAGCGGTTATACGGATGAACAAATCCTACGCGAGATTGAGGTCTCAAGGTTTTGGAAGGCCCACGCCTTCTTCGATGCCTGTGTCGCGGAAGGACTCATTCCGGGCGAGCATTTCGATTTTGCGTTTAAGGGATCTGCCGAAGAAGCCGGGGGCTATCTGTCCACCCTCGGAGAAGCGCCTGTCTACCTTATCAGATTTCAAAAGGACCCTGCCAACAGGCAAAAGGAATTAGGCTATTTCGCCGTTGATTTAAGTGAAGACGGTCAGCCCCTTGTTTTTCTTACACTCGGGCACATACCTTCGGGAGAATCTCTCGGAGGTATTGAGAATCTGCCCGAGGCTCTGGAAATAAACCGTAAGGCCCTGCTCGACGCAGACCTTTCCGAGAAAGGCCCTTTGTCATGAAAGAAGAAATTTCCATCGAGATCAAGGTCACAGATCGCTGCAATCTTACTTGTTTCCATTGCGTTAATAAGGATGGAGCCCGCCCCCTTAACGGAGATTTTTTTTGCGGCGAACGTTTTAAAGAAATAACCATGCAGTGGGCTGATGAGCAGGATAAATCGCCTTTTAAAGTAAGGGAGGTCAGGATGACGGGGGGAGAGCCTCTCATGAATATCCGCGCCGTTGCGGAGATTGCAGAGATATGCACCGTCCTCGGGATCGAGACGGGCGTAAATACTAATGCAACCCTGTTAGACGCTCACACGGCACGTATTATGAAGGATGCGGGAATAAGAACTGTGAAGGCATCCTTTGATGCTTCTAATGAGGACACTTACCAACTGATGAGAGGGACGGGCTCTTCCTTAAAAAAAACCATATCAGGCATAGAAGCAGCTGTTAAAACGAGATTCCACGTCATACTCAGACTTACCCTCTGTTCCTACAATAGGCAACAACTGCTGGACTGTTATCGGATGGCCAGAGACCTTGGGGCAAGCAGGCTCCAGATAAAGCCTTTAGTCAGCTCCGGGCGCGCTGTCGGATCGGGGGCATTCCTGAGTCACGAAGACCTGAAGGAGGCCTTTGCCGAACTATCGGATGCGGCAAAGGATTCCCTGGCCGAACCCGAAATCCTTTGCTGGCCGCTGGCGGAAAGTTCGGGACTGAGGAGCAGGATATGCGCAAGCCTGAATAAAATTTATATCTCAACGAGCGGTCGCGTATCCGTTTGTAACTATCTTTCGCAATCAGACTTTATAGGCAATATAGAGAGCGAGACTCTAAATGATATACTTAGCCGTCGAAATATTAATGTCTATACAAGTGATAAAGGCCATGACATCCTTTCAGGCTGCCCCCAGATCAAGTATTTTGATTCTCGGTGAAGGATATCGCAGCCCAAATGACAGTGCAGTAACGAGTCCTATTTATTATTTTTTCACAACCAGTTAGAGGGCGAGAAGCGCTAGAATGGCTTGTTTAAGCCATTCTTTAACTCCTTGATTTAAAATAAGAACAGGGCTGAATTAGGGACACATCCTCCATTTTCTGCCTCCCTCCTCGGTTTTCCGCACGAACTCAGGATCACCCTCTTAGTTCTTACAAAGAAATAGGGGATGTCCCTCAATATTACTATTCGTCCTATACTATGCGCCGGAAAGACCCCACAGGAGTGCTTAATGAAATTTTCTGTTCCTTCCTGCAGTCCGCACGGAAGCATTTTGTCACAGACACAAGTTTTCTCTTGGAAACAGATGGCACATCAGGATCAGTGCGATCAAAGCTACGTGTAGTACTCAATCGGAATAGCACGTAGAAAGTGAAAGCAGCGGCGCATTTACGCCGCTGCTCTAAGCGATTTGGAGTTCGCTCTTATTTCACTATATTAACTGGCGGAATCTTCCAAGTGCCGTCAAGGAGGGAAGGTGTCTTCTCCTTGGGCCAATAAAGTCGCATCATCAGGATAAACTTTCCTTTTGGAGCCGGTAGCCAGTTCGACTCCTTGTCTTTACCCGGCGATTCGTTTTGAATGTACAGGTCAACCGATCCATCAGCATTGGTTTTAAACTGGTTCCGTGCGCTAAGCGTATAGCGGTTTAGCTTGTTTGGGACGAAGAAGAAATCGGCATCGTACATTGTCAATGACCAGAAGCCATCGACAGGAGGCATCTGCCCCTTGTCAAAGTGCATGATGTATTTGTTGGTACCGTCATATGGCTTGCCCTCTGCGTCCGCCTCCGAGGTAGGATAGATCGCATCTTGGCCACGGTTGGCACCCAGACCGATTGCTGTAACCAAGGCCCTCACCAGGTACTCAGTCCCATAGACGCCAAGCTTTGTCGAATACGTCCAGCCGCTAACCGGTTTTCCCATGTTCTTGAATTCAGCCATGATCTTTTCCTGCGCTATCTTGGGGACGTCTTGTAGGGACTTTGCAACGGATGGTTCAGCCTTGCTGATGTCGAAGTCCTTCCCGGGAACAATACCGATCTTGGCCATCTTTTCAACCATTGGTGCATCAGCAGCTGCTGGCGGGTTGGTCTTCAGAAGTTCCGCAAATAGCTTGAAAAAGGTTCCTGCGTCCATCTTGTTCACTTGCTCACGCACAGCCGTCTTCATGTCGATCTTCGGGTCAACCTTGCCCTGAGGTGGAGTGTAGGGCTTGCCGTAGCTGCTCAACGGAACCACTGAGAATTTGTCCTGAAGGGCATGGACCGCCTTGTAGTCCTCTGGTGTTCCAGTACAGTAAAGGCGACCAAGAATCCACACCATGCCAGTGGGCGATTTATACTCGGTAACTCCCTCAGGCAATGTGCCTGTCCACCCGGGTCCAGTGATGGCGTACTTCTGCGCCTTCGTTCCCGTGGTACGCTTGCCCGGCACCTGGAAAACATCAGTCCATCCAGAGAGCATGGGCACCAAGAAATAACGATCCTTCATATCTGGGATACTTAAAACCCATGGCTCTTTTGAGACATCAAGCCAAGCTACAGTGTAAAGCGTGTCTGCATTGGGCGCAGTGACCGTGTGGTCAGAGACAGCCGGATAAGTCCTCAGTTTGGCAAACTGGCCCATTGGTGCCTTGCTGCCTTCTGACTTGGTTACATTGGTTGATACCTGACGTGTAATCTCCATTGTGACCAACGGATAGCCGTAAATGTATGCCTCGGTACCAATGGCTGCAAGGTCTTGCTCCCCACCCCCAGCCGGTTTCTGTGCCGCTGGAGGCGTCTCCTTCTTTGTGCAAGCTACAATGATTGCAAGGAGAACCGCCAACATCACTACTAAAACTGCTTTTGCCTTCATAATCTCTCCTCCTTTTTAGATAACACCGGTTGAGTTGCGTGTTAATGGCCTTTCAAAAGATTCGGTTCACATAGCTCTGGGATAGCCAAACACTGTATGCCGCTAAGGGCTTCTTAACGTGCTATGCTAACACTATCACAGCAAGAAAACAAATCTGCGAATCTTAGACAGATAATATGTCTCGCCTCAGTGACCTCGACCATGTGCATTTCGTATTTCTCAGAAAGAGTGAGAAATATTATCGAAAAGTATCACCGTGTCAAAACAGCACCAGTCTCAACTTGTCGGTGTAAACTAAACCGCTTGCGCGGTGGTAACGAGTAGTCAGTCAGTTCCGAAAAAATAGACCTCTCTTTGTGTTGTCAGGCTTTGGCCTGTTCAGTCCGCCCTTGCTGATCAATTCTTGTCATTTTACAATC